>Ga0210396_10002117_pt1 | contig 20492 bp, 23 predicted proteins | sample IncBWH17OmetaG_FD_155466 | JGI IMG/M metagenome (GOLD analysis project Ga0210396, IMG submission 155466) | Forest soil microbial communities from Barre Woods Harvard Forest LTER site, Petersham, Massachusetts, United States - Inc-BW-H-17-O ... | reverse complement strand
GTTGCCCTTGCTGCTGCTGAGGATTGAATAGAGTCATGATGAGTTTTGCGGTGGCATCGGCGTCCGCAAAATTCAATTTGATGACTCTCAGCGAGAGGTCGTCGACGCTGTGATAATTGAGCTTGTTGATGATGTCAGCGACCCGGCGGATGTTTGTGGCCCGATCGGTCATCACGATCGAATTGCTCGCGGCATTGGCCATGAGCTGCGAGTTTGAGCTGCTGACCAACGGGGTTAGATCCACCTTCAGCTTGACCGCATCCAACGCACCGACCGCCATCACTTGCGTGCGGATCTCGTCGGTGTCAGGAATTCCCTCTGTGCCGTAATAGACCGGCGGGTTCAGCAGGGCGTCCGACTTGTTCAACACACGCAGGATTTTGTCATCGTTGAGAATCGCAACGTAGCCGCCTTTGTCTTTCAGCGCGGCGTTGAGCTCTTTGATGGCCTCCTCGGGAGGAACGGGATAGGGGCTGTAAATCGAAATGCGGGTGCTCTCGGGAGCGTCGTTGCGCACGAGAGTAAAGCCGAAGTCATCGCAGAGCTTGCCCAGGACCGACTTCAGCTGTGCGTCCTCGAAACGGAGCGCGACGCGCGTGGTGGGCATAGTCGTCGGCCGCGTGGTCAGAACGGATGGGCGGGTCGTTTGTGCGAGGGCGGTCGATGCTGCGGTATAGCTTAGCAAGCCCGCGGCCAGGGTAGACAGCACCGCCCGCAGAGCGCGGGGTCGTTCCCTCAACAGTGGCATGTTGTTTTACCTTTCTGTGCCCGTTGATTACCCGGAACGGTAACGCCGGGCAATGTGGACGGAGGTTGTGGACAGCCTGAGAGGACCCAGGCTCCCGGTCGCAGCTCCCTGTCACAGTTCCCTGTCACAGCTCCCTGGTCACAGCTCCCTGGTCACAGCTCCGTGTTAAAGGTCACTGTTAAAGGTCACTGTTAAAGGTCACTGTTAAAGGTCACTGTCCCAGCTCTTTGAGGCGACGTGCCTTCATGGCTTCGAGGATGGTGTCCTCCGAAGCCGTGCCCGCAGTCGACGCGGCCGCCGTCGGCGCATTCTTCGCAGACGGAGCGACACCGGCCGTCACTGCGGGCGTCACTGCGGGCTGCGGCACCGACTTACCACCGTCCAGACTCTCGCCGACTCCAATTTGCCGGGCCGTGCCGCCTCTGTCCACCACAATGTGATCGAACGTGATCTCCGTGATCCTGGCGCCGTTGAACGTCAACATGCTGCCGATGCTGACCCACTCCGTCTTGTTAGACGAGCTATCCTCGATATTGGCAAGGAAATGGTTGCCTTCCTTCATAATGCCGCGGAAGAAAAGGCTCGATTGCGTTCCGCTGAAGATGGGCCGGGCGTGATCCGTGGAAACCGCCAGATGATCCTTTGAGAAAATGCTCCTGCTGTTGAGCAAGGCAAATTCTCGCGGAAGCGGCTGAACGGTGTAGGTGACCAGAGCATTGGCCGACGCATTTGCCTGATTTGTTTCCGGCTGGGCCCGTCCGCTAAAAGAATCCCGTGCGGGAGGCGCTCCGCTGAAGTCAAACTGGCGGGCCTGCGGTGAGTCCTGACGGCTGGGAAACTGCTGTGCCGACACCCAAACGACCGGAATTGCCGCCAAGCCCGTTACCGCCAGAATTTTGTAGAACTTTCGCATGACTCGTGGTCCGCCAGACAACCGCTATCGCCCAATCCAGCCGCCTCTGTTTACCAAGCTCAAGCCATTCAGTTGAGCACGCCCCAGCACCAGGCAAACATGACAGCATACTGGAAAAGCCGCCTGAATCATTGCTTGCCGTCGATTAGTAGCGCAAGCGCCCCGGATTCTTCCGCGTTTTTGGCGCCGCTGACGCGGAAGAAACGCCTCCTGGGCTGGTACTAAACCACGCAGCCCGGGCAGGGGCTGTGCACGGAGGAATTGCGCCCCGGAGAACGCGATGATCAAAAGCATTGCCGAATTGGTCGAACGCGCCCAGAGGCAGAACGCTCAGGCATTTGCCGACTTGGTCCGGATCTATCAGCGTGTGTCACTTTCGGTGGCGTACGGCGTGCTTGGCGACACCACGACGGCCAACGACGTATCGCAAGAAGCCTTCATTCGCGCCTGGCAAAGGCTGGGCGACTTGCGCAAGCCGGAGCATTTCGGCACCTGGCTGTGCGGTATCGTACGGAACCTGGCGGTCGATCGCCTGCGTCGGCGCCGGCGGACCGCCTCGCTGGATTCAGTTGATCTGGCACACGGCGAGCGCTGGACGCACGATCCCGTTGATGATGTCTGTCGCCGGGAATCCCGCGAGAGGGTCGCCGGCGCCATGGCCACTCTGGACGAGCCCGCTCGAACGGCGCTGACCCTGCGGTATTACGATCAGTTGCCCAGCAAGCAGATCGGGCGGAGGCTGGGAATCTCCGCCGACGCCGTCGATATGCGGTTGATCCGTGCCCGCAAACGGCTTCGGGCCGCACTCCCGGAATTTGCCGACGCTTAGAGTCGTCGAAACCGCAATCAACCGCCATTTCACAACTGGCCAACTGCCTTGTACTTTAAAAAGCATGGCCGTTTATTATTTCGACGAGTGTAAATGGGTGGACGTGGGTTATGAGACGATTTACCAGTTCATCGATTCCGAGGGCGAGACGCTGGCGGAGGTTGCGCTCAAAGATTCCGACGGTCAGCTCTGGAAATTCGAGGTGATGCTTCCGGAGCGGTATCGGCTCAACGGTGTCAATCCCGGCGGGATCGTCGCGACGCAGACCGCCGCCCGCAGAATCTCTGAGTTGATCCTGCTGAGCACCATCGTCACCCGATAGGGCCTTGCCCGAAATCGGGCGACGTATTGCTCGCGGGGCGGCTCTCAATAGAATCTGGTCGAGGAGCATTACGCATGGCCAAGGCCAGAAAAGAAAAAAACACCCCTGCATCGACTGAACCGATGGCTGCCGCACCCAAAGCGGCGGCCAAATCCAAGAAGCCGACGAAACCCGCCGGACCGGCGGCGCCGATGATCGACACTTCGCTTGCCGCCCAGGCGGCGGCAAAAATGGTGGCCAACCGCGACCTTCTCTCTCCTCGAGGTACCGGCGAGAAGCGCCAGAGCGGCTCGTTCAAGCAGCTCAAGGAACAAATGCTCAAACCGACCACCCAAGGCCCGGGAGGAATTCTTCAGCCGAAGGACGCCCGGAAGAAGTTCAACCCGATCCTGGGCGGTCGCAATCAAGTCGGGCACAATCAGACCTTCGGCGCGGACGTGAACCGGACCGGCGTTCCCCGTCGGACCGGCGGATGAGCCGATCATGCACCTCGACCTCAAAGGCCTCGTCGCCGCCACCTTCACCGCCCTACGCCCGGACGGCGAAATCCACCTCGATCAGATCGAGCGTCAGGCCGAAGCGCTGGTCAGCCGCGGCGCCGTCGGCGCGTTTGTCTGCGGGACGACCGGTGAGGGCCAGTCGCTCTCCAGCGACGAACGACGCCGGGTCCTGGAACGATGGTGCGCCGTCGCCGGCGCGAAGCTGAAAATCATTGCCCACGTCGGGCACGTGAGCCTTCCCGAGGCCCGGGCGCTGGCCGCCCACGCGGCTGCATCCGGCGCCGTCGCGATCGGGGCCATGCCGCCCTACTTCTTCAAATCGCAAAACCTCGATGACATTCTCATTTGCGCCTCTCAGGTCGCTTCGGCTGCCCCGCAGCTTCCATTCTATTACTATCATTTTCCAGCGATGTCCGGGGTCTCGATCTCGGCGTCGGAACTGCTCCACAAGGGTGTCGAGCGCATCCCCAATCTGGCCGGCCTGAAGTTCACCGATGACAACCTCATGGAGTTCGAGCGCTGCATCGCCGTGGCCGGCGGAAAAATGGACCTGTTCCTCGGCCGCGAGGGAATGATGCTGGCGGGTCATTGCATCGGGGGACGGGCCGCGATCGGAAGCGCCATCAACTTCGCCGCCCCGATCTTTCGGCGGTTGATCAAGGCGTTCGAGACCGGTGACCTCGCCGCCGCCCGTCAGGCGCAGGCGCGGGCAAACGCCATGCTCGCCATCTTCGTCCGCTTCGGCGGCCTTCGGGCGCAGAAGGCCGCGATGAATATGGTCGGGCCCGACTGCGGTCCGCTTCGTCCGCCGCTGCGGGCCCTGAACGAGCGGGAACTGGCCGCGATGCGGGCGGAGCTCGAAGCCATCGGCTTCTTCGACCTCACACGACCTGGATGATCTGAAGATCGGTGATCGTCCGCGGATCGAAATCGATCCGCTGCTCGAACTGCCCCGCCAATCCGGTTTTGTCCAGCGCGATAATCCACCCCTCTTCGACGATCAATTGCTCGACGATTCGCCCGCCGGCCAAAGTCGCTTTGCAGACGGCGGTGTACTTGCGCTTGGGCACGCCGTGGGCGACGAGAAACTGCCGCCACTCTTCTGGCAGGACCTTGGCCAGCCGGTTTCGCGGCGGTGTGCGGAAGGGCATGGACCAGTATAATAACCGTCAATGACCGTTCATGAACCGACGTATCGCCGGGCCGTCCGCGGTGAGCCCACGTGGGACATCGCCCAGCTCTTTCCCGCTCAGGGGGAATGGAGTGTCGGGGATTACCTCGGTCTGAACACCAACCGCCGGGTGGAGTTCGACGACGGCGTGATTGAGTTCCTTCCCACGCCGACCGAATTCCACGAGTTTCTTCTTCAGTTTCTCTACAGAGCGCTGTGTGCGTTTGTCGAGCCCAGACGCCTGGGAATGCCGATGTTCGCCGGCATTCGCGTCCGGATCGCAGGCAACAAGTTCCGCCAGCCCGACATCGCATTCATGCTCGCCGCCAATTCCCATCGGCGTCACAATCGATACTGGCTGGGCGCGGATCTCGTCATGGAAATCGTCAGCGAGGACGATCCGTCCCGCGATTTCGTTAAGAAGCGGCGCGAGTATGCCAAGGCGGGCATCTGCGAATACTGGATCGTGGACCCCAAGCGGCGAGAGATTACCGTTCTCACGTTGCAAGGTGACCAATATATACAGCACGGCGTGTTCGGGCTCGGGAGGAAGGCTACTTCGAGATCGCTCAAGGGCTTCGCAGTCAGCGTCACCAGATTGTTCAAAGCGGCTGAAGCAGCCCGAAATTCGGGTAGCGCCGACGACTAATCGGATGCCGCACAACTGTCTGTCGCGGATTGATTGACCTCATCAGCGGCGTCGGGCTCGGGCCAGACGCCGGCGCCGTCGGAGCTGTACCACTTTTCCAGAACATTTGTCCAGTCGCGCAGGCTTTTGACGGCGATGAACTCGTTCTTCACCCGGGCAGCCTGCGGATGGAATCGGCCGTATTTGATCCCCATCTTGCGCATGCGCCGGCCGGCCAATTGCTCGCCGTGAATCTGCATCGCAATGGAAAAGTGCTCGGCCAGCGCCTCGCGCTGCTCGACAATCGTGGGAGGCACCAGCACCGCGCTCGGATCAGCCAAAAGCCTCGCGGCGTCGCGAAAAATCCAGGGGTTGCCGATCGCGCCGCGGGCGATCCAGACGATGTCGACGCCGGTTTCCTCCCGCATGCGGAGCACGTCGTGCGCGGTGAAGACGTCGCCGCTGCCCAGGATCGTGCGGTCGGGGTAGCGTTTCTTCACCTCGCGGATCGCCGGCCAGTGCGCTTGCCCGAGGTATTTCTGCTCGACCGTCCGCCCATGAACGCGCACGGCAGCATAGTTGTGCCTCCATGCGGTCTCGACGAGTTCATAAAACCGGTCGGTCGATTCAGAAGTATTGTCGAACGCGCGTCGCATGCTGATCGTCGTCGTTGCCTCCGGAGGTAGCGCGTCGCGAACCGCCTTCAGGATCGCCAGGCCGCGCGGCACATCCAGCAGCATGTGCCCGCCTCGGGCCTTGTTTTTGATCTTTTTGACGGGGCAGGCGAAGTTCAGGTCGATTACGTCGTACCCGGCCCGGTGCAGGATCACCGCCGCCCGCGCCATCGATTGCGGCTCGCTGCCCATGATCTGGCCCGCGACCGGATGATCCTCGTCGCTGATATCGATCGAACGGCGCAGGCCTTCCCCGCCGTTGAGCAGGATCACATCGAGCAGTGCTTCGGTGACCGCATACGGGCAGCCACGGCGACGCGCCACAACGCGCATCGCGCGGTCGCTGTAGCCCGCCAGGCCCGCCTGGCAGAATGGCATCCCCAGCTCGACGTTTCCGATCTGCATCGCGACCGATTCTAGCATTCCCAGTGCTGCGGCGTGCGCCGGGTTACCTGCGGCTCTGAAGCCGGCCGATCTCGAGGATGAACCGCTCGACGTTGGACTCGGCGTCGCCCACGCCGGACTTGCTGCGCAAATCCACGTCGGCCAGCAGGTCGGTCGCGCGGGCGGCGCCAGACTCACCCAAAGCCTCGGCGGTCTGGAAAAACGGCCCCTGCATTTCCCGCGGCCAGATGCGGAGCTGCTGCGCGATGGAAAACGGTTGAACTCCCTTGCGTTTGAGCGCGATCGCCTTGCGGACATTTTCCAGCCACATCCCCAGCCACGTGACGGCGCGGAATTCGGTGGAGGGGTCGAGCTGGATGAGCTGGCGCCAGCGTCGCAGGGCCTCGGCAGTGCGCCCGCAGGCCAGCTCGTTGGTCAGGTCCCACATCTGGCGCTCGCGGGCAAACGCCACGGCACCGGAGACGTGCTCCGCCGTGATCGTTTTCCCGTCGGCCGCCAGCGCCAGCTTGGCCAATTCGCCATCGATGCGGCCCAGGTCCGCGCCGATGAGATCGACCAGCAGCCGCGCGGCATCGGGCGCGATGGCCACGCCCTGCTCTTCCCGGGCACGCTGGATCACCCACCGCGGCAGATCTTTGGGCGGCTCGCAGCTTTCAACCGATCCGACCCTGGCGATCGCCTTGTAAATCCGCTGGTTGGCCGGAAGCGACTGGAGCCGGAGGATCAGCACGCCGCTGTCCGAAGGCCTGGCGACGTAATCTTCGAGCTGCTCGCGGAAGGGCGTGAGAAATTCGTCGGCGTTGCGCACCACGACGACCTTGGCCGAGCCGAACATCGCGAAGCTCCGCAGCTCGTCCAGCACCTCGGCCAGCTCAGCCCGCTCGCCGTCGAGGTCGATGCGCTGCGCGTCGCCGGGGAGCTGCGCCAGAATTTCGCGCAGTTTCTGCAACTGGAGGAATGGCTCGGCGCCTACCAACGCGTACACGGGCTTGGGCATCGCTGCGTTGTACGGCTCACAAAAAAAAGCGTCAACGAACCGGGGGCCGATTTCTTTCGTTCTAGGATGAATCGGCTACACTTTATCGGGCTAAGTGACCGATCTACGAACAAGGGAGTATCGTAGTCGGCCCATCGGGTCTCGGGAGTCTTGGTATGTCCAACCCCTACGCTGCGTTTTGCGAGGATTTCTACGTCAACATGCGATTGGGCTCGCAGCTCAATCTGCCGCACAACCGCGAAACGCTCCTGCACCTGTTCGAGCGAATCCAAAAGGCTTACCCGTCGATGACGCGATTTCGCAAGACGGACGGCGGCGAGTTCAATCTCGAGGAGGACCGCAGCAGCCATTCCTACCGCTGGATGAGCCTCGAAGCCAAGCGGCTGTCGAGCGGGCACGTCAACCCCGCCAGCGTTGAGGAATCCCTCAAGCTGCACACGCTGCTTCTGGAAATGGCGCCGGCCCACCTGGGACTCAGCTCGATCGAAATCGATTACCTCGACGTGCTTTTCGGCTTCGACTTGGGCTTCGGCGGCAACCACGACGAGATCATCGCCGAGAGCCTGTTCGGCGAATCGCCGCTGGCTTGCCTGACGGAAGTGAGCGGGAGCCGCGCGGTGGATTTCCAGCCGACGGTCACCGTGGCGCTGAGCGACGATTGCCGGCTTCAGGCCCGCATCGACGTGGTCACCCGCACCAACAGCTATCAAGTCCGCACCGGCGACTACTCCGACGACGCCATCAGCGTCTACCTGATCGTCCGTCGCTATTGGGGCGACCGTCCCCGTGAGCCGATGGAGAAGCTCTTCGGGCAACTGGCGCACCGGGCAGAGCAGCTCTGCACCGACTACATCATTCCCAAAGTGCTGCGGCCCATCTCCTCGGCGATCGCGTCGCGGTCGTAAGGATTGGATTCTCGTGGCACGGGCTTCCAGCCCGTGCGGGCGACGATCGACTGCGATGCACTCGCGGAACACCAGTTTTTTCTGAGACGAAAATCGTCAGCACGGGCTGGAAGCCGGTGCCACAGGAGACTCGACGATACCACTTTTGCCTTGCGAGGTTTTTGCTTACCATCGAGTTGTGGACGCGGCACCAAAAGAGACCGACCTGGAAATTCGATCTCGCGCGCTAACTCACGCGAGGGAGTTGGTTTGGCGGCTGCAAAGGGACGGGCAGGGACTGAGTCCCGATGGAGAAGCGCTGGCGCGGCGCGCCGCGGATGCCGCCGAGCGAGTCGCTAAACTGCTGGCCAGAAAAGACCCAACCGAACAAGACCGCCATGAGTGACACCGCCGCCACCCCCTCCAACGTTTCATTGACCGCCCGCGCCGATATTCAATACCGCTGGCGCGTGTGGGCCTTTTTCATCATGGTGTTCGGCTACGGGCTGTGGAGCGCGCGGGATGGGTTTATCAAGTGGCCGCAAGACAACGTCCGCAACCAAGCGATCCGCGATCGCGGCGGCATCGGTGACAAAGATCACAATTACGCCGGCATCCTTATCAACCGCGTCCTGGGCGTCGTGCTGCCGGCGGTGAGCTTGCCGGTCTTCATCTGGCTGATGTACCGCTCGCGCGGGGCTTATCAACTGGGTGACGGGACGCTTCGCGTTCGCGGATGCGAGCCGGTCCCCATCGATCGGATTGTGGCGCTGGACAAGTCGCGCTTTGAACGCAAAGGCGTCGCGATCGTCGAATACCAGAAAGCCGACGGCAGCGCCGCTTCCATAACACTGCGCGACATGGTCTACGAGCGGAGGACGACCGACCAGATCGTGGAATGGATTGAGAATTATCTCCGCAACGGCGAGTCGGTCAGAGGATCCCCTCACCCTAACCCTCTCCCGAAGCGAGAGGGAGAAAAGGCTACGCCAGCCGCGTAGCTATTCCACCGTCCAGGTCTCGTCGCCGGTGAGGAGCTTCTGGAGGTCGCCATCACCTTGCTTGGCGATGGCTTGCTGGTTCTGGCGGCGGACAATGTCGCCGTACACGGGCAGCGAAATCGCGCGGAACACGCCCATCGGCTCGGGGAAATCCGGGTAGCGCATCCGCGACAGCATGAACGCCAGCGTCGGCTCCGCCGCCTTTTCGTCGTGAATGATCAGGTCATCGGGCTTCACCGTCTTCGTGTCTACCGCTTCCGGCGTGAGATTGTTCAGACGGATTCCCCTGGAGCTATCCTTGCCGAAAATGAGCGGCTTGCCGTGCTCGAGGTAAACGGTTGTGTCGCTCCTGGTGATCTTGTCGGTGGCGTAGCTGAAGGCGCCGTCGTTGAAGATGTTGCAGTTCTGATAGATCTCGACGAACGCCGTGCCGACGTGCTTCGAGGCCCGTTCGAGCACGTATTCCAGGTGTTTCACATCCATGTCGATCGAGCGGGCGGCGAAAGACGCCTCGGCGCCGATGGCGATGCTCAGCGGCCGGATCGGATATTCCGGCGCGCCCATCGGCGTGCTCTTGGTCTTCTTCCCCTGCTCGCTGGTGGGCGAATACTGACCTTTGGTGAGCCCGTAGATGCGGTTGTTGAACAGCAGGATTTTCACGTCGATGTTGCGGCGGATGGCATGCATGAGGTGATTGCCGCCGATCGACAGGCCGTCCCCGTCGCCGGTCACCATCCACACCGTCAGGTCCGGGCGGGCCAGCTTCAGTCCCGTGACAAAAGTCGGCGCCCGGCCGTGGATCGAGTGGAAGCCGTACGTGTTCATGTAGTATGGAAACCGGCTCGAGCAGCCGATCCCGGAAACGAACACGGTTTTGCTGCGGTCCATGCCGAGCTTGGCGCAGACTTTTTTCATCTGCGCCAGGATCGAGTAATCCCCGCATCCGGGGCACCAGCGGACATCCTGGTCGCTGCCGTAGTCGGCCGGTTTAAGAAGATTCAACGGTGAAGTGGGAATCGCGCTCATGTGCTTTGATCGTGACACGGGTTTTCAACCCGTGCTGATGACGTCCTTCGTCGGTTTATATCGTAACGCACGGGTTACAAACCCGTGTCACAAGCTAGGTCAGTCTCCATTCGAATAATTTGCCGCATTGGCCGGGACGACTTTGTTCGTGGGCGAGTGAACCTGCTCTAACCCGCTGCGGCCGGCCACGATCGCGCGAACGCCGTCGACGATCTCCTGCACCATGAACGGCTGGCCCTTCACTTTGTTCAATCCCTTGGCGTCGATCAGGAAGTGGCTGCGGATCAGCATTCGCAATTGGCCCAGGTTCATCTCCGGGATCAGCACGTGCTTAAAGCTCCTGCACAGCGCCGGCAGCCGCTCCGGAAGCGGATTGAGATATCGTATGTGGCAGGCAGATACGTTCACGCCTTGCTCGCGCAAGTCGAGGGTCGCCGCCTTGATGGCGCCATAGGTGCTGCCCCAGCCGACGATGAGCACGTCGCCGGTCTCGGGGCCGGTCCAGAGTAGGTCGGGTCCGATGGGTTTGATGCCGGCGACCTTTGCGGCCCGAATGCGGACCATGTGCTCGTGATTGAGCGGCTCGTAATTGACGTTGCCGGTGACATCCTGTTTTTCCAGTCCGCCGATCCGGTGCTCCAGGCCCGGCGTCCCGGGAATCGCCCACGGCCGCACCTTGTTCTCATCCCGTTTGTAGGGCATGTAGCCCTCGTCGTCGTTCTTCTCCGTGGGGTGATTGATGACGATCTTCGGCAGCTTGCTGACGTCGGGAATCATCCACGGCTCGGCGCCGTTGGCGAGGTAGCCGTCGCTGAGGAAAAAGACCGGCGTCATGTATTTGGTGGCGATCGTGAACGCCTCGATGACGGCGTCGAAGCAGTCCGAGGGCGAAGCCGCCGCGATGATCGGGACCGGGCATTCCCCGTTGCGGCCGAACATCGCCTGGAGCAGGTCGGCCTGCTCGGTTTTCGTGGGGAGCCCGGTGCTCGGCCCGCCGCGCTGTACGTCAATGATCACGCAAGGCAGTTCGGTCATCACCGCCAGCCCGATGCCTTCGCTCTTGAGGGCGACGCCCGGGCCGCTGGTGCCGGTGCAGCCCAGCGCCCCGCCGAAGCTGGCGCCAATCGCGGCGCCGATGGCGGCGATCTCGTCCTCGGCCTGGAAGGTAATCACATCGAAGTTCTTCTGCGCCGACAGCGCATGCAGAATATCGCTGGCGGGCGTGATCGGATAAGAGCAGTAGATGAGTCGCTTTCCCGCGAGCCTGGCCGCCGCGATCATTCCATAAGCGGTCGCCTCGTTGCCGGTGATCTTGCGGTACGTGCCTTTGGGAAGCTTTGCCTTGGGAACCTGATACTGCTGGGCGAACAGCTCGGCGGTCTCGCCAAAGTGATATCCCGCTTTCAGCGTAAGAATGTTCGCCTGAGCGACGGCGGGCTTCTTGGCTGCAAACTTTGCGTTGATGTGGTCAACGGTCGCCTCGAGCGGGCGGCCATAAAGCCAGTAGACCAACCCCAGCGCGAACATGTTTTTGCAGCGGTCCTGGTCCTTGGCGCCCAGACCGCTTTCCTTCGTCGCCGCGGCATTGAGTTTGTTGATCGGGACCTTGATCAGCCGGTACTTCTTGAGCGACCCGTCGTCCAGCGGGTTGACCGCGTAGCCCGCTTTCTTGAGATCGTTGGCGCCAAATGAATCTTCGTTGACGATGACGATGCCGCCGTCCTTCACCGCTTTCAGATTGGTCTTCAGCGCCGCCGGGTTCATCGCCACCAGCGCGTCGACGTCGTCGCCGGGAGTGAAGATGTCGGTGCTGGAAAAGTGCACCTGGTATCCGCTCACCCCCGCCAGCGTGCCGGCGGGAGCGCGGATCTCGGCGGGAAAGTCCGGGAGCGTGCTGATGTCGTTGCCCACCAGCGCCGAGGTGTCGGTGAACTGCGTGCCGGCAAGCTGCATCCCGTCGCCGCTGTCGCCCGCGAAGCGCACCGTCACCGAAGGCAGCGACACCACCGGCTTGCGGTGCTCGCCGTTCCCGTTTTTGTTTGGATTCCCATTCTCCCGGTCAACCGATACTTCGGGTGCGAGGCTCATAGAATTTGATCAGTTTCCTCTCTGCCAATCCTGTAACGATATCGGGACCGCAGAGCGATGACAATGATTTTTAAAGCGCCCATTATGTCGCAGCCCGCGCCCGGATCGTCCTTGACTGGATTCCGATAACGTGGGCAAAATAACCTGCATGAAACAGCGATACCACACCATCATTAAGCCGGAACCCAACGGGTGGTTCGTGGGATGGGTCGAAGAAGTCCCCGGCGCCATCAGCCAGGGGCGGTCGCTTGACGAATGCCGGCACAAGCTGCGGGAGTCGCTGGAGCTGATTGTGGAAACGCACCGCGACAGCGCCCGCATTGGGTTGGACCGGTCGTGCATTCTGGAATCGATCGAAATCGAGCTGCCCGAGGAGCCGCAGTTCGTCTGCCATTGATGATCAATAGTCCGCGCCGCCGTTTCCGTTGGCGGGCCTGGTGCCGGCGGGACGGGTTGCGGGCACAGGCGCGGGCACCGGCGTCACCACCGAATCGCTGCCGGAAATCTTGGGACCGCCCGGCAATCCCTCAACGTCGAACGCCTTCATCGCTCCGGAATATTGCGGTTCAGGCAGCTTGGTCCGCTGGTCCGCCGCCAGCCGCTGCAACTCGCCCTGCTGCCGCTGCCGTGTGTTCAACTCCACTTTCAGAAGGTCCTGATCGTGCTGGAGGTCGTAGTAGCGCTGCGGAAGCGGAAAGTTAAAGATCTTTCCGCTCACCGGGTCGACCTGCAATGATTGGGCCTCCATCTGCCTCATCAATTGCGCGTCGCTGTCGATCGTCTGCGCAATCTGAAGCACACGCTGCTGGTTGTCGTCGAACTGCTTTTGCAGCTCGTCGATCTTGTCCTGCACGGCCTTCTGCTGCTGCTGAATGAGGGCATATTCCTGCTGGCTGAGCCACTGCGAACCCCAGCGATACGAACCGCGCTGCGCCATCTGGCGCTGAAGCGCGCCGTCCTGCATGTTGAAATGCTCGACGACCCGCTTGGTCAGTTCGTTTCTCTGAAATTCCTTGGGCAGCCCATGCAGCGCCTCGGAGACGTTGTCCAGCACCGTCTGGTTCGAGGGAGAGGCGAGCATCGCCTTGTCGAACTCGAGCATCGCCGGCATCTGCGAACGGGTCTTCCAGAGGATCACCGCGATGTTGTTGTGCGCCGCGGCGCTGTCCGGCATTGCCGCGGCGGCGGCCTGGAAGGCGTTGCGCGCCGGAACCAACTGCCCCTGCCGGTACAGAATTACCCCCTTGAGATAAAGCAACTCGCCGCTGGCCGGCGCGATCGCCAGGGCCGGCTCAATCAGCGCCTCGGCTTCCTTGATTTTTCCCGCCCCCAGCAGCGGGAGGGCCTTTGCCGCCGCGTTCCGCGCTCCCTCCTGCATCGTCGCCAACTGCTGCGGCGTCGCCCAGTCCCGCCCCGCCTTCACCATCCCCTTGTCCAGGCGGTCCTGCCACTGGGCGAGGTCTTTCTCCGCCTCGCCTGCGGAAGGAGTCGAGGCGTATTGCGCGATGAAGCTCTTATAACGCGAAACGATCTGCTTCAGATCATCCAGGTTAACCACCGACCGCCGCAACGAATCCAGGTTTTCCTGCGCCGACAGCGGAGCGACGGTCTTCTTGATTTCAAACGAGGTTACCGACTCGGCGGGAACCGTCGTCGTCTTCCCGCTGGCGTCGGTCACGACATATCCGCCGCGGGTAACCTTGATCGACCCTTCCAGCGTCGTGCCGTCCTTCAGATGGACGACGTCCGCCAGTCCCGTGACGGCAAAACAGCATGCGACGATAAACGCGAGGGACTTCATGGGCCCTCCGGGGGAGAGAACGATCCCTGAACGACGGATTATACGCCGGACTACGTCATTGAACTAAAAATCGCGTGAAACCTGAAGACGTGAAACGTGAAAAAACAGTATTCGTCACGTTTCACGTCTTCACGTTTCACGCGCCGTTGATCCATCATCCCTACACCGCTTTCTCAAGTCTTCTGTATTCGTCACGTTTCACGCGCCAGCTCATTTTTCGTTTCTGACCGGATTCTCAAGTCTCCCGATTTTCTCGATTTCGACGACGACGGTGTCCCCGTCCTTCATCCAGACCGGGGGATTGCGGGCAAAGCCGACGCCCTGCGGCGTGCCGGTGAGGATCACAGCGCCGGGCCGCAGCGTCATCGTGCTGCTCAGGCTCTCAATCAGGGCCGGCACATCGAAGATCATGTCTCCGGTCGTATGGTCCTGCATGGTTTTCCCGTTCAGCAGGGTTTTGAGCCGCAGATCGTTGGGATTGGCGATTTCGTCGGCGGTGACGATCCATGGGCCCAGCGGGCAGAACCGGTCGAAGCTCTTGCCGCGGGCGAACTGCCCGCCGCCCAGCGCCTTCTCGCGCTGCCAGTCGCGCGCTGAAACGTCATTGGCGCAGGTATAGCCGAGCACGTGCTGCAATGCATTTTCGCGCGACACGTACTTTGCGGTCTTGCCGATGACGACCGCCAGCTCCGCCTCGTAGTCGATCTGGCTGCTCCGCTTGGGGATTGGGATCGGATCGAACGGATTGTTCAGCGTGTTGCTGCTCTTGATGAAGAGCATCGGGTTTTCCGGAATCGACGAGCCGCTCTCCTTGGCATGCTCGCGGTAGTTAAGCCCGATGCAAAGGATGTCGGTGGGCACGAACGGCGCCAGCAGCTTGTCGATCTTCAGCTTGCGGTCGGTCACGCGGTAGCCGCCAAACAGATCCCCCTCGATCTGAAGGGCACTTGAATCGTCAATGCGTTTGCCCTGAAAAACCTGTCCGTTGGAGAGAAAGCGGACGATCTGCATGAGTTCCTTTCGCCCTGTCAGCCGCACAGAATAGAAACTCACCCGCGCCATCGCAACGAAAAGCCCACGGCGGCAGCCGTGGGCTTCGAGGAAGCATTCACAGAAACTCCTGTCACAGACGTCGCGTGCGATCAGTGACGGTATCCGTAATGTGTGTGCGAGTAGTAGCGGAACCCGAACACCGGACCCGCGTAAACCGAGACCGCCGGTCCGTAGACCACCGGCGGAGGGTAGTACACCGGTGCCGGAGCGCTGTAAACCACCGGAGGTGCATACACTGGCGCCCCGTAGGCTGGCGCCGCGTACACCGGTGCCGGCGCATACGCTGCCGGAGGCGCGGCGTAATAGACCGGGGGCGCATAATACGCTGGGGCGTAATAACCCGTCCCAGACGCGATCCCGGAAAACCGATCCCTACTGAGAATCTCACCCCCGCATTTGCCACCGCCGGAAGCACCATCGCCGCAAGTCCTGCAATCCACGAGAGTTTCATAAAAATCTCCCTTTGGGCGTTACCCTGCCCGAGAGATAGACAAACAAACCCCGTCGTGGTTAGTACGGAAAACACATGTCCGGCCTGCCCGACTGGGCATGTTGGGAATGGGCGATCTCTGATGCCAGATGGACTTGAATCCGCCCTGAACCCCAAGACGGCCTTGCAGACGCGATCCCGTATGTCTTCAGACGGTTTGGGCGCAATGACTCTGCAAATGTCGGGCGGGCATCGAGGTGATTCTCAGAGCTTCTCGGCGTACTGCGCCAGAAACTGCGGGACGGGGTAGTGCTTCATGAGGAATTCCCGCAATTGGCGCCGCTCGGCGATCAGGAAATACACCGGCTCCCGGATCGTGCGGGTGGCGAAGTTGACCGAGCGGACAAGCTCGTCGGCGCAGGTTGCCAGGCTCAACGCCTGCTCGTCGCGGTTGAGCGGCAGCAGATGAAACTGCCACGCCTGCCGGCGATTCAGCAGCCGCAGACATTCTTCGTCAACCTGCTGGTCTTCCAGATCGACCGTGCCGCTGGTGCGGACATACTGCTCGACCCACGCGTCCTCAATGGCCCGCGGATCGACGCCGAACAGCCGCTCCGCCAGGTCCCCGAACGGACGCGCCGAAACCTTCTGCACCTGAAGGATGTGGCGAACCTGCTCTTCGCTGAGCACCCCCTGCTCGATCAACAATTGCCCAATCTGAATTCCTGCCACATTTCCTCCCGGCTATTTGGCTCCAATGTAGATATCGGTCAGATCACCACGCGGCTTGGGCCTTTGCCCGGACTGGGCGGGAGATTTGTATCGGACGCAGCCCAGGGCGGGCGAGGCTCCTGCCGAGCCGCCAATCCACCAACGCCCCTGCTATCATCAAGCATGCAGGTGGTCGATCTCGGCCGGCTCCCGTACCAACAGGCGTGGGACCTTCAAGAGGAGGCCCACGCACAGGTGTTGGCTGGCAGCGAGGAGCGCCTGATTCTGCTCGAACATGATCCGGTCATCACCCTGGGCCGCAGGCCGGGCGTGGCGCGCAATCTGCTCGCCTCCGACGAGCATTTGGCCAGGCTCGGCGTCGAAGTCATCCAGAGCGATCGCGGCGGGGACATCACTTTCCACGGACCTGGCCAGATCGTCGCTTACCCAATCGTCCGCCTCATCGACCACGGCTTCTCCGTCGGCGCCTACGTGCACGCGCTCGAACGAATCGTGATCGAAACCCTTGCTGGCTTCGGCATCGCCGCCAAGACCGACCGTTCCGCCGTCGGCGTCTGGGTCGACCAGGGCGGCCGCCTGGAAAAAATCTGCGCCTTGGGCGTTCGCATTCGACGCGGCGTCTCGCTGCACGGCATCGCCCTCAACGTCACCACCGATCTGTCCTGGTTCAACCTCATCGTCCCCTGCGGACTGCCCGGCCGGGCCGTCACCTCGATGCAGAGGCTTCTGAGCGACCGCACCCCGCCGCTCGTTGACGTGAAGCAGGCGCTCAGCGACAAATTCGTCGAGCTTCTTCGCTCAGCACTCAGCACCCAACACTCAGCGCTTTCAGCGGATGCTGGCGTCAACCCGGCACATCGCGCATAATCCCCCGCGGCTTTCGGGCTCACCCCATCCAGGAGGAATCCATGAATCGCAGACGCTCTCTGTCCATCGCGGCCAGCCTGATGCTGCTCGCAGCCGCGGCGCTCGTCGCCAGCGGCGATGATGCATCGCAAGCCCAGCCCGACAAGGACGGCTTCTACAGCCTCTTCAACGGCAAAGACCTGGACGGCTGGAAGGTCGGCGCCAACGCCGCGTCGTGGAGCGTGCAGGATGGGCAGATCGTCGTCCACGGCAAAGGCCCCTCTCACCTGTTCTACGTCGGACCGACCCACAACCACGACTGGAAGGATTTCTATCTCAAGGCCGAGGTGATGACCTATCCCCACGCCAACTCCGGGATCTACTTCCATACCAAATATCAGGAATCCCGTTTTCCCGACAAGGGCTTCGAGTGCCAGATCGATTGCACCCACAGCGACATGAAAAAGACCGGCAGCCTCTACGACGTCGTCGACACCGATTACCCGCATCACAAGGACAACGAGTGGTTTCTCTATGAGATCATCGTAAAGGGCAATCATGTCGTGCTGAAAGTAAACGGCGAGGTCGCCTGCGACTGGCACCAGCCTGACGACTTCAAGAGCCCCAAAGGCCACGCCGACCGCGTCATCGATCACGGCACCATCGCCCTCCAGGGCCACGACCCCGGCAGCGAATGCCACTTCAAGAGCATCCTCATCAAGCCGCTGGAGTGAGCCGCTCAAATCACCAGACGAAAATGCGCCGCCGCTCCGTCTATTGGGTAAGGAGCGTGATTGCCCGGCGACGACGAACTCTGGCGGGAATGGCTCGCCCGGCATGGGCCGGCATTGGTGCTTTACGCCCGGCAGTGGGCCGCCGGCCTCCAGGACGCCGAGGACGCCGTGCAGGACGGGTTCGTACGGTTCTGGCGGGCCCGGTCCCGCGCCCGCGAGAATGTCGCGTATCTGTACGCCTGTGTGCGCTCCGCGGCGATGGACTTTTCGCGTTCGGACCGGTCCCGCCGGCGCCGCGAGGCTCGCGAACCGGGTGCCCAGGCGTCCTGTTTCGACCCGGCCCACGCCGAGCTCGCGGCGCAGGTCGAAACGGCCCTCGCCCGGCTTGCCCCCGAACAACGCGAGGTCGTCGTGATGAAAATCTGGGGCGGCCTCACGTTCGCCCAGATCGCCGCCGCCCTGCGAATCAGCCCCAACACCGCCGCCTCCAGATACCGGTACGCTCTGGAGCACTTGGAGGCAAACTTGAGCCGCTCATGCGAAATCGAATGAACGTCGGAGAAGAGGGACACTGCTGCTTTCTGGTGTTCATCCGTGTCCATCTGTCTTCATCTGTGGCGGAAATTGCGGATTACTATGAGCGATGCACTTGAATCCCGTCTCGGTCAGCTTCGTCCGCGGGCGTTCTCGCGGTCGCTGGAGGACCGTATTGCGACAGAGCTGGACCGCAAGCCGGCCTCGGCGCGTGGCAACCGCTTCTTCTGGTCCGCGGTCGCCAGCGGGGCGATGGCGGCGTCCGTGATCGTCGCCGTCCTCGCCACCCAACCGACGCGCCGGGCCAATGCCGCACCCGCTTTCATCGGTCGCTCAAACCCCAACCCGCTGACCGCCCTCGCCCGCGCCGACCGGCGCTGGGGTGACGAGCTGAAACTCGCTTCGGACTGGAGCCAGCCATGACCCTGCACCCGCCGCGTAACCGCTTTCTCCGTTTTACCATCTATCTGGTCTGCTTCGTCCTGATCCTGCTGGCGCTCGATCTCTTGTGGGTCCAGTCCAATCGCACGATCCATCCCGGCTACGAGACGACGCGCATCGTCGTGCCGACGCTCGATGACGGGTCGATCGACTACCTCGCGGCGGTCGAGACCTATTTCTCCCGCGGCATCACCGCCGAAAACAACGCCGCCCCGCTTCTTCTTGAAGCCCTGGGTCGGGCCGCACTGCCGACGACACAGCCGCCCGATGGGATCACCGACCGCCTCGGCATGCCGCACCTTCCCGAACAGGGGGATTATTTCGTCACCGACGAAGCCTTCACGAAAAAGCCCGCCGAGCCGGGCGACCCGGACCTCGCGGACAACAAGCACGCCTACCAGTGGGCGAAGGAGCTTTCCCCGCAAACGCTCGACTGGCTGAAAGCCAATGACAAGCCGCTGGCCAAAATCCACGAAGCCGTGCAGCGCCCGCGGCTGTGGATCCCCTTCAACGGCGGCAATCGTCCGCAGATTATCGTGTCGGTCCAGATCCGCCACGTCTGGCTGCTCAAGGCCGCCGGCAGCGCCCTGCTCACCCGCGCCAGCGCCCGCATCGCCTCGGGCGAGCTCGATGGCGCCCGCCAGGACCTGTCTGACGCGCATCGCCTGGCCCGACTGATGGGCCAGGGGCCGACGCTGATCGAGCGGGCGGTGTCGATGAACATGGAGTCGGCTGCGTGCGGCGTCGATCGCGCCGCCGCCGCTTCCGGCAAGCTCTCCCTGAATCAGCTTCGTGAATTCTCCAGGGAGCTCGCGACGATGCCCGAACTGGCCGAGCCCTCGGAATGCGCCAACGTTTCCGAGCGCTACATGTTCCTGGACGCGCTTCAGTTCCTCGCCCGCTCCAACCCGGCCGAGGCCGCACAGGTCTGGTCCGGCATCACCAGCCAAAGCATGGCCTCGCCCTGGCTCTACTATTTCCTGCCGATCCCTTACGAGAAGACGATGAAGGCGGGCAACCACTGGCACGACGGCTATCTCGCCGCTGTCCGCCAGCCGACCTACGCCCTGCGTCACGCCGCTTTTGTGACCTGCGAGCAAACCGCCACGGATCTCACCCAGCATAGCCGTTTCGGACCGCTCTCGCCTCAGTGGGCCCTGGGCCTGTTCATGCCGGCCCTGAACCGCATCGAACAGCGCTGGGAAACCTCCCGCGCCGAGTCGCGCCTGACGGGCGTGGCCGTCGCACTGGCCGCGTACAAGTCCGATCGCGGCGTCTATCCGCCCACCCTGTCCGACCTGTCCCCGGCGTTTTTGTCCGAGCTTCCGCTCGACAACTTCACCGACCGCCCCCTGATCTACTCCCGCACCGATCACGGCTACACCCTCTACAGCGCCGGCCCCAACATGCTCGACGACGGCGGCTCCACCGCCGCGGGCGATGACGTCGTCGCGAGTCTGAAATGACGTGATTTCAGCGATCGAATGGGTGAGCAACATATTGAATTGCCACTTGACCGTTTGTCGCCACGCCTTTAGTTTCAGGATTCGCAAAGGTCACTCTCTAACCTGGGAGGGCGGCGATGCCCGCTCGCGCGGCTCGGAGGAACCCCAAAGCAGTAAACGCAGAACAGTTGGAAGCCCGACTCCTGCTAAGCAGTACGTGGGTCGTCACCAGCACGGCCGACGACGGCAGCTCCGGGACGCTTCGCTTCGCCGTGGATCACTCCAGCGCC
>Ga0210396_10002114_pt1 | contig 20509 bp, 17 predicted proteins | sample IncBWH17OmetaG_FD_155466 | JGI IMG/M metagenome (GOLD analysis project Ga0210396, IMG submission 155466) | Forest soil microbial communities from Barre Woods Harvard Forest LTER site, Petersham, Massachusetts, United States - Inc-BW-H-17-O ... | reverse complement strand
CTGGAAGGACGGCATGAAGCTCGGCTACCAGGACGTCGGTTCGGCGACGCTCTTGAAGTCCACGCCGCTCGACCGCCGCAAGGCCGCCTGGCTCTACGAACAGTTCATCGTCTCCAAGACGGTGTCCTTGAAGAAGAGCCATGTCGGTCTCACTTTCATCCGTGAGTCCGACATCTGGGACAAGTCGTTCACCGAGCGCGCGCCGAAGCTCGGCGGGTTGATCGAGTTCTACCGCTCGCCGGCCCGCGTGCAGTGGACGCCGACCGGCAACAATGTGCCGGATTATCCGAAGCTCGCGCAATTGTGGTGGCAAAACATCGGCGATGCGTCGTCCGGTGCGAAGACGCCGCAGGCGGCGATGGATTCGCTGGCCGCAGCCCAGGACTCGGTGATGGAACGTCTGGAGAAATCCGGCGTGCAGGGCGCCTGCGGACCGAAGTTGAACAAGAAGGAGACGGCCGAGCACTGGTTCGCAAAGTCGGCCAAGGAGGGCAACATTGCGCCCCAGCGCAAGCTCGCCAACGAGAAGCCGAAGGGCGAAACCGTCGACTACGACACGCTGATCAAGTCGTGGCCGGCCTCGCCCCCGAAGCGCGCCTCGAACTGACAGGCGCGACGAAAAACAAAAGGCCGGGAGCGATCCCGGCCTTTCTCTTACCTCGCCCCGCAAGCGGGGAGAGGGAGCGCGCCGCCTGCGCGGGCGAAATCGTTGACCGCCAATCGCTATCGCTGCACGATATCGACTAGTCGCTCAGGAGCCTGCCATGCGCATGATCTTTCGCTGCGATCCGGCACTGTCGGATCATTTGCCGCGGCCGGTTCCGGCGCGCGGCATGCTTCCCGATTGGCTCCGCGCGATGCCGGCGAAAGCGCCGTCGGAAATCCATGGCCGGGAAATCCGGACCGTGAAGCAATGCCCGCCCTTTGTCGACGCGATGGCCTACGGCGTTTTGATCCTGCTTCCCTGCGACATCACGATCGATCGCGGTGCGTTTTCGTGGGCCTGGAACATTCCGGAGCCGTCGACCTCGGGACATCCTCGCGCGCCCCTGAGCTTCCATGTCGCGGCGCAATTTCCGGATGCACCCTTTGCGAGAAGCGGACAGGCGGCGATCAAGTTCAACAGCTTCTGGACCATCGAGCTTGAGCCTGGCTGGTCGTTGTTTGCCACCCATCCCGTCAATCGCGACGATCTGCCGTTTCGCTTGATCACGGGACTGGTCGATGCCGATCGTTTTCATGACGGCGGCATCAATTTTCCGGCGATATGGATCGCGCCGGATTTTTCCGGCGTCCTGCCGAAGGGCACGCCGGTGGCGCAGGTTTTTGCGGTGCCGCGCGCCGCACCGCAGCTTGGATTCGAAAGTTTCGATGAGATGCACAGAGAGGCCTATCAGAAGACCGTCGCCGAGGTGCTGGCCAGCCCCAACGTCTATCGCAAACGCTTTCGGGCTCGGCGCGGACGTTCAAATACCGAGTGAGCGGCGCAGCGCCGCCTCGTCGAGCCACAGGCGGCCGTGGGAGGCCGACGTCAGCGCCATCGCGATTTTGCCGAAGCTTTCGGGGCGCAGGCGATAGGCTTGCGCATAGGCACGCATGGCGCGCTCGAGATCGCCGGATTCCTGCAGCACGACGCCGAGGTTGAGCGCGGCTTCCGCGTGGTCGGGTTTTATCTCGATCGCCTCTCGGTAGGCGGCAGCGGCGCCCTCAAGGTCGCGCAGATCCTGGCGGGCGAGGCCGAGATCGAACCAGACCGAAGCGGGAGCCTCACCCTGCACGGCGCGTTCCAGCAACGACACGGCGGTGGCGTGGTCGCCATCCTCCCATGCCAACCGTCCCAGCCGGGCCGCGGCTTCGGCGTTGTCCGGAATGACGTCCAGGATGGGCCGCCACGCCTGGCGCGCCTGCGACCGCAGACCGGCCTGATCGAGCGTTCGAGCTTTCTCGAGAAACACTTCGCGTTGCGGCGCGATCGCGATCGCCCGGTCCAGATGTGACAGCGCGCAGTCGAAATCCCCGGCGGCGCGGGCAACGCGCGCCGCGAGCAGCAGCGCGGCCGCGTTGTCAGGGCGCTTTGCCAGACTGGCCTCGACGTGACGGCGGGCGGTTTGAATCTCGCCTTTGGAAAACAGCACGGCGGCAAGCAGGTGGCTAAGCATCGGCTCGCCGGGCGTGCGGACCAGACCCTGTTCGCAGAGCTGGCAGGCCTCGTCGCGCCGGCCCGCGTTGAAGGCGGCGGTCGCGCGGCGGATGATGTCTTCGGCGGTTTCTTTCATGCCCCGACATTAGAACAAAGGAGCGGGGCCGCAACCGCCGTCATCGTCCGCGAAAGCGGACGATCCAGCACGCACCGGCTTCCCGGTTTGATCGTTGACAGCGGTGATTACTGGATGCCCCGCTTTCGCGGGGCATGACGAAGAAAAATGCGATTACGGCCTGTCCGTATCCGTCATTGCGAACGGCAATCCATGGTTATTTGGGCCCTATGGGTTGCTACGTCGCGGAGCCTGTCATCGGGCGCTCATTCGCGCGACCCGTTGGCTCGTCGCAATGACGGCATGGAGCCGCGCCGCTACTCCGCCGCGTCGGCAGCTTCCAGCGCCGGATAATCCGTATATCCCTTGGCGCCGCCGCCATAGAACGTCGCCTTGTCGGGCGCATTGAGCGGCGCGCCGCGCTTGAGGCGTTCGACCAGGTCGGGATTGGCGATGAACAATTTTCCGAACGCGATCAGGTCGGCCTTGTCAGCCGCGAGCACCTTGTTGGCGAGCTCGAAATCATAGCCGTTGTTGGCGACATAGGCGCCCTTGAAGCGCTTGCGCAAGCTTCCGTAGTCGAACGGCGCGACGTCGCGCGGGCCGCCGGTCGCGCCCTCGACGACGTGGACATAGACGAGCCTCAGGGCGTTGAGATGATCGACGATGTAGTCGAACAGCGGTTGCGGGTTCGAGTCGGAGATGTCGTTGGCCGGCGTCACCGGCGAAATACGGATGCCGGTTCGCTCCGCGCCGGCTTCGGCGGTGACGGCCTTGGCGACTTCGAGCATCAGCTTGGCGCGGTTCTCGATCGAGCCGCCATAGGCATCGGTGCGCTTGTTGGCGCCGTCCTTGGCGAACTGATCCAGCAGGTAGCCGTTGGCGCCATGAATTTCGACGCCGTCGAAACCGGCGGCAAGCGCGTTGGCCGCCCCATGCTTGAAACTCTCGATAATCCCTGGAATTTCGGAAAGCTCCAGCGCGCGCGGCTCGGAGATATCAGTGAAGGTGCCGCCGACAAACGTCTTGCCATTGGCGCGGATGGCCGACGGCCCGACCGGCGCGCCGCCGTTCGGCTGCAGCGAAGTGTGCGAGATACGGCCGACATGCCAGAGCTGGATGAAGATGCGGCCGCCGCGCGCATGCACGCGGTCGGTGACCTTGCGCCAGCCGGCGACCTGTTCCTTGGAATAGATGCCGGGGGTGTCCTGATATCCCTGGCCCTGTTGCGAAACCTGGCTTGCTTCGGTGATCAGCAGGCCGGCAGAGGCGCGCTGCCCGTAATAGTCGACGGCCAACGGGTTCGGCACCAGGCCTTCGACCGCGCGATTGCGGGTCAGCGGCGCCATCACCAGGCGGTTGGGCAGTGTGATCGGGCCAAGCTTGTAGGGCTCGAGGAGTTTGGACGGCGTGCTCATTTTTTTGCTTTCCATGAGTGGCAGGCAGGCGGGGAAACTGAGGAAACACTGAAGTGTCAATTGAGGTGTGCACTCCTGCCATACGCGGCAAGCCGCGAGCTATCACGATATCGCAAGCTAGCCCCGCACGATACCGCCGGGCCCACGGCTCTTTCGAAGCATGCAGACGGCCAGCGTAGGATGATTTGTTCGAATTTGGATGCGGTGGAGGAGAGACATTCTTCTTGGTGAGCGATCCACCGGTGAAATCTACCCGCGTCATTGCCTGACGTCCTCATCCTGAGGAGCGCCTTGGCCGCGTCTCGAAGGATGAGGCTGGATCACGGCCTCATGGTTCTCAAGGCGATGCGAACCATCGTCCGGAGACGGCGCAAAAGCGCCTCCTCGCCATGAGGGTTAAACGCTAACTGACCCCCAGAAAATCGCGCTTGCCGATTTCCACGCCGTTGTGCCGGAGAATGCCGTGCGCGGTCGCGGCGTGGAAGTAGAAATTCGGAAACGCGAAGCGATTGAGGAACTGCTGGCCCTTCAGCGTGATGGATCGCTCGGGGCCGGCGGGGAAGGTGACGTCGCGGCTATCGGCGCCTTCGAATTGCGCAAGCTTGAACGTCTTCAGGTAGTCGCTGGTCTTCGAGAGCCGCTGTCGCAATTCTTCAAAAGTCTTTTCGGTGTCGGGCGTCGACGGCACCTCGCTGTGGGTCAATCGCGCGCAGCCCTTGGCGGCGAAATCGCACGCAAGCTGGATCTGCCGCGACAGTGGCAGCATGTCAGGATAAAGCCGCGCACCGAGCAGTACCTCGGGCGCAATATTCTTCGCTTTGCAGTGGGCCTCGGCCTTGATCAGAAGGCCGGAAAGGCTGCCGAGGATCTGCAGGAACGCGGGGACGGAAGCTTCGTAAAAGGACATGGGTGCTCTTTCGGTTGGTAGTGTCATTCCGGGATGCGCGAAGCGCAGACCTGGAACCTCGAGATTACGGGTTCGGTTTCAGGCGCCACGGAATGACGGGATAGCAGCTTCTTTCCGTCATTGCGAGCCAACGGGTCGCGCGAATGCGCGCCCGATGACAGGCTCCGCGAAGCAATCCATTACTACTACCATTTGAGACACAAGTCCGGATTGCTTCGTCGCTCCGCTCCTCGCAATGACGGGAAATAGAAATGGCGAACTATTACCGCACGCTAACTGCATCTTGCACCGGGGGCGCCGCGCGCGGACCGCGCATCCGCGCCAGTAATTCGGCCGTGGGCCAGGAATCCGCCGGCAACCCGTATTTGATCTGCATTGCCTTTACCGCGGTGCGGCTTTGCTGGCCCATCACGCCGTCGACCTTGCCGACATTATATCCGGCGCGCACCAGGAGTTGCTGCAGCTCGCGCAGCTCGTGGAGGGGCAGTTGCGCGACCGGTGCCGCCGGCCGCTGCATCGGTGGCGCGCCTGCGATGCGGGTGGCGAGATAGCCGGCAGTGGTCGAATAGATCAGCGAGTTATTCCATTCGGTGTAGGCCGCGAAATTGGCATAGGCGAGGAATGCCGGCCCCATGCGGCCCATCGGCAGCAGCAGCGAGGCCGGCATGTCGTCGTTCGGCAATGGCTTGCCGTCCGGATATCTCACGCCGAGCTGGGCCCATTTCGAGCGCGGCAGCTGGATCGTGAGGTCGGCCTGATCCCAGGGAAAATTAGGTGCGGCCACGCGCACTTCCTGCAGCCAGGGTTCGCCGCGCCGCCATCTCAACCCGTTGGCGATATAGTTCGCGGTCGAGCCGATCACGTCCTCGGGACTGTGAAGGAGATTGCGGCGGCCGCCATAGTCCACCGCATAGTTGAAGTAATGCGTCGGCAAAAATTGCGTCTGCCCGAGTTCGCCGGCCCAGGAGCCGAGCATCTCGGCCGGTGCAAGATCGCCGCGTTCGATGATCTTCAGCGCGGCGATGGTCTCGCCCACGAACCGTTCGGAGCGGCGGCAGTCATAGGCCAGCGACACCAGCGAGCGCAGCGTCGACAGGTTGCCCATGTTGGCGCCGAAATCGCTTTCGAGGCCCCAGAACGCGGCGATCACGGCCGGCGGCACGCCATATTCCTTTTCTGCGCGCGCAAACGCCGCCGCATAGGTTTTGATCCGCGCCTGGCCCTGCTGCATCCGGTAGGGTGCGGCCATGCGGCCGGCGAATTCGGTGAACACCTGCCCGAACACGCGCTGGCCGCGATCGCGGTTGACGATGCCCTGGTCGTAGACGAGGTAGGGCGCGGCTTCGCTGAGCGCGCGTTGCGACACGCCGGCAGCGATTGCCTGTTGTTTCAGCTCAGCGAGGAAGCGATCGAAGCTTGCACCATTGTGGCAGGCCGCCGCGCGCGGCGAGGGTGCCGCAGGCGGTCTGGCGGGCGCCGCGAATGGCGGGCGCGCCGGCGCAAGGAATTGAGCCGACGCCGGATGCGCTCCAAATGGCATCGCCGACAAGAAAGCGCCGAGCCAAAATCGTGTCGTCGAAAAAATCCGCATGCATTTGTCCGATAGGGTTGAATCGCTCGATGTGGCCTGTGGTAGCATCATTCGGGTCCCGCCGTCCTGCCCGGCCTGCTGGCGGCATAAGCTTATGGTGAGGACCTCACGCGCCATCATACCAGACACCCCGGATTCGCCCGCGACTCGTGGCTGCAAACTCAATATAGTCCCATTGTTGCTGGCGATCTGATGAAATTGCGATCCTCGATTGAGGTCTTAACTGGGATATTTTCTTATCAAGGGCGGGGCGTAGGACTTTTAATGGATCATTTGCGCGGCAAGGCGATCATTGCATCGGGCTTTCATACCACCGGGCGCGGCGACATCGATATTCTTCAGGATGCGCTGATTTCGATCGGCGATGACGGCGCTATTCTTTCCGTCCTTCGCCCGCAGGACGACAGCTACGCTGAGCAGAAGGACAGGCAGAAGGCCGCAGGGAAGCTCGTGACCTTGCCGGCCGGTTCCTATTTGCTGCCCGGCTTCGTCGACCTGCATATTCACGCGCCGCAATACCCGCAGCTCGGCAGCGCGCTCGACGTCCCGCTCGAGGTCTGGCTGCAGAAATACACCTTTCCGCTTGAGGCGCGCTATGCCGAAGCGGCTTTTGCCCGAAAAAGCTATCGCATGCTGGTCGATGACCTCATTGCCAATGGCACCACCACGGCGCTCTATTTTGCCACCATTCATCAGGAGGCCACACGCATTCTTGCCGATGTCTGCCTGGAGGCTGGTCAGCGCGCTCTGATCGGCAAGGTGGCGATGGACAATGCCGACGAGTGTCCCGACTTTTACCGCGATGCGTCGCCGGATGAGGCTCTGCGCGGCACCGAAGACCTGATCGGCTATATCAGGAGCCACCCCGCCAACGCGGCCGTGCTTGTGAAGCCCGTCGTAACGCCCCGCTTCATTCCCGCCTGCACCGACGCGACGCTGCAGGCTCTCGGCGCGCTGGCAAAACAGTGCGGCTGTCATATCCAGACCCACTGTTCGGAAAGCGATTGGGAACATGGTTATGTCCTCGAACGTTACGGCATCACCGACACCGAAAGCCTCGACCGTTTTGGGCTGCTTGGCCGCCACACTGTGCTGGCGCATTCCAACCTGATCACCGCGGGTAACATGGAGACCATCCGCGAGCGCCGCGCGGGCGTGGCGCATTGCCCGCTCTCCAATGCCTATTTTTCCAGCGCGGTGTTTCCGCTCAAGGCTGCGCTCGAGAGGGGACTTCATGTCGGCCTGGGTTCCGATATTTCGGGCGGCCCGAGCGCATCGCTGTTCGACAACATGCGCAGCGCGCTCTTCGTCGCGCGCCTGCTGGAGAGCGGTGTGGACCCGAACCTCGGACCGGCCGAGCGCAGCCATCACGCGGGCGTGTGGATCGACTTTCGCGACGCCTTCTATCTGGCCACGACGGGCGGCGGGATCGCGCTCGACCTGCCGGTCGGACAGTTCTCACCGGGATACCAGTTCGACGCCATGGTGATCGATACCACCACGCCAGGCGGCACGATTCGGCTTTGGGACGATCTCGATTCCGGCGAAAACATCCTGCAAAAGATCATATATACTGCGTCGAAGTCGAATATCGCAAAGGTCTGGATCGGCGGTCGTGAGGTATCGCGATCGTCGGGCCTGCACTAACTTTCCTGACACGCCCATCGGCGTGCTCTTACTACTGGCGCGCGCTCGTGTTCGGAGACCAAATGACGAGAAACTGCATTCAATTCCGCAGGAAAGACCGAACCATCCGGCTCGATCGGTTTTCGCCGCAATCGACGGTACTCGACTGGGTGCGGCTGGAGGAGCGCGCGACCGGAACCAAGGAAGGCTGCGCCGAAGGCGATTGCGGTGCGTGCACGGTGGTGATCGCAAGGGAGCATGACGGGCGCCTGCTTTATGAACCGGTGAACGCCTGCATCGCGACGCTCGGCCAGTTGGACGGCGGCGAACTCATCACGGTCGAGGATCTCGCGCACGAGGGAAAATTGCATCCGGTGCAGACCGCGATGGCGGCCGGTCACGGGTCGCAATGCGGCTTTTGCACGCCCGGGATCGTCATGAGCCTGTTCGCGCATTTCCACAGCGAAGGCGAGAGAACCGATCGGGCAACAATCAACGATGCGTTGGCGGGCAATCTCTGCCGCTGTACCGGCTACCGGTCCATTGTCGACGCCGCCCGGCAAGCCTGCGCCGGCCCGGTGACCGATCGCTTCGCCGCGAGGGAGGCCGACACCATCGCCGCGCTGCGCCAGTTGCGGGACGGTGTCGATGTGTTCGTCGGCGACGACGCGCGCTTTTTTGCAATGCCCGCAAGCGAGGCGTCGCTCGCGTCGCTTCATCAGCGTCATCCCGATGCCAGGATTGTCGCCGGTGCAACTGATGTCGGATTGTGGATCACCAAGAAGCTCGCGACCCTCGACAAGATCATTCATGTCGGCCGCGCCGGTCTCGACAAGATCGAGGAAACCGCCGACGCATTGCACATTGGTGCTTCGGCCACGCTGGCAAGCGCGACACCGCCCCTCGCATCGATCGATCCGGACATTGGGGAAATCCTGCGGCGGTTTGGTTCGGTTCAGGTGCGTGCCGCAGGCACAGTTGGCGGAAGCATCGCCAATGCTTCGCCGATCGGCGATCTGGCGCCGCTTTTCATCGCGCTCCGCGGCAGCGTCGAATTGCGCAAGGGCGAACGGATACGCGCGCTGCCGCTCGAGCAATTTTTCATCAGCTACGGCAAGCAGGATCGCGAGCCCGGCGAATTCATCCGGCGTTTGATCGTTCCCAGGCTGCCCCCCGCAACGTTCTTCAGGGCCTTCAAGATCAGCAAACGGTTCGACGAGGACATCACCGCCGTGCTCGGTGCGTTCCGGATCGGTGTCGAGGGGGACAGGATTTCTTCGGCGCGCATCGCATTCGGAGGCATGGCGGGGACGCCGAAACGGGCAACTGCGGTCGAGCGTCAGCTGGCTGGCGCGGCGCTGCGCGATGTCGGCACATGGAGGCTTGCGGCTGAACGCGTCGCTGATGATTTTACGCCGCTGACCGACGTGCGCGCGAGTGCGGAATACCGCCTCGGTGTGGCGCGGAATATCGTGATCAAAGCGCTGGCCGAGATCGCGGGCGGTTCGAGCCTGGCGACACGCGTCCTCGAACGGCGGGAGACGGCTCATGTCGCAGATTGAAGCGCCTAATCCGTCCTTGCGTCATGTGCGTCAGGCGATGCCGCACGACAGCGCATTCAAGCACGTGCAGGGGGCCGCGGACTACATCGACGATATCCGAGAACCGGAAGGCACGCTGCACGTGGCGATCGGTGGCTCGCCGGTGGCCCGCGGCCGCATCGTTCGACTTGATCTCGGCAAGGTGCGGGCATTCCCCGGGGTGCAAGCGGTCATTACCGCCAACGACGTTCCCGGCAGGAACGATGTTTCACCAACGCACGCCGACGAACCTGTGTTTGCCACCGAGCGCGTTTTGTTTCACGGTCAGCCGATGTTCGCCGTGATCGCGACCACGCGCGATATTGCCCGACGCGCGGCGACGCTTGCCCTTATCGAGATCGACCGCGATCAGCCCAATGTCACGGTCGAACAGGGGCTCCATTCCGGGGAGACCGTGCTGCCCGATTACGCCTTCGTCGGCGGAAACGCCGACGCGGTCATCGCCAGGGCGCCGCACCGCTTGAAAGGTGTTTTGCATATCGGCGGTCAGGAGCACTTTTATCTCGAGGGCCAGATCGCGCTTGCGGTGCCAGGCGAGGACCATGACATGCTGGTCTATTCCTCGACCCAGCATCCCTCCGAAGTCCAGCATGTGGTGGCGCGGGTACTCGGCGTGGCCGACTCCTATGTGACCTGCCAGGTGCGGCGTATGGGCGGCGGCTTTGGCGGCAAGGAAACCCAGGCGACGCAATGGGCTGTCATCGCCGCGCTTGCGGCATATGCCACGGGCCGGCCGTGCAAACTTCGCCTCGATCGCGACGACGACATGGTGATGACGGGCAAGCGGCATGATTTTCGGGTCGACTGGTCGGTCGGCTTCGACGCCCGCGGCGTTATGGATGGCGTCAATCTTGAGCTCGCCGCCCGCTGCGGATGTTCCGCGGACCTCAGCGGCGGCGTCGTGGACCGCGCGATGTTTCACGCCGACAACGCCTATTTTTTGCCGGCCTACCATATTCACTCAAGGCGCGTGAAAACCAATACCGTCTCCAACACGGCGTTCCGAGGCTTCGGTGGACCGCAGGGTGTGCTCGCAATCGAGCGCGTCATCGATGCCATCGCCCGGCACCTTGATCTTGATCCCCTTGATGTGCGCAAGGCCAATTTATATCGCAGCGGATGCGATGTCACACCTTACGGCCAGACCGTGGAAGACCATGACGTGATCCATCGGCTGATCGAGGAGCTGGAACGGACGTCGGATTACCGAAGCCGCAGGAAAAGCATCAAGCAATTCAACGCTTCGTCACCTATTCTCAAGCGCGGGATCGCCCTGACGCCGGTCAAATTCGGCATTTCCTTCACGCTCACACCCCTCAATCAGGCCGGCGCGCTGGTTCATGTCTACCAGGACGGCTCGGTTCATCTCAATCATGGCGGCACCGAAATGGGCCAAGGCCTGTTTCAAAAGGTGGCGCAGATCGCTGCCGAGGAATTCGGCATCGGTCTGGAGCGCGTGCGCATCACCGCGACGTCGACCGACAAGGTTCCGAACACCTCGCCCACGGCGGCTTCCGCCGGAACCGATTTGAACGGAATGGCCGTGCAGATCGCCTGCCGCGAGATCAAGGCGCGGCTGACGCAATTCGCCGCGACCAGCTGGAACGTGTCCGAGGAGATGGTGGAATTTCGCGACGACCAGGTATTTATCGGCAACGAGAGCGTCTCGTTCGGCGAGCTCGCCAGGCGCGCCTATGGCGCGCGCATCCATCTCTCCTCGGCGGGCTTCTACAAGACCCCGAAATTGCATTGGAACCGCGCCAAAGGGAAAGGAAGGCCCTTCCTGTATTATGCGCACGGCGCCGCCTGCAGCGAGGTCATCATCGATGTCACCACCGGCGAAATGAAGGTCGAGCGCGTGGACATCTTGCACGATGTCGGCCGTTCGCTGAATCCGGCGATCGACATCGGTCAGATCGAGGGCGGCTTTGTGCAGGGCATGGGCTGGCTGACCACCGAAGAGCTCGTCTATGACGCCGACGGCCGTCTGCTCACGCATGCGCCTTCGACCTACAAAATTCCCGTTTCTTCCGACGTGCCGGATGATTTTCGCGTCGCGCTGTTCGACAACGAAAACCATGAGCCGACCATCTACCGCTCCAAGGCCGTCGGCGAGCCGCCCTTGATGCTGGCGACATCGGTATTTGCCGCGATCGCGGACGCGATTCATTCGATCCACCCGGGCCAACCTGTTATGCTGGATGCGCCGGCGACGCCGGAATCGATCCTCAAGGCGGTCGGAACTTTCGACGCGGCGGCGGCACTGGCAAACGGCCATGGCATCCCCGGTGCATGATCCGGAAAAGTGGGAACCGGTTTTCCCTCGCGACAAATGCGGAGCGTTTGCGCGGAGATCATGCTTAAACAAAGAGATGAGATCGTGATGCGATTGAACTTGATCACATCACGACCGAACAGGCCGACTTGAATGCAATTGGTATGGCGACGAATTCAGGAAGCGCTTGAGAAGCATCGTCGCGCTGCCTTGGTCAGTATCATCAAGGTGGAAGGCTCGGCGCCCCGCGAGGTCGGTGCGCGGATGGTGGTTGTGCAGGACGCCGGCTTTTTCGGTACCATCGGCGGTGGCCGTCTCGAATACGAGGTGCTTGCCGTGGCAGAGGCCGCGCTGTCGACGGAAACCCCTGCGGCGTCAGTGCGCGTGTGGCCGCTCGGTCCGAATCTCGGCCAATGCTGCGGCGGATCGGTGACGACCCTGATCGAGACTTTCGATGCCGGTGACCTCGATGGCATTCGCAAGCTCGCGGCGGCGGAGGCGGCCGGGCCTTTTGTCACCGTCAGCCGCATGACGGAGCAAGGTCGCATCGCGCGGGAAATCCGGAACAAGGACGTCGATGATGCTGAGGCCGGCGGGGGTTCGACCAAACAGAGGTTCGTGGAACGGTTCAGCGAGGCACGCAAGACGGTGCTGCTGTTTGGCGCCGGCCATGTCGGCCGCGCGGTCGCGCTGGCGCTGTCGCAGCTTCCGTTTTCGGTGCGCTGGATCGATAGCCGCGCCGATCAATTCCCGGATTTTGTGCCAGCCAACGTGATCACGGTGCGGACCGACGCGCCCGAGCGCGAGATCGATGCCGCGCCTCGCGGCGCCTTCGCGCTGATCATGACCCATTCGCACCCACTCGATTATTCGATCGCGGCGGCGGCGCTGCGCCGCCCGGATTTGGGCTTTGTCGGCTTGATAGGATCGGCAACCAAGCGGGCGCGATTCGCCAGCCAGGCGCAAAAGCTCGGAATCCCCGAGCAACAGATTGCGCGGCTGGTCTGCCCGATCGGGCTGCCTGACATCCGGGACAAGGAACCCAGCATCATCGCGGCTGGCGTAGCAGCCCAGCTCCTGATCGAGCGCGAGCGCGCGACGCAGAAGCCATCATGACGATGCAAGGAAAAAACAGCGCGGCGCCGGCGCATATCGAGACCGATGTGCTGGTGATCGGCGCCGGCGGCGCCGGCATGTACGCCGCGCTCGAAGCCGCGCGGGCGGGCGCCGCCGTGGTGCTGGCCGACCGCAGCCTGATCGGGCGTGGCGGCGCCACGGTGATGGCACAGATGACGGTCGCAGCTGCCCTTTCCGAAGAGACGCCGGATCACTGGGAGCATCATCTCGCCGATACGCTCGCGTCCGGCCGCGGTCTGTGCGACGAACGGTTGGCCGCGTTGTTGTGCGAGGACGGGCCGCATCGGCTGCGCGAGATGGAGGGCTGGAAGGTCGGCTGGGCCCGCGAGGACGGTCACATCAAGCAGGCGCAGGCGCCGGGCCACGACCGGCCGCGCTGCGCCTATATCGATTTTCTCTCCACCGGCCCCGCGGTGTCGCGCACCTTGCGCGCCCAGCTCATCAATGCAAGCGGCATCCGCCGTATCGGCGAACTCATGATCGTCGATATCGCCGTGCGTGACGGTGAGGCTTGCGGCGCCACCGCGCTGCATCTGCCGACCGGCGAGGCCATCACGCTCGCGGCCAAGGCCGTGGTGATTGCGACAGGCGGGCTGACCGGGCTTTACCGGCGCAACAGCGCCTCCGCCAACATGGGCGGCGACGGCTATGCGCTGGCGTTGCGTGCCGGCGCCGAACTGATCGACATGGAATTAGTGCAGTTCTTTCCCATTGGCCACCTCGCCCCAAGGCTGGTCGGGATGGACCCGATCATGTGGGATCCGTTCCGCTACAAGCTCGGCGGCAAATTGCTCAATGCCGAGATGCGCGAATTCGAGCAGGACTATGCGACGCAGGACACCCGCAGCGACGGCCGTTACGTCCTGACGCGTGACCTTGCGACCTATGCCATCACCCGGGAAGTCGAGGCCGGCCGAGGCAGCCCCGCCGGCGGCGCTTATCTCAGTTTCCAGCATGTGCCCGAGGCCGAGATTCGCAACGCCTTCGGCCCCGTCGTGGATCGGCTCGCCGCCAACGGCATCGATCTTTCCAAACGTCCGGTCGAAGTCGCGCCGATCGCGCATTACCATATGGGCGGCGTGCGCGTCGACGAGACGCTGCGCACGGCAGTACCGGGCCTTTATGCGTGCGGCGAGGCGGTCGGCGGCGCCGGCGGCGCCAACCGCCTCTCCGGCAACGCGATCACCGAAGCGCTGGTGTTCGGCGCACGGGCGGGGCGCAACGCCGCGCGGCATGCGCTGCAAAACAGCTTGCTCTGGTCCGCGCCGGCCGCTCACTCCGCACTCGATCTGTTGCGCGGCGCGAGGCGGCGCGATGCGCCCAATCCGGCGGCCATGGTGAGGGATCTGAAGGCATTGATGGCCGACGATGTCGGGCCATTCCGCAACGAACAAAGGCTGCAATCGGCGTTACGGGCGATCGCGCGATTGAAAACCGAGATCGGCGAGGTCCCGTCTTCCTCCGCGACAGCGTTCGATCCCGCGCTGGTCGACTGGCTCGACCTGCGCAATATGCTGTTGGTGGCGCAATCCGTCGCGGTGCCGGCGCTGGCCCGCACCGAGAGCCGCGGAGCGCATCAGCGGGAGGATCATCCGGGTCTCGATGAGGCTTGGCGCGTCAATCAGATCGTGGCGCTTGCGCGCGGCAACGAATTGAAGCTCAGCCGTGCTGTGCCCTCGAGCGGGAGAGCGGCGGCATGAAAGCAATGCTTGCCATCCAGCGCGGCGTGCCCGGCGAGCCGCCGCGCACCGAAAGTTTCGAGGTCACCTTCGAAACCGGCCAGTCCGTGCTCGACGGCTTGCGCGCGCTTCGTTGCGAGGCTGATCCGTCGCTGGCGTTTCGCTTCTCCTGCATCAATGCCAATGCCTGCAAGGAGTGCATGATGCTGATCGACGGCAAGGTCGATTACGCCTGCACGGTGCGGCTCAAGGAAGGGGTGATGGCGCTGGCGCCCTTGCCGAAGAAAGGCCTGATTCGCGATCTCGTCACCGAGATTGCCCCGCCTGACGAGCGGCTCTGGCCGCGGCCGTAAATCGTCCGATCGCCGGAATGGGAACGGCGAGGTGTCGCGCTTGGCAACACACGACACCTCGCCGCAAGTGATGCATCAGCTGGAAACGACGCAACCTGGGGACCTATGGGTTCCTAGCCAATCCCTTTTTTTGGTCAAAGGGCGCGGCTTGGGGTTGAAGGTCCACAGATGCGCTGGGGGGCCCAGCCGATGCTTGATATCTATCTCAGGCTGTCGGCAAATCGAACTAAAGAAATGTTTAGGAGACCCAGCTGGCTGCTCCGGCCAGAGCAGCCCCGCGAATATCCCTTCAGCGCAAAAGCGTTGCTGCAGCCCCTTACCAGCCGACGACGTAGCTCGGACCGCAATAGCCGTAAGCATAATCATCGTACGGCGAACAATAGCCGTAACCCGCGGTAGCCAGGCCAAGGCCGAGACCCAAGAGGCCAATGCCAGCATAATAGCCATCATCGTAATAGGGGCCGTAACCCCTGCCGCCATAGCCGCCGACGAAGCGACGGCCGCCCCAGCCACCGTGACGCCAGCCGCTGAAGCCGCGCATGCCAGCGAATCTGCCGCCGTTCATCGCAGCAAAGCTGCCGCTGTGAAGGCCCCTGAAGCCGCCACTGCGAACGCCGCCGAAGTCGCCGTGGAATCCGCCGCCATGGAAGCCGCCACCGCCATGGAAACCACCGCCGCCACCGTGGAAGCCACCGCCGCCACCGCCACGGCCGAAGGCCATTGCGCTGGTTGTCATCGTAGCAGCAAGAGCCAAGGCCATCGCACCCGCGATAAGCTGTTTGCTCATGAGACTCTCCTCCGCCATTTTTCCTATTCAATATCGGGTGACCAACATGAACCCTGGTTGATCGGTTGCATCGACGGCGCACCAGACCGGCTAAAATAAATCTTATGATTGAGATGCATGCAGCGCGGCTCGAGCAGCAAGCTTAATCCGCCGTTTTTCAACGTTGAAAGCGAATATCTCGAACGGTCGAATGGCACATTCAGAACTCGATCGGAAAACTTGATGCCGGAACGCGAACCGACGCCGTCGCCATTGCGTTTCGTGAAGGCGCTGTTGCGTTCTGGCGAGGCGCAGGCTGTCCGCGAAATTCAAAGACCCATTGAAATTCAAAGACCCATGGTATTCTGATTCCCGCATATCGCTGATGCGGGCTACACGCTGCTCCTCACCGCTCTTCGTCCGGATGCACCCACAGGTAGGGCGTGATCTCCCGTGCCTCCGTCAGCTTGATCATGTGCACCGGTGGTGCATAGCGGCCCCTCCGGCAGGAGCGGCATTTCAGCGAAGCCTCAAGCTTCCAGAGCGGCGTATCGCGCGGCCGGCGGATCGCATCGAGCGGCAGGCTTGCGCGGGTCTTGCAGCGGTTGCATTCTACTTCCAGCCAGCCGAGCCCGCCATGGAGGCATTGCCCGATCGTCGGCGACGGCTGCGCGGGGCCGCCGTAACCTTCCATCCGGATCGACCAGGCTTCCGCCTCCGCGCGGTCCGCCTCGCGAAGCGCCTTGTTGGCCGCCTCGCGCGCAGTTTTGGCACGGATTTTCGCGCCCATGATCGAGCCGCCATAGATCGATTGGCGAGACTTGGTGCTCATGGCGCAAGATTACAGCCGCGCTTTCGACGGCGTGCAACGCCACTAGGATTAGAGGTGAGGCATGACCCCACCACACCATGGCTTCGTCCATGCGCCCTTCGGTTGCGAAGACGTGGGGTTTGCATCCGAGTCGGGGCGCTTCCTTCACAACGACATCGGCTCCTTCTGCGCTTCGATCGAAGGCAGCGGCTCGCCATGCATCTTTGCCTCGAAAGCCCGCAGCCGCACATAGATCGAAATCAGCTCGACGATCGTGCTCCATGAATTGATGAGATACTGAAACGAGGTTCGAACTTGCGTGAACGCGTTCAGAATCTGGTTCATCGAACCGAGCGTGATCTTGCCGGCAACGATCGTCGGCGCGAGCAGGATGTAGGGGAAGACGACGTCGGTCTGCAAATAAACGATGCGGCCGATGTTGAAATACATGAAATTCAGATAGAGCCTGAAGTAGTTCCGGCGAATGTTGCCGAACAGCACATCCAGCGTCGGCGGGTCGGCGCGGGCGTTATCGTCTTCGCCAAGCACGAGTTCCTTGCGGTAGGCCGCCTCGACGCGCTGGTTGAAGAATTCGATTCCAGGCAAGCGGATGCCGATCAGCGCCAGCGCGCCGGTACCAAGCAGCGACCAGATCACCGCAGCGAACACCAGCGGGTAGGGGATAGAGCCGATCAGCGGCAGCTCCGTGACATTGCTGGAGAGTCTCAAAAGAACCGGCAGGAATGCCAACAGCGTCAGCACGGCGCTGATCAGATTGACGCCGAGACCTTCCATCGTGGTCGCGAACCGCATGGTGTCTTCCTGCACCCGCTGCGAGGCGCCCTCGATGGCGCGTAGCCGCGGCCAATTGGCGATGTAGAAATCGTTCATCGCCGTCCGCCAGCGGAAGATGTAGTGGCTGACAAAGAACCGCGTCATCACGCCGACCACGACCGCGACCAACGCGATCCCGGCGAAGGTCGACAATTCGCTGTAGAGTTCCTCGGCCGTGACCGGCTTCGATTTCGAAAGCGCGGCCTGAATCAGATCATAAAACGGTCCGTACCAGCTGTTGATGGCGACGCTGACCTGGACCTGAAAATAGGAGGTGAACAGAATCAGCGCGGAGCCGAAGATCGACCATGGCGCCCAGGGATGCGGTGCGACCAACATCCAGGCGCCGGCGAAGATGGCGACGCTGAGTGCGAAATAGAGGTCGAACCACAGCGACCGTGCCGACCAGAACAGCGCCACGCCGGCGGCGCCGGGGGCGGACGATCCAATGAGATCGTCAGCGTAGCCATACCAGAACGCCATCGAAAGCGCCGTCCAGGCGATGGCCGACAGAAAGAACGGCTTGGGGCGGGGAAAGAACGAAACGAACATTTTGGTTTTCCACTCTCGGAGGGTCAGATGCGGCGAAGGCTGAAGGCAACATAACCGCTGCGGCGGAATAACCAACGGCAGGTTTTTAAAATCGAAGTAATGTCATCAGGCGTCATCCCTGCGAAAGCAGGGACCCGACCACCGGCATTAGTGGTTGTCCGAAGGCGTCGAACACAGTCTTTCAAAACATCCGGCACGGCGTATGGGTTCCTGCTTTCGCAGGGACGAGGTCGGAATGAATTCGCCGGACTGGTTTACCCGACGGGCGGGCACAACCCGGGCGCATTCGCGCTGCGGGAATGCGGAGGCGTCCTCCGGGTCCACGCCTCCGGCATGGATCAATTTCGCAGGAAGGCGTACGATTGGACGCAAGGCGCGCTAACGCAAGCGCCCGATTTTGTTGTTCAACCGGAAGGAGGATCTCATGTATGCCGCCATCCGTCAGGCCAAGGCAAAAACTGGAACGGCCGAGGAACTGGCGCGCCGGATCAAGGACGGGGCCATTCCGATCATCAGTGATGTAGAAGGCTTCATGGCCTATTATGTCGTCTATGCACCGGACGACACTGTGACCGCAATCAGCATCTTCAACAACCACGCAAGCGCAGAGGAAGCGAACAGGCGCGCGATCGCCTGGATCGAGCAAAATCTTGCGCCGCTGCTCGCGGGACAAGCCACAGCGGTGGCGGGACCGGTGATCGTCCATACCCTGGCGTGAACTGGTTCGGCTGTTTGAAAAATGAACAGTAGCGCCTCTCCGGCCGTCATCATCCGCCAACCGGTCCGGCCTGTGGCGGGCCGGATGACAGGCTCCAGCGGATGATCCGGTACGCCGTGGCTTTTCGGCTTTATCGCTGACGCCGGTGGAATACCAGAGCGAGATGACATTTCTTCGAATCGTCATCTCACTCTATCTTTTTGTTTGAGCATGATCTCCGCGCAAACGCCACGCGTTTGTCGCGAGGGAAAACCGGTACCCACTTTTCCGGATCATGCTCTAGATACCCCGCTTACGCGGGGTATGACGAAGTCAACTCACAACTCCCGCGCGTTGCTGAACGCAAACGACGACACCCGCCTGGTGTTCTCGTCGAGAATCAACGTGCGCGTGATCGGCGGCTCGGCGCGCTGGCTGCAGTTCTCGCGTTCGCAAAGCCGGCAGTTGACGCCGATCGGCGTGCCCTCTGTTTTCTCCAGGTCCAGTCCGCTGGCATAGACGAGCTTTGTGGCATGGCGGATTTCGCACCCCAACCCGATCGCAAAGCGCGGCTGTGCTTGCGGGTGTGGCGAGACCTGCCGCCGCACCACTTGCGCGATCGAGAAATAGCGGGTGCCGTCAGGCAATTCGATCACCTGGCTGAGCAGGCGGTCCGGCGTGTCGAAGGTCGAATGCACATTCCACAGCGGGCATGTGCCGCCAAATTTGGAAAACGGGAAGGTGCCGGATGAAAATCGCTTCGACACATTGCCGGCATTGTCGACGCGCAGCATGAAGAAGGGCACGCCACGCATGTTGGGCCGCTGCAGCGTGGTCAGGCGGTGGCAGACCTGCTCGAAGCCGGCGTTGAAGCGCTGCGCCAGCACGTTGACGTCGTAGCCGAGCTGCTCCGCGGCCGCATGGAACGGCTGGTAGGGCATCATGGCGGCGGCGGCGAAATAGTTCGCAAGCGTGATCCTGTAGAGCCGGCGCGGCGTGTCGTCGAGCGGCCCCGCGCGGCCGACGATGGTTTCGATCGCGCCGGAGCATTCGACAAGCCCGGTTTGAAAGGCGAGCTGGAACACGCGGCTGGGGCCATCCACCAGTTCCGAGACCAGGAGTTGCCGGCGATGGCGGTCAAACCGCCGCAAGGTCTCGCGCATGACGTCGACCGGCATGATGCGGGTGAGGATCGAATGTTTTTCGCGCAGCCTCGCGGAGAGCGCGGCGAACAAACCCTCCGCGGGCACGTTCAATTCGTCGCGCAAGTTTTCCGCCGCCGTTTCGAGCTCGGGGAAATAATTGCGGTTGGCCTCGATCAAATCGCGGACCCGCTCGATCGGATTGGCTTCGAACCGCGTGCCCTCGTCGCGGTCGGCCATTTGGGCGGCGACCATCGTTTCGCCGCGGCGGGCTTCCGCATAGGCGGCATAGAGCCGCTGCAGCGAATGCGTGACGCCGGGGCACAATTCGGCGAGATCGCGCAATTCCTGTTTCGGCAGATCGATTTGCCGGAACAGCGGATCGGAGAAGATCTCGTTCAGCTCGGCAAAAAAGCGGTCCTCGTCGGCGGTGGCGAGATCGCGCAGGTCGAGGTCATAGGCTTCCGCCAGCCGGAGCAGGATCTGCGCGGTCACCGGGCGCTGATTGCGTTCGATCAGGTTGATGTAGGAGGGCGAAATGCCGAGCCCCTCGGCGATCTGGGTCTGCGACAGGCCGAGTTGCCGGCGAATGCGCCGGAAGCGGGGGCCGACAAACAGTTTCTTTCCGGAATCACCTGCCATGGCAGCCTCCCTGTGGTCATTCCTGATGGCGCAAAGCGGCGACCTCAGATGCGCAATTGCGCATCGTGGTTCCTGCTGCGCAGGCCGTCAGAATGACGTCGAACTTTTGTGACAAAAATTACAAAGTTACATATATGACAAGTTCATATGTTACATGACATCACCATTCGGAATCAAGCTGTCTATACGAATTAGGAAGTTTCGCGTTTATCTCCACCACGCA
>Ga0210396_10002113_pt1 | contig 20516 bp, 19 predicted proteins | sample IncBWH17OmetaG_FD_155466 | JGI IMG/M metagenome (GOLD analysis project Ga0210396, IMG submission 155466) | Forest soil microbial communities from Barre Woods Harvard Forest LTER site, Petersham, Massachusetts, United States - Inc-BW-H-17-O ... | reverse complement strand
CGTCGAGCTCGGTCCCGTCAGCGAGCTGTTGCTTGAATTGCTGGGTCCGCGCCCGGAGCTCGTCATCCGACATCGCTTCGAGCTGCGACTCCAATTCGTTGATGGCGGAAACGATCGGCCCCAGGCTCTTGACATAACGGTCATTGGCGGAGCCGAACAGGCGCCGGGCTAAGGCACCAAGCATGGGACCCTCGAAAAACAGGAGAAAGAGGCCGGATGACTTCGCACGGCGACCAAACGAGAGATAGGCGGGCGTCTAAGGCGTGTCAATTCGAGCCGCCTCCGGGGTTATGTGGGGGGTCATGCGCGAGTTCGCCCTTTCGCCGCCTTGTTTGCGTGATACCGATGTGCATTGATTCATCCATGCCGCTGGAGTGCAGCGGCTGTTCCTCATTATCCTCATTATAGGTGCTTCGATGCATCCTCGTCTCTCGATAACTCCGCTCGGCTTGATCTGTGCCGCCGGGCTCGCTACCGCGATCGCGGGCGGCGGCATCTTGCTGGCCGCCGACCGGCCGGCACCCCAGCCGAACCCCGCCGCCACAATGCCGACGCCGATGCCGCCGGGCAGCATGGTCGTGGCGCGTGTCGACGGAACCGAGCTGCACCTTTCGGATCTGGAGGCCGCGCAGCAGAGCCTGCCGCCGCAGGTCCAAAAAATGCCGCTCGCCCAGATCTACCCGGTGCTGCTCGACCGGCTCGTCGACGGTATGCTGATCACCGAGGCCGGCCGCAAGGATCATCTCGACCAGGATCCGGAGGTACAGCTCCGCCTGAAGCGCTATGAGGATCGCCTGATCCAGGAAGCCTACCTCAATAAAGCGATCAAGGACGCCGAGACCGAGGACCAGCTCAAGGCACGATACCAGACCTTTGCCAAAGAGAAAGCGGGACACGAAGAGGTCCACGCGCGGCACATCCTGGTCAAGACCGAGGTTGAGGCGAATGCGATCATCGCCGAGCTCGACAAAGGAGCCGATTTCGCTGAGCTCGCCAAGAAGGATTCGACCGACCCCGGCGGCAAATCGGGCGGCGATCTCGGCTATTTCGGCCATGACGATATGGTCAAGGAGTTCGCGGACGCGGCCTTTGCCTTGCCTCCCGGCCAATACACCAAGGCGCCGGTGAAGACCGAGTTCGGCTGGCATGTCATCAAGGTCGAAGACCACCGCGTCAGCACACCGCCGAGCTTTGACGAAGCCCGTAAGGAGGTCAGTCAACTGGTGGCGCACGACACAGTCGACGCGAAACTTAAAGAGCTGCGCGCCTCCGCCAAGGTCGAGACTTACGGGCTCGACGGCAAGCCGCTGCCGTCCAGCGCGAAGTAATCGCATGGACCGTCATTTCGGCTCGAACGCCTATTTACCCTCTCTCCCCGCCGGCCGGGGGAGAGGGCAGGGTGAGGGGGGCCGACATGTCGGTTGCGGCGCCGCCCACCTCACCTTCCCGCTTCGCGGACCCCTTCCTCTCCCCCGTGAGGGCGGAGAGGGGCCTTGGCTAGTCACGCAGGATAGTCGATTCTGCTTTGGGGCCTGAAGAATGACTGGTGTTTCCCCGCTCGCCCCGGAGCGCTTTCCAGAGCTGGCGCCGATCGCCGGTGTGCGGCTCGCGGCCTTCGCCTGCGGGATCCGCTATACCGGGCGAGAGGATTTGATGCTCGCCGAACTGGCGCCGGGGAGCACGGTCGCGGGTGTCTTCACCCGCTCGCTGACCGCGGGCGCGCCGGTCGTGTGGTGCCGCGACTGCCTGCCGGGCGGCAAGGTGCGCGGCATCGTGGTCAATTCCGGGAATTCCAATACGTTCACCGGACGCGCCGGGAAAGAAGTCGTCGAGACCACGGCAGCGGCGGCGGCGCGATTGTTGGGCTGCGACCCCAAGGAGGTGTTCATCTCCTCGACTGGAGTGATCGGCGAGCCGCCGCCGGCCGAAAAAATTATCGCGGCGCTGCCTCGTGTCGCGCCGTTGCTCTCGGCCGATGGGTGGGAGCCGGCCGCACGCGCCATCATGACGACCGATACTTTTCCGAAAGGAGCCACAGCGACCGCCACGATCGACGGCGTCGAAGTCCGTCTCAACGGCTTTGCCAAGGGCTCCGGTATGATCGCGCCCGATATGGCGACAATGCTCGCCTATGTCTTCACCGACGCGGTGTTGCCGCCCGCCGTGCTGCAGCCGCTGCTCGCCGCTTCAGCCGACCGCTCGTTCAACTCGATCACGGTGGATGGCGACACTTCGACCAGCGACACGGTGCTGCTCTGCGCGACCCAGCAGTCGCCGCATCGCGCCGTGGTAAGTCCGGCGGATCGGCGGCTCGGGGATTTTCGCCTGGCGCTCGATGCGGTGATGATCGATCTCGCCCAGCAGATCGTGCGGGACGGCGAGGGCGCGGAGAAGTTCGTTACGATAGAGGTAACCGGGGCAGCGACAGCACGGGCGGCGCGCCGCATCGGGCTCACCATCGGCAACTCGCCGTTAGTCAAGACTGCTCTTTCTGCAGGCGATCCCAACTGGGGGCGTATCGTCATGGCGGTCGGCAGGGCTGGAGAGAAAGTAGACCAAAGCCGATTATCGATCTCGATCGGCGGCATTCCGATCGCAGCCGAGGGCGGCCCCGTGGCCAATTATGATGAGGGCCCCGTCGCCGAGTACATGAAGTCCCGCGAGATCATAATCGGCGTCGATCTCGGCATCGGCCGCGGCAAGGCGACGGTGTGGACCTGCGATTTGACCCACCGCTATATCGACATCAATGCCAGCTACCGCAGCTGACGCGGTCCGCCGGATCGTGCTCGTTTCGGCGGTGGCGCTCGTCGATGTCGACGGGCGCGTACTGCTCGCCCAGCGCCCAGCGGGCAAGCCTCTGGCCGGGTTGTGGGAGTTTCCGGGCGGCAAAGTCGACCCGGGGGAGACGCCGGAGACGGCGCTAATCCGCGAGCTCTCCGAGGAGCTCGGCATCGATGTCGCGGCGAGCTGCCTGGCTCCTTTCACGTTCGCATCCTATTCTTACCCCGACTTCCATCTCCTGATGCCGCTTTACCTCTGCCGCAAATGGTCCGGCATCCCGAGGGCGCGCGAGGGCCAGCGGCTCGCCTGGGTGCGCCCAGCCCGGCTCGGCGACTACCCGATGCCGCCGGCTGACCCGCCGCTGGTCGCAATGCTCCGCGACCTGCTGTAAACCGCCTACAGCATCGGGCGGCCGCCGGTCACCGGGATCATCGCACCGGACATATAGCCGCCGTCGTCGGAGGCCAGCAGGACGTAGGCGGGGGCCAGCTCAGCGGGCTGGCCCGGACGTTTCAATGGCGTATTTTCCCCGAAGTGCTCGACCTTGTCGGGGGGCCACCGTCCAACACACGCGCCGCTGTTTCGGGTTCCCCTTTTGGAGAGCAAAAGCCCCGCCGCCGGCGGGGCTTTTTCAGCTGCCTAGCTAGTGGTCCAGTCTAGGCTTGCATTTCCGCCATCAGCTCTTCCTTGCGTTCGGCAAGTGCCTTGCCGACGGCGTCGAGGTCCATTTTTGTCGATTGGAGTTCCGGGAACAGCTCCTCCTCTTCTTCTTTAATGTGCTGCTTGACCATTTCGCCGAGAACGCGAATCTTTGCATCGTAGAGTTCTTCGCCGACCTCCATCTCCTCGATTTCGCCGATCAGGTTTTTCACGGTCGAATGCTCGACGAACGCTTCGTCGATCAAGTCGTTGTCCTGACTGGCTTCGCGGGCCAGTGGGTAGAAAATCTCTTCTTCCATCTGGGCATGAACCTTCAAGGCGAGGCAGATCTTTTCCGCCAGATCCGCCTTGCGATCTTCATCACTGTCTTTCAGTTCGTCATATTCGTCGAACCATTCCTCGACTTCGCGGTGATCTTCCTCCAAAACGTCGAACGCATTGCGGGACGCCTGCTGGCGCTCCTTACCGCGGCTCGCCGCTTGCGAGCGACTCGATTTGCGTTCGGCAGTGCGATTTACCTTGGTTTTCGCCTTTGTTGCCATCGCCAAATCCTTAGCTGAGCGTGAATATCGCAAGACTAACCGCGCGGAGAGCGCAGCGGTTCCTGACAAGCGATTACGACGCGAACTCGGTCCGAGCGTCTTTCCGACGCGGCCATAAATCGGGTAGAGGATTGGCGGATAACAAAAGAAAGGGACAACGATGATCGAACTCGAGCGACCGGCGGACCTCATGCAATACGTCGGCCAGGAAATCGGCGTCAGCGATTGGTTTACCGTTGATCAGGCGCTGATCGACAAATTCGCCGATGCCACTGGCGATCACCAGTGGATTCATGTCGATATCGAGCGCGCCAAGCGCGAGTTGTCGGGCGGCAAGACGATTGCGCACGGCTATCTGACATTGTCGTTGGTGCCGCGCCTCGGCCAGACCCTGTATCGCGTGAAGCACCGCTCGCGCGGGCTCAATTACGGCTCCAACCGGGTCCGCTTTACCGGCCAGGTGCCGGCCGGCTCGCGCATTCGGCTGCGGCAAAAAATCAAATCGGTCGAGCCGGTCGATGGCGGCGTGCGTATTACTTCGGAGAACACGATCGAGGTCGAAGGCGCGTCCCGCCCCGCTCTCGTGGCTGAAACCATCAGCATGCAATTCGATTGAGTAGGGAAGCCTCTCATCCCCGCCTCGCGCCCCCCAAGATGGGCGAGGTATTTACGGCGGCGTGATGAGAATGGGAGGAAGCGATGCGGTGTCCTGCAGCGTTGGTGGGGGCGGTGTTGATCTGGGCTACCGCTTCGGCCGCGGACGAAGGGGGCTGTCCGAACCCGAAGCAGATGGATGGGTTCAAGACTTGCTCCGATGTGGCGAAGGCGGAGCAGGAGGGCGAGGTCGTGATCTACGCGACCAATCCCGAGCAGGCTGAGCTCAAAGTATTGGCCCGGTTCAATGAGATGTTTCCGAAGATCAAGCCGACTTATCTGCGCCTGCAGGCCGGTGCGCTGATGGCGAAGGTGCAGTCGGAGCGGCAAGCGCAGACCTATCTCGTCGATGCGATGCAGATCTCCGACATGGGAATGATCCTCGACTTCCAAAAAAAGAACGGGTACTCGCACTACGTTTCGCCCGAGATGTCGGCGATCGACAAGTCATACAAGAGCGAGCCCGAGGGCTACTGGACGTGGGCTGCGATCGGTCCGGCCGGCATCGCTTACAATCCGACCACGGTCTCGGCCGACGAAGCACCCAAAACCTGGGAAGAAATGCTCGACCCGAAATGGACCGGCACCGTCACGGTCAAGGTCTCCAATTCGGGGCTGCAGCATGTCAGCTGGTATGAGCTGCGCCAGCTCTACGGCGCGGATTATTGGAAAAAATTTACAGCACTGAAGCCGCGCGCCTTCGATTCCTACGTTCAGCAATTCGACCGTCTCGTGAACCAGCAGGACAAGCTGATCCATACCGCGCAATACGCCGGTTACCTCGAATGGAAGGCGAAAGGCGCGCCAGTCGCATTCGTCATTCCCGAGGCCGGATTGCCGGCAACCCCGGAAACCTGGGGCTTGCCGACCAATAGCCCGCATCCCAATGCTGGGCGGCTGTTTCTCGACTGGCTATTGTCGCCCATCGGCCAGAAGGCGATCGGCGACTACCTCTACCTGCATCCGATCCGCACTGACGCACCACCTCCGCCGGGCGGTCTGCCGATCAGCCAATTGCGGCTGCTGTTGCCGGAGGACTGGCACGCCTTTCTGTCGAGCCGGCCTGAATTCGTGCGCGAATGGGACCGGCTGACCGGGATGCGTTAACGCGTGCGCTCAATCGAGCTCGAGATCTTCCCGTTCGATAACCATCAGCCGGTCGGTAGCCGGCTCGTATCGCAGAACGTAGAGCGTGGTATTGCGAACCGGCGCCGGCGGGCTGCCTGGCGGCAAGGCGTGCTTCATCAGCTGACGCACCATCGCGCCGTGGGTAGAGACACCGATCCGTTGGAAGGTCTGCACCGCGGTGAAGCGCCGCAAACCGGCGAGCCCCCGCATGCGCGTCGCGATGCCGGTCTCGCCGCCGGGGAAGGCGACGTCGCCATCCGAGTACCAGCGCTCGGTCAGATTCTCGCCGAAGCGCACCTTGGCATCCGCCCATAAGAGGCCTTCGGCCCCGCCGACATCGGTCTCGCGCAAACCCGCTTCAATGAAGAGCGGCACCCGCAATGCCTCGGCGACGATACGCGCGGTCGTTTTGGCGCGCGCCAGATCGCTCGACACGACCGCATCCAGCCGGTGTGGGCGCAAGCTCCCGGCCAACGCCTGCGCTTGCGCCAGGCCGGTGGCATTGAGCGGCGTATCCGTATGCCCCTGCAGCCGGCCTTCGCGGTTCCAGTCGGTCTCGCCGTGCCGGAACAGGAACAGAAGGCGCTCTCCGCGGTGCTCTTTCATGATGCTATGATAGACGTATGCCCGTGGATGGAGGCGGCAAAATGAATGACGCGACGGTGATCGCGCTGAGCCCGGAAACGGTGCTCGGCGAAATGAAGAAGAACGGCGTAACGCACGTCGTGTGGCTGCCGGACAGCGAGACCAACTGGCTTTATCTGCTGATGAAGGCGGAGCCGTCGTTGCGGCTCGTCGGCGTCAGCCGCGAGGGGCATGCCTGCTCTATCGCCGCCGGGCTGTCGGTCGCCGGGGCCAAGCCGCTGATCCTGATCCAGAATACCGGGATGATGGAATCGGGAGATTCGCTGCGCGGCTGGCTACTCGGCCTCAACATCCCAGTGGTGCTGATGGTCGGCTATCGCGGCTGGACCCGCCACGGCGTCAATCAGGACAGCGCTGCCACTTATACGGAGCGGTTCCTGATGGCGTTTGGGATCAACTATTACCTCGTCGAGAACGATGCCGATGCGCCGCGCATCTCGATCGCTTTCGAGGAGGCGGAACGCACGAAGAGCCCCGTCGTCGTGCTCGTTGGCGACGAATACCATGGCTTCAATCGGTAGAGAGAGCCCCGTCGATGATGCACACAGCCGATATGTTGAAGGCTTTCGCTCCCTACCGCGAGGACGCGATTGTCGTTCCCGGGCGCGGCGGCCGCTACTGGACCGACCTCACGACGCGCCCGAACCTCGACGTACCGGTCGGCGATCCGGCAATGGGCGGACACGCCGGCTTTGCACTCGGGCTGGCGTTGGCGCGGCCGGAGAAAAAGGTCATCCTCTTCGATTCCGAGGGCGACATCCTGATGAGCCTCGGCATGCTGGTCACGATAGCCGAGCAGCGGCCGGCGAATTTCTACCACTTCCTGATCGACAATGGCTGCTACGCCACGACAGGCGGCCAGCCCGTGCCCAATGCCGAAAACACCGACTACGACGCGATCGCCCGCGGCGCCGGCTATCCCCGAGCTTTTGCCTTCCGGGAGCTCGAGGAGTTCTCCGCCGCCCTACCCGACATCCTCGGCAAGCCGGGCCCGGTATTTGTCGCGACAAAGGTGGCTCCGGAAATCGAAAACGCTCCGATCGGCCGGCGCCGCCGCTGGCAGACCCGCACGCGGGACCAAGTGATCAAGGACCTGCGAAAGGAATTAGACATCAGCGGGTGAATTTCACTTGAACCGGAATGAGACGACAACTTAGCGAGGTGAAGGCCTCGCTCATGTATGGATGTTTTTTGCGCAGCGCCCCAGAACCCATGCACCATAACGATTGCGGTGTCGGCCAACCCAGTGAAAGCCTGGGGCGCAACCTTGGGCTACCTCTACGAGATACGAGTCGGCGCCGGCTTCGTTCCTAACCGACCCTGCCGGGGACGCCGCCACCTCCACAGGTGTTGTCGTGAGACACATCAGACCAATAATCGCCAATGCCGCCACACGCATGTCGTGCTCCGTTGAGTTCCAACACATCATATAACGAGCAGCGGCGGTGAGGTAGAATATCAGATCGGATTTCGCGGAGAGCAGGCATGCAAGACACCGGAGAATTCGACTTCATCATTGTCGGGGCCGGCTCTGCCGGATGCGTGCTCGCCAACCGCCTGACCGCCGATCGCACAACGCGCGTGCTGCTGCTCGAAGCGGGGGGCAAGGATCGCAACCCGTGGATTCACATCCCCGCCGGGTTCTACCGAAACATCTTCCACCCGAAGATAACCTGGGTGTTCGAGACCGAGCCTCTCGGCGAGCTCGGCGGGCGCCGCATGCTGTGGCCGCGCGGCAAGGTGCTCGGCGGATCGAGCTCGATCAACGGGCTCATCTACATCCGCGGCCAAAGACAGGATTTCGATCTGTGGCGCCAGCTCGGCAATACCGGCTGGTCCTACGAGGACGTGCTGCCTTATTTCCGGCGCGCCGAACACCAGGAGCGCGGCGCCGACGAGCATCACGGCGTCGGCGGACCGCTCTGCGTCTCCGATCTGCGGGCCCGCCACGAATTGCATGACGCCTTTATCGCCGGAGCGCAGGAGGCTGGCCATAAGTTCAACCCTGATTTCAACGGCGCCGAGCAGGACGGCGTCGGCCCATTGCAAGTGACCGTCCGCAATATGCGGCGCTGCAGCGCTGCAGTCGCCTATCTGCGGCCGGCACTGCAGCGGTCCAATCTGCGCATCGAGATCCGCGCATTGGCGCACCGCGTGCTCTTCGAAGGCAAGCGCGCAGTTGGCCTCGAATATTCACAGGGCGGGATCGTGCATGGAGCCCGGGCGCGGCATGAGGTATTGCTCGCCGGTGGCTCGATCAACTCGCCACAGCTGCTGCAGCTTTCCGGGGTCGGGTCTGGGCAATTGCTGCAAGAGCACGGCATCGCCGTGGTGCACGATCTGCCGGGGGTCGGCGAGAACCTGCAGGATCACCTCAACTCGCGCGTCGTCTATCGCGCGCGGCGCGCCAATACATTGAACGAGGTCTCCCGAAGCTGGCTGCGGCAGGCTCATGCCGGGTTTTCATACGCGCTGGCGCGCCGCGGCGCGCTGATGATGGGAGCGGCACCGATCGGGCTCTTTGCGCGCACCCGTACAGGCCTCGACTCACCGGATGTGCAGTATCAATTCCTCGCCGGCAGCTTTGTGCGGCCAGGGGAGGAGATGCACGATTTTCCGGCGTGCCAGGCGACCTGCATCCCCTGCCGGCCGGAAAGCCGCGGCTGGCTCAGGATCCGCTCGCCCGATCCCGCAGCGCCGCCCGCCATCCAGCCGAACTACCTATCGACGCAGGCCGACCAGGACACGTTGATCGCCGGGCTCAGGATCGCGCGAGGCATCTTTCAGACTGCAGCGATGCAGAAATGCGTCTCGGAAGAATTCTTGCCCGGCCCGGCGGCGCAGAGCGACGAAGATTTCCTCGACCACATCCGCCAGACCGCCGGTACGACCTACCACCCGACCAGCACCTGCATGATGGGCCAGCACGAGCGGGCCGTAGTCGACACGGAGCTGCGGGTGCGAGGAGTCGAGGGGCTGCGGGTGATCGACGCCTCGATCATGCCGACGGTCGTTTCCGGCAACACCAATGCGGCGGCGATCATGATCGCCGAAAAGGGCGCCGACATGATCCTCGCTGAGGCGCGTCCCGCCGGCTCGGCTATGAAGGCCAAGGCCCGCTTGAGGCGAGGGCCGGCTACCGCGTCAGGTTGAACCGCATCAATAGCGAGACCTCGATGCGGGATGCTGCCATCCCTGGCGGGAATGGGGGCAGCTGCGCGCCGCGCAACATCTCGTCGAGACCCGCATCAAGGTCTGGGTATCCGGTGCTTGCGTAGCTGTAGTCGAGGACGCGGCCAGATCGGTCGATCCGAAAACGAAGCGCTGCGTTTCCTTCCTCGCCGCGCTCACGTGCCGATTCCGGATACCGTTTGTGGCTTTCGAGCCAAGCGCTGATCACTGCTTGGTAGCTCGCGGCGGCATCCGGTCTCGGGACTGGCGCCAGCCCCGCGGCAGCTGCCGCGGGTTGCGCGGCCGGGTATTGTGCACCACCGATCCCCACGGGAGGCAACTCGGCGAATCTGGGCGACGCCGGCGTCGGCTCAGAGGCAGGCTCGCGTGGCCTCTCCGTTCGGTGCGTGACATGTTTCGGCGGCTCCCTGACGACGCGCCGCGGCGGCGACGGCGCGGTTATGGCGGCCGTTTGGTCCGGCGGCAGGACCGGGAGTTCCGGCACGGGGGCGGGAGCAGGTTCGGTTGCCTCAACCGGAGGCTCGGGCTGTCTCACCGCGGCCGTTTGCGACGGCAACGCCTGCGGGGCGGGCGCGGTTTTGGCTTCAGGAAGCATCTGGCCGAGAACAACCTCGAAACCGCCGGGCATCGCCGTTTCCGAGGAGGGCCGGGTCGCGGCGGCAAACAGGACCAGCAGCGCCAATACCGCAGCATGGCCAGTGATCGACAAAAGAAAGGGCAACCTGATCCTGTTCACCGCGAGCGCACCGCCGGCCATCGCAAGAGGCGCGCGAGCATATCGCAATCGACGCGAATTTTGCAGCGGCGACCCCCTCGCGCGACACGCGAATGGGGATGTGGCGAATTTTCGCTTGGTATAATATCGGCAAAATCAGCGCCGGCGGAGAAGCGGCGATGCGGCCGCCCGGCTATCGAGGAGGCGGACCATGCGGACGATTTGCATACTAGCGGGCGCCATCGTTGCGACGGCGATCGTGTCGCCGGCGGGTAGCGTTTATTCCCAGGAGGCCAAGCAGCTGCCGGTGCCTAATGTCACTGTAACCGCGCCCGCGGCTCCGGCCGAGCCGCCCTATATGCGCAATCCTTGGAAGTCGTACGAGCGAAATCCCTATGCCGGCCGCTATCGCGTCGAGGAGGATAAATTCACCGAGGTGCCGTGCAATGAGACCCGTATCGCGTCCTCGGCCGGAGGCAAGTGCTTGCAAGGCTACCGGCTGGTGCCGGGCAACGTTGTGTTGCACCAAAGCGGAGGTCTCAGATGCGACATGGCGCTCGACGTGGTCGTGTACAGTGTCGGCAACTTGTCGATCGAAGCCAGCACATTGATTTTCGACCCGTACAAGGTCGTGGCCACCGGCATGCCGGGCAAATGGTGCTTTGTCCGTAGCCATCCAGGCTACGATCGGGAAGACTTCCAAGACATGAACCAGGTGACGCGGCGCGGCACCAATTGGCGTAACCTGGTGAGTAACGGCGAAGATAAGTCGATCGAATTCTCGGATGGGCCGCACAATTGCGTCGCTGTTCACAAGGCGGGCCCCCCGTGGCGAGGCGGTTACGTCTACGTGCTGCATGCGAGCATCTGCCGGACCGACACGGCCGCGGTGCGGGCCGAGGATATCTCCTATACCCTCGGCTCACTGCAAATTCGGCAATACGATCCGGTCGGCAATTTGCGAAAAGTCGGCGAGTAGATCGTGCCGGCCATTCCGGGACTGGCAGGCGTCGTCGTGGGATTGGCGATCATCGCGTCGGCGGCCGGCGCCTGCGCGCAGCAAACTGAGCAGCTGTCGCTTCCCAACGTCACCGTCACCGCGCCCGCCGCCCCGGCCGCGCCGCCTTACCTGCGCGATCCTGGTAAGGCCTACCAGCGAAATCCTTATAGTGGTCGATATCGCGTCGAGGAGGACAAATTTCGCGAGGTCCCGTGTACGGCGACCTTCATTGCCCCTGCCACGGGAGGCAAGTGCCTGCAAGGATATAGGTTGTTACCAGGCGCGACAGACCAAATTGCCAACCCGAAAGGCGGCAGCAACTGCGATCTGGCCCTCGATGTGGCGATCTACAGCTCCGGCCACTTATCGATCGAAGCCGATACTTTGATATTCGATCCCTACAAGCTTACTGCCATAGGGCACCAAACATCGCAGTATTGTTACGTCAATGGTAATTCAGGATATGATCAGCAAGACTTTCAGGACATGAACCAAGTGACGCGGCGTGGCACGAATTGGCGTAATTTCGTGAGCAATGGCGAAGATAAATCGATCGAATTCTCGGATGGGCCTCACAATTGCGCGGCGGTCCAAAAGGCCGGACCAAAGTGGGGCGGCGGCTACATCTACATCATGCACGCGAGCATCTGCGCTACCGACACGACCGCGGTGCGGCCCGAGGACGTCGCCTATGTGCTCGGCTCGTTGCAGGTTCGCCAATACGACCCGGTCGGCAACCTGCGAAAACCCGGCGAATAACCCGCGGGTCAGGTAGGGTGAAGCTCGCGGAAATGGGAGCTAGGCTTATGCAAAGGGGTATTGGATGGTTGTGGATGGTCGGATTTTTGGGTTTGCTTGATGCCGCAGCTGCTGAGACTCCGCCCTCTTCGACTTCATCTGGCGGAAATAAAACAAAGCTAATGTAAGCCAAGCAGGTAATTGCCGGCCGTTCCCGAACTGGGGGGCGTCATCGCGGGATTGGCGATCATCGCGTCCGCGGCCGGCGTTTTTGCGCAGCAAACGGAGCAGCTGTCGCTTCCCAAGGTCTCCGTCACCGCGCCCGCTGCCCCGGTCGCAGCGCCCTGCCAAACGGATGATGCAAAACACGGCTGCGACGGCAAGGCGAATGACGGTCTAACGTGCTATAAAGTTATTTATTTAATTGACAAATATTGCTTATTATGATATCAGGGGCACGCCGGATCTTCAAGGATCGCGAGAAGGAACTTCGTTGGAAATGACAGCCTGCGATTGTTGCATTTATGCCGCAAACAGCGAAGAACAGCGGCATCACCCAGGTGATCTGGCTGTTTTCTCAGATCGCCGAATCCTCGGCAGCCCGGGATTTCCGCGGAGGACGAAATGTGGATCGCTGATAAATCGCCGCAAAAACAGCAAAAACAGCCAGACCCGCCGCGGGGCCGCCCGTATTGTGCACCTTGTGAAGGCGGCGCGAGCTCAAGCGCCCCGATGTGGCCGCGTCGGGCTTAGCCTTGCGGGCAGGGCCACGGCCAGGACCAGGCTGATGAGGGCCACGAGACCGGCAATCACGTAGACGACGTGGAGCGAGCTGCCGACAGCCTCAGTCAGGCGCTCAATTTCACTGGCGCCGAGGGTCTGGCGGGCGGCTGGCGACATCAGCCGGTTGACGGCGTCGCCCGCATTGGGCAGCAGGCGGTAGACGCCGAAATTCAGGATGGCGCCGAACACCGCAGCGCCGACCGACTGGCCGACGATGCGCATGAACATCATCGACGAGGTAGCCATGCCGCGATCATTCCAGCCGACGCTCGCCTGGGTCGAGACGATGAACGCGGTATTGCAGAAACCCATGCCGATGCCGAGCATGAAGGCGCCGCTTCCCGCCCAGAAGAGCCCGCTTGCCGGGGTCAACAGGATGAGCATGAGGCTGCCGGCAACGAGACAGAGGCCGCCGATCGACGCCGACAGGCGGTATGAGGTGCGGATCATCAACCGCCCCGCTGCCATGCTGGCGAAGGCCCAGCTGACCGATGACGCAGCGAGCACCACGCCGGCGGCCGTCGCGCCGCGGCCCATCGCTCCCTGGACATAGGTCGGGAGGAAGCCGGAAACGCCCATCATCAGCGCGCCGTTGAAGAAGCCGGCGAGGCAGCCGACCGCGACGACCCGGTTTCGCCAGAGCTTCAAGGGCAGCATCGGCTCCGCCGCGCGCCTCTCGTTCAGCGCCAGCGCCGCCAGAGCAACCGCGCCCGCCAACGCCAGCGCTGCGAGGGTCGGGCCGTCGGCGTTGCCGACCTGCACCAGCGCAAACATCGGCGCGCCGACCCCAAGCATCAGCAGCGCCGAACCGAGATAATCGATGCGATGCCGGCGCGGCTCGCGATGCTCGCGCAGATAAAGGCCGAACATGACGAAGGCGGCGGCGCCGATCGGCAGATTGACCCAGAACACCAGGGACCAGCTGACATGCTCGATGACGAAGGCGCCCAATGTCGGGCCGATGACGGCGGCAACGCCGTACATGCCGGAGACGTAGCCCTGCATCCGCGCTCGCTCGACCGGCGTATAGATGTCGCCGATTATCGTCGTGGCGATCGGCTGGATGGCGCCCGCGCCGATCCCTTGAACCGCCCGGAACAAGACCAACGCCCGCATGTCCCAGGCGCAGCCGCACAACAGGGAGCCGAGCAGAAATACACTCGTGCCGGCAAAGAACACCCGCTTGCGGCCGTAGAGGTCGGCAAGGCGCCCATAGATCGGGATCGTCACCGCCTGGGCCAACAGAAATGCGGCAAATGCCCAGCTGAACAGGCGAAACCCGCCGAGGTCGGCGACGATCGTGGTCATCGCGGTGGCCACGATATAGCTGTCCGTCGCCACCATGAAAATCGCCAGCATGACGCCCGTCATGACGAGCCGTCGGGTGGTCCGGGCTTCGGCGCTTTGGTCCGTCAAAAGTTCCCGGGTGGTGGGTTGATCGAGCAAAACGCCCCCGATGCACCAAAGGAAACGGGACGCCGTAACTATCCCGGGACGCGACTGATCAACAAGCGGGCATCGCGCGCACCTGCAATGCGCAAGATTTAGGCAGCGGGCTTCGCCTTCGTTTGGCGTAGGAGCATGCCGGGATCATACGCCCAAAAAAACATGGTCAAGTGTGAACTAAATTACACGAGTCTCTGGCTACAGGGCAGATGGTCGGTGCGGTGATGGGGTGCGCGCGCCGGCGGCTCGCTCGAGGGCCAGACCAGGACACGGAAGGATCGCGGAATGGATGTCGCTTCGGCATTGAGTTGGACAGCGCTCATCCTCCTGAGCTGCATTGTTCCGCTCGGAATTTTCATCGGGCGCAGCAATATCCGCGCATTCAGACGCGAAATTGTACGTGATCTTGAACGACTGTTCAATTTTGCGACCCTTCCTGGTGGTGCACCACTCATTATCCCTTCTTTTGAGCTGGTGAAATTCAAATATGATCCTGAGTCTAACCCGAATCGTGATCTGAACGATGACCCCAATCACTTTGCTTATTACATATTACCCGTGGTCATCTACATTGCATTGACGGCGCTTGGCTTCCGTATGGCGTTCGTGCCTCATGAGGCAAATTTAACCAGCTTTTTCGCTGCTCCGATAGAACTCGTTACTCCGATTAGCGGGCGTCCCTTCATCGGAACCCTGACCTACACCTTCCTCGGGGCATACATATGGACGGTACAGTACCTGATTCGTCGAATTTCAAACTTCGATCTCGCGCCGATTTCCTTCTTCCAATCTATAGTCCATATACTACTCGCTCTATTCACTATGGCGGCAATATGGCAAAGTCAGATCTTTGTAGGAATCGGGGATCACCTGCTAATCGCGCTCGCATTCCTGGTCGGTTTCTTCCCCAGCCTGTGCATAGACGCCCTCGTGGCCAAGTTCCCTTGGCTGCGGCTCAGACGGGTAAGGTCGGAAAGTAAAGCGCTGCAAGAAGAATACCCACTCGATATGATTCTCGGAATTGATGCATTTATGAAGCTACGCCTTAGTGAATTCGAGATAGAAGACGTGCAGAACCTGGCGACGATCAACCCAATTCAGATCTTTGTTGAGACACCTTATGGGTTGTATGAGGTTATAGATTGGGTCGCGCAAGCACAATTGATCCTGGCGGTGGGCTCAGCACGTACCCTCCGGTTGCGCCAAATGAATATCCGCACAATTTTCGACCTGGAAAAAGCTTTGGACAATCCCGCGCTCTACGACAAGCTATTGACCGCGCTGACTGGGGAGCCGTTATCGCCGGAGGCCGAGGCCAAGCGGTCCATACCGTCCTCACCGAAACGCGAACTTGCCCTCACTGTGGAACCGGGCAGTAGTGCGTACGAACTCGATCTCACGGTTGAGCTCGAGGCGATGGTCGCTATTATCCGAGACGATTTACACGTGCAACGTCTCAGGCAGATCTGGGACGTTATCAGCGACAGACTACAACAGCGTCCCGCCCGCTCGGTGGATACGCCGAGATCGAGGGTGGAGCAGCTTGCGGCAGAATAGCTGAAGCCGGGGAGGGAAATCCTTGGCTGCCAAGAGCCTACCCATCTCCCGTTACGCCGCCTTCAGAGCATCATAGACGCCGCTCTCGAATTCGCCGTAGAGCTTGACGGCCTTGTGGTCGGCGAAAGGCAGGATCTGGGTCAGGATGACGCCGGCAACACGCCTCTGCGGGTCGAGCCAGTAATAAGTGTTGTAGATGCCCGCCCAGGTCAGGCTCCCGGCGCTGCGGCCGTTGCGCCCGGGCTCAGTGTTGATCATATAGCCGAGGCCCCATTTGCACGGGATGCCGGGAAAGAAATCGACATCATTGGAGCGCTGCGGCATTGCAGTCTTGAGAATGCCGGCGTTGATCTCGCCGATCTGATTGCGCCCCATCAGCGCGACCGTCTCCGGCCGCAACAGCTGGGCGCCGTTGAAGCGGCCTTGATTGAGCAGCATCTGCAAAAACACCAGGTAATCGCGTCCGGTGGAATAGAGACCGCCGCCGCCACTCCAGAATTCGCGCCACGGCGGGTCCGGCGCCGCGACGGGTTCCAGCGAGTCGTCGGGCTTACGCTGATGCACGCTGACGAGGCGAGATTGCTGTGCCGAAGAAATCACGTAATCGGTGTCCGCCATGCCGAGCGGAGCAAAGATATGCTCGCGAAAGTAGACCTCGAGCGGCTGGCCGCTCACCGCTTCCACCGCGCGGCCCGCCCAGTCGAGATTGATGCCGTATTCCCAGCGGTCGCCCGGGTCGAACACCAGCGGGAGCCGCAAGGACGCGAGCTTGCCCGTGCTCGACGACGGGGTGCCGCTGACTTTGACGTAGCGGATCAGGTCGGCGTCCCACGCCTCGTAGCCGAAGCCGGCCGTATGGGTCAGCAGATGCCGCAGCGTGATCGGCCGCTTGGCCGGCAGCAGGCGTGGGGCGCCGGAATCGTCGAATCCCTCCAATACCTGCGGCGCCGCCAATTCGGGAAGCACGTTTCCGATCGGCTGATCCAATTGCAGCCTGCCTTGCTCGACGAGCTGCATCGCCGCGACCGAGGTCACTGCCTTGGTCATCGACGCGAGCCGGAAGATCGTGTCCGACGTCATCTCGGTACCGTTGGCCAGATCCCGCGTGCCGAACGCGCCCTCGTAGAAGGTCCCCTTGTCGGTCGCCGCCGCCGCGACGACGCCGGGCACCTCTTTAGCCTCCGTGGCCCGGCGCAGGACCGCGTCGATCTGCGCATGCGGCGGTGCCGCCACCGCGCGCCCAACGGTGACGCCCAACGAGGCGGCGGCCGTTAGAGCTGCTGTGGCCTGGAGAATTTCACGCCGGCTGTGTCGCCTTCCGGTCATTCGCTTTCCTCCCGTTAACTTTGTAATGCATCGTATACGCCGCGCTCGAACTCGCCGTATAACCTCACAGCGCGGTGGTCCGCGAAAGGCAGGATCTGGGTCAGGATCACGCCGGCGACGTGCTTCAGCGGGTCGACCCAATAATAGCTGTTGAAAAGGCCGGCCCAGGTGAGGGTCCCGGCGCTTCGGCCGTTAGGACCCGGCTGCGCGTTGACGACAGAGGCGAGGCCGTGTCCGCATCGAACGCCGGGAAACAAATCGACGTCGTTAGAGAGTTCCGGCATTGCAGTCGTCATGACGCCAAGCTGGAGATTGCCGATCTGATTTTGCCCCAATAGCGCGACCGTCTCGGGCCGCAGCAGTTCGGCGCCGTTGAAGCGGCCCCGGTGCAGAAGCATTTGCAAGAAGGCGAGGTAGTCGCGCCCAGTCGACAAGAGGCCGCCGCCGCCGCTGAAGAACTCGCGGTGCGGAACCTCCATCGTGATCGGCTCCAACCTTCCGTCCGGTCCGCGCCGATGCACGCGGACAAGGCGAGACGCCTGGTCGGCGGAGGGAACAAAACCCGTATCCGTCATTCCGAGCGGGGCAAAGATGTGCGCCCCGAAATACGCATCGAGCGGCTGTCCGACCACTGCTTCGACCGCGCGCCCGACCCAGTCGATATTGATGCCATACTCCCAGCGATCGCCCGGATCGAAGACTAGCGGCGCCCGCAGCACGGCGAGCTTGCCAGTCATTAAGGAGGGCATGCCGGTTACGGTGACATAGCGGATCAGCTCCGGGTTCCACATCTCGTAGCCGAACCCGGCTGTGTGGGTCAGCAGATGGCGCAACGTGATCGGGCGTTTGGCCGGGCGCAGTCGTGGCGCGTCCGTGCTGTCAAAGCCCTCCAGGACCTGGGGCGCAGCCAGCTCAGGCAGGACGTTGCCGATCGGCTCGTCGAGCTGCAGCTTGCCTTGCTCGACGAGCTGCATCGCCGCGACCGAGGTCACCGCCTTGGTCATTGACGCAATACGGAACACGCTGTCGCGGGTCATTGCGGGGCCGTCGACAAGGTCGCGCAGTCCAAACGCGCCCTCGTACAAGATTCCGGTCTCAGTCGCGGCTAACGCAACGACACCCGGCACTTCCTTGGCTTCGGCGGCTCGGCTCAGGGCTGCATCGATGCCGGCGAGTGGTTGCATCGCTTCCTCCTTGCCCAGTTACGCTAATTCGCCGCCAATTCGCTCTGGATCGATGTGGAGCGCGTCCCGCGCAGCGCCAGCAGCCCCGTCGCCGCGGCGGCGATCACCGCAAACAGGCAGGCGCTCAGAAAGATGTGCGTTGGCGCCATTTTCAGAGACAGCAAGTAGCCGCCCAGCACCGGCGCAGCGATGCCGCCGAGCCGGCCGATGCCGAGCGCCCAGCCGAGGCCGCTGGTGCGCATGCGCGCTGGGTAGAGCTTGCCGCAGGTCGCGTTGGCGCCGGTCTGGCTGCCAATGATCGTCATCCCGCAAAAGAAAATGACGGCGAGCAGGATCGCGTAAGGCAGCGCGACGAGCGAGATCACAGCGATAAACACAGCGCCGATCGCGTAGTGAAACGCCAGCGACCGTTCGGGACCGACGCGGTCGATCAGCAGACCGAGGTAGAGAACCGCGAAGATCGCGCCTAGATCTCGCAGGCTGGAGGCGAACACCGCGCTGGCCGGCGTCATGCCAATCAGATGCAGGACTTCGGGCATCCAGTAGCCGAACAGGAACAGGTTCATCAGGCTACAGAAGAAGATCACCCAGAGCAAGACGGTCTGTAGCGCATAGCCCTTGCCGAACAGCATCTTGACCGGATTTTCATGGGCGATGTCGACCACATGCACCTCCCCCCGCCCCGTGGTGATATCGAGGCGTTCGAGGAGCGCCTTCTCACGTGCTGACAGACTGGTTTTGCGGGCGAGAAAGCGCGGCGATTCCGGCAGCCACAACACCAGCACCGGGACCAGCACCAGTGGGAATACCCCGCCCAAAATGAAAATCACCGGCCAGCCGAAATGGGGCAGCAGCAGGGCCACGATCTGCCCGCCGACAAACCCGCCGATCGGCGCCCCGGTGAAGGTTGCCATGATCATTGTCGCGCGAAGCCGGTGCGGCGCATAGTCGCCGGCCAGGGTGGCCGCGCCCGGAAATGCGCCGCCGATCCCGAGCCCGGTGAAGAACCGCAGCACGGTCAGCACAATGAGCGAAGGCGCAAAGGCGCTGAGCAGCGAGGCGATGCCGAAGATCGTAACGCTGGCTAGCAACAGCGGCTTGCGGCCGACCCGGTCGCCGATCGGCCCGGCCGAGAGGGCGCCGACCAGGATGCCGACGCTCGACCACAGGAACGCCGTCGTGAAGGCCGGTCCCGGCAGGTTCCAGACGTGGGTCAAGGACGGCACTGCCCACGCGACCGAATTGATGTCGTAGCCGTCGCAGATCTGGATCAGCGTGCAGAGCGCCGCGACACGGATCTGCAAGCCGCCGATGCGCTGGTTCTCGAGCGCCGTCTCCGTCGCCGATAGAGTCGCTTCCGCCATTGCCGCCTTCCCTTCGCCTCCCTGCTCGGTCTCTTGCATGTTCCCGAGCGCGGCGCAAGCCCCGGATACAATTCATGTTCCTCGGATTGCGAGAGCGCGTTATGCTTTGCGGGGACTGCAGCCGCTACCAGCCGCCGCCGCAGAATAGGAAGGACTCCGATGAACGACATCAGCCCGATGCGCCAGCTCAGCCCCGTCACGCGGCCGATCAGCCCGGCCAAATTTGCTCATTTCGTGCTGCGGACCGGGCAGTTCGAATCGATGACCAACTGGTATCAGACGGTGCTCGCAGCGCGGGTGGTGTTCCGCGACGAGCGGCTGCGCTTCCTGTCGTATGACGACGAGCACCATCGCCTGGCGTTGATCAACATCCCCGGCCTGTCGGTGCGCGATCCCGACGCGGTCGGGACAGATCACGTCGCCTACTCCTACAACAACCTCGGCGAGCTGCTGTCGACCTATCGACGCCTGAAGACGGCAGGCATAGTGCCGCACTGGCCGATCAATCATGGCGTCACCACGTCGATGTACTACCGCGATCCCGACAACAACCGGGTCGAGCTGCAGATCGACAATTTCGCGACGCCGGCGGAGCTCGACGGCTATTTCCACAGCCGCGCCTTTGCCGAGAACCCGGTCGGCGTGACCTACGATCCCGAGGAGCTTTGCCGCCGCTACGAGGCCGGCGAGGCGATGGCCGATCTGCTCCGCATCCCGCCGATGCCCGAAGGAAAAACCCCCTGGGACATGCTGGCGAGGCATTGATCGCTACTCAACTCCGAGCAAGGGTGGCGGGAG
>Ga0210396_10002112_pt1 | contig 20524 bp, 17 predicted proteins | sample IncBWH17OmetaG_FD_155466 | JGI IMG/M metagenome (GOLD analysis project Ga0210396, IMG submission 155466) | Forest soil microbial communities from Barre Woods Harvard Forest LTER site, Petersham, Massachusetts, United States - Inc-BW-H-17-O ... | reverse complement strand
GTGAGCTTGCAGGTGCCGCGGAAAAAATAAGCCTCCGGGACACTCTATCTGTGACCACCCAGGTGACGCCATGGAGGCAGTTTTCTGCTGGCCGACCGACCTCGGACACCCTGCATCCTAGTGAACAATGTGTGCTTGATTTTATCGCCAGAAGCTGCTTAAGAAGTACAAACTGCTGAGAATATGAAGGAAAGTCAATGCGTCACGGTCGGCCGTTCGGAGGCCCGGAACATGATTCCCATGGTGGCGCGAATCGATCGGCGCACTCGATTGATCGAGCAGAGATTGAGCGGAGTTCTGCTCCATGTTTCGTCGCTGCCCGGACCCTTTGGGATCGGAGATCTTGGGTCGTGCGCCTATGAGTTTGTCGACTTTCTCTGTGCCAGTGGGCAGTCTCTGTGGTCGGTTCTCCCGCTGAACGCCGTCCTGGAAAGACCTGATTTCTGCCCCTACAGCCCTATTTCCGCGTTCGCTACTAATTCTTTGCTGATCAGCCCGGAAAAATTGTTAGCGCGGGGGTTTTTGCAGCCAGCCGATCTGGAGCAATATCCTAGCCTTCCTGACGAGGCCGTGGATTTTCCCAAGGTGATCATCGCTAAAGCGAAACTCCTGAGGCGGGCGTTCGAACGGTTCCGCCTGAAAGCAGACGAAACTGAGAAGGCGGCCTTTCGTCGTTTTTGTGACTCGAAAACGTGGTTACCGGGATATGCCGCCTTTGTTACGAAGGGTCATCTTAATGGAAAGGTATATTGGAGTGAATGGGGGAGCGGTGAGGATGTTATAAGAGCTGACTTTTCTAATGAGTTAGATAAACAGGTTATTAGCTTTGGGCAGTTCGTCTTCTTCGAACAATGGAAGTGCCTGAAAAACTATGCGAACAGCAAAGGGATTTATATTGCCGGAGACATTCCTTACAATGTGGCCTTCGAAAGCTGCGACTTGTGGGAGAATCCTCAGCTGTTTGAGGTAGATCCAATCACTGGAAAGACGAGACTCGAGGCGGGAGCGCCGCCCGACGAATTTGTCCCAAAAGGGCAAGGTTGGGGTAATCCGACCTATGCTTGGTCCGTTCACCAACAAGACGGATTTAAATGGTGGAGGGCGCGCATCGCGGAAAATGGAGCTCTTTACGATGCCATTCGATTAGACCATTTCCGAGGATTTGAGTCTTCCTGGGCGATTCCCGCAGGTTCGAAGGGTTCTACGGATGGGTATTTTGTCAGGGGCCCTGGGAAAGCCTTCTTTGAGGCGATCAGTGAGAGCAGTGGGGAGATGTTTGTCGAAGATCTAGGATTCATTACGGATGAAGTACACGCTTTAAGGGAATCGCTCGGGCTTCCCGGAATGAGTGTGCTCCAACTCGCCTTCAACGGACAAAAGAACCACCCTTATTTGCCGTATAAGTGCCTGCCCAGTACCGTGATTTACACCGAGACGCACGACCTGAAACCGATGGCGGGATGGTTTAGGGATCTTCCTCCCAACTTAAGAGAAGAAGTCGAAAAGTATTTGGGAGTGCCCGTGACCGAGCGAAACGTTCACTGGGAATTTATTCGCTTGGCGTTGTCGTCCGTGGCGAGATGGGCGCTCATTCCTGTGCAAGACCTTCTTGGTCTAGGCAACGAAGCACGAATGAATCTTACAGGGGTGCTATCCCCAGAAAATTGGCGATGGAGACTGACGAGCGTGAAGTCGTTAGACTCCGTCAGCGAACAACTGTTGGATTTGACTCAGGTTTACGGAAGGCTCCCGCTTTGGCGTTAGATGCCTAATCGAACGATTATGCGAGATGCGATGTCTTACGGGCAAACCTTGCTGAACCTGAATCCGGAGGAGGCCAGAGTCGCCTCCGGGATCTTCGCACGGATGTTTCCGGCCGATGAACACGGACCCGGAGCGAGCGAAATTGGTGTGGTGGAGTACCTCGACAACGCCCTCTCTGGTCCTTATAGCGATCACGTCGAGACCTACCGACTCGCCCTGGCCGCCATCGATCGCACATCGCGGCAGCGCTATGGAACGAGTTTTGCCGATTCCTCAGTCGATGAACAGGATGCCATTCTCGCGGAAGTCGAAAGCGGAACCCTTCCTGGATTTTTCGAGCCAGCGCCCGGTACATTTTTCGAATTGTTGCGGACTCACTTACAAGAGGGCCTTTTCTCCGATCCCGTGTATCGGGGTAATCGTGACAAGCTTGGTTGGAGGATACTGGGGCACCCAGGTGTCTGGTTGGAAAATTCAGAGGAAGAAAACATCACCAACAAGCCGGTGACAAAGGGGGGGAGAATACAATCTCTCGCTGACCTTGGTTTAAATTCGAGGCGCTCCGCCCCACCTGAATACCAAAACGGTTACCATCCACACGAAAGCATTCTGCCCCCCTCGGAAATGGCGGATGTTATCGTGGTCGGCGTTGGGGGTGTAGGTGGCGTCATCGCGCCGGTTTTGGCCGGTTGCGGATTAAAGGTTGTCGGATTGGAGGCAGGCCCTTGGCGGAGCAGCCCGGATTATATTCCGGATGAATTGGGCGCGACCTACTATTGTCGCTCTAATCTTGGACCTAAGTTCGTCAGTGAGACCCCACGCTGGCGCAAGAACAACGGCGAGCGGACTCAGATGGCGACGTTCTCCATGGGGCGGATGGTCAATGGCGTCGGAGGCTCAATCGCTCACTACGGAGCCTGGCTTCGCCGCTTCCACCCCCATTATTTCCGATTGCGGACCCACATCGCTGAAAAATGGGGCCTGGATAAGATCCCCAAGGATTGTCAGATTGCGGATTGGCCTGTCTCTTACGACGATCTCGAGCGCTACTACACCTTTTTCGAAAGATATGTCGGCATCGCAGGTGACGAAACCAACCCGTTTATTCATCGTAGCCAGCCGTTGCCGATGCCCTCGACGCGCCCCTTTCGGATGGGAGAAATATTCAAAAGAGCTACATCTGAGATGGGCCTGCATCCCCATCCGGTGCCCGCGGGTTTGAACACAATTCCTTACCAGGGACGCCCGGCTACTAAATACAGCGCTTGGTTCACAGGATTCGGCTCGCCGACTGGAGAGAGATGGGACCCGTCGCTTTCGTCGGTACCCGAAGCGCTGGCCACCGGAAATTTCAGTCTGCGCACGCACTGCCGAGTGATCCGAATTTGCACGGACGAAAATGGGCGGGCTAATGGTGTGGAGTACATCGCCCCCAATGGTGTTGCTCATATTCAACGCGGACGAACTGTCATCCTGAGCGCGTACACGTTCGAAAACATTCGACTGATGTTCCTTTCCGGTGACCAAAAGCACCCGAATGGATTGGGCAACAATGCAGGACAGCTTGGTAAGAATTTCATGACCAAGATGTTCGCCCACGTTAATGGCTATTTTCCTGAGGTGTTCTTTAACCGGCACACCGGGCCTGCTGCTCAAGCCGTGGTCTTGGATGATTTTCTTTCATCGCGATTTAACTCAATGCGACACGGATTCATCGGCGGTGCCACGCTGGGTGCCGAACAACAGTTTCTGCCAATCCAGATTAGTCGCGAAGCCTTGCCTCCGGATGTCCGGCGGTGGGGTAAGCCTTACAAAGATCACTTACGAGAATGGCAACATTATGGGGTGGTGCGGATCCAGCCGGACACCCTTTCCTACACGAGCAACTTTCTCGATCTAGATAAAACGCACCGCGACAGGAGCGGCTTGGGGTTGCCGGTGATGCGAATCACCTACGACATGCGAGAGAATGAACATAAGCTAGCCAACTGGATGGAAACGAAGGCCGAAGAAATCCTGCGAGCGATGGGAGCGATAAAAACCTGGCGCGGCCAGAGATTCACGGGAGTAGGTAGCTGTCACGATCTTGGGGGAGGACGGATGGGAGAAGATCCAGCCAAATCTGTCACCAGCCCGGAACTCGCCGTGCACGATACTCCGGGACTTTACTTGTTCAGCGGTGCAACATTTCCGACCTGTCCCGGGATTAATCCAACGCTGACCCTCTGGGCGATATGCTACCGCGCGGCGGAGCGACTTGCCGAACGTTGGCAGCGCGGGGAAGAGCGATGAGTAGCAATGTTGATGCAAAACAAATATGCAAGATCTAGCCTCTCTACAAATTGCCGAGAAACGTTTGCGAGCACTCGTTGATGCGGCGCTGGAAGATAGCGGTGGACTACTGCGGTTGGCGCCGTGTTGGGTTCCTCGTTCGTTCCTGATCCCAGGAAGTCGGTTGAGATTACATCCGGACGATCTCTACGCATTTGGTCTAAATCGAGGAGGGATCGATGAGCGTTGGTTTTCCTCCACCATCCCGGCCATGAATGAAGGTAGAGTTCCGGACGAAGGATTTAGTTATTGCGTCTATCGAAATACTCGATTCACTCTGGCGAACGCGATCGAGGAATGCGGCGCGGATATCGTCGGGAATGGGATCTGGGAAAAGTACCGCCGTTGGCCGGTCTACGCAAAATTATTTGATAATCTTGGGCCAATTCCGCATCACATGCACCAATCTCAAGAACACGCGAAGCTGGTTGGGCAGGAGGGCAAACCGGAGGCTTACTATTTTCCGCCGCAATATAATACGATCCACCACAGATTTCCGTATACATTTTTTGGGTTAGAACCAGGGACGACCAAAGACCAAGTGAAATTGTGCTTGGAGAGGTGGGAGAAGGGAGACAACGGAATTCTGGATTTATCAAAGGCCTATCGCCTGAAGACTGGGACCGGTTGGCTCGTCCATCCGGGATTTCTGCATGCCCCCGGTTCCTTCTGCACCTATGAAGCGCAATGGGGCTCCGACGTCGCGTCCATGTTTCAATCACTGGTCGAAGGCCGTGAGATTCCGCGTTCATTTTTAGTCAAAGACATGCCTCCTGAACGACATCATGATCTTGACTTTATTATCGGCGAACTCGATTGGGAGGCCAATGTTGATCCAGAAATCAAAAAGAACCACTATCTTGAGCCGGTCGCCGTGGCCGATACCGGGAGCGAGGGGTATCTCGATCGCTGGATTATTTACGGAACAATTCAGGGCCAACAACTTTTCACGGCCAAAGAATTGACCGTTCAACCCGGCACAAGATGCACTATCCAAGATAATGGGGCCTATGGGCTGATCGTGGTGCAGGGCAGCGGCAAGATCAACAAATTGACGGTCAGCAGCCCTACCTTGATACGTTTCAATCAGCTGACGGAGGATGAACTCTTCTGCGTGGAATCCGCGGCGCGAGCAGGGGTGGTCTTCGAAAATGCTAGTTCGACGGAAACTTTGGTGATCCTCCGTTACTTCGGGCCGGACACCAATCCAAACGCGCCCGTGCTTGGTCTTCACTGAGTCTTAATTGCTGATTTTCCGCAGGGTGGCGTTCGGCAATGGTTTTATGCCCCGCAGGGCTAAAGGGTTCAGCCCGGCGTTTTAACGCCGGGGATCTGCCATCCCGACGACGCGCCCTGTCGGGATTCCGGAAGGAGCGGAGATACGCACAGTGGCCAGTTGACGAACAGTTGCCAGCTGTCAGTTGTCTGTTGCCAGTGGGGAGCAGAAGCTTGAGTTGATGCGACCAATCCTCGAGCTTTCCGCCTGCTGTCTTCACCCTGAAGTGTTGCCCGCAACTGTATCTGTCGCCGCCAAATTCCAATTGCCAACTGCCTCAACCGCCTGACCGTCATCTTGGTGCCATTAGCGGACCTAAAATTCCCCCTGACAACTGACTACCGACAACCGACAACTGACTGGAGCCAGAGTTTCTGGTGGCGCTTAATTCGGTCTATCCAAAATCATTCGTTCGGGCTGGAAACAACCATCCTTTCTGGGCATAGCATTTACGAATACTTATGATTCATTAATTAAAGGTATTGGGGCTAGTCCCTACTGTTTGCCGTGGATCATATAAACCATAAACCTTCTCAAATTGTTATGCATGGAAAAAAGCGGTCTGTTTTTGTCGCCACACCGTCTTGGGGCGACGTGTATATTGCCTCTAAATCTGGCACCACCGTTTTAGAGCTGTTCTGGACCGGGCATCCCGCTCTCAGCGCCAATCAGCGCACAGCCGCGTCGGCATGGTTAAGGGCAGAAGGCTGGTTCGCATATGCCAGTGGTGTCATCGGCGATGCTGATCAGGAAATTCTAAAGCTAATCGAAGAAGCCTGATTCTCGAGATAGATGACGCTAGAACTGTAGAATCATAATGAGCTACGCAATTAGATCTTTGACGAAAAAAACCTCCGGCCAATGCCGGCTATGCCGAAGAAAGGTCGAGCTACATTTTTGGGATTCGGACTTGGCCGCGCGCGTTTGTAAGGATTGCGTGCCTTTTCTAGCCGCTGCAGAAAAGGTTCTGGTGGCTGCGGACTGCTGGCATCCATCCGATGCACTCGTTTTCCACAATCCATAGGAGGAAAAGGTTCGCCTATGCCGGTGGGGCAATCGGCGACCCTGATCAGGAAATTCTAAAGCTAATCGAAGAAGCGTGAAGGTATTTCGCTTTCGGGAGGGTCCTTCGCCCCGAAGGGGTTTGAGATTGTGCCCAAGGTTTTAACCCTGAGCTGAATGGGCGCGAAGTTAAGGGTTTTTTGGACGATCAACGGCCCCGAATGGGCTGGAGAACTCAGCCTTAAGGTTTCAACCCGGGAAGGTAAGGCGGGACGCCTTACTTACGGCAGATAGCCGGGACATACTGGGATAGCAGGGTAATCAAACCACGGGTTCGTCCGCAACAGTAAGTAAGGCGTCTCGCCTTACCCTCTTTCGTAAGCTTCCTTTGGGACCGGGAAACTGCCTCCTACTTATGAGACGATGCACTGTGAATCCCCCTTATTAGATAATGCATTAATTGACCAACTTCTTGCGAATCCGAATTAGCGACCAATATCCCAGGGTCAGCGCATAAACGAGCATGACACCGAGATGATAGAAGATCCCCGCCGGCGAAAACTGATTCCAGGCCGCCATTTGCAGTAAACTCACGCCATGGAAGAAAGGTGAAACCTGGACAATGGCCTTAAGTATCGGGCGATCCCCTAAAGGAAAGAAAATGCCGGAAATGAAGTACATGGGAGCGATAAGAAACGAATAAACCGTTTGAAACTGGTTAATGTTGCGGACGTAGGACGAGGCGAGTAAGCCGATCGCGCCGCACGGGATGGCGAGTATCCCACCAATCAGTGGAAAAAGGAACACGGCCCACGGGTTGGGTAATAACCTCAATAAGGCCAGGACAATCCCGACCCCACCCGCCATCAACGCGGCCCGGATCGAGACCCAGATAAACTCGCCCCAAACAACTTCGCGCGTACCGATCGGTGTTGTCAGCATTGCCTTAAAGACAGACTCGAAGGTCATGCGAACATAGAAACCGTAGCTGCACTCGAAAAACGCGGTGAAGAGGACCGTGGTCGCCACCATTCCCGGAGCAAGATATTGGGAATAGGTCAGGTCGTGGATGCTTCCGATGTACGGTGAAAGTCCCATCCCCAGCGCAGTCATCATCAAAGCCGGATCCGCAAGGGTCGGGGAAATGTTGGCCAGAAAATCTTTACGGTAAACCACCCAGTTTCTGACGACGACGCGCCAAGCCAGCCTGAGCGAGACAAGAAAATCACTCATTTTCGCCCAGTTCCTCTCCGGTTAGTTTGAGATAGACATCTTCCAGGTTCGCCGGACGCATTTGAATCGCTGTCACTCCTGAAGCGGTTTGCAAAGCGATGAGATGCTGGATTTGGGGGGCGCGGACGCAAAACTGTCTCGCTTGCGTGAAACAGCTCCAACCGGGATCAAGATGGATTTTAAGGGCGCCCGTCTGATCAGTTTCATAGATGCCGACAAATCCCGGGGTCTCTTTTTCGATCAATTCTTTAGGTGACCCGACCGCCACCGCAACACCGTGATTCAGGATGATCACCCGGTCGCAAAGGAGCTCAGCCTCATGCATGTAGTGTGTGGTGACGAGGACGGCTTTTCCTGCTTGCCGGTAAGAGAGCACTTTGTCCCAAAGGAGATGACGAACCGTGGGATCGAGGCCGGTGGTCGGCTCGTCGAGAATGAGCAACTCCGGATCCGACAGCAGAGCCCGCACAAAAGTGAGCCTCCTTTTCATTCCTCCCGAGAGCGATCGAATCTGAGCATCGCGTTTGTGCTCCAGCGACATGTCTTCCAGCAATTCTTCAATGCGCCGGTAGGCATTGGTGACGCCTTGGAAGCGTGCATAGAGTCGCATGTTCTCAAGTACGGTCAGTTCCTCGTCCAGAGCGTTCTCCTGCGGAACCACACCAATCCGCTCCTTAATGCGCCGGGCATCCCGAGCCGGGTCAAGGCCGAATACCCGGAGATCGCCGCCGGACCGTTCAACTGAGCCGTAGAGACAGCCGATAAAGGTGGACTTGCCCGCGCCGTTCGGGCCGAGTAAACCGACACATTGCCCCGAATGAACCGTCAAGCTTAACCCTTCAAGCGCCACGAAGTCGCCAAAACGCTTGGTGACACCGCAAGCGTCTACGGGAATTGTGCTGGTCGAATACGAAATCATTCATCCAAAACGAATCGTTCGGCGTTCGCCGCGCCAGATAGACTGTCGCTCTTTGCTCGGCTTTGAAGACGAAAAGCGGGGAGCCTCGCCAACGGCGAACGAAGAACAGCGAACGGCGAGCGATACGTAATTTCGGGGACAGAACCCTAGAGCTCGAAAACTCGCAAGCCAGATTTTTCTTCCGGCGATTGACTTTGGTTGTTCGCCTCCAGGTTTTTCTATGGTCATCCGAGTCCGGCAGGGTGGCAATAACTTACCGGGCTGACAGGCATGTTGCGGTGACAATTGTCTACCGGATCGCCAATCGCCGGGCGTATCTGGTGAGCGGCCCGACCAAGACAGACTGATTCCCGATGCACTTGGCGCGCCGGCTTTGAACAAGCAGCTTGGCCCGATTTGAACACCCCCGGAACGCCGAACGCCGAACGCTCTTGGCGATGTGCGGGTGCGATTGTAGATTGTCTGCAAATGACCGTTTGGTATTCGTTGCTTCTGGTCTACGGCGCGCTCGACGTCGAGCTTCGCGATCGGTCGGGGAAATCACAACGTTTTATCCACTTCCTGACGGATGCAGAAGTGCGGGACGGCGTCAGCTCTTTTCAACAGTTTCCTTTGCTGGTCGAAGAGTTGACTTTCCGCAGGGCGAGTGTCCGGTATGAAATTCGTAGAGTTGAAAGACAGCTCAATTCGTTGACGGACATGGGTGAAGGCATGTACTGGCCATCGCCGACAGATACATGGGAAGAGATTGATCTCCTGGCCCGGCCGGGTTCCTACCAGTCAATCTTTGTTCTCTGGCCGCAGCACAATATAACGAAGGGAACATCTGTCCGATCCGCAGGGTGGGGGCTGGGCATGGCTGCTTCCGATTGGTCTAACGGTGCGACATACGCCACGGTCGGAAACGCAGAATCGTGGAAATGGCAGATTCCGATTGCCGGCGAAGTATGGCTTCACGAATGGCTGCATGGTGTTTGCGCTTACTTCGTTGGCCAGGGTTACACGATGCCAGATGGAGACGCGGACGGCGGCGGCCGACACGGTTATACTCAATCCCGAGTTTCCGGATGGACCGATTATTATCGCGATTTGATGACCGGTAACGTTCTCGATAGAGGCATAGCGACAGGTATACCCCTCGACGCCTGGGGCACGCTTTCTTGAGGATCTGGTGATTGTTCTTAGGATGTCCGGTTCGTTCCAGATCCCAGCTGTGGCCGTGACACCAGCCCACAAAAAGGCAGCACTGGCTCCGCCATTGATCGACATCCAACTTAAACTTCACTTACCTTTGTCTTGCGACGAACGGTCGAAGATCGCGATCGTTCTGCCTATAGGCTGATTCCTCAGTCCAGTTTTCATTCGAGGCGGATGCCACACTCTGAATGGCTGGATTGTCGCATCCGGCAAATCCTTCGCGTACAACATCGGTACCCCCTCCTTTGGAAGTGTGCCTAAACGCTGAAGGGTCGGCTTTGATTCCGTACTGGCCAAAAGGTCCGGAAGTCGCATACAAGTATTCCTTATATTTCTCCGAAATGATCAGCGAATCACCGTAACTTTAATAGGTTCCTTAAATTTTTGTAAACAAGAATTAAAGTAGTTTTCTTGGCGATTCAAGTGTTCGTATGAACACTTTAGGAAATGTCGATCAATCTTCCAAATCCAAGAGGACAACCGACAGCGAATGAAATTGGGAACCCTGAATTCACGTGAAAAAGCGGCCTGCCGATCGAAAAGACTCTGAGCAATTGACCATCTCTGTGCCTCGCGGTCTGCTTGACGTTCTTCGCCCCATCTCTTTGCAGCTTGATCTGGAATACTCCAAGGTCCTCATCGTGGGTTTAGACGCGTTTGTCCGCGATAATCGCCACAAGATCAGTCCCGAGCTGTACGAGGAGTACAAACGACTGCGTAACTCTTTATGATAGGGGGTCGATTTGATGCGGCTCTGGAGGGCTTTGAACCATCCATGGCGATCAAACACTGATGTCGTTTGCAAAACCGAGCAGCAAAGACTGGTGGAGTAGCCAAATGCGGCTACTCCCCGCTTCCACGTCCGCCTCTATTCAGGCATTGGGCAACGCACGCTTCAGCCAGGTTCCCCTTCCGGAGGAGTAAGCTTCTTTAACGCGATCTGCCGACTTCTCATGTATGAAGGGTCCTTCTCGACCCGCTTCTCTGATTTGCCAATCTCAACCGATTCGTTCATTTGTGCCGAATCCGTCTCTGCCGGAGTTGGATTGAGATCTTCCTTTTCGGTGTCCATAGATCCTCTTCAGCTCATAAATGCAACGGTTTTAAGTACTGCAATAATTTTGAATTCTCGTCAAGACGGTTCTACTCTGAGCGGATACTAACCGATGGCATAAACCTAAAACGCGATGCGCTCCGACGCTTGATTCCGGACTGGGCCAAAGATCCAAGAATTGCATACAAGGCCATCAACGCGAGAGCTGAGTCGGTCGATTTGGATTTCAATTGCCTTGAGCATGAGTATTTTCCATAAACTAGCCGTGCCGAAAAGGGATTTGAACGCAACGCGGAGCTTGCTTACTCGGTCGAGGAGATTTACAATATCCACAATTATTAGAGGATTCTTTTCAGGTGAGTGAAACTCCTAGTCATAATCTTCTTACCGTAAAAGAGACTGCCGCGTATTTACGGATACCGCTCCCCACAGTCTACTATCTCGTTCAAAGGGGGCAGATACCCGCGATTCAAATTGGTGGTCGGTGGAGAATAAAAAAAGCTTCATTGGACCGAGATATTCTCCGGCAAGACAAGCAGGGACAACCAACAGTGTTAGTGGTGGATGATGATCCTGATCTGCAAGAGTTATTTAAAGCGTTTTTGAAAAAAATTGGATTTAGTCGAGTCGTGGTTGGAACGGCCAAGGACGCCATCTCAAGCTTGCGAAAACAAAAGTTCGATCTGATGTTTTTGGACCTGCAATTACCGGATGCGCCCGGAGATCAGGTGTTCAAGACCGCCAAGCAAATCGATCCCGATCTAAATGTGATCGTGATCACCGGCTACCCCGACAGCGAGATGCTGGACAGAATTTTACAGATCAGTCCCGTGACTGTTCTTAAAAAGCCCCTCCAGATCCAGCAGTTAAACCAGACAGTCAAAATCCTCGGCCACTCCACTGATAGAGTTGAGCCGTAGGAAATTGCGACAGCCCCACACGCCTATACAGCCGCGAAGTTTGGAGTTGTCGGGTTGACGAAAACTGGGGCTCTGGGACAAGGATGACGGAGTCGGGGATTAGGGGCTTACAGAGAGCGGGTGACGAGACTCGAACTCGCGATTCCTTTCATGCCCTAAGAGGGGATCTAAGTGCTTCATTATCAACGTAATGGACTTTGTCAAACTTCCTCGGACGGTAGCACTTTCAGTAGCACTATTTCGTTCTCCTTTTTCCTCTAACGAAAAGTATCATTGCGATAGCCGCAAATCTTGGGCTAAGAGGAGATCGATGGCTAGCATTCATCGGCATAGCTCTGGCCGTTCAAAATATTGGTATGCGAAATTTCGTGGACCCGACGGCACACCAAGCGTTAAATCGACGAAATGCACCGATCGTCAAAAGGCATTGGCCATCGCAATTGAATACGAAAAGGTTGCTCGAAAGGCGCAGTCTGGTGTTCTTGCTGAGGCGCAGGCGAGAAAGGTGGTGTCGGAAATTTACGAAATCGCTGGTGGTGGACCAATATCTTTTGTTTCGACTGAGGAATTTCTGACTGATTGGCTCGAGAAGACTCATCTGCTGAACGCACCTGGAACGGTGAAGAGGTATGAGCGTACAATAAAGACTTTTCTTCATCACCTTGGTCAAAAAGCGATGAAGAGCATCGCCGTCTTGTCTCCATCGGATATTGACGCTTATCTGCTTTCCGAATCGAACCAGGGCAAGAGTTCTGGCACTTGCAATATGGCCGTAAAGACGCTTCGAATTCCTCTAAATATTGCGCGACGCCATGGATTGATTGCCATTAATCCAGCCGAGGTCAGTGCATTGCTCCCCAGTGACGGAGAAGAGCGCGAATGTTTCACCCAGAAGCAGGTGAAGGCGATAATCGATATTGCCGACGAAGAATGGCGCGGCTTGATTTTGCTTGGTTTTTACACTGGAGCACGCCTTGGCGTTGTCGCCAATCTCCGCTGGGAGAACGTGGATCTGGAAAGGCGTGAACTTCGTTTTACGACCAACAAAATACGAAGAGGGAAGAAGCCGCGCTTGATTGTCTGCCCTATACATCCTCAACTTCACGATTTTTTGACGTCATTTAAGGGCTCGAGCCAGTGCGGTCCGATTTTGCGGAGCCTCGCCGAACGCCCACTGAGCGGGAAAACAGGATTGTCAGAAAGCTTCCAAAACTTGATGGTCCAAGCCGGGATTGAGGTTCCTCGCGGAAGAGAAAAACATGGGAAAGGCAGGCAATTTCGGCGGTTGGGATTTCATAGCCTTCGTCACAGCTTCAATACCGTTCTAGCCAATCAGGGTGTAACGAAGGAGATTCGAAAGGTACTGATCGGGCATGCAAGCGATGCAACAAATGAACGCTACACTCATTTGTCACCGGATCTATTGATGGCCGCGGTGGAAAAAATACCACCATTGAAATCCTAACGAGGGCTCAAAACGAGGTGTCGAGCCCCAACTTTCGATTGCTCATGCCATTGTCTTCTCAAATAGCCACTTTTTGGGGTTGAGTGGGAAAGCAACAATAATGGTACGGTCCCTCCGCGACGGAGGTAATAAGGGGGATAGTCGAGGCTCTTTAGATCGGTTTTGCATGGGATTCGGCAGTGCGCACTACCGGCGTGTCCCAGCCGTCGCCCTTTGCCAGCAGATGAGGGATCAAGGACGCGCAGATCTACAATTACCAGCATCGAGCAGCGCTTTTCGAGTACAAGGGCCCGTCTTCAGGCCGCTGCCGAAGCGATATTTTGAACATCCGGGCAGCCTCTCATTTATCTAAAGAAGTACGCGGCAATGCAGCTCAAGGCCCAGAGATGATGGCGCCAAATCGCCGTTAGGCGCCGCCGCTATTACCGCAGTTGGTCCGACAGCGCTGCGGATTGCTACATTAAACGGTTGAAAATGAGTGCGGCCCGATCGCCATTAAATGTTCGCTGCCTGCACGGTACGGCACCTCTACAACCAAGGCGAAAATGCCGGGAGTTTTGCCGTGCCCGGGCTGTCCACCCTCAGTGCGCTCGGGCTCGAAAGCAGATCGAGGACCTGACGATGAGGTAGAGAACGCTCATTCTTGCTAAAGGGTGCCTTCGGCCGGAACCAACGAGGTCTGGAGACGGCGTCCAGCACGATCCCTCTGAGGCAAGTGATGTTAAAATTTGCAATACGTGTTTTTGACCGGTTAAGAACCCTCCTCGTATGGCCAAAATTCATATACCTGTTAGCCCTCGCTATTTGCGGGAGGTGTTACAATCCGCACTTGAACTGATACCCTCTGCGAGAATTCATGGACTGCTTTGGGCGCGGAAGAAAATCATGAAATGCAGTGCGTCTCGGTCGCCATTGAAAGGCGCCAAGCGTTCACTTTGGCTTGAGGATGGGGTTAGTTTCGAACTCGAAAATGAGGAACCTAGGGCGGCTTCGGTGGTTTGCGGACTGCCGGCCGGCTTGGGCTCTCATGCTTTGATGGAGCGTCACGGCGAATTTTCTATTCGGATGAATTTAACCCACGCCGGGGCGCGGAAGGGCGCGGCGAATGCAACAAAGCCTACGTGACTTCCCTTTTATGTGCGCCGAAGTTAGCAGGGAAAATTGGGCTCTCGTTCTGGGCGACCTGCCGCCTGACTTTAAATGGACTGTTTTGAGAGCGGTTCACGATTTTGGGTATGTTTATAAGAGAGGTCTCGCGCAATTGATGCGCGTGCACGAGGTGACGATGGGTCGGTTCATAGATCAATTGGTGAATGAGAGACTTGTGCGTTTGGCGGGTTATCCGGTTGGGTCTGACCTTCCAGCTTTCCGTTCGAAATATTTTTATACACCGACGAGGGCAGACCTCAGTAAACGGCCGGAAATCGAAAAGTTTTGCGCTCGACGGGATTACGTTACGATGTCTGGACGGATGCCTCTGTGCTGCTTTCTGGCCCGCCGAGGATCACGGCCCAATGGAGTTGCGGGGTCGATGGCGAAGGCTGGGCAAAGAGAGGAATGGGTGCCGATCCATTATGCCGGAGCTCATGTGGCGATGGCCTTTGTCGCGTCGGTAATCAATGAATCGGCGGATGTTGACGCGCTTGGCTTTAAACCGGAGCGGCTTCTTCGCCGATCGGCCACGCCGCTTTGGCCGATGCCGGATGGCATCCTTTCGGTAAATGGAAGGGATTTTGAATATCAAGTGGAATTTGAGTCGTTCCTGAAGGGAAGAAAAAAGATCTACGAACGGCTTTTTGACCACTATGAGAGGGCCGCTCTGCCAACTCTCTACGTCGCCCAAACTCTCCAGATCGCGAGCAAGTTGGATAGAGTTGCGCGTGATCGCAAACGGATCGCCGTTGTGATGTACGGCGATCAGGGCGGGTGCGCCAGTGCGATCGAGGGTCTGAACGATGACCTTTTTTGGCAACCGCCAAAGCGTTATCTCACCGGACCGATGGCCGGCTATGATCTTGAGAAAGCAGAGGATGGTGACGTTGCGCCTCCGGGGGCCAGATAGAAAGCGGACGAAGTGGCGATCGGCTCCCCGATTTGCTTTGGCGGAGAGAGTTATCCCCCGGGCAGTTATTCGGTGAGAGCACCCTCACCGGGCACCCACCTTGCGCAATCGCACACAGGGGGCGGCCAGCGGACAGGTTGTCTCTGCAGCGACGTTATGGAGGTTCATTTGCGGCTGAAAAGCGGCAGCGTTATGTCCGTCTCATTGAAGACGGGCAACGCTTGGGCGTGGCTTTTTTGAGGTCCTCCCAGATCTCTTCCAGGGTAACTTCGGAGGTATCGGGGAGCAGTTGGTGAAGGTCGTCTGGTCGTCTTCAATTCTTGCGATGTGTTTTGTTCCGCACGTCGTCTGTGACGATTACGGCATCGAAACTAGCGACTGGACGGCCCATGTGGACAACGGGAAGAAACCCTTTCCAGAGGGGGCGGCCAATTGTTCGACCATCACACGGAGCGTCGGTGGTCGACTATGTTTAGCCGAAAAGTTGCTCTTGCATTCCCGGTACTTAGCCAGTATTCGACGGGCTGATTCCCAAGGGGTACGGTCCCCATTACGGTCATACATACAGCTCAAATAGCCGAGCATCCAGTTGTGCGTGTGCAGGCGAAAGGGAATTGCAAGATGCGGTTTAAAGCTGTCCAACGCTCGGATCAAGCCGCTGATTTCCTGGCTTTCGATGTCCTCCCGGACCAAAGGACCGATCGGCACGAAGGCAAAGGCGATGGTCTCGACCAGTCACATTTAGTCGAGCAAAAGTGCGTTGCTGATTGTATCACATCGTGCAGTGAGGTTCGCTAATTGTCATAGATTGCGGCCTCTAGTGTTCGGCCGATTGCTTCACCGTGTTCCAGTTTTACAGGCTGACCGGAAGCGCCGAAAGTTCGGTGAAAAGCTGATGAGGCGTGAGCATTCCATGGCTTAATCCGGTCACCAACCTGGCTCAGCGCTAAGCGTTAATTCGTCATTGGCGGGTGGGTTTCTGGAGTTCCCGGAGGAGCTCGATCATGGCTTCCTTGGCAGCTGGACCCGCCATCGATGCTTCTTTTTCTAGAAGTAAAAGCTGCCGGTATCCGGTGAACGAGGCTGGTGGTTTTTTTACAGGCTAAAGGAGTTAACTGTTGAGGCCCCAAATGGGTTCGAAAAAACGATGGGCGTGTAGGCTTGTTTGTCGACCCCCTCTCGAAAAGCAATCCAATGGTTTTTCGCCTTGTTTTTCAAACCCCCTCCCCGCAAAACAAGCGTTTCCCTATGAAGAATGGTCTGTCTGTGCACCCCTACCAAAGCGGGGTTTATTTTGTGAGTCAGATGAGTTGTCTTGTGAGGGACTTTAATTATTTTGCGGGTCGGATAGATAGCTATGTTTAGGCTTAACACGCACGAGCGAAAGACAGCTGAAAAGAGTTCCGCATTCCCCCCTCAAGAGGCTGGGGCGCGTTTTCTATCGGACCGCCCCGGGGCGATTCTGGGACGAACAAAAGGTGGGTAAAACCGACACGGCCGGTGCAGTCTGTCGTGGAGGGTGCGACGTAGCCTTGCCTGATGTTTTGTTGGCGAACGTACCAGTGATCTAGAGAGAGTGTTCGAGGCAGTGGCGCCCGGGGCTAAGGTGATGCTGCCTTGGGTGATGACTGATATCGCGAATGGGGAGGTGGTAATTGTTTCTTTTTAACAGATTGGTGGAGTGGCATGCGAGCCTGGCTGCACGCTGTTTCACGGTGTTAGTTGTCGACGACGCTCCTTGATCCGGAACGCCGGCGGATAAAGAAGAGAGCGCTTGGATAGAGCGTGGAGCGCGAGTTGCATCCCGGCACATGCACCGGACCGAAGCAGCTTCAGAATTTGTCAAGGCCATGCCCGTGATCTGGGCGCTTGCGGGGACGCTCGATCCCGTCTCGAACTGTGCAACTTTTACGTACTGCTGTTGGTCCGCCATCCTCTCTCCCGGAGCTTTTGCGAGTACACCTGAGGGAGCACTTGGTAAGAGCGAAGGCGCTTAAATCGGTCAATGGGCTTTGGCGTCTGACTTGGGCCAAGGCAATCGCTCAACCGACATTGTGGAGGAGGTTTAATCGAACGCTAAAACGCCGTACGTCCTGCAGCACGGTTTGACCAGGACTGGGCCCGGGTAAGACGCTCCTCTCCAACGTCCGATTCAAGTCTGGAGTTGGCCTTTCTGATACTTGGACCGAACCGGTGTCGAGTACGTCTTTTAGATGGAGGGATGAGCGAAAAAGCGAAGTCTAAAACACTCGATGCATCGCGGCAGGCGCACAAAAGAGTTGGTTTGTAGGGACCGCAGTTTCGGCGATGGTGGGGATTAGCTGAAGCGGTGCGGACCGGCCTGTCTCTTCACCTTGGGCGATCATGGATCAAGCCGCCGATCGCATCCATCGCATTAGCCAGACGCAACCGGTCAATGTCTACCACGGAGTTTGTCTCGGGACAATCGATGACCTGCAGTCCCGATTAGTGGAAGAGTCTAGAAAAGTCTTGAGCGACGTGATCGGTGGCTAAGCCGATGTGCGAAGGCTCTCGCGTCAAATTGCGGACAAGTTCCTGGAATCTCTCGCGGCAGTCTAGTTGTCAGAACTCGGCGAGAGTGGCGCTGCTTTGGCCAAAGCCGGGGACACGAAGAAGGCTTGACGGTCCAGGTGTGCTCCGAGACTTGCGAACTGCTGCCTCTAGCGCCGAAATGGATCCCGGGCTTTCGGGCTCTCCCGGCGAGTTCAGCGGCTGCTTCTAAGGCCACGTGAGAGATCTCTCTGTGCCGAGTTAGTGCCGGGCTATCTCGAGCGCCTTCGCCTCGAAATAGGGAGTCCAGAGGTATGCTGGGGCCTCTTCTCTTTGTGTTGTCCTGTTCCAGGTGTCCGTTCCAATTTCGGAATAGGCTTCATAGGCTTGCGCCATCCGAACATGGTCCTCCGGCGCGCGGAGCTGTTGCTCAATCGTGACAAGCGTTTGGCGTCTGTCCGTGACGCCACGTACCGCGGACTGCTTATATCGCGGAAAGTACGCGACGTGCACCAGTCGGGTCGACGATATCGGGGCGCTTTAGTAAAGGGCAAATGGTTGCAAGTTGCCCTTTCTCCCATGGGACCTGTCGATGGTCCATTGTCAATCGGCCTTTAATGCCACGGTCCAGTATGCAAACCATGTTCTGGACGAACTTCTCTACCACGAGTCAACCTGAAATTGAGGAGCATTGCACCGATGCCCCGCTTTCACCGACCATCTCTTTGCTTCGTGTCGCATTTAAAGGGCCATCGTGACAGCCTTTCGGCACGCGATCGCCCTGCCAAGTGCGCGAGATCCTACTCCTCTGACTTCGCCATTCCGACCTATCCTCTGAATCCCGACCTAACCCGCGGCTTTGTGCCGCCGGCTTTCAGGCACTGCTCCACCGCGAGGGTGTCCGCCTCTGTGGCTGAGCGCCTCCCAAGGGCAACGCCGATAATCCAACCATGCCCATTGGGATGGCGGGCCGCGGCGATAGCGCAATATCCTGTCAGATCGGTTGACGCGATGATCCGAACATTTGCGCCACACTTATGGCGCGCCATCGCAAGTGCATTCTCTTTGGCAACTTCTCGAGGGTGCCCACCAGAAGCAAAAATTTCATTATTAGGACCAAGTGCCACAGCAGCCCCAGCCTTGGCGTCTTGCAGAATGAGACCGACCAGTCCAACCAAAATTAAAGTAGCAAGACTGCTCTTCTTCATAGCCGCTGTCCTCGCCGAATAGTAGCATTAGGGGTTTGGTTCTTCAATCGAACCCGGAGGTTCTGTGACCCTGATTGGGCAATTCCACCAGCGAATATCCATGATGTTTGGCACTACCGACGGAATCTTTGACCCGTTCAAATACGCTAGATCCGGGATTATCCTCAGCCAGGTCGGTTGAGGGCCGCCGCCTGGGATTTCCCCGGGAATCGGCGTTTTACCCAGAGCAACGATACCACCTATCACGGTAATCGTGCCAACACCGGGAGCCCTCTCGATCGCATCCCAAGGTGATTGCGCCGCACTGACTATCACGGCGTGAATCACGATATTTTCCGGAGGTGCTCCGGGCGGCGGAAATCCTCCAGGCGGAATCGTTGTGACAATAGCTTCAGGGGCGATGCCAACATCGTCAGGGATTGGGGGTCCTTCGCCACCGCGAGGATCCGAGAGTGCTTCGTCCTCGATGGCTGCCACTTCGGTCGCTACCGCTGGATTCGCAGGATTGTCTGGAACGCTTGTGACAGTGATCGCGTTATTATTTTCTGTCGGGGCGTTGTTGTTGGCATTGTTATCGTTTGAGGGCGCATCTTCTGAGTTCCCGGGTGATTCGGCGTTACCGGGTGAATCAGCAGTCGAGTTTCCCGGTGATTCGGAGTTACCGGGACCGTCATCAGCCGTACCGGGTCCTTCCGAATCACTGGCAGAAGAGGCGTCGCCGGCTGCTGAGGACGCGGCACCGGCAGCGGCCGCTGCCGCGCCACTCGCGCTATCGCCGGCGGTACCCGCTCCGTCGCCGGCACTACCTGTTCCATCGCCGGCACTCCCAGTCCCGTCACCCGCGCTTCCGGTTCCATGCTCGAGCTGCCGGTTCCATCACCTGTACTACCGCTACTGTCTCCGGCCCCGGCGGCTCCAGCGCCAGCAGCACCCGCTGCGCCGGCGGCACCTGCCGCTCCGGCAGCACCGCTCCCGTCGCCACTACTGCCATCCCCGCTGCTGCCGCTGCCGTCACTGCTGCCGCCACTTCCGTCGCTACCGCCGTCGGCCATAAATCGAAGTCTCGAGGGTGCTAGGAACCCGGCAAAACGCTCGAGCTGCCGGGAGGCAGTTCGCAAAAGATCACGATACGTTCCGCCACTGAATGATGGGAACTCCTGAGCGCCAATTGATTGGACGCTTAAGGCGCAAGCCGTCACTGCCGCAAACAAATACCTCTTCTTCATAGGTTCTTAGTTGTCCATCGTCGATTGGACAGAGGGCGTAAAAGCGGGCTCGCCCATGGCACGATCCCGGTAATGGCTTTGCTACGCTCTTTCGCGTCCGCCGTTGGCGATTTCAAAGAGTGCGCTGCCGATGACCCCCAGAATAGCGATCGCGCCGAGCATGAGGGCTAGAACGTTTCCTCCCTGCCTGCGACTACCACGAAACGCAGTGGTGTTACGAGAGGACCACGCTGAAGGCCGAATCGCACTTGCCCCCAACGCGCCGCCCGAGAAGCAGTGTAATTTCCTCATAGTTTCTTGCTGAAATCTCCGACCCCTTCGATCATGGCACGCGTTACTAATTAACAAATCAGTAG
>Ga0210396_10002111_pt1 | contig 20536 bp, 29 predicted proteins | sample IncBWH17OmetaG_FD_155466 | JGI IMG/M metagenome (GOLD analysis project Ga0210396, IMG submission 155466) | Forest soil microbial communities from Barre Woods Harvard Forest LTER site, Petersham, Massachusetts, United States - Inc-BW-H-17-O ... | reverse complement strand
GATGGTGTGCGTCGATTCCAGCGCGATGTCGTCGAGTTCGTCTTTCGACACCTCGATGTAGGTGTCGGTGTCGACCTTGTAGCCCTTCATGATGTCTTCGGCGGCGACTTCCTCGCCGGTGTCGGCATCGACCTTGGCATATTTGATGCGGTGGCCGGTCTTGCGGTTGATCTGGTTGAAGCTGACTTTTTCAGTATCCGACGTCGCCGGATACAGGGCGACCGGACAGGTCACGAGGGAAAGGCGCAAAAAGCCCTTCCAGTTGGCACGGGGAGCCATGGGATACTCCGAAAACGCAACAAATACCCCAAAGACGATAACACCGGGGAACCAGGTTTCAAACAAGCCGGTGGAGGAATTTACGAACGGCGTTAACCGTCGCGGGGCTATAGGTCGGAGGTACCGGCATGGTCGCCTTGTTCCGAATGACCCGGCCCGACATCGGAGGCCTCCATAGTCCGGAACATCATCTGAAATTGTGCGTTGCTCCCGGTGCATAGCGCCGAAAGCATCGCCAGCCTTGGCGCGGCATCAAGGATTGGCGCGACATCAAGCAACCGAGGGCACCATGGCAACACAACAACAGCGCCACATCGTTGAAACGCCAACCGAAGCGCGGCAGGCCGAGCCTGGGCCTTCGGTGCTTGCTCTCCTCCTTGTCTCCACCGGCCTCGCAGTATTGATCCTCGGTGTGGTCTGGTTCGTGTTCTTCCGCACCTGACGAAGGCACGGATGGATCGCTCGCGTTATGTCTCATCGTTGTTGGCACGCGGTATGCTTTGGTTTGCAAGTACCGGCAATATCGTTTGTCCGCTGCCGAACACAGATATTTTTGTCTGCTATTTGTCTCCCGCCGAACATAAAACGACTTCAATTTCAGGAGGAAATGAACGTAGCGCCGCTCTTTGGCGGTACCTCAAAGGAGCATATCGGGCTTGTCGTAAAGTTGGGCCAATATGTTTTTCGACGTGATGGGGAATACAAACATGAGTCATTTGGCGGACGGATGTGCGGAGCGCGCCCGGATTGAGGATGGAATCCGAGAGCATGAATTTTCGCTTTCGAGAATCGACGAGGAACACATTCAGCTCGCTGTCGGTTTGGCAGAATGCAACCTGATCCGCCGGCTGCTGGTAAGCAGACAACACACCCCTCGAGCCAAGTCGCGGAATCTGACGCGTTCGTGCGGAGCTGTCCCGCAGCGGAGCGTGAACCAGAGATCTTAGACGGGGTATGGAAACAACGACCTAACCGTTGTGAATTCCAATTGTTTTTGGAGAAGTGTGAGCCTTGCCAGCATTCTGGCGGGGAATAAAGGCGGATTCGCTTCCAAAAGTCGCATATAAAGTCGTCGACTACTAGACGTTGCGTAATCGCGACGGCGGACGTTACTCATTAATTTGTAGTATTGAAAAATCAAGACGGAGCAGCATATAACGATAAAATAACGGCAAAATGCCACGTTCGAAAACGAACCTGGCGAAGCGTTTTGGGAGGAAAGCAAGTGAAGTCGAGCAAGTCCAATCTGTCGTCGTTGTCTATCGATGAATTGTGGGCGCTTCATGAAGAAGTTGGGGCAATGTTGTCGGAAAAGATTACGACGGAAAAACGCGAATTAGAAAAGCGTCTTGCGAAGCTCAACCGTAGCTCGATTTCCGACAAAGTAACGGTCAAACGGGCTGTTTTACAAAGTGGCGAACGCCGGCCGGCCCGCCGGAAATACCCGCCCGTCTTCCCCAAATTTCAAAATCCGGCCGACCCGACGGAAACGTGGGCGGGTCGAGGCAAACAGCCGCGTTGGCTGGTATCCCAGCTCAAGGCTGGCAAGAAGATAAATGACTTTCTCATCGATCGCGCCAAGCGTCAGTCCGCGGTCAAGCGCCGGTCAGCCTAATAACCAAGCCGCGCTCGGCTTCACAGCATTTTGTATCTATTGCGCCGCGAAAGTTCCGCGGACGTTTTGCATGGCCTACTGGGTCTGCGTGCGGGGGGCCCCGAGAGATATGGCTCACCCCCGGGGTAACTCTGCTCAAATCTGATCCCAGATCACGAACCCGGATCACGAACAGAGCAATCACCGCTCGATTCCATTCGTCGATTGCGAACCGCGGAGCGCCTGCTTGTCGAGCGTCATGTATTAAGGGCGCAGGATTGATCTTGGAGAAATTGTTTGAAGATCGATCCGCAACTGGGATTTTATTCCTGCGGAATAATGGGTGAATTATTTTATATTTAAATTAATAATTCTGGGTGTATTTTTTATATTTAAACAACGAAGGATTTTTTACATTTAAATTACAGCGTCTCAGGCGAGCGATTTTCGAGGCAATCATGACTGCCTGGAGTAAGTCTCGAATTCAGTTGTGAATACGCGCATTAAATATATTCGCGGACACGCAGAAGGTTGCTCGCATCGATAAGAAGCAAAGCGTTTTTACAGTTTCGCCACGAGATCCCCGTATTTGTGCGGGAGAATTCATGACCGCAGAAATTCGATACCCCGCATGCTCTACCCCCCCGAAAAAGTTTCGTTGCTGTCCAAGGTCAGGGAGACTGCTTTCACCATGGGATTTTTTGCAGTGGCTTTGCTGGCGATGGTTGGGTGGATTTACTGGCTCAGTTCGATCGTTTTGAAAATCGTGCTTTGGTGCTTCTCTTAAAGATCGCGTCAGCAAAAACTCGCGGTAACTCGCGCTGATTAATTCTGTAGCGCGGGGCTGCACAATTTTTCTGGTAAATGACACAAGTTTCGGCGTCGGAAAATCATGATGTGGTCACAACTAGGGAATGAAACTACCGCGGGGCGACAAGGGACCACGACTATGCTTCCAGTTCTAATTCTCGTGCTGATCTTCACCGCCGGATTCGGTCTTGGATACGCAACACGCGCCTGGCGCTCACACCGGCGCCGCGCGCGCCACTTGATGTATTCGCCGTATGCTCCGGAATCGCGCGCCACCACGTTCGGGCATGCCCGTCGCGCATTTTGAGTTTACCGCGAGACATCGAAGCAAGGTGTAGCAACGGACGTTGGCGTGTGTGGCCGCGGGGGTACCAAAGTGGCTGATCTTGCTGGCTAAGCTTCTGGGCGGCCATCGCACGTGGTTTGTACGATCTAAGGGTTTGTACGATCTAAGGGCGAACTCGTCGTCGTCCGCGTGAGCGGTCAGGAGCAAATGATTTCCCGGGCGCTTAGCGCTCCCTTCCGGAGCGACAGGCTCGGGTGGAATACCGGGTGATCATCTGGATGACAGCTACCGATGTCGAGTGCGCGGCGACTGATTGCAGGGAGGGGTTGTTCGTGAAGATTTTTCTGACTGCGACGTTCGTGTGCTTGGCAGTTCTGATCCTAGGCAGGCTTTACAGCTACTATCTTGATGAGAATGAAAGGATAGCCAAGGGTTTGCGTCGGTTCGATCATTAAGGTGACGTAGCCGGGCTGTTTGTTCTGGGATATGCCGAACGAGCTTCGGTAACGTTAGTCAGGTTAAGGGGGCTTTCCATTGCGAAATCGAACTCTCGCTCCAGGGTATCAAGGCGCAAATTTAGCGCGCGCAGATTTAATTGCGCCTGATTTAATTTTACTGTATTTAATTTTTGAGTGTCGGCTGGAATTCATGAAAAATAATTGGGGCGGTCTGTTGGGCTGGTTTCTGATTTTGCTTTTGTGTGCAGGCGGCGTCCCGATCTTTGCCTGGGCTTACCGCAGCCACCTTGACGTTCTCACCGGCCCCTTGATCTCGCACGAGAACCCCGCGGCATGACTGATTTCGGGGACCACTCACCGCGGCGGTATTTCGTCGATGAGAATGGACGACGTGTCCTGATCGGTCTCAACGTCGAGGAAACGCTTGAATTCGAAACCCTTGATAACCTGCCGGCGCTTGATGAGAGCGGCAATCACGTGACCTGGAATGGGAATGGAATTCCGGCGACCACGCGGGAGAACCGCTGGCTGGAGCTCTACGGCAAGCATGACAGTGCGTGGAGGCAGTGGCTCGCCGAAACCTATGCAGACCGTCGTCGAGGTTCAGGGTTTATTAACCAAGATAGAGTGATTTGAATCATATATTGCGCCCGACGGCCGTGGCCTTGGACCGGACATACCCAGATGTTTCAGCGATTTTTACGGGCTCGCGCGAACAACTACCTTAGATCCCGCCTGGGCGATCAGGATTTTCGGGCGCGTTCAGCCGATCGGGACGCTGAAACCGACCGGACTCGCGTCGGCGCCATTCTGGAAGCCATCGAACATGCGCTGCATGCGGCGGAGCTGGAGCAATCCGGCCTGAACCGGCGGGTCGAGGATGTCCTGGCGCGGGCTGCGGTGACCGTGGGAAACGGAACCGACGAATATCTGGAGCGGGAGCCGCTTGACAGCCACCATCAGAATTTGTTCAGCACCGAGATTTCCAACGGTCAGCGCCGGCTCAAGGAACTCGCCACGTCCATCACGCATTTCAAGTTCCTGAGGACGGCGATCATGAGCCGATTTCCGGACTTCAAGCCGACGGTGTCAGGTGACACGACCGCGCACGGCTAGTCTGTCTCGTCTTCCAGATTTGAACTGCTGCTCGCGCAGAAATCGTGCGCCGGTCACCATTCGTCGTTCCATTCCATCAAAAGATTATTGATCAGGATACAGGGACCGAATGTGAAGGCGGCAGCGGGCAAAAAGGCGATCGAAAAGAACTGAACTACGGACACACGCAATACTTCGGCTCGCACCGGCGGTAGGCTATCTCGATGGCGCTTAACTGATACTTGATCGCCGGCCCTAACGAATAACGGGCGCGGAACTCGTTGGCTCAGCCGGGCCGTAATCCTTGCCGTCCCAAGGGCGATCGGCGGACTCCTTGGCGATACGATCGACCTCACTCGCGCGATCGGCCTTAAGCCGGATCGCATGCCGCGTTCCTGAGGTGCGGTTATTTATTTAGTCCAATAGCCCTCGGGGGCACCCCGGTTCTCATACCGCGCGTAAGTTTTCATGGCGCCATAGGAGTATCGAGGTTCATCCCTTTCGCGGGGATCGAAACTGGACGCGTAGGATTGTCGCAGTTCTCTATGCCGAACAAAGGTTGCGGCTGGACAGCCGCAGCGAGGACCACAGTAGGGGTTCGGTCCCCGGTCAATCGTGGCATGTCTCCCTCTCGGAGGGACGGCGTAGTCAGCGGCGACGGCGGGCATAGCCTGCGTAATGCCAATCAAACCTGAGACGACAAGACCCAGCAAAGCGCGCGACATGGCTGCAATCCCCCAAGTGTCGCGCTATCCTAAACGTTCGAAGTGAGCCGGGCAATATCCGCTAGGGGCGTTCGGCAGCTCGAGGCGGTCATTTTATCCACCAATCGATGGATCTTTAAATGCTCACATCATCGCGGATGACAGCTATTTTTTTGGCTATTTGCCCTCTTTTGAACCGTCTCGGCCAAGTCGTGCACGATCCTGATCAAATCAGGTCGGCTTCTGACCGCGAAGTAACGGCACAAACCCCGGGTCGATCGACTGAGCGGATTCCTCCAGAAATTTCTTTCCGAGGCTGGATGCCCGCCGATAGGCGGAGATGACTGCCGTCTTCAAATCGTTTCTTCGCGTCAGCATGATCCGAAGATCTCCGAGGACCAGTTCTTTGAGATCAGGGTCGGCGAGAGCATCAAACAAGGTTGCCGTATCCAGCCGTACCGGCATTAGTTGCGGATCGTTTGGTGCGACGAAGTAGGACATCTTCAATGCTTCCGCGATCAGGGGGGTGCGCGGGTCGCGCTGAGCCTGAAGAAGCGCCAAAGCCAGCCATAGTTCGGAATCATATGGAACGATTGAAAGCGCCTGCTTTACCGTGGCCTCGGCGCGAGCATTTTCATCCGTTTGCCCCGTTGCCGGCTTCTCCTTGCGAGGCTGGAGCGCATGGAGCGCGACGGTCAATGCGTAACTGCCTTCCAGGTCGGATCGAAAAGGCGAAATTGCGTTTGGCCAACTCGGTGTTTCCTCGGCGGAAGGCGAACTGATCCTGGTGGGATCTGACGGGAACGCTGGTCGTGTGGGGGAACCCAGTTCAGCTAAAACCGACGCCAGTGAATAAACTCCGACGGTCAGGGAAACGGCCACCAAAGCGATACGAATGTTGTTTAGTGAATTCATTGGATCCCGACCAACGTGCAGACGGCCTGCGGGAACTCGCTGTCCTCACAATGCAAGCAATCTGTCTCTCTGAATAGTCAAGAGCGTGAGATTGCCCGTCGCGTAAGCGCCAGTGTCAATATTGATCCGATTGAAGCGGATATCCGGTTCGCGGACGGGAGTATGCCCGTGAACGATGTATTTTGCAAAATGCTCTTCGCTAGTAAGAAACTCCTCACGTATCCAAAGCAGGTCCTGCTCTTGCTGCCTGGATAATGCCACTCCCGGCTTTACCCCGGCATGGACGAAAAAAAAGTCGCCGCACACGAAGCGCAGTCTGAGATTATTAAAAAATTGCCGCTGACGGGGAGGGATCGCCTGCGCGAGCTGTTGTATCAGCTCTAACTGTTCTTCTGCGTCAGGGTTAAGCGAGGGTCGCAATCCATAGGAGGTCAAAGTCTGAAGACCGCCAAATTGCTTCCAGTCCTGGAGTTGTGAAGGGTTCTTTAAGACGTCGAACAGAAACGCTTCATGATTTCCCTTAAGGAAAACCGATTCGTGTTTTTGGCCTCGGTCGATCAAGAGGTCGATGGTTTGGCGGGACTCCGGTCCGCGATCAATATAGTCGCCAAGAAAAACATGAATGGCCCGCCTCGACCCGATGGTCGCGAGGTCCCTGTCGATCACGCTGAACATTTGCCGAAGCAAATCGGCGCAACCGTGTATATCGCTGATGGCGTAGATGCGGAATCCGTCTGGCAGGCCAGGCTTTCGAATTCCGCCGTTTGATCGGGGTAATCCCAACATTTGTCAGACTCTAATCGCTTTTTTGCAGCTCAATAATGAGCCTCCAACACCGAACCCTATTCCGATAAGCCGTATAGTAAACAATTTCACCAGAATCACCGCAGCTTTTGATTCTATTTGATCGATCAATCAGCGCAGAATTTCAAAGCGTTGTAACTAGGTTTCTCTCAACAGACATGTGGGGAGATAGGCATGCGCAAGATTTCAACTTTGGCTGCAATGGCCGCCGCGGCGATCATTGCCGGGTTCTCGACCGCCAACGCGGGACTGCTGGGGATGCCCATGGGCCTCCAGTCCGCTATCCAACATATAGAATTTGAAACCACGACGCTGGCACCGATGGCCTACACCCAGTTCTGCCTGCGTTACGAGGAAGAATGCCGGTCAAAAATGATGCTTCGCGGTGGTCCGGTCCAGCTCACGGCCGAACGATGGGATGACCTCAAGGAGGTCAACAAGACTGTCAACCAGGATATTATCCCGGAGCGCAATCAGCTTGGTCTCGCCGGCGAGACCTGGCTGATCAGCCCCGACCGCGGGATTGCAACGACTATGCTGTCACCAAGCGCCACGAACTTCTCGATCGCGGCTGGCCCGCACGCGCGTTGTTGCTGAGCGAGGTGATTGTCGGTTCCGGCGAACATCATCTTGTACTCGTAGTGCGAACCAAAAGCGGTGATCTGGTTCTCGATAATCTGACCTCCCAGATCAAGCCCTGGTCTCGCGTGCCCTATCGCTGGGTTCGTATTCAGAAGCCGAACAATTCCAGACTCTGGGCCACGATCGCGGGGCGCGGGATTTGAGCGTCGCCTAATTCTGCAGGCCACTGGTCCGTCCGGCGCTTTGAGAAACCCCCAGTCCGACAATGACGGCGAAGATGGTCTGAACCGTTAGATGCGTCAGGCTGGGGTCGCAAAATGCCTCGAACAAAACGACTGCGACGCAAGCCGCGGCGGCCGCCGGATAAAATGAATCTCGCCCACGCCTTAAGGCGCCGCGCAGTGTGCCGGCGAAAACCTGTATTGCAGATATCGCGAGGATGAGGAGTGCCGGTCGCCCCCATTCGACCGCTACACCGACCATCGAAGATGGAGGATCCAGGATCGGTGCGGCCCCAAAGTCTTGGTACACTTTTGCTAGCAAACTGAATGTTCCAACTCCGCTTCCGAGCCAACTGGAATCGGAGAGCGCCCGACGTGCCAAAGTGAGGGAATCGGGGCTGGCTGATGTGGCAAACCCTAAAATGGCGTCCGCAAAGTTGTTAAAACGCTGGGCGACGATCCCAATCCCAACTGTTGCGAGGATTACCAACAAAACTCCGATCGACCAGGGATAAAGCGCAAACCGGCGAGCAATGACGACAAGAAGAATAAGGGCTAGCCCAAATGCGGTCGCGACCGTGACGCTGCCTGGCGCTAGGCTTGTGGTTGCGGCAAGACATATCGCGACACCTGCCAGACCCAGAAAGAGCTGCAGGAGCAGGGGGCTGGAATGCGATATCTCCGGTTCACTTTGCCTCAAATGTCGCTCGACGGCCATGACAATGGCTGCTGCATTCACGAGCGATCCCATCGCGCTTGCGGCGACAAATGTCGCAGCAACAGTTCCTCCGACCGGGAAAACGCCGGCGAACAAATTAAGTTGACCAAGCAAAGCTTCGGCCGACATCAATCCGGTCACGGCGCAAAGGATAAAAAGCGTTGTCTGGGCCCTTTGCCGATCTCTCGCAATAATTACAGTGGCAATCACCAACGACAAAACAGCGAGATAAAGCATCAAGCCTCGCAGCGTATTTCCTGGAGCGAGGCTGACGTGTCGCCACAGCGACGGCTCGTTCAATGCAGCCGCTGCGGCTGGCCAGATGGGATTTGCCAATGAGGCAAAGGGGAGCGGCGCGAGCTGAAAAACCATGAAGAGAATTGGAAACAGGATTGCAAAGGAAAATCCCTTCAACAGCCGAATTGTGGCTGTGATGTCACTCGGGGGCGCCATCGCCGCCACGACCAGCATCGCCGCCGTCACAACAGCGAATGCATCCTGTCCGAAGGTGCTATCGCTAAATGCCAAAACCGGCGTGGCGGCGAGAAGGATCGTCAGAAGGCGAAAAGCAATTGACAAGGTGAGAAACTTTTGTGCGGCGAGACCATCATAGAAGATGTCATCGGAAAGCTTGAAAGTGATCCATTATCGCACAGAGGAAATGCAACACCAAACGCTCTCGGACTGGTCAGAATCAGGGATGTAACCTGGCACCCGGATCAAATGCCTTCGACGGAGCGGTGGTTCCCGAGGCCGCCGATCCGGGCTTTGCGAGGGGATCGTAGCCCAACAAGCGCGCTGCGCGCGAACAGGCCGAAAGCGTAGCCGAGTTGCGGTACCAGGCCGAGCACGAGGCTAACGCCGACCGCCATTAAAAAATCCGTGCCGACGATGAGTTCGAAAATCATTTTAGCGAAGAACGCCAGGAGCGTGACCGGAAGCAGAATCCAGACCCGAAAGCCCCACGCCAATACGGCACCGATTAGAAATTCGAGGATAGCTGCTGAAATCATTTTCGTCTCCAGAGGCTAACCTTCCATCTCGCTCCTAAAAAATCATGAACAAATTCAATATCTTTGAGAGTGTCAATCTTTTCGAATGGCGCAGATTTGGGTCAGGGTTTGCAAAGCCTTGGAGAGCCCGGTGATCGGCACAACACCCCGTATCGGGACAGGTTTGACGGCAATTTCGACAGACAGCTCACTGGCAGTCTGCCATTGGCCAGCCGCTAAATTAGAAGCTACCTGAGGTAGAAGAAGAGCCTGTCCCCCTTGAATTGCCGATGCTTCAAACTGAGACTGAGTTGAACCGGCCTTCACGATCACCAGCGGATGTGAGTCTCCGGGTAAAGGCTCCAACACTATTAGCAGGGGCTCAACACCGGTACCGCCACAACGTAAGGTTAGTCCGGCAAGCCCGAAGTCTGATTTGGAAGTGTCGCTGACATGCATAATCGATATGGCTTCAGGGCCACCCTGGGGATTGGGCGTTCTAACCAAACGCCACCCACCGTCGAGCTCCGACGTTCGGCTCGAAGCTTTCACGGACTGTGAGAACTTCTCTTCGCACCGCATTCTATCTTGCGGGTTCGAGATTGCGGAACAATCCTGCGCGGGCGCCCCTTGAGCGAGGGCGTGACGGGCTTGAAAAACTGAAAGCACCAAAACGATTATCGTCTGAAGCAGGCGGTGGGCGTTCATAAATCCAAGCCGTGGTTGGAATTCCTTGAGTTTTATCTCGCTGAGGTTTTATCTCGCTGAGATTGCGTAGACTCGGTGCCCATTATTTTGTATTTTGGCAAGCTCTGGCGTGCTGCATTTTGGATTTAAAAATATATGGATATTGCGTCGCATCATTAAATCGGCACATTCGGGTGATGAATTAATCCGACGTTACTCGGTGGAATATTGGAGGCGAGTTTGATCCCTCAGAGTTCGGCGCCTACTGGCTCGCAAAACGAGTTGATCGCGAGCGGCTTACTGCCAGAGTCCAGCGGAACAGGACCGCGCGTGCTGGACGGAGGTCTCGGCAAGACAGACATCTTCTCTGCGCTCAGGAAATCAAAGATAAAATTGCCGTATATCGCCTTACGGCATTTTTTGGCATTTGCTGACGCCACCCTGATCATTTTTGCCAGCCTCGTTGGCGGGGCAGTCTATCAAACCTTCGCAAATGGAAATTTAGGCAACGCCGAACCCTTGTTAGGGGTCGGTGTGACCTCAGCATTGTTGTATGTTTTGATTGGCGGGATCACAGGATTCTACGACCTTCAATCGGTCTTCTCGAAGCGTTGGGATTTCGGCCGCGTATTTGCGTATTGGTCGTTCGTTATTCTTTTATTAGCTCTGCTAGCCTTCCTGATGAAGATAGGCCCGGTGTTTTCTCGCGGTTCTATTGTGTGTTCCGGCTTGCTCGCGCTTCTATTGCTGTTGGTATGTCGCCGATTATCCAAACGTCTGGTCGCGTCCGCTGTGGCGGCGGGCCATGTGCAAGGTCGCAGCGTCATGCTGCTCGGCACGCGCGAAGAACTTGCCGGGCTCGATATCTCCGAATTGCTGGAAAGATTCGGCTTGACAGAGGTCAGCCGCATTGCGTTTTCCAGCGAAAAAACCGGCAATCTGGCGTTGACCGAAAGTGAATCTTTATCGTTGGACCGCGCCATGGAGATTGCGCGTGGACGCAACGTTGACGAAATCGTATTGGCGCTTTCGTGGAATGACACGCGCAAGCTGGAGCTGATCAGGGATCGGCTCAGATCTTCACCCTTGCCAGTCGAGCTATTACCCGATCGCCGAATCCGCTCGTTCGCGAGAAATCCATCGTTCCATCTCCGGAAATCCCTTTCCGTTGAAATTCAGCGCGGACCGCTGTCGCGGGTGGAGCAACTTTCGAAACGCGCTGTTGACATCGCCGGCGCTTCTCTGGCTTTGATTATTTTTTCTCCGCTGATGTTGATAGCTGCGCTCGCGGTCAAGATCGACTCTGCCGGTCCTGTTCTTTTCCGCCAAAGACGCAAAGGATTTAACGCCAAGAAATTTGTGATATTCAAATTCCGGACCATGACCGTCATGGAAGACGGGCCTGCGGTGTTGCAGGCAAAGCGGTCCGATCCGCGGGTTACTGGGGTAGGTAAAATCCTCCGCCGTTCCAGTATCGATGAGTTGCCTCAGCTTCTAAACGTCATTCTCGGAGACATGTCCCTGGTGGGACCGAGACCCCACGCGCTGGCGCACGACGATCACTACGGCGATTTGCTGTCGGAGTACGCTTTTCGGCACCATGTCAAACCAGGAATAACGGGCTGGGCCCAAGTGAAGGGTTATCGGGGCGAGACGGCGCGCATTGAGCAGATGAAAGGGAGAATTGATTGCGACCTCTGGTATGTTAATAATTGGAGCCTGCTTCTGGATCTCAAGATTATGGCGCTCACATGCGTCGCCGTGATGCGCAGAAATAACGCTTTTTGAGTGGTTTAAATGTTTAAATGCTACGGAAGCGGCTTCGCGGCGAAATTGTGGCGGGTTATTGCGATGCAGCAATCGATCGGGGAACTCGGCTTTTTGATTTAAAGCCGTTGACACGATTGGGTATTCGCATCACTCGTTGAGTGTGTTGAGTGGGGTGTTGGTGTGGGGCGGGGCTTTTATACGATAGGCGTTTTGCTGACCATCTTGCTGGGTTCGGCGGGGTGTTCCATTATGCCGAGTTCCGGTCCGCAGGACTTCTCCGTGAGGTCTGGCGAGACGGCCTCGGGTCCTCAATACGGGCTCGTGAAACTCAACCCGAGTGTCATCGAAATCCTGAAGGAGTATGGGCCGGGCGCGCTCGCCGGCACATTTCCGGACAAGTCACGACCGAAAGATATCACGTTCGGAATCGGTGATACTGTTTCTGTAACGATCTTTGAAGCGGCGGCAGGCGGCTTGTTCATTCCAGCTGAAGCGGGGGTGAGGCCGGGCAATTTTGTGCAACTACCGAACCAGAACGTAGACATATATGGCAACATTACGGTGCCCTATGCCGGTGCGATAAAGGCCGCGGGACGGACGCCGAGCCAGATTCAGCAGGACATCGTGAAGGCGATCGGCAATCGCGCGATCGAGCCGCAAGCCATCGTAGCGCTTATCACTCAGAATACGTCCCTCATCAGCGTATTGGGAGAGGTCAATCTTCCGAGCCGGCTCGTAGGGAATGCCGCAGGCGAAAGAGTCCTTGACCTCATTAGCCGCGCTGGAGGACTTAAAGATCAGGGGTATGAGTCCTGGGTTACGCTCGAGCGCGGCAACAAGCGCGCGACCGTGCCGTTTGGTGCGCTGGTCTATCAACCTGACAACAATGTGTGGGTGCACCCGGGCGATACAATTTACGTCTATCGCGAGCCCCAAGTGTTCCTGGCTTTCGGTGCATCGGGACAGCAAGGACAATTCCCGTTCAATATGTGGAAAATATCGATGTCGCAGGCCATGGCGATCGCTGGTGGTCTGCTTGACATCCAGGCTGAGCCGGCGGGCGTCTATGTCTATCGTCGCGAGCCGCGTGAACTTGCCGAGCGTATCGGGGTCGACTGCTCGAAGTTTACGGGCCCGTTCGTCCCGGTGGTTTACAACGTGAATTTCCGCGATCCGGCGGGTTATTTCCTGGCGACAAAATTCGAGATGCGAGACAAGGACGTGCTGTTTGCGGCCAATGCCGCAACCGTTGATACAGCTAAAGTCTTTCAGCTCATTAACCAGATTGTTACGCCAGCCGAGAATGCCGCCTTCACCGCGAGCACTGCTCAGCTCGTAAGAATCCAGTCAGCCCAGTGATCGTGGCTGACCGATCGCGTTTGGGTCGCTGACAATTTTTATTGCCATGGCCTGAATTCCCTAGGCGCGACACCGGGTATCTCGACGTTTAATCCCCGGGCTCTTAAGGTCTTATCAAGTTCAATCCGGATATCGAGCCGAATTTTCTCAAGGCGAGGATGTAACTGGTCCCAGACCGCCGATCCACGCAGAATGTTCACCGCCTCGCTGATAAACCCTGAGGCTATGATGGCGACCATTTCGTTGAGTGCGCTCAGTTTCAGGTCTGCGGGCAATGCGTCGTAGATCGCTAAAACGTAGGGACTGCGTCGAAAGGCGATCCAACCCTCAAAAGGTGCAAGCAAGTACGACATCCTGAGTTCTTCGAAGTGTTCGCTAGCCGGACTGCCTGCATTGATAGCGCTCCAATATCGGATGAACCACAAAAAACCCTCGGTCGGCACGCAGCCAAGAGCGAGATCCACGATCCACTGAAGATCGCAATGATTTTAACCGTTGGTCCGCCAGTCGCGTATCCGAGGCATTCGTGGCCTCTTCGAACAACCGCAGCCGGACGGATCGCCGTACCCCTCATCTCAAGGGGATTACAAACAGCGCGGCTTTCCGCAGATGCCAGAAGCGGAACGGAATCGGGGAGGGGCGTTTGCTGAAATCCCTCGCCCGACATGATGCGGTTCGAGATATTGTCCAGCCGAGCCGAGTTAGTTGGGATTGGATAAAAAGGATACCGCGGAGCCTGCCGACAATAACGATATCGGGCCGAGAATAGCCCGCGCCATAGCATGGCAAAACTCGTCATGCCTCAATCAACGTACCCATACCTTTTGTAGTAGCTATTGTGATAATAGCCGCGATGATGTGAATCATAGCGGTTCATCACCGTCATGTTGACCTTGTTGAGAACCGCGCCCAAGAGGCGCTCACGGACGACAGGCGTTTCGTCGAGAACCCGCTCGACGATATCGATCCTTGCCTTGGCCCATTCGATCACAAGAATGTAGGAATCAACGAGAGGTCCCGTAGTGCGTACGTCGATGACCGGGGCCAAAGGGCTGAGGTCGAGGATGATACGATCATAGTGCTCTCGAAGCTGCCTAAACAGTTTTTCCATTTGCGGCGAACCCAACACATCCCCCGAATTCGAGAATCTTGATGCCACCACACACGGGAGGAAATGCAGATTGGTCTGCGGATCTACCCAGACCACGTCTTTCAAATCGGTTTTTCCCAAGACAATATCAATCAGACCACGCTGGGCATCCGGCGCAAGCCTTGCGGTGAGGCTGGGATTGCGAATGTCTCCATCTACCAGGATTGTCCGGGAGCCGCTTTGTGCTGCTACCTGTGCCAATGCTTCACTGATGGTCGACTTGCCTTCGTTTGGAAGGGCCGAAGTAATGCCGGTAACCTTATTGGAAGAGCCAAAGTCATTGAGTTCCGTCGCTAACTTGATGGATCGCACCGCTTCAGCGAAGCGCGAAAAGGGAGAGTTGATGACGACGCGCGCGATGCTGTCGTTGGCCGAAAGGAGCCGATCGCTGTGAGCCTGTGGGTAATTGAGACCCAGTTCCGTCTTCTTGAAAGGTAGTGTCAGGGCAGACCTGCCGGGTGTCGGTTTCCGCGCCTGCGGTGCTCGTTTTGCAAACGGCCAACGGCCTGTTATTGGCTCGGTTGGAGTCTGCAACGCGATATCGGACACCGCATCCTTGTCGACCTCAACGACAGGAATCGATGCGAGACAGCTGACATGAAGTAGCTGCTCAACCTGGGGAACGGTTCGAAACACGCGGTCCATCATATCGCGGAAAATGCCGGCGAGCGCGGCAAGAATCGACCCTCCGACAATGGCCGCAAGGAGACTCATAAGAATCTTTGGTGAGCTCTTGGAGAGCGGTACGGATGCCTGCGTGATCACCCGCGCTTCTGTGATTGGAAATGACTGCTGCTGGACGGAGACCATATAGAGTTGGAGAAAATTGTCCGCGAGCGCGCGCGCGCTTTGCGCGTTGCTTTCCAAATCCTTCAGCACGATCTGAGCCTGGCTGGTATCGTTCGAGAGTGCGATCGTATCATTGAGGCTCTTTTGGCTGGCCTCCTCACGCGCTTTCGCAATCTCGAAATCGCTTTTGTATCCTTCTGCAATACGACGCAGCTCGTCGGTGATCGAGCGTCGTATCTCGCGCATCTGATTACGTAGATTGACAACGGCAAGGTGCGTCGCGCCATAGCGGGCAGACCAGTCGGATTCCTTGGCAGCGTAGTCAAGGTAGGTTTGGCGCAACTTTACAATGACCGGGTTTTGCATGGTGTCGGTGACGGTCCCTAGATCGTTCAGTATGACGTTCCGATCGTTGTCGTCCGATTTGAGAATAGCGGTGATGCGTTCGAGCTTGGCTTGGGCTTCGGCTCGCTGCGACCGAGCTATCGTCAACGAACTGTTGATCTCTGCGAGCTGCTGTTCGGTGAGCAGTCGGCCACCCGCGTCGACGATGTTGTTCTTGGCCTTGTAATCGGCCACCGCCCGTTCGGCTGCCGACGCTTGCGCGCGCAGCTCCTTCATGCGGTCCTGAAGCCAGACCGCGGCTCTACGGGATGCCTGATATTTGGACTCGAGCGAATCGGCGATATAGGCCTCAGCTACGGCGTTTGCGATCTGTGCGGCGCGATCCGGAGACAGCGACTGATAGGAAATTTCGATAACGTAACTCAGCCCGAGCCGCCTGACGGTCAATTGACTCTCGAAACGTCCGAGCGCACTTCTAAGCAATCTGTAGTCGGATTTAGTTGAATCAGAAGACTGTCCGAAGGACAAAAGGCGGCCTAGAATACTTGCGAGAAGCCCACCATCCGGCCCGGTGAACTCCGGATCATCTGTAAGCTTCAGGTCCTTGATTACCGCCTGAGCGATGGTTTCGGATTTGAGGATCTCAACCTGGCTATCGACCATGCCCGAATCGATTGACGCTTCGTTGCCGGACGCTCCTTGCTGCGTCTGCAGACCCTGCATCCTGCGGCTGTCGATAATCATTTCAGCCGTGCTGCTATAGCGCTTTGGCAAGCTCAGCAGATACACACTGGCCAAACTCACGCACAGCAGCAGCGTGAAAATCATCAATGGATATTGCCGACCGAACAGAGCGAAAGCGGAAGAGACCGTCTGCTGCAGCGACATGAACTCAGAGCCAGATGGCTCGATTTGGCGAGGATTTGGAATTCGCGTCTGAAGCATCGGCTCTACCACCTGAATTTATCTCTTCGCAGCATTTGGCTCATAACGGAGGAAAGCAGTGAAGATATGACGGCGTCGGATGCTCCACGATAAATCGCTCTGTCTTTATTACGGGCAGGTTTGCGACACCACGCAGACGATTGTCGTGGTTCTTGATGTCGTTGTTGGGGCCGTGTTGGAACCAACGGATCCAGCGCCGCCCGCGCTGCCGGTGAAAAAGTTGGCCGGGGTGTTGGAGACGCTATTCGACGTGAAGGCCAGTCCCGTCGGATTCGTTGGTCCTCCGACCGGTCCGGTTGATCCGGCGCCACCCGCACCGCCGCTGACGCTGCCGATCAACTGGTTCCCTGTCAGGGCCGCGTAGGCTTGCTTCGCGTCAGCCGAGTCGGTACCTGCGATTTGGGTCTGGATCGCCGGGGCGAAGGTAGGGTCGGGGCGGATGCAAACGACGGCAGCGAGTCCTAGACTTGTGCCGATCGCTTTCTGCTGGTCCGCACTTAGGCCTGCGCCCTTGAGCAAGCCAATAGCCGCAGCCAGGGCTTGTGGATTTGCAGCAACGAAGTCCGGCACCGCGCTGGTAATCTCCGCAGGGGTAAGCGGACCCCTCGGACCGCCCAGCAATGACGAAGGATTGCTGATAAAATTAAATGCATTTTGAGCCGCGCCGGGGTCGTGGGCGCAGGCCGCAAAGCTGCTGCTCGGAAGAGCCCAAGGCAAAAGCGTAAACAAAACCAGCGCAAAAAGCGCCGATCGCGACCAGATCAGCCACAATAAAATCATTCTCGTCATGACCCGAGAAGACCATTTAATTAGGTGAAATTAAACGATAATTAGGCGAAATTAAAGGAAAATTAATGAAAAGTATATGGGCTAAGCCCTCGGTTAGCGAGTTAGGTTAAGATCTCGACTGGACGCTGACTAAGCAAGTCCCAGGCCGATCAGCGTGCAAATCGCGATGGAAAAGCCTGGAATCTGCAACGAAAAACCGATTTGTGAATGAATGACAGCGAGTAGACCGATCCAAAACGCTGGTAAAGGCAAAACCTCGTCCCGCTTTCGCGCGAGCATCCCCCGGCAAAGGACGATGAAAACCACGAGTCAACCGGCGATCACGAGAACCGTGAATGGGATGCCCACTTCCGAGGCGATTTCAAGGGTGGCGCTATGCGCCTGCTCCCAAATCCCGGATATTGAAATATCGTCGGTACGGTACTTCGGAAAGGCCCATCGAAAAGTTCCAAGTCCGGTGCCGAGCCAGGGATGATCCTCTATGATCCTGAGCGTGGAAAGATAGACATTCCAGCGTTCGAAATCGAATAGCCTTCCGAATTAAACCTCTGGTTGCTTCGAACCGAAGATCTGGAGCATTACGATGATTGCACTGGCGGCAAAAACGGGGAATGCCAACATCAATCCACGCGTTCCCAGTTGCCGCCGGTAAAATGTCGCCGCCGCGCCGCTAATGGGCAGCAGAGACAGGATCGACCCGGCGCGTGATCCCGTCATGAGTCAATCAATTGCCCGGCAAATATCGGAGCGTGGCTCATTTGTTCGACAACGACGAATCCCCAACTCGCGCCGATAGTCGCGAAACCAAACATGAACAGGACATCTCGAGAGGTGATCGGTCGCAGGCTGGCCATTCCGATCATCACGGATAGAAGCAATATCCAAACGGCGATGACTCTCGGATCCATCGATCCGAATGGAAAGGGCACCAGGGCAATTACGCCACAAAGACAATACGCCGCGACCGTGTCGGGCCAACGTGGGGTTGTATTTCTTTGGAGTCGATCGCGAATCGGTGTCGCGAAGCTGGTGTCACGAGCTTGACATATCCAGGAAGAACGCCGGGCGATATTGTGATGAAGCATCAATCAAAATCGTTGACGCTCGACCCACGTTTCCATTCCTCAAGCGAACTCTCGAGGCCGTACTCGAATTGAAATCCGCTGGCGACAAGACGTTTGGGAAGAATGTTGGTCGAAAACCATAGTTTCTTGATTCGATCGCGATTGATACCCGTTCGAATCCCAACGGCATGCAGAAACTCAAAGGGAAGAACTGCAAGGTTCATGGACCACATCGGGATCGTCAGGCTGGGCGTGTGGTAGCCGGCAGCCTGGCAGAACGCCGAGCAAATTTCGCTGATGGTGTATCGGCGTTCGTGACAAAAATTAAAGATCGATACCCCTTCATTGCGTGACGCCATGAACATCATGGAAGAGACCAGATCCTTGACGTATCCACACGATTTGATCGTATCCGTTCGACCGGGATAAACAAATGCCCGCCTTTCAAGCAACCTCGACAATCGTGTGAAGTTTCCCTGCTCGTAAAGCCCATAAATCACCGCCGGGCGAACGATGGTGAGCCGTCTGCCCGGAGACTCGGATTGCCACAAAAGATGGATCGCTTCGGCCGAGTGTTTGGACCGCCCGTAGGCGCTCACCGGTGCGGGTGGCGCATCCTCATCGAGGGCGTTTTCGCTCGGGCCATAAATTGAAATGGAGCTTGTAAACAGCACATTTTGACTGCCTGTTTCCTTTGCGAACCGGCAAACATTCACAGCGCCAAGGACGTTCGTATAATAGTAATCTCCCTCGGGATGCCCCGGCGTAACGTGAATCGCTGCAAGGTTGAATACGTCAGCAGGAGCCCCGCCGCCGAGTTTTACATCGATAGGATCGCGAACGTCATGATAAAGATATTCCACGCCGGCAATGCGGGCTCTCGGTTCGTTGATATCGACCGATATAAGCCGTTCATATTTTCGAGAAACAGTCAAAAATTCCAGCAGATGAGTTCCGATAAATCCGGCGCCTCCGAATACAATAGCTTGTTTTGCGTCGGGCATAGTTATTTAGGGTCCGCTCGAGAAAAAGCATCCGATCTTGCACGATAAACTTCGTCCAGAATACCGAAATCAACCGCGCGACTTAAATCCACAGGCCGTGATATTATACGTTGTTGCATGAGTAAATCCTGCAGATCCTTCAATCGCTGCAGGTCCAGTTCGCCAAATCGTGTGCCGAACGGCCTGACAGCCTTTGTCCGTCTATAAAATGCGATATTTGAAGGGTTGTTAATTTGTCGGGAACTGCGGCGCCTATGATTGGATATCTTCGACTCTGGTCGAAATACGCCGAGTTCCATCCCGCGACTATTCCAATAAGGAATTTCTCGAGCCTGTCCGGCGACGAGAAAGCCCGTTCATTTGCAAAATAGACCGTTCCCATCGCGTGAACGCCAAACGAGCCCGGACTGAGAGATCGATAAGGTGTCGTGGAATTCTCCAAATTCCTGACCCTCCACCTCTTTGTGACCGACAAGCACGTCGATATTTCCTGCGAGCAGGTCAGAAACCGCAGCAACGCTCTCTGTTATTTTCAACCCGCTTTGCAAAACGGCGTTCCTGGCAATAAACGCCCGCAAAATCGTTGATGCGTCGTATCCCGTTTTATATCCAATCCGCCTGCCTTCCAGATCGGCAGGCCCAAGCAGTTTCGTGCCAGCGCGAGCAAAGAACTCCACCGAGTTAGCGATATAAGATGCTGCAAAAGCAACGATGGGGAGAACTTCGGCCCTTGCTTTCAAAAATCCCTGAGCTGACGCGATGCCGATGATGTGATCGTCGGCGGCAACACTGGACGTGACGTCCGCATCGTCTGTTCCTGGAAGCAATTGGACATTTAAGCCGTCGCGCTGAAACACGCCGTCGGAAACCGCAATCAATGCGCCGGCGGATGATGGCGTGAACGCCCCGTTCAATTTGAGCACGTAATTGCTGGTCGAGCGTGTATTTCTGGTTTCGGCGGCTGACCGGGTGGGGTCGCGGAGATAGTACCAGGCGAGACCGGCTAAAGATGCGACTACCGGGAGCGCAACCACCCAAAGCGAAGTTGAGCGACGCCTGCGAGGAAAATGCGACGCGGTCGTCGAGAATAACCTGACTTATACTTTACTGGCGGAGCATCCATTGCGATGGGCAAATCGTGTCAAATTCGCAGCGCTCTCTGAGTTGACGTACCTA
>Ga0210396_10002110_pt1 | contig 20537 bp, 14 predicted proteins | sample IncBWH17OmetaG_FD_155466 | JGI IMG/M metagenome (GOLD analysis project Ga0210396, IMG submission 155466) | Forest soil microbial communities from Barre Woods Harvard Forest LTER site, Petersham, Massachusetts, United States - Inc-BW-H-17-O ... | reverse complement strand
TTTTCCCGTCGAGAGATCGACAGCATGGAGCTTATAATCGTAGTCCTGCTTCCCATCGGTCTCCATGGCAATGACAAAAATCCGTCCATTCGGACCCGCCAAACGGTCGATTACCGGGGTCGCAGTAATGCTGATTTCCGGTGCGATATCGGAGCATTCGATGTTCGGATCAGAAGCCTGGACTGGAGTATAACCTGTCGACAGCAGCGAAACCTGCCAATAAGACTCACCCGTCTCGGCATCGAACGCGTAGACCGAGCCATGCTCGGTGGCGACAATGACGAGGTCGTGCTTCCCTTTTGAAACACCCTTGCTAAATACCAATTGTTTCGCGACGCAGAGAGGCTGGGCATATACCTGGCCGTCCACGGGTGCCTGAAACAGAATCTTCAGCCTATTGACATTGCCCGGAGTCAATACGGTTTCGTTTTGATCAAGGCCGCTCCTGGCATTGTCGTTATGGTTGGTCAGCACATCGTAATTAGCAGCGAGCGCCACGCTGCAAGCGCATGCGAACCCAACTACAAACCCAAGGGAAGATTTCATAGTGTGAATCGCAGAGTTCGAATCGGAAAATCCACTCAAATCAGAGGCTTTATATCAGAATCCGGCCGAACGTCGAATATCATCAAGTATTTTTGAAGAACCGTCGCTTCCGTTCACGTCATCGTTTGCGGTAAGTCGGTGAATCATACGAAAAAAGGAACAACTTCCCATTTCGGGATCGACTTTATTACCTCAGCAGGTCACCGGTTCGAATCCGGTTTGCCGGCTTTTGCGACAATAAAAGTTGCGCAAAAAACCTTGTACCTCGGTTGCGAGTGGTCAGGCAGAGTGGCAGCTGGTCTCCAACTAACTATCGGAGTTAGCTTGCAATTATCTATACTGTTTTTATAGGGTTAATGAGGTTCCGCCATCTTGTGGATAATTTTAGCGAGTATCGTTGTTCTTTATTGACCTACCGAGTGATTCTTTGCTATCACGACCAGACTCTTCGTAACCGACGACTCAACGCTTTCGCACGGAAGTGGCTGCTTTGTTCGCGGGGTAACGAAAAAGAGGGAACCCTAGAATACAAAAAATGAAATCCTCAGCTAGAAATTTGATGCTGGCCGTCTTGGCCGCGTCATGTCTTTGTGGTTATCGTGCCTATGCAGGCGCAAGACCGGTTATCGGCGGTATACCATCCTCATCGTTTTTTGACGCAAAAACTGCCGTTGGAAACGACGGAATGCTGCGGCTGATTTTCGACTATAATACGTCTAAATTCCCAACTCTCACTTATGGCTCGGGCCCTGGGTCGGCTCTGTGGATTATTGATCCGAACGGCTCCGTCGTTGCAACTGGTAGCCCCACGATTCCGGCGTCAGTCGGCTCGGATGTTTTTGCAGTTGCTTTGCTTAATCGCACCTATAATTTTTTGAATGAACGATCCAATCTTGCTATCTTCGTGCAGCCAAGCGGTAACACGACCGTCTTGTTTTATTATAATGCAGGGAACGCCGGGCTTGGAAACACCAACTCATTTGCCACCTGGACGTACAATTCTAGTGGCGCTTTGATTGCCGCGGCGGGGCCATACGCATTCTCAGGCCTCCAGCTATCGGGGCTATATTTCGACCCGAGCGGCAAAATCATCGCGAGATGGAGCGCTGGCACTTCGGCAGCTTCACCTAACGCAGCTTGGGTATTGGACGAATTCGGAACAATTTTGAACTCGACTCTCTTCCATGGTCCTTTCGGCAGTACCTTCCTTGGCAAGATTCGCATTAACTCCTCGAATCAGCAGATTTGGCCTTTCATCTCCAAAAATGCCAGCGGCCAGTACACCACGACGATTTGGTCGTTCGACTCGTTCGGCATTCTTGCACACGCTCAAGTGTACGGCCCGTTCTAACAACCGTCCTCCTACAGCATGGTGCTTTCCACTTTGCGGCCGCTCCTACTTTTGTTAGCGGGAGCGGTCGTCGGGTCTTTAATTACGTTTGGTCTTCTCAACTTGAATCGTAACGCTGCGGTTCAAGCCAACGCGGCTCAGGCGCAGCCGGTTCCTCCCAAGACGCTGAGAGCACCATCGGGAAACGTGCAAGATGAAGATGAACCCGGTAATGCAGACACCGTGAATGCGGAGACCCAAGAAACCGCCAATCTGCAAAAAACCTCTGATAGCACAGTAAGAACGGCGCTCAAAATTGCAGAAGAAAAGGTCCCGATGCGGCCGATCCCGAAGGCAAAGATGGTTCTCCAGCCTAACGGGTTACCGGTCGGGGTTACTCAGGATGCCGGGATTTCGGAGGCCTATCAGCAGCTTCCAGGAATCCAGCCCCCGTTGATTAACCGGGACGGAAGAGATATGGGACAGGAAGCGATTCAGATGCTGCAAAATCGCCAGGAGGTTCCATATCCCGGAGGAATTCCATCCGCCTCCGCTACCTCAATGCCGTTCCCGCGAACGGTCGAGGAAGCAAATCGCCAGGCGCAGGGCTATGCGTCTCCATTGGCGACGCCGTGATAAAAGATTCAAACTCACCCCGCCGAGACACAGAGTCCGCTGAGGAAAGAGCTTGCGAGAAAGCTTTGGATCAGATCTCCGCGAATTCGGTGCCTCGGTGGTGAATTTCCTCTTTCGCCCTGGGTTTGCCGCCACCGCGTTTTCCAATAAGCGCAGGTTGAAGAAAAAGCGATGTGCAGGAGTCTAACCGCTCGTCGCTATGTGCTTTTTTGCTATCCAACGTTCGTTGTCTACGGTTCGACTCGCGGGTTTTTCTCTGGTGCTGGCCGGAGCGCTGATCGTAAATGCCTCAGCTCAGGGTCGCTACAAAATAGTCAGCGTGCCGACTCCGGCTGGGTACGACAGTGCTGCTCTAGGTTTGAACGATAACGGGAACGTTGTCGGCTACAATGTCCAAGGGGACACGTATCAAGCGTTTCTCTATTCTCAAAGCAGCGGCTCCTCGATCGATGTCGGATCGTTGGGTGGCCGAATGAATGCGGCCTGTGCGATTAACGGTTCCGACCAGGTCGCCGGGTATAGCCAGGACGCAAACGGTAACCTAGGCGCCTTCATCTACACAAAGGACGGTGGAATTAAAGCCCTTGGCTCGCTCGATGGGGGCGTCAGCAGCGAAGCATTCGGGATCAATAACTCCGGGCAGGCGGTGGGTGATAGCCAGAATGCTACGGACGACCATAAGCCCGTGCTATTCGATAATAGCGGCGCCAAGGATCTGAATGTCAGCGTCGCTCAAAACTCTAACGGGTTCCGGACTGCATACGCGATCAATGACGCCGGCCAGATAGGCGGTAGAACCGACACGGAGCAGGGGGCGATCCATGCCTTCCTGTTAACGTCATCGAACGGAGACGTTAAAGATATCGGCACCCTAGGCGGAACCAATAGCGAAGCCTTAGCCATCAATAAGTCAGGCGAAGTGGTGGGCGATGCGGAGACCTCAAATGGCACACCGCACGCGTTCATTTATCGGAAAGGCTCCACCCGCGACTTGGGTACTCTTGCCGGGTTCGACACGGTGAGTTTTGCCAGGTCGATCAATGATCAGGGCGAGGTGGTAGGAGATAGCGAAAGCTCGGACCAGAAACGAGCATTTGTCTATAGCAACGGCCAGATGTCGGAGTTGGACAAATTGGCTACAAACCTGGGCGACTCCGGGTTCGCCTCTCTAGACGTTGCCTACGGAATCAACAACCGCGGTTGGATTGCCGGGTATGGCACCGCTACGGATGGCCGGACAATTGCGTTCCTGGCAGTCCCGGAAGGACAAGGAGTTAGCCCACTAGCTCAAGCTCAACCGCAGGCGCCGCAACCTGAAGCCCAATCCCAATCAGAAGGAACCGGCGATGATTATAGCGTTTTTTACTCCCGTCTTTCATCAGATGGCGATTGGGTCGAGGCGGGTGATTACGGGTATTGCTTTAAACCTCATGTTGCCCAGGGCGACTGGGCGCCCTATCAAGACGGTCACTGGGTTTGGACCGATCGCGGTTGGTTCTGGTATTCGAACGAGAATTTCGGTTGGGCGACGTATCATTACGGGCGTTGGGTGCGGATCTCCGGCCAGGGCTGGTGTTGGGTACCGGGCAATGAATGGGCGCCGGCTTGGGTCTCCTGGCGCCAAAGCAGCGAGTATGCCGGCTGGGCGCCGCTGCCTCCCGAGGCCGGGTTTAGCGTCAACGTCGGTGTCTCCGGCTGGGCCGATAATTATTATGGAATAGGGCCGGCCGCTTACACGTTCATCAACTTCAAGAGCTGGAGCCAGCCAAGTTACGTGCGTTACATCGCGCCTCCAAACGAGAACGTGCAGATCATTCGCCAGACGACGAACATCACCAACATTCGGGTCCAAAACACCGTGATTAACAATTTTGGTCCCCGGGTAGAAACGGTTCAGCAATCTCTGAACCAGAAAATTGTACCGACGAAGATCGTTTTTAATCCCAATCGACAGGCTGGCTACGGCGCCAATATCCGAGGATCGGAGCTGCAAGTAGTCGCGCCGGCAGAAAAACTGCGAGCGGTTTCATCGGTGCAACCGCAAGTCAAAACGCGTCTGGCCAAAGCGGAGGTAGACAACGGCTGGAAGAACGTGAATCCGGCCGAGCAAGCGGAGTTGCGGAAGAAATTTGCCGAGCAGAACCCGCCGCCGAAAGAGCAACCGCCTAAGCAAGCGTTAGTCAAACCAACATTTGTCCACGAGACCAAGAACGTCAATCCTCCTTCGGGAACCGGGCCTCAACATCCGCAGGCTACCGGCGTTCGGGCGGCTCCGCCGGCCCAAACGGGTACGGCGGCCCAAACGGTTACGGCGGCCCAAACGGTTACGGCGGCCCAAACGGCCAAGCGACCCGAAACCGGTGGCGGTAAAGGCTGGAATACCATGCCGCCGAACTTGATTGGGAGCCGATCAGCGGGCGGTGAACACTTCCAAAAGACATTGCCGAACCTCGGCACAGCCAACAGTGCTGTAACCCCAAAAAACGAAGAACAAAGGTTACGGGGTAAGGGTCAACCGTCAGCTACGGCGTTTTCTCCGGGACAACCGGAACGAAAAGAAACACCTGCTCCCGCGGGAGGCATCCCCACACCAAACAATGAGGAACCGCGCCGCGAGAAAGCCGACCAGAATCCAACCCCGGGTAACGAGATCAACGGCGGCAAACCAATTACCCGTGGCGCCGAAGAGAAAACCAAAGAAGAGCGCGCTCCAAAAGGAGCGACAACTCCTAAGGTAGAAACACCGAAGCCGGAAGAAGCTGTGAAACCCGAGGCTTCACCGAAGGGTGGCGAGTCGATGCGGAAAGGCGGGATTGAACCGAAGGCAGATTTTAGCCCGAAGCCGGAGGCTTCTCCGAGGAACGAATCGATCAGAAGAGAAGCCGGTGGGCCGAAGCCTGAGAACCCGCCAAAACAGGAACCGAAAGGTGAGTCTCCGAAGAAAGAAGAAGGAGCGCCCAAGGTAGTGAACCCGCCTAAGGAGGAGCGTGCTCCGAAGAACGAACCTGCAGTGAAGAAAGAAGACGCGGCGCCGAAGCAAAACCCGCCTAAGGAAGAGCGTGCTCCGAAGAACGAACCCCCGAAAAAGGAAGAAGCGGCGCCTAAGGAGAACAAACCGAAGGAAGAAGGCCAACCAAGAGGTGAGCCGGTGAAGAAAGAAGAAGGCGCGCAAAAGCCCGAGAATAAAGAAAATCGGGCCCCTGCCCCGCAAGGTCAGAAACCGGAGGGCGAAAAAGAAAAAGGTAAGGGCAAGGAAAAGGGATCGCCGGCGCCGTAGTGGCGTGTCGGCGTAGATGATTTTTCTAACTTAATGCGCTATTCCGTGGGCATTATGCCAATGGTCAAGCATTTTCGGGATTTAGACGTCTACAAAGGAGCAATGTCTTTGGTGATGGAGATTTTTGCTTTATCGAAGAAGTTTCCGCTGGACGAGCGTTTTACCTCAACAGACCAAATCAGGCGATCATCCCGCTCGATTTGCGCCAATATAGCCTGAGGCTTGGCGAAAAAGACGCTATGAAGCTGCGTTTGTGGCGAAGCTGAACGATGCGGAAACCGAGGCGAGCGAAACCCAAGTTCGTCTCGAGATCGCTTTTAACCACAAATATATCGATGGCGCGACCTTCGAAGCTCTCGACGATAGGTGCGACAAGATAATTTCGCAGATCGTAAGATGATCGATCAAGCGGACCGCTGGATTATCAAGCCCGCACCGGTTAAGCGGCGTTCAACTCGCTAGCACGCCGATACGCCCACACGCCTTTACAGCGCCCAGACCGTTTCGCCGGCGACGATTGTCCGAACGGCTCGCCCCTTCAGATTCCAACCTTCAAACGGTGTGTTGCGAGAGCGGGACAGCGACTCTTCTTTCTTGTAGGTCCATTCCCGGTCCGGGTCGATCAACGTAATATCGGCGTCGGCGCCGACGCCGAGTGTTCCCTTCCTGATCCTGAGGAGATAGGCGGGGTTGACGGTGTACATGGCGATCAGCTGTTCTAGCGAGAGCGCCTTTTCCCGATGAAGCAGAATGGTCAGGAAAAGAGCGAGCTCGGTCTCGAGGCCTGTAATCCCGAACGGCGCCTGATCAAATTCGACTTCTTTCTCGAAACCAGCGTGAGGGGCGTGATCGCTGGCCAGGATGGTGATCGTTCCATCAGCAACGCCTTCGATCAGCGCATCGATATCCTCTTGGGTGCGCAGCGGCGGATTCATTTTAAAACTGGAGTCGAACGAGCAGATGGTTTCGTCTGTAAGCGCAATGTGATGCGGGCAGAGCTCGCCGGTGACGGGAATTCCTCGTCCGCGGGCATTGCGCAGCAAGCGAACGCTGCCAGCTGAGCTCAAATGCTGGCAATGAATTCGAGTGGCGCAGAGCTCCGCTAAAAGAATGTTCCGCATCACCATGATCTCTTCACCTGCGCGTGGCCAACCGGGTAACCCGAGGACCGTGCTCCAATATCCCTCATGCATGACGCCGTTGCCGACCATATTGTAGTCCTGGCAATGATCCAGAACTGCCAGATCGAACATGCGGGCGTATTCCACGGCGCGGCGCATGAGCTCGTGATTCTGGACGCAGTGACCGTCATCGGTAATAGCAACGATACCGGCTTGAACCATCGATCCGATCGGGGCCATTTCTTGACCGGCCAAATCTCGAGTTATCGCGCCGGTGGGATAAACATTCACGCGGGCGGTATCGCGAGCCCGATCGACAATCCAAGCCACGCCGCTTGGGCCGTCGGTTGGCGGGCTCGTATTCGGCATGCATACCACAGAAGTAAAACCACCGGCGGCCGCGGCTTGGCTCCCGGTGGCCAGGGTTTCTTTATGGGTCTGGCCCGGCTCGCGGAAGTGGACATGCATGTCGATCAGGCCCGGAGCCACCACGAGATTCTCGGCTGAAATGACCGGAGAATTTTCTGGCGGCGGTCCCGCCGAGATCTTTCCATCGACCACATAAATATCCGCGACCTCATTTCGGCCGCTGGCCGGATCGATCACATGGCCGCCTCGGATCGTGAGATTGTTCATCGCTGTTTTCTTGCCGCCGTTGAGCAGAGATAGAGAACTGCCATCCGCACAGCGAGACCGTTAGCGACCTGGTCAAGGATCACGCTTTGGGGGCCGTCGGCGAGATCGCTATCGATTTCGACGCCCCGATTGATCGGCCCTGGATGCATTATCAAACAGTGAGGTTTCAGGCGCTGCGCTCGTTCCTTGGTTAAGCCAAAGAAACGGACATACTCGTTCAGACTGGGAAAATATTCTTTACGCTGCCGTTCATGCTGGATCCGGAGCAGGTTTATGACATCGAGCTCCTCAAGGATTTCGTCCAGGCTTCTAACCACCGTAACACCCATCGATTCGAAGCTGCGCGGCACCAACGTACTCGGTCCAACCAGGAACACATTTGCGCCGAGCTTTTTCAACGCCCAGATATTCGAGCGAGCGACTCGGCTGAAAAGGATGTCACCAACAATGGCAACTTTTAAGCCCTCGATCTGCCCCAGTCTTTCCCGGATCGTGAATACATCGAGCAAGGCTTGAGTAGGATGCTCGTGAGCGCCGTCGCCCGCGTTAATCACACTCGCCGTGAGTCGTTCAGCTAAGAACTTCGAAGCGCCGGCCGCGCTATGTCGCAAGACGATAATATCCGTATGTAAGGCTTCAAGATTGAGCGCGGTGTCCTTCAGTGATTCGCCCTTTTGCAGGCTGGAACTGGTCGCCGAAATATTGACGACATCGGCGCTTAATCTGAATGCCGCGAGTTCAAACGAGGTCCGTGTTCGCGTGCTCGGTTCGACAAAAAAATTAACCAGCGTCTTACCCCGTAAGGCGGGGACTTTCTTGATGTCGCGGGCGCCCACAGTCTTAAAGGCTCCGGCGGAATCGAGTATGGTATTAATTTCCGAAGGAGCCAGCTCTCGGATACTCAGGAGATCTTTGCGGATCCAATTTTCCCCGGCATCCAATGTTGGCTCGGCTGTTTTCATGGTTTTTCGACGCGGACGGAATCGACTTCGTGATCGACTTCTGTTAAGCGGACTTTGACCAACTCGGAGCGGGAGGTTGGAAGACTCTTACCTACGTAGTCCGGCCTGATCGGAAGTTCGCGATGACCGCGATCGATTAAGACGGCATACTGAATTCGGGCCGGACGTCCGAACGAACTGATCGCGTCCATAGCAGCGCGACAGGTCCGACCAGTAAACAGAACATCATCAACCAGAACCAAGGTTAACCCTTCCAGACGAAGCGGCAGTTTGGTTTCCTGGACGCTTGGCAGGCGGGGACGCAGGCTTAAGTCGTCTCGGTGCATCGAGATGTCCACGATCCCGGTTTCGGGAGCCGTGCCTTCGATTTGGCCGATCAGCTGGGCGATACGTTGAGCAAGGGCAACACCTCGTTGTGGGATTCCGGCAACTAAGCAGTTCTCCGGATGAGGGTTATGCTCTAGTATTTCATGGGCAATCCGGCGAAGGGAACGAGCGATCTCGTTCTCGTCCAGGATCAACACGGAACTCGACATAATTCACCTTAGCGATCTCACTGGATCGCCTTAAAGGTTGCCTATTTTACTCGACGGCCTAAAAAAGGCTACGCTTTAGTGGCGCGCTGACGTCGCTCGCGCCAAGCGGAGCGGTGCTTAACAATCCAGTCTAGTAAGGCCCTCTCGAAGCCGATGTCATACCCGGCTTTCTCGCTTTCAATCCATTTGTGCCTCAGAATCTCTTCGCGCTCGGCCAAGAACTCCTTATACAAGACTGAATTTTTAACCAGCTCGGAGCCGTCTTCTTTCGGGGGTTCCATCGATTTGGTGATCCGCAGTGTGTCGACAATTCTCTTCAGGAGTCAAATCAAAACCGAAGTTTTGTTCGGACTCCGAACAAATTTAGGTTACGTTCTCCACAGCCCGGTGTAGTTGGTCTGCAATAGAAAGAAAAATGGAAGACACAGCGCTTTTTGGGTCTTCCAAAACCACCGGCATTCCCCGGTCTCCAGCTTCCCGAGTGGCCACATCGATTGGGACTTCGCCCAGCAACGGAACGCGTAGACGCGCAGCTTCGCGTTTGCCGCCGCCCGAACCAAAAATCTCGTATCGCTTGCCATCACTCGGAGAGACGAAAAAACTCATGTTTTCGACGAGACCAAGCACAGGAACATTCACTTTTGCAAACATCGCGCTGGCTTTGCGCGCATCGATTAAGGCAACTTCCTGCGGGGTGGTTACGATCACGGCACCGGAAAGCGCAACCGTTTGGACGACAGTTAGTTGGATGTCGCCCGTACCTGGAGGCAGATCAAGAATCAGGTAGTCTAAGCCTGACCAGTCGACTTGGCGCAAAAATTGTTGAGTTGCCCGAGTGACCATCGGTCCACGCAAAATCGCAGGTGAAGTGTCATCCAGCAGGGATCCCATCGACATCAATTTGATCCCATACCGTTCGATCGGCAGGATGGTGTTATCGGAAGTTGCCATGGGTTGCTCCTGGGTGGCTCCGAACATTAAAGAAATGCTGGGACCATAAATATCGCAGTCGCAGAGACCCGCCTTCAGTCCTCGCTGTTGCAGCGCCGCCACCAGGTTAGCGGCCACAGTCGATTTCCCCACGCCACCTTTTCCGCTAGCCACCGCGATGACATGTTTAACGCCGGTTATGCCGGTTACTGCCGACCCGGCGGTGCCCTTGCCGGTATCGGGCGGATTTGAGATATCGATGATAACCCGAGCCGAGCTTACACCGGGAGTCGTGCTCACCGCATTTTCGGCCTCGCGTTTGATGGTTTCTGGAATGGAGGGGTTACTGGTCGCGACCGCCAGCCTCACCAGAACATCGCCTCCGGATAGTTTGACCTCTTTCACCAGGCCGAAACTGACGATATCCCGGCTATAACCCGGAAATTTAACCGATTTCAGTCGATCAATAATGGTGGACTCAGTGAGAACAGACATTCAGCAACCCCCATATTTGGTTACAAGTTATAGGTTTTAGGTTCCAAGTTTTAAGTTGCGTTCCGCGCGCTGAGCGCCTGAACCTGAAACGTAGAACTTAAAACCTATAACCTGTAACTCCTCGTGGCCTTAACGAACTTTCGGGATGAGCAACCAACCGCAGAACCGTGGAAAGTCAATTGCGTGTCGAACCAATCGGCCTTTGAATAGCATGGGGGGTAAAAAAGACCTTTGCTATGAATCCTATCGAAACTTTAAAGAGGCCGGATCTACTTCGAGAACAATGTTTTGTCGGTGGCCGTTGGGTCAAAGGAGATAAAGCGGTTGACGTAGAAGACAAGGCCACCGGTGAACGCATCGGCGGCGTTCCTTTCTTTGGGACCGAAGAGACGAAACAGGCAATCGACCAAGCTCATCAAGCACTGCCTGCGTGGAAGGGAAAGACTCCGGTTCAGCGCTCGGCGCTGCTGAGAAAATGGTTCGATTTGATGACGGCTAACGCCGTCGATTTAGCCAAGTTGACGACCGCGGAGAGCGGTAAACCCTTGAAAGAAGCGGAAGGAGAGGCTGCTTATGCCGCCGCCTATATCGAATGGTTCGCGGAAGAGGCTAAGCGCATCTACGGCGACGTGATTCCCAATGCGAATTCGGATCAGCGGATTGTGGTGATTAAGCAAGGCGTGGGAGTGTGCGCGGCGATCACGCCGTGGAATTTCCCGTTGGCCATGATTACCCGAAAAGCGGGACCCGCCCTCGCGGCCGGATGCACCATCGTAATTAAACCGGCTACAGAGACTCCCTTAAGCGCTTTAGCTCTGGCAGCGTTGGCAGAAGAAGCCGGATTTCCCCCGGGAACGGTGAATGTTCTCACCGGGGATGAGGTCGCCATCGGTAAAGAGCTGACCGGCAACCCGGATGTCCGCAAAGTGAGTTTTACCGGGTCAACTCCGGTTGGGAAACTAATCGTAAAGCAAAGCGCCGATACCTTGAAGAAGGTTACGATGGAACTCGGCGGCAATGCGCCTTTTATCGTCTTTGCTGACGCGGACGTGGACAAAGCGGTACAGGGAGCGATCGCGGCTAAATACCGGAACGCCGGTCAAACCTGTATCTGTACGAACCGATTCCTCATTCAGAGCCGATTGTTCGATGAGTTTACGGACAAATTTTCGAAACAGGTGGCGAGGTTGAAGGTAGGCAGCGGATTCGAACCAGGTGTCGATATTGGCCCTTTGATCAGCCAAGAAGCAGTAGATAAGACCCGGTCTTTTATCGCGGACGCGACCGAGAAAGGCGCTGAGGTCACCATCGGAGGTCGGCCTCACTCGTTAGGCCACCTGTTTTTTGAGCCGACGGTGATCACCAAGGCGACGCCAAAAATGCGCTTTTTTCAGGAAGAGATCTTCGGCCCGGTGTCTCCTCTCTATTCATTTGAAGATGAGAGTGAGGCTATCGAATTGGCCAATAGCACTCCGTACGGCTTGGCGAGCTATTTCTACGGTCGCGACATCGGTCGAATCTGGCGCGTCGCCGAGGCTCTCGATTTTGGCTTGGTCGGCGTAAACACCGGCCTGATCTCGAACGTCATGGCGCCTTTCGGAGGGGTAAAAGAGTCCGGGTACGGCCGGGAAGGCTCTAAGTATGGCCTGGATGATTACATGACCATCAAGTACATCTGCCTTGCTGGGATAGAGTCGTAAACTAACAGCTAACGGCTTCCAGCCATTCCTGACCGGGAGTATATAAGATATATTTTTCCTACATTCGATAGGAATCATATTTTATATATCGGCTGTAGTATTCGTAGGCTGCATTTTGCACCTTCGCGAAATCGGTCCTTCTCATCGGCCGCGGGATCCGCTATTAGTAATCTCCTGCAAGTATATTTGCGTAGGAACGTCATCTCTATTGTGTGAACGCTAACAAGCGAGCTTAACGCCATAAGTTCATTTTAGAGGAGGTCCAAGATGGAAAATACGAAGCTCATCGAGCTGCGAAGGGTGTACGCGACGGAACTCGCTGCCGGTAGATACTCAAGCGCAGAGCAGGTTTGTTGGCTTGCGCTGGAGATTTGTGGATACCGCGGGTCGTGCCAAAAATTCAGTTATTGGCTGACTTTTACTCGCCTGAAAGAGGGCACGTGGGAAGAGGTATCGTGGTTATGGAAGTGGGCCTGCTTTCTGGGTGATATCTATTACGAACTAGGTAAGTATTCCGAAGCAGAACCTGTATATGCCCGGCTAGCTGTTTGGATGAGCTTGCCATCACAATTGAAAGGACAAGCAGAAACGCGTGCTCTGCTGCCAGATCTGCTGCGGAAATTAGCTGCGGCCGAAGCATTTATTGGGAAAGAACGAAGAGCAGGAAAACATTGGACGCTGGCTAAAGTTCTATCCGGCAAACAGATCTCGGCTCAGACAGTGGATCCAGCCACTTTTGCAAAGGAACCGTCGGTCAGCAGTGGAACCGATGTGAAGAGAATCCGGCCGAGACAAGGGGATGGTAGAACTTCTTTTAGGCGAGGGGAATCATTCTCGAGGCGCAATCGGTTTCGAAGGAGTTAAGCGCAAAGCGCTGAGACTTGATGAGAAAGACCGGTTGGTCTTGTTCTGGAGGGACGTGTCGGATTTTTGCCGCGAAGTGGCTATACATAACAGCCCGGGGCTCTAGCCCTGGTTATGCGCAGCAAGAAATTCGCCCTGCCTGTCCGCCGTTGTTCTGGGAAGGTGGGACGAAGGAGGAAAAGTGGCGGCCGAGGCGCGTCTTTAGGCTGTTCGCGTGTTACCAGCAGTGCGCGCAACATCAGGCGCCACTTTCAGGGCACCTTTTACAAACAACGTGACCCAGGGCTAAAGCCCTGGGCTGTTCTGTTTGGCCGCTTCGCGGCAAAGTCCGACAAACCCCGTAGGGACGGTGTGATTTGCTTGGTGATGTCGACCTGTGCCTGGCCACCACCAAATTTAGTCCCTGCGGCGCGTCTCTTCGAAAAGGTGCGCGTGAAATAATAAAACTTAACCAAAATCATGCGAGTTAGGAGTATCGAGTGCAAAGGTCGGTAAATGTTCTATATTCTTTGCCCGAACATGAATTACCCCCTGACGGCTCTGTAGGATTCCTTCTATTAGCAAAAAACTTTCCTGTGTAATAATCAGGCGATAGCGTTCGAACATATCGGGGGTAACGATCACGTTGCTAATGCCGGTTTCGTCTTCCAAGCTGATAAAAACAAAACCTTTTGCCGTACCGGGGCGTTGCCTGCAGATAGCCACACCGGCAACTCGTAGTAAGGTGCCATTACCTGCCTGAGGTAGATCGATAGAGCGCCAGATGTTATCCGGTAATGAGGGCCGTAAATAGGCAAGAGGATGCGGACCGACAGTTAAACGCATAGTAGAAAAATCCGCGGTTAGCCGTTCTACTTGCTCCATTTGCGGCAAGAGATCGGATGGCTCATCCAAGTGAGTAAATAGCTCACCTTGATAATGAGGAGCTTCGACTAGCCAGAGAGCGTGTCGGCGGTGATTGGCTAATGGATTCAAGGCGCCGGAGGTGGCGAGAATCCTTAGCTCATCTCGAGCAAAATAGGTGCGTTTTCTAAAATCAACCAGATCACGGAACGGTTGACGTTGCCGTTCATAGATCATTTGTTGAACGTTCGTATTGCTAAGTCCTCGACTTAAACAAAAACCAAGACGGACAATTTTATCCGATATTACGGTACAGAACCAATCGGACTCTGTCACGGATACCGGCAGAACTCGAATCTGATGTCTTTGCGCATCCTTAATCAGAGTAGCCGGAGCATAAAAACCCATGGGTTGATTATTTAGCAAGCTGACATAGAACTCGGCCGGTCTATGTACTTTTAGCCAGGAGCTGGCATAAGCGATCAAAGCAAAACTGATAGCATGCGATTCCGGGAACCCATAAAGTGCAAATGAGGAGATAGCAGCCAGGATTTTTTCAGCGACTGCTTCACTTACCTGGTTTTCAGCTAACGCCTGGCGAAGCTTTTGAGCAACCCGTTGCATCCGTTCTTGAGATCGATGAAAGCTCAATGCCCGGCGCAATTCTTCCGCTTCATTGCCGGTGAAGTTAGCCATTACCATGGCAATTTTAAGCATTTGTTCCTGGAAAAGAGGAACTCCCAAAGTCCGCTCTAACACTGGCACTAACCGTTCATCTAAATAAGTGATCTCTTCGGAACCTTCTCGCCTGGCTAAGTAAGGATGCATCAAATGGCCTTGGATCGGTCCTGGCCGGATAATGGCGACCTCGATGACGAGATCGTAAAACCGGCGCGGTTTCATCCGGGGCAGCGTCGCCATTTGCGCGCGGCTTTCTACCTGAAACACGCCCACGGTATCGGCGGCGCAAAGCATATCATAGGTCTGTGGGTCGTCCTTGGTCAGTTTGGCTAGATCAATGGGGTGACCGCGTTGGGAGCAAATTTCAATGGCGTCTTGTAAAGCCGCCATCATTCCAAGCCCGAGTAAGTCCACCTTTACTATTCCGAGATCTTCACAGTCTTCTTTATCCCATTGGATCACCGTTCGATTAGGCATAGTGGCGTTCTCGAGCGGTACAATCGAATCCAAGTGATTTTGAGAAATCACCATGCCACCGGAATGTTGGCCAAGATGGCGGGGTAATCCCTGGATCATCTGATAAACGTTCAGAAAAGCGGGGACCCGAGGATTATCCAGGGATAGTCCGGATTGTCTAAGTTGTTCGCGTGCTTCTAAAGTGTGGGGGAAATCTCCGCTATGATGCAATCGGGAAAACCGATCCATGATATCTTCAGGTAAATTAAGCGCTTTACCGATCTCTCTCATCGAGCTGCGCCCGCGAAAGCAGATGACATTCGCAGTCATGGCGGCTCCAAGTCTACTGTAACGCTGATAAACCTCTTGGATAACGGTTTCCCGGCGATCACCGCTGGGTAAATCCAGATCAATATCTGGCCACCCTTTTCTACCTTCACTAAGAAAGCGCTCGAATAATAGATTGTTGCTGATGGGATCGACTGGGGTAATTCCCAAGCAAAAACAAACTGCGCTATTTGCCGCGCTACCGCGACCTTGGACCATAATATTCTGGCGCCGGCAAAATTGTACCAGATCCCAGACAATGAGGAAGTAACCTGGGAATCCTAATTTATGAATTAAAGCCAGTTCCCGTTCGATCTGTTGCCGAACTTTTTTCGTTATCTTTTGGTAAAGCCGATGTGCGCCCTCCCAGGTGGTTTTTTCAAGAAAGCTATCCATGGTCTCACCTGGAGGAACAGAGAAACGGGGAAATTCATAACCAAGATTCTCCAAAGTAAATTCTATTTCCTGGGCGATGGCTGCCGTATTGGCAATCGACTGGGGAAGGTCGTTGAAAAGAGCGCACATGGTCGCCGTATTTTTCAAATGACGTTCGGAGTTGGGCTCCAGTAGCTGCCCGGCAAGGTCAAGGTGAGTATGATTACGAGCGCAAGTAAATACATCCAATGCTAGCCGTTGCTCCGGTGTTGCGTAAAGAACACCATTAGTGGCAACTAGCTTTAAACGATGTTTTTCGGCGAGCTGCAGAAGTTGTTGTTCGATCCAGGGCTCATCTCGTTGATGATGACGCTGGATCTCGATAAAGAGGTGGTCAGCACCGAAGCAATGTTTTAGATCAGTTAAACGTTTATCTGCGCCGGCAAAATCGCTGCTAGCCAAGGCTCGGTGCAAAGGTCCTTCCAGGTCGCCAGTCAGACAGACTAGACCTTCCCGGAATTCAGTGAGTTCAGCCCAATCAATCGCGCTCTCGTTTTTAGGCGATCGCAATTTTGCTCTCGATATCAGTCTGCAAAGATTTTGATAACCGGTACGGGATTTAACCAGGACAGGCAAAACCGTGCCGTCAATCATGGTGAGCTCGCTCCCGACCAATGGCCGGATACCAGCCTCCCTAGCCGCAGTGTAAAAGCGAGGTGCACCACATAACCCATCGCGGTCGCACAACGCTAGAGCGGGTAATTCCTGTTCGGCAGCAGTGTAGGCAAGGTTTTCCGGAGAAGAGCTACCTCGTAAGAAACTAAATGCACTACGGGAGTGTAGTTCGACGTACATGGCCTGCGGTAGGGACGAGCTCCCGCTCAGGGGTTAATCGTACTCGTCCTTCGTCGTCGTCCTCCCGACTTCGCCCTGTAGCTTAATCCCCAGGAAGCTTTGTCGGACAGGCCGGGCGGCTACGTCGGGCAAGCTGTCCTCGAAAGTAGCGTGTGTTTGCATGTTGATCTCATCAGTCATTTGAATGGACGTCTACCGGCGAATGGAAAAACTCATCTGGTATTCACAGCGGTGGTAAGAATTGCTTTATCGAGGACGAAGGACGACGACGAGGACAGTACGACTGTCCGGACGAGCAGGAGCTCGTCCCTACCGCTCAATCGTATCCTCCGGTGATAGACCAGGAACCGGCCGATAAAGTCAATCTATAGAGGCCGCCTTGAGCCAGCTCGATATCCCATTCCTGAATCTCCCACCGATCGGTATGCCACCAATCACCAGAAGAACGCCAAGGACCAGCCAGTTTATTGATTTGGCCGTTTACTGACTGGCTTTGGATTTTGACCGGTTTCCCTGATATAAGTTCAACCGTGGCCGGAATCGGCGGACGATAACGACGCAAAGCAGGACCGATTCTGGGCGATTTAGTCGCGGTAGGAGCTTTATCTATCCAATCGAAGGCAGGCCATTGCATACGGACGCTATCGGGTCGATGGGTAGCGATCTTTTCTGGTATTCCCACTCTATTGTTACCAACCAGCGCGGCTAATCTCGCTAGGGTATTAAAGAAACGGTTAGGATCCTTTAAGCCGCTCTGGAATAGATCGAATTGATGTTTTCCGGGATTACTGGCGAATACCTCTAAGACAAATCCTACCACTGGGGCTGTGGTTTGTACGGTCTCTAAATATTGGGCAAGAACTCGGAATAGAACGGCTACATCGCGGGTGGGCGCTGGTATTTGCAGGGAACGTTCCAGGGTTTCTTCATTGTCTAAAAGCAGGAGTATCCGGATCTCTGTTACCAGTCGATAAACCGCCTCCACTCTTAAAGTGAGATGCTCAAGAGATCGTCTCAGAATGAATAGAAGGGGTTCCAGCGTCTCCAACCGTTGCTCAAGATCAATCGATTCCCTGAAGGTTTCTGGCGGCTGCATATGATGGAGTACCTTAGTAGAACGACCTGATGCTCGGTCCCAAAGCGCTAACCCCTCGAGACCTAGACGTACTCCAATATCTTCTCTAGGTAGGCGTACCAGTTCACCCAAGGTACGGATCCCCCAATTATGCAAAATATCTAATAGCTCATGAGAGGGCTGGAGCGATTCCAGAGGAAGAGATCGAAGTAATTGGCTATTGGCGTTTACCGCTAAATAGGGGCTCGCGAATTTAGCGGCTTGTTCTGCTAGTTCCGGGTTAGGGCCAATCCCGATTTGCGCGGTAAAACCTAGGATTCTCCATTGAGCGAGAAGCTCGCGGGCCCACCATTCCTGATGCTGATCTTTACGGCCGCGTAGATCGAGCGTGCAGACACCAGGAGAAGTATTTTCGATAAAAGGTGAAAATCGATAGCAAAGTTGCAGTAACGCTTCTTGTTGCTGTTCTTCTCGTTCGGCAACCGAGCTATAAAGTTGCAACTCAGGTGCTCGCGCTAGCGCTAAACTGGGAGTAATTCCAATGCTAACGCCGGCGGCATCGGCTGCAGGGTTTATTTCGATAATTTCTGCATCATTGAGCAAAGCAGATGGAATTTTATCTCCCGTCTTAGGAACTGTTTTTGACTCGCCAAATAAAGGCAGATTGGTTTGTTGATTGAATTCGATTTCTGCGTTGAGCAGTTTTTGTTGGGCGCACTGCAGCCGAAAATAAGGAGTATGCACAACAGCAAACAGTTTAGGCTTGGGCATATTGAGGCTCCACTTGATGGTTTTTTCGGTAAATGAAATCAATTAGCCGGCTCTGAGGTATCGTCGACGATAGTTCCGAGAAATCCGTAATTAGAAGAGGGTTATTGATCTGCAACGCGGCAATCGAGCTGCCGGAGATGTAGTAGCTGGTGATGAGCAGCAAAGTGGTCTCAAATTCAGCGGTGACACGTTGCAACCGGTACCAAGCCGTGGCCGGTACCTTTCTCAATTCTCGTGCCTCATTTTGCTTCAAATCCAAGATGCTTAGGACGATGTTCCCATCTCGGATGATTAAATCGGCGGCTCGAATAGCCTGAGAAACATTATCGCATCGGATCCAAAGCAAGAGATTCGCTGGATCGATCAGCTCAAAACTGTTTTTGCCGTCGATTAAAGCCACAAATTGGGAAGCGGCTTGCATGGATTCGATAAGCTCATGTAAGAGAGATGCGCTTCCACAGCTGGGGAGGGGAGCGACTAATTGAGTGATAGATCCACGTCGCAGGCCTCCTTCTAAGGGCCGATCCAAGCAATCGACCCCCGTAGCCAAGAGGGAAGACGGAGGAGGCAGTTCCCTGGGAAAACGTTCAGCCAGGACTTGGCGAAGCTCAATGATCTTACCCGATGGCGGCATAGTGTTCTAGTGAACACTAGAAGGGAGAAAATGCATTTGCAAGGCGTAAATAGGGGAGGGGGAAGGTGATTGGTGACTAGTGATTGGCGATTGGTGGAGGGCCGGTGGGTTCAGAACATTGGACAAGCGAAATAATCGAAAGCAAAATACAGTCACTCTTTCAGCGCGGAGCGGAGGTGCCGGCAGGGCAACGGCCGGGAAGCGGTCGAAGAACTTAGCCCCCAGGGTGAAGCGCAGCGGAACCCTGGGTTAGCACCCCAAAACCGTCCGCCCGGTGAGGGGCGGAAGAAATTCCCTGCCTAGCCAAACGAATTGTCTGCTCCACGGGCGCTCGAGACTCTGCCGCCCTTTCGGGGCGGGCTCGCATTCTTTATAAACCCAGGTCCCGCAGGCGCTCCACCCTGCGCTAAGATCTTCAACCCGCCGCAGCAGGTAAATCTCCGATCTAAACACCGCGTGACGGCTGCACCTAGGCTGAAAACACGCCCCGGTGGTCTTTCGCAAATTGTTCAAAGGAGATCGCCGGACGTCCGAGCAGCCGCGGCACCGCATCGCTAACAGTCGCAGCAGCCCCCGAGGCGAAATAGTCAAGCAGTTCGCTCACAATTCGAACATTCCAGTCGGGCATTCCTGCCTTGCGCATGCCGTCGGCTGCCACCGAGAGCGGCACATCGATATACCGGATTTCCCGGCCTAACACGTTGGACAGCGTTTCGGCTGCCTGCTGAAAGGTGAGTGCTTCCGGTCCGGTGATAACATAAGTCTTCCCTTCGTGACCATCCTCAACGAGGGCCTTGGCGGCGATCGCGCAAATGTCCCTGATGTCTACCGTACTTTGGGCCGCGTTCTTTAACGGCAAATAGAATACCCCTTGTGACTTAATCGTATCGGCAGACGAAAGCATATATTGATAAAACATGTTCGGCTGGAGGATTGTGTATGACAGGCCGGAATTGCGTAAGACACCGTCTGTTTGAGCATGTAGACGAAGTAACTCCGAAACCGTGTTCGGGGCCGCTCCCAAAGCCGAGAATTTGACCAGATGCCTCACGCCGGTACGTTGTGCGGCTTCGATAAAAGCGACCTGCCACTGGACAAAGCGTTCCGCGGCAGGCGTCAGAAGAAAAGCTTTGTCGATATTGCGCAAAGCCGTATCCAGTGTTTCTTCGATCGAAGTCACCAACCGCTAATTCCACATTCGGCCCCTTGATGCCGCTCGCCTCTTCTGGATTGCGAACGAGCGCCCGGATTGGCTGTCCTAAGGCGATGAGCTGGCGCACAAGTTCTTGTCCATTATTTCCAGTAGCTCCGGTGATCAACATCATATTCTATTCCTCGGTTCGTTGTTTGCAGCAGACGGGGTGTTTCGGCGACCAAACGTTTTCGAAAATTACGGAGATTGATCTCCGATACAACGCGCGAGAGCTTTGCGTTGGGGTCGAGCTTTAAAAACAGTGGACCCTGAATCCAAAACGAAGGGATAGTGG
>Ga0210396_10002109_pt1 | contig 20547 bp, 15 predicted proteins | sample IncBWH17OmetaG_FD_155466 | JGI IMG/M metagenome (GOLD analysis project Ga0210396, IMG submission 155466) | Forest soil microbial communities from Barre Woods Harvard Forest LTER site, Petersham, Massachusetts, United States - Inc-BW-H-17-O ... | reverse complement strand
CCGCCGCCGGCGACGCGGTCGTCGTTCATGACACGCAGGGTGCGGAACTGAACGTAATTGGGATCGAAATAATCGGCAAACGAAAAGGTGAAGCGAGTGTTGAGCCAGCCGTGATCGGCGTGGCCGCGTTGATCGCTCTTGAGAATGTTAATCATTGAGGAGCCTCCAGGAAAGTGTTCGAGGGAGATAATACTCGTTATAACGACTATTGTCAAGAGGGGTATTTGGGAGGAATCATCTGGCCGGTATGTGGTTTTGAGGACTAGAGTTAGACGCAAGGACAGGAATTAACGCAGAGGGCGCAGAGGTCGGAGCGCAGAGGTCGCTGAGAGTTTGCGATTCGTTCTAGTTTGTCGCAAAAGTTGATGCCCTTAGCTGCTAAAGCTGCATGCGGTTACCGTTTGTGGCGGCACGGGCTGAAGCCGCGCTTGGACTCTGGCACTGGATGGAAGAGTTACCGTTCTTGCGGGCAATTTCCACGGGTTGGCGCTTTGGTGTAAAGTGATAGGACTAAGGCGCAGCGCGCCCAATTCGAGGTATTTCCGTATGGACTCTGCTCTACCTACGACGCAAGCAAACGCAGCCGAGACGTCTGGTTCGACTCGCCGCGACACGGTAACGATTACTGATAACCGCACTGGGAAATCGTATGAGATTCCGATCACGCACGACACGATACGGGCGATGGACCTGCGGCAGATCAAGGTGAATCCGACGGATTTCGGGATGATGAGTTACGATCCGGCGTTCAACAACACGGCGGCGTGCATCAGCCAGATAACCTATATCGATGGCGACGTAGGGATTTTGCGGTATCGCGGCTACCCGATTGAAGAGCTGGCGGAGAAATCGACGTATCTGGAAACGGCGTACTTGCTGCTACACGGTGAATTGCCCACGGCGAATGAACTTCGCGATTTCCAACAGCACATTACGCAGCACACGTTTATCCATGAAAGCTTTAAGAAGTTGTTGGATGGCTTCCACTACGACGCGCATCCGATGGGCATGCTGATTTCCGCGCTGGCGGCGCTGTCTACGTTTTTCACAGACGCGAAGGATGTGCACAACGCGGAGTCGCGGCGGAAACAGATGTATCGATTGATCGGGAAGATGCCGACAATCGCGGCGTTTTCGTACCGGCATTCGCTGGGCATGCCTTTTGTGTATCCGGATAACGATCTGAGTTATCCCGGAAATTTTTTGAATATGTTGTTTCGGACGAGTGAGACGCGGTACCGGCCGAATCCGACGCTGGAGCATGCGTTGGACGTGCTGTTCATTCTGCATGCGGACCATGAGCAGAATTGTTCGGCGAATACAGTGCGCGGCGTGGGGAGTTCGTATGTCGATCCGTATTGTGCGACGGCGGCGGCGACTGCGGCTTTGTACGGACCGCTGCACGGCGGGGCCAACGAAGAAGTATTGCGGATGCTGATGGAAATTGGCTCGGTGCAGAGAGTGCCGGAGTTCATCAAGCGGGTGAAGGAAGGCGAAGTGAAGCTGATGGGCTTCGGTCACCGGATTTACAAAAATTACGATCCGCGGGCGCGAATCATCAAGCGGATTGCGTATGAAGTGTTTGACTTGATGGGGAAGAATCCGCTCCTGGAGATCGCGCTGGAGTGCGAGCGGATTGCGTTGGAGGATGAATATTTCATCCGGCGCAAACTTTATCCCAACGTGGATTTCTATACGGGATTGATTTACCAGTCGATGGGATTTCCGATGACGATGTTCCCGGTGCTGTTCGCGATTCCGCGGATGTCTGGGTGGCTGGCGCAGTGGGAAGAATTGTTGCTGGATCCAGAGCAGAAGATTGCGCGGCCACGGCAGATTTATCTGGGACATGATACGCGGTCGTATGTCGGGATTGATCAGCGGTCGTAGGGCGTAAACCTTCATAGTTTAGATTCCTGGAAAAATTTATGATGGACACGGGTGTGGGCGAAAGTCGCACACGATGAGAGGTTGCGTCGTCGGTGCCGGGCTGAAGCCCGGTCCCTACATAGACAGAGAAAGAGAGCGATATTGCTACGATCCCTCCGCTGCGTGCTGCAACGGCAGCAGCACTCCGGTCGGGATGACGTGGTCGGTGTGTTGGAGCGGACTGGGTTTGGTTTAGAACTGGGTTGGAGGGTGGGTTTGAGAACGTGCTGTGCCGGCTGGCAGCCGGCGCTACCAGGCGGGGTTGTGAGGACGTGAGCGGCTAAAGTCGCATTAGCTGACGTGTTGGGTGGGCGCCGGGCTGAAGCCCGGTCCCTACATGGACAACTTGGATTGCTTGAAGAGGAAGGATAACGCAGAGACGCAGAGGGCGCAGAGGTGCGCAGAGAAAAGGCAAAGGAAAGAGGGATTAGGTTGAGGTTAGGTTAGTTAGTGCCGGGGGGCTTGGGGGTTGTTTGGGATTGCATTTGTTTGCGTTGTTCGTACATGTTTTCCAGGGTTTGGATCATTTGCTCGGTGTTGGAGGGAGTTGGGCGAGGAGCGTCGCTGGCGGTGGAGGCGGCGGCAGTGGAGACGGGAGAAGCGGTGGCGATTTCGGTGCCCGGAGCATTGCTGGAGGCATCGGGTGTTGGACTTGGAGTGGAGGAGCCGGTTGGAGCGGCGGAGGCCGTCGCGGCTGGTGGAACAGCGGGAATTTCCACGTTAGACAAATCCTGAGCGGGCTGATTGGCTTTAGGAATTCTGCTGGCGGTGCTGTAGGAAGAAGCGCCGTGATCGCCCAATGGGGCCGAACCGCTTTTGGTTTTTGGAGTTAACAGAATGGAGCGAACCTGATCGGAATCCGTATCGGAAGCTTGAATAACGTAATCGAGATTGGTGTTACTGAGCAAAGTGGTTATAACTTTGCGGGCCGGGCCAGGGCCGAGACGAACCCAAACGCGTTCGTTGGACGCGCTAACAGGAATATCAATATCCGCACCAGTGCAAAGGCGAATCGAAGTAAGAACATCGGAGAGTCTGGAGTTTTCCGCGTTGATGGTGAGCTCGTCGTCTTGAAAAGTGACTTGCGGAGCTTTGGGAGTAGAAGGCTCGGGAACGAAATCTTCTGCCGGAGCGGAGGAAGACTGGCCGGCGGGTTTAGTGTCGCGAACGTTCGTGGCAGGAATCTGCTGGGCGAAAAGGAGCGGCGCAAAACCGAGGGCGGCGAGAGCGGAACAAGCGACGAACAAGCTTCGGAAGTAGTGGCGTGGAGAAGGGGCTAGATCGACAGCGGCGCGAGGAACCCTGGAATTGTTACCCATTGAAATGCTCCATCCTACTCAGAAGCGAAACTGAGCCCCACGAATACGAAGTTGCGATTGAAGCAAACGGAGACGACGGCTGAGCTGGCCGAAGAAGCGTTCCGTTGCTGAAGATCATTACCATAAAAAGAGCTACTCATGTTCCTCGAATCACCGTGTAGGCGGCGGAGCCGCAGGCACGGTTGATGGCATTTGCGCCGGATTAGGCGAAGGCTGAGCTGGAACCAGCGGAGCTTTGCGCTTAACGAAGGCGGAACGGGTGCGAGAATCCGGGTAAGAAGGCGAGGTCAGAACGTGCATGACCGCCGGTGGTGGAAACAAGAGAGGCGCCGAGGCGGTACCGAGATAGGGCAAATTGAAATCAACCTTGAAGTCAGCGGCGACAGTGCGAAGTTCATCCAGCATGTTTTGATCGCGCATGGCGGAGAGGATTTCCGGCTCAACCGATTCCAAGGGAACAGAAGTTTTGGAGATTAGTTTCAGAACGAAAAAACCGGTAAAGGATTCCTGGACCGGGGAAACTTCGCCCGGTTGCATATCGAAGACGATTGCTTGAGCGGGAGTAACGCTGCCGCGACGAAAAGAGTCGAGATGGGTGGGAAGAGGAACACCCATGATATTGAGATCGACGTAGGCCATTTTCTGAAGCATGTCGAAATCGGCTCCGGCAACGGCACCGGTGCGCAACTCTTCGGCTTTTGCTTTGATGGCTGCGGGGTTAATGGGTTGGCCTGCGGTGTTGCGAGCATTTATAGGAATATACAGACGGTAAACGTCGGCCTGCTCAAAGTCGGCGAGATGATCGGCATAATACTTTTTAATTTCGGCTGGATCGACGTGATCGGCCTGGTCCTGGAGCTTGCGATAAAGGGCGTCGGCAAGAACTTGCATACGGGCAAATTTGGATTTGGGCTGAAGATCTTTGACCAGGGTGGGATCATGGTCGAGGTGCTGCTTGTGAGCGGCGGTTGAAGCCGCTAGGAGTCTTGCGTAACTCACGGCGAGCTGGCGATGCGTAGTATCCGAAGCACCGGGAGCCAAGGAGGCGACGAGGTGGTCGAGTTCACCGCGAGTGATGACGGTGACGCAAGGAGTCTTTGCAGTTGCGGCGTGAGCCTGATCGCAGACTCCGGTTAGAGTGACTACCGGTGTGGCGGGGGCGACGTCTACCGGAGCAGGTTTAGACTTAAGGTCGGGAGCGTGGCGGCCGGGGGCTGAGCGAGCCAATGGCGCGTCAGGACTGTGCGCCGCAGCCGGAGGATTGGCAACTTGAGCGAGCAACGGCGCAGCACAGATGAAGAATGACGTTAGGACGAAAACGTTACGCATTAACCCTCTCGCGTCGTGAGATTCGTGTTGCGAACCGCCGTGATAGTTAGAAGTGGCTACGGGCAACGCTGCGCGAGACTAGCGAAACTCGCACAGACTGAGCAAACCCATAGGATTGCTAACGACGACGGTAAGCCGGCGCAAGGTGACTAAACCTTGTTGTTCCCAGGTGGAGAGCAAACGGCTGACGGTGAAGAGGGTGGTGCCCGTCATCTGAGCGAGATCTTCACGGGAGAGCTTGACCTCGATGGCGCCATTGATTTCCTGGCCCACCTGGGGGAGCAAGCGAATGAGTTGACGAGCAACGCGCTGGGCAACTTGTTGGGTGGAGACTTCACGGAAACGGGCTTCCAGAGTGGCCAAGCGGCGTTCCATAATGTGCAGAGTGTTGCGACGAAGAGTTGGATATTCCATCAGCAGGCGTTCGAAGGTGGCACCATTCCAAACAACAACGCGACTGGAGGCCAGAGCTTCGGCGGAGGAAGAGTGAGTAGCTTGTTCGGTATGGCCAACGCTGCCGATGACTTCACCCGGGCCGACGAGACGAAGGATAACGGCACCCCCGGTTTCGCTGAGCAGAGTGATCTTCATGCAGCCTTCGGTAAGAAGGAGAACTTCCTTGACGGCATCGCCAGCGAAGAACATGGTTTGGCGACGGGCAATCTTGACGGAACGGCCAAAAGACAGAATTTTGGTGTAGTCAGCTTGGGGAATGTCCACAAACAATTGGGACAGCGGGCCACGGCTCTCGGGGAAAGAGACAGGCTGAACGCTACTGCGTTTGGGGGCAACCCTAACGTTAAATGAAGCTGTTGTCATCACCGGCTGGGTGGTCGACATTGGCTGGGCATAACCTCCGTGTACCGAGTGGCGCCGCTCCGGGCACCTGCTGTTGTGGATGGTGAGGGCGAGCGAAGGGCTAGTCTTCAGAGCGGAAGAGAAGCCTGGTTGGGAAACCGACTACGTGATGCCCATCACACGACAGTGTTTATCAGTACAGCAAATCTGGTACCAATTGTAAGGAAAATGTAAACTCATGAATAGAGGCCACTTAAGAACGGGTAGATAAGCACCTGGTGAAATGTTTTGCGCATAATGGAAAGGTAAGCAAGGGAATATGCGAAAAAGTTTTCTCACTGCTTGCGCTGGCGCAAAGCGCTGAAAAAATAATCACTTAGAGAGTTGTGGTGAGTAGTTGAGGACAAAAAATTCGGTCCCGTTTTAGGAAATAGAGTAGTCGTAGGCGTGCCGGTCCATTTTGGGAAGATCTAGGTACGGCGGCTCCAATTACGTAAGCAAAGCGGGCGGAAAAGCGCGTTCACTTCGGGCTTAGTGGCCGGGTCCGGCGGATGGAGTCGTGACGGTCGGGGGTGGCGCCGTAGCAGCGCGGTTGGCGGGCTTAGCTGGCTGCGAGGCGGAGACGACCTTTTTCTTGGGCTCTGGATGGCGCAAGCCGAGAGTGTTGCCGCTGCCGATATCGATGAGGCGGCTGTTTTCGTCGGTTGTTTCTTGAGTGCGGACAACGTGAGGAGTGATGGCGAAAACGATCTCTACTTGCTGGCGAGTGACATTTTCCTGGCCAAAGAGGTATTTCAGAATGGGAAGAGTGGCCAGCCAAGGATAGCCGCTGAGGGAGCGAGTTTCCTGATCTTCGAGAATGCCGCCGACCAGGCTGACTTCACCATCTTTCAGGCGGGTTTCATGCTCGATGCGACGCTGACCGATGGTGGGCTGGGTAATGCCGCCAATGGTCTGGGAACCGGAAACCGAGGAAACCTCGAGAACCATTTTGAGAGTGACTTCGTTGTTGGCGTGGACGTGAGGCGTGACGTCGATATTGACGCCAACGTCGATATATTGAAATTGGGTGTTGATCAGCGGGCTGACGCAACCACCGGTGTCGGCGCCCGTGGAATAAGAACCGGTGGCGATGGGGATGCGATCGCCGATTTTTAGGGTGGCCTTTTCCTGATCAAGAACGCGGACTTCAGGGTTCTGGAGAATCTTGGTGTGGCTATCGCTCATGAGAGCGGTGACGGAGGCGCCTGGGATGGAGATGGGAAACTGCGCGGAAGTGAGATGGGAAATGTTCTGCAAGGTGATGTCGGTCGGAGTGCTGATGGTCGCGGTGGTAGGGACGGTGGTTCCCAATGTGCGCAGGCGGTCGCGAGAAACTTCCATCACAACGATATCGACCATAACTTCGGATTTGGGCTTATCGAGATCAGAGAGCAGCTTTTCGGCCACGACCATCTGGTCCAGTGTGCCGCGCATGGTGATGGAATTGTGGGAAGCATTCACCTGAATGTGGCTGACATCCATGATGCCCTTGAGAGTGCTGACGGCTTCCTGCAAGTCGGCGGGTGTGGAGACATTCTTGAGATAGAAGGTCTTCATCACGTTATCTTCGTACTCTTTGCGCTTGCTTTCGGCAGCGACGAAGATGGCCTTGGTGGAAACGGGGCGCCAAAAGGTCTTGGATTGCATGGCGACCATGCGAAGGGCTTCGGTGAGTGGGACGTCGTCTAGCTCAATGCTGATGCGCTGGGGCTTGTAGTCGAGATCGAAGAGAACGTTGATGCCGGCGAGCTTGCCGATGGTCTTATAGACGTTGTCGGCGGTGGTGGTGAGGCGAAGGGTGAGGCGATTGTCGGAAGTGGGCTCGAGATCCACGGGGCCTTCGGCTTCGCGAGCCATCCGGCCGAGCAGAGTTTCTGGGGCAGGCGATGGGGGAGCTGCGGCTTGGGCGGCTTGTTTCTTGAGAATCTCGGTGGTGGCCTGGAATTCCTGAGCGGCAATGAAGTTAGTGGGGTCAATTTCGACGGCGCGCTGAAATTCGATCAGGGCTTCCTGGAACTTAAGATTGGCGCGGAGGAGCTGTCCCTGGTGGACATGATCTTCGGCGGCAGCGGTACGCATGCGCAAATAGGCTACGGCGTAGCGAGGCTCAGTAGGCTTGAGAGTGTAGGCCTTTTTGTAGTCGTCGAAAGCTTTGTCGTATTGATTGGCCTCTTCAGCCTTGGAGCCACTCTTGAAGGCGTCTTTGGCCTCGTCGGCGGGGAAAGCCGGGAAGCATAAGGCAATGGAGAGGATAGAAGCCAGCACGATGCGTGACCGTTTCATGGTTGGGGCTGTCTCCGTCTCCTGTGAGCCTGTGATGATGCGCCTGGTTCGAACGCTCTTGCCTTGGAAATGCGCAAGGCGGCAGTAGATACAACTGCCGGCGGCGAACTCAGGGAATCGGTAAGAGCAAACTGCGGGCCACGACGGGTTGCTCTTCACGACACGCGGGAACCGTTATAACGCAGGGAAAGGGGCGTGTGTTTGACGTGGCGCAAAGACAGCGGGGAGAGGGGCTTAAATACTGAGGCGCAGAAACGGAGGCTTGAGAGGCTAAGAAGTAAATGTCTCTTAAAGGGAAATTTAGGAGGCGAGTGGCGGTTAGTGATGATGTTTGATGGCGGCATCGAGCTCATTGAGCTTGGTACGACGATATGCTGCGGGCCAGCGGTGACTGGCGACGAGTGAGGTGCTGGAAGTTTGTGGGGAAGCAAAGACGGGCTGCGGCGAAGTGGGAAGATTGATCGTTGGAATGCCTGGAGCGAGAGCGGCACAGGTCTCCGCTTTCGAAGAGGCGTTGGCAGCGCAGATGATTTCGTTGCCGATTGCGATGCGTGAGTAGTTCAAGTTCGTTCGGTTGCTTTGTTGCTGTTTGTGAGATTCGTTGACGAATGCGAGGCATGTACAGAGCCGGGATCATGACGGGGCTGTTGGCGTTGATGAGCTTGTCGGCGGCTGCTGACGAGCGGGCGATCTTGCGCAACGGCTCGACGATCCGGCACGCGCGGCATGAGACGCGGGAGGATGTGACGCGGCTGTATATGGCGGGAGAAGTCGACAATTATATTGATATACCGACGGAGGAGATTGTCGGATACGAGGAAGTGCACCTGCCACCTGAGTCGGTAGCTGCGGCGGCAGCAGCGGTGCGTGAGCCGATGACGGGCTCGCTGAGTGAGAGAGGTGCGGTGGATGTGGCGGCGGCGGTGCAAGCGGCGAGCAGCCGTAACAATTTAAATCCTGATTTGATCAACAGCATGATTCGGGTGGAGAGCGGATTCAACCCGCATGCGGTGTCGCCAAAGGGGGCGCAAGGGTTAATGCAGCTGATGCCGCAGACGGCGGCGCGAATGGGCGTGGCGGATCCGTTCAATCCAGTCGAAAACATCGAAGGCGGAACGCGGTACATTCGGGAATTGCTGGACCGGTACCATTTGGATTTGGTGAAGGCGCTGGCGGCGTACAATGCGGGGCCGGAACGCGTGGAGCAATATCACGGAGTGCCGCCGTATCCGGAGACGATTGCCTATGTGTCGCGAGTGATTCGGAATTTTAATGGAAAGCAGAGCGCGCAGAATTCCGCGGGTGGGAAGACGGCTGCGGCGCACGCGAAGAAGAAACAGGTGAGTGTGAAGAGCGCGCGAGTTGCGGTGGGGGAAGAGCCGGTGGCGGAGCGGGAGACGGAAGCAGAGACTGGCGGGAGTTCGGCGTCGGGTTCGTAGGGTCGATAAAGAGTTGGGAAGTCGGTTAGGTAGACACTTCGGTTGAAGTTCAACTCACACGTACAATTCCTGTTGAAAATTGAATATCGAAGAGGGATCCATTCGACTGTGTTCCCCGGCCGTGCCGGAAGACGGCGCGGAAGAAAAAGGCCGGGTCACTCCGCTCAGGATGACAATTGTCAAACGTGAGCGCGAGTGCTGACGGCATAGGAAGAAGAAAGGACAACGCAGAGACGCAGAGTGCGCAGAGAGGCGCGGAGGAGGCGCAACCGGCCTAAGGTTGAGGTCTTCGCTGTGCTCAGGATGACCGATTTGCTTAATTGGAAATTGAGCGGACAGCCAGGAATCGCTGTGCCACATGAGGCGCACGGAAGCGTGGGAGGCGGAACGAGTGTGGCGCCGTGATGGGGTGGGGGCGTCTGGGGCACGATATATCGTCGATGTATGTGCCCCTACTTTAAAGACGGGGCTTAGTTGTGGAGAGTTGTGCCTGGATCTGCAGCGGGCTGGGATTTGGGGGTGTCGGGTTCTGCGGATGCTGAGGGTATGGGAGACGAGGGCGTGGCGGGCTGGGCGTCAGAGAGGTGGCGGGGGCGTTCGGGAATGGAGGCGGCGAATTTTTTGGCGACGTGAGACATTTCGGGAACGATGGCGTAGAGATTACTTTCGGAGGTGACGGAAGTGTCGCGAGCGATTTGCTGCAACTGCTGAGCATCTTCTTCGCCTTCAAATTCGGTGAGGCCTTCGGTCCAGGAGAGGATGGCGTCGTTTTGCTTGAGATTGGTCATGGGGACGAAGATGAGGAAGCCGGGCGACACGGAGCCCATTTTAATTTGATAGACGACCCATGGCGATTCGGATTTGGTTTTCTCGTATGCGGCATGAAGGATGTTGAAGGACTGGGCGAAATCGTTCTCGTGGCCCGGAGAGAAATGGATTTCGATGACACGCATGTAACGAGCGTCGGAGAGGTCGATGGTATCGGCGCGGTAGCCAAGGTCGTCGCGGCGTTCGGCGATGATGGTGCGCTGGCTGGTGAGCAAGGCGGAAATTTCATCCTGCATTTTGGAGAGTTCGGGATGAGCGGAATAGATCTGATTCCAGCCGGTCAGGGCCTGCTCGATGTGTTCGTAGGAATCGAAAGGATCGAAGGAAACAGATTCGGGCTGTCCGGTAATGGCCTCGAGGGCGATCCAATCGTTGGGAACATTGAGGCGATTGCAGGCTTTGGCCATGTTGACGGAAATTTTCTGGTGGGTGGTGGATTTGCCGTATTGAACTTCCTGGCGGACGAGAACGAGCAAGTGGGGCGGAGTGGAGGGAGAATCCGCCGCTTTGTCCTGGGCGAAGGCGAAGGAGGCGCAGAAAAGCGGGAGCGCTAAGGACGCTGCTGCGAAAAGTCGGGTATGAGTCATGCACCTACCTCCAAAAACTTGCTGCGCCGAATGCCGAGGCGCGAGGGCCAGTCGCACAGGATTCGATGTGGCGATCGGTCCGGTTGGAACATGGTCGAGGCCTGATATTAGGCCTGTTTACCTGCTGGAACAGGCAATCAGGTGATTTTGTTCGATGGGCAAGGCGGCGTCAACGACGGCGAACGCGATTGTTCCTTAGTTGCATGCTGTGGAGCAAAGATAGGCCGAGGGCGGGGGCAGCTTTGCTGCCTGCTTGGCGGTGGAGGTGAGGTTGCGGCAGGAGCGGATTCAGTCGCGAGCAGGTCGAGCGGGTCGTTAGGCGGAATGGGCGTACATGTCCCAGCCCAGGTAGCGGGTGGCAGCTTCGTGGACGACGGAGGCGACGCTGGAGAAATTGGCGGCGACGTGGTGTTCGAAGCCATTTTCGCAGATGTAGTGGAGAAGTTTTTGCAGGCCGGGAATTTCGACGACTCCGGCACCGCCAAAAGTTTCAAGAGGATCGTCGGTGAAACGGCCGCTGCCGGTGTAGCCACGAATTTTTCCGGCAGTATCGTCGGTGGAGAAGCGAGCAAAACTCATGGCGCCGGCTTTGACCTGGCCGACACAGGTGCCAAAGGTATTGTCTTTGCCAACGGTGCCGGCAATGATGGCTTGAAAATCCATTTTTACATCTTTAAAGAAATGCTTGGGTAGATTGCTGCAGTGGAAGCAGACCGCTTTGTTGGGGTCGCTGCCATAATTATTATTCCAGTCGAGAAGCGCGCTGGGAGTCTCGGAGGCGAGTTGCAGAGCGTGCATGGCGAGGACGCCGCAGACATCGACTTCGCAAGCGCTGGAGAGCAGGGAATCGCTCATCATGCTCATGACGGTGCAGGGAACGACGCCGAGATTTTCTTCGAGGGAGGTCCAACACTGGACGGCACTGATTTGCACGTGGGCGGTTTTCATCCAGTCGTCGACGACGGCGCCGAGCTTGGCCATTTTTAGAAGAGCGGCTTGGGGAACGTCGGCGGTGGAGACGTAGGTCTGGATCGACTCTAGTTTTTGCACAGCGAGGTCGTCGGTGTCTTTCATGCGACTGATACGGCCGATGACTTCGGAAAGATCTAGAGTTTCGACGGAAATGCCGCTGGCTTCGAGAAGTTTTTCGCTGTAGCGGACGGTGTTGAAGGCGGCGGGACGTGCGCCGATGGCACCAATGCGTAGATTGCGAAGGCCTTTCACGATGCGGCAAATGCCGGAAAACCACTCGAGATCTTTGGCGAAGTCAGGAGAGTCTGGCGATTCGGTGTGCAGTGTCGTGAGGGAATAGGGAATGCCGTACTGACGAAGGTTGTTGCAGGCGGACATTTTGCCGCAGAAGCTGTCGCGGCGATGGGTGATGCCCATTTTCGACGGAGTATCGGGAGTGGCCTGGATGAGAACGGGGACGTTGAGGCGAGCGAGGCGGAGAGTGTCGGCAATGGCGCGTTCATCGCCGAAGTTGGGAAGGGTGACGATAATGCCGTCGATGGAGTCGGCTTTGGATTTGAATAAGTCGGCGCAGCGCTGGGCGTCGTCGTAAGTTTCGACTGCGCCGTGCTTGCTTTCTTCGGGGCTGAGGACAACGGTGTCGATGGCGGCTTTTTGTAGGGCTTGGATCATTTCGTCACGACCGGACTTAGCCAGATGATCGGGAAAGAAACCGCGATTGCCGACGATGATGCCCATGGTCATTTTTCGTTTGGAAGACATACGACGTTCCATCACTTTCTGTCAGACGCGGCCCTTGCCGGGCGCGAAATAGATGCAGTAGGCAGCGCCGATGGCGGCGAGAATGGCGCCCCACCAGATGTTAGCGTGCAAGTGGTAAAGGACGACCGGTTGTTGTGGCGGATGAAAAAATTCGTAGACGCCGGAACCGCAGATGAGGACGCCATTCACCAGCAGCGAGATGCCAATGAAGAACCAGATTGAGAGGGAGCCGCCTGTTTTCATTGAGGCCTCACCAGAAGACTACGTTTACCACTACAAAGAGAACGCCGACAACTGCGGCCCAGAACCAGGGACGATGAAAAACGGTGACGTAGGATTCCGTGGGAATTTCGGTGACGCCATAGACCAAGCCATTTAGTTCGGAGTCCGACTTGGGCTTGGTGAGCATGCTGATAACGACGGTGACGAGGGCGCAAACGATCCAGGACCAAAGAGCGCGATACATATTTTCTGCCATGTCGCGAGCGTTTGGCGAGAGAGCAATGTAGCGGAGAGCGGACGGATCAATTTTAACCCATGCCCACATGCCAATGGAGGAGAGAGTGCCGGCGAGCAATCCCCAGAAGCCGCCGGCGGAGGAGGTGCGCTTCCAGAGCATGCCGAGAATTACGGTGCCGAATAGCGGGGCGATGAAGAAGCTGAAGAGGGCCTGCACGTAATCCATGATGCTTTTGAAATCCATGACGAGATAGGCGGTGCCGACACTGATGATCACGCCGACCACGGTGGCCCAGCGGCCCATGCTGACGTAGTGCTGATCGGTGGCATCTTTTTTGATGAGCGCGCGGTAAATGTCGTAGGTCCAGACGGTGGTGAAGGCGCTGACGTTGCCGGCCATACCGGACATGAATCCGGCGATGAGCGCGGTGATGCCGAGGCCGAGAAGTCCGGGGCCGCAATAACGAGCGAGCATAAGAGGAAGAACTTCGTTGTAGCTGTGACCGCCGGTGGCGATGGCTTGAGCTTCGCCGGTGAGCTTCATGGGAAGAACGGCGAGAGCGAGCAAGCCGGGCAAGATGACGATGAACGGCACCATCATTTTAAAACCGGCGCCGATGATGGGAGCCATTTTTGCGGCGCGCAAATCTTTGGCGGAGAGCACGCGCTGGACGACGAGGAAGTCGGTGGTCCAATAGCCGAAGGAAATGATGGCGCCGAGGCCGAAGACGATGCCGGTCCAATGAATGCCCATGGGATTGTTGGAAGAGCTGCCAAGGGTGCTCCAGAGATGGGTGTATTCGGAGGAGGCGTTGGTGGCGATGCGAGTTTTCAGATTGCTCCAACCGCCGGCATCGATTAGGCCAAGGATGGGAATGAGCAAGGCGCCGGCCCAGATCAAAATGAATTGCAGAACTTCGTTGAAAATGGCGGAGCGCAGACCGCCGAGAGAAACGTAGACGGCGACGGTGGCGGAAGAAACGAGAATGCTGAAATTGATGTTCCAGCCAAGAACAATTTTGAGGACCAGGGCCATGGAATACATGTTGATGCCGCTCATCAGGACGGTCATCAAGGCAAAACTGACGGAGGAGAGAGTGCGGCTGGCTTCGCCGAAACGAAGTTTGAGGTAGCCGGGGACGGAATGGGTTTTGGAAATGTAATAGAAGGGCATCATGACCAGCGCGAGGAACAGCATGGCGGGGATGGCGCCAATCCAATACCAGTGGGCGGCGAGGATGCCGTATTGATAGGCAGCGCCGGCCCAGCCCATTAATTCGAGAGCGCCGAGATTGGCGGAGAGAAAGCTGAGTCCGGCGATCCAGGCGGTCATTTCGCGACCAGCCATGAAGAAATCTTCGCCAGTGTTGGAGCGCTCTTTGAGGTAGAAGCCGATGGCGAGGACGAGGACGAAATAGAAAACGATGATGAAGAAGTCGACTGTGGAGAGATGAACGAGGCGAGAGGAGTCTAGGAGCGCGAGGGCTAGGAGCATTCAGAGGGCCTCGGAGGAGTGAAGGTCAATTGGCGTGGGAACATCGGTCTTGCTTTTAGCATTTTTGCAGAATCGAATCCAGAGCAGGGGCGCACAGCGACAGTCTACTTACTTCGCGGAGAAACGGAAAATTGTTTTGGAGTGGAGGGGGTTGTTGGGAGAGACGAGGGTGGAGGGGAAGTCTGGATGATTGGGAGAGTCGGGGAAGTGCTGGGTTTCGAGGCAGAAAGCGGAGCGAAGGGGATAGGGCTTGCCGGATTTGCCACGAATGCTGTCGTCGAGGAAATTGCCGGTGTAGAACTGGACGCCGGGCTCGGTGGTGAGGACTTCGAGGATGCGGCCGGAGTGTGGATCGGAGGCGATGGCGGCGAGTTGGGGAGCGGCGTTGTCAGTGGCGTCGTTCGTTTTGTTGAGCACCCAATTGTGATCGTAGCCTTTAGCGAATTGCAGTTGCTCATCGGGTTGGTGGATGCGGGAGCCGATGGGATGCGGCTGCGTGAAATCGAAGGGCGTGTTTTGCACGGAGCGGATTTCACCGGTGGGAATCAGCGTTGAGTCGACGGGAGTGAAGTTGGCGGCATGGAGTTGGAGAATGTGGGAGAGGATATCGCCGGAGCCTTCGGCGGAAAGATTGAAGTAACTGTGATTGGTGAGATTGGCGATGGTGGGCTGGTCGGTGATGGCGGTGTAGTCGATCTCGAGTTCGTTTTTGTCGTGGGGTAAGGTGAAACAAACCTTTGTGGTGAGAGTGCCGGAGAAATTTTCTTCGCCGGCGGGGCTGACATAGGTGAATTCCACGGCGAGGTTGTGTTGGCCTGGGATTTCGTTGGCGGTCCACATCCTTTTATTGAAGCCGCGAATGCCGCCGTGAAGAGAATTGTTGCCATTGTTTTTGGCGAGGGTGAACTGCTGGCCGGCGAGGGAGAATTTGCCGTTGGCGATGCGATTGGCGTAGCGGCCAATGGTGCCGCCGAAATAGGATTTGTCGGTTTCGTATTCGTGAGGAGTGTCGTAGCCGAGTACGACGTCGGCGGAATGGCCGCCGCGATCAGGAACTTTCAGGGTGACGATGGTGGCGCCGAAATTGGTGAGGGCAACTTGCATGCCGGCTGCGTTGGTGAGGAGGTACAGATCGGCGGTTTGGCCGGAACTGAGCAGGCCGAAGGTGCGCACCTGAAGGGAAGGTTGGGGAGGCACATTGGCGGAGGAGGGTGAGCTCATAAGGATGGCAAAGAGGAACGATAACACGATGGCGTGCGGTTGCGATTGGGAGGAAGACGTAATCGTGGACTGGTGGGTGGAAGGCTGGCCGGAAGGTCAGGGCGGGTGGGGAAACGCGGCGAAAGACGGTGATCGTGTTTTTGTTATACCTCTGGTAGAGTGATGCGCAAATAACACTTCCACGGTACAAACGGAGGTTCTATGGCGGAATGGGAACTGCGACCATTGTCGTTGGGCGAGATACTGGACCGAACATTTTCGTTGTACCGGCAAAACTTTCTGTTGTTTCTGGGAATCACGACGATTCCCCATCTGTTTATATTGGGATTGAACCTGGCACAACTGATGTTTATCAAGTCACCGGTGGTGGCCCGGCCGCACGCGCAGCAACTGCAGGGGAGTGCGCTGGGTGGCGGATTGCTGGCGTTTGGAATTGTTGGCGGAATTGTGGCATTGATTGTGTACGTGATGGCGTATCTATTTGCGCAGGGCGGAACGATTTACGCGGTGTCGGACATTTATCTGGGAAGACCGACGACGGTGGGCGCATCGCTGAAGAAAATGTGGCGGCAACTGGGAAATTTGTTTGGGGTTTCGTTCTTGAATGGGATGGTGGTGCTGATCGGGACGATTTTCCTGATTGTTCCGGGGATTTATCTGGCGTGCCGGTTGCTGACGTGCGTGCCTGCGGCGTTGCTGGAAGATTTGGGAGCGCGAGATTCACTGGAACGCAGCTTTGCGTTAACGAAGGATAACGCGGGGCGCGCGTTTGTAATTTACTTGCTGTATTTTGCGATGCTTTACGGAATTATGATGCTGTTCACGATTCCGTCGGCGATATTGATGGCAGTGATGGTGGCAAAGGATCCGAGCATGGCGTGGGTGATGATGGCGCTGGTGCAGGTGGGAAGTTTTGTGGCGCAGGTGGTGGTGGGACCATTTTTGCTGATTGCGACAGCGGTGTTCTATTACGATTTGCGGGTGCGCAAAGAAGCGTTTGATCTGCAGATGATGATGAACCCTGAGGGAGTGGCGGCGCCGGCGCGGTCGATTGTGCCTTCGATGCTGTCGTGAGTAGGTACGTGATGGAGTGGGTGGTTGGGGAACGGCAAGGGTGCCGATGAAGCGAGCCTGGGCTTTCTTTTTTGTGGTTGCGGCTACGGTCGGTCTGTCGGTGGTTGGCGCCCGGGCGCAAACGCAGATACTGGTTCAAGAACCGGCGCCAGTTGCGGAGAATTCGACAAGAGGCGTATACGAATTAGAAGGATTTATCGCTGAGCAGCAGCGATTGTCGGGCTTACTTTCTAAAAAGCTTTCGAGTGAAGAGTTAGCGAGTCTGGGGGATTCGCTGCCAGGGCATTGGACTGTGCGGACGCAGGACGGAAGCTACACGATTTCAAGTGAATATTTAAAGTTGCGATTAGCGAAGGGCAGCGGGAACGACGCGAAATTGTGGGTGGACCATGTGATTGGGGAGGCACGAGGTTATTCGGAAGCGGCGCTGCGGGCGAAGAAGACGACGGGCGATGCGCATCGGGAGTTGGACAAGATTCTAGGGGGATCGGAATTTGCCGCGGTGCATCCGCCGAGCGCGTGGGATATGTTCCGGCAGCGATTGTCGGCGTGGATGCTGCGGATGCTGGGAAAACTGTTTGGAGGGATGGCGCGCTATCCGATTGGCGGAGAGATTTTGTTCTGGCTGATCGTGGTGGCCGGAGTGGGATTTATCGCGCTGTGGGTATTTCGTTTTCTGGCGAGCCGGGAGCGAATGGAGGCGATGCCGGGAAGCGAGATCGTGAACGCGTCGCGAACGTGGCAGGAATGGATACGAATGGCGCGGGAGGCGGCGGCGCGGAACGATTTTCGGGAAGCGGTGCACGCGGCGTACTGGGCGGGAATCGCGCGGCTGGAGGATGCCGGCGTGGTGCCAAAGGACCGGACGAAGACGCCGCGAGAATATTTGCGACTGGTGACGTCGGCGCCTGGGGAATTGGCGGCGCGGCCGATGTATCGCGAACCGCTAACGGAATTGACGAAGCGGTTGGAACGAATCTGGTACGCGAATCGAGGAGCGGGGCCGGATGATTATCAACAGACACTGCGGCAGTTGGAGGCGATGGGATGCCAACTGGAATAGCGGCGTCGGATCGCAAGCTGCTGATTGTCGGGGCAAGCATTTTGGTGTTGATGCTGGCCGGGATTGCGGTGCTAACGCCTCCGAACGATCAATTTAGTTCGCCGATCCCGTCGACGTATTCCGCACAGTCTGGCGGGGCCAAGGCGGCGTACCAACTTTTGAAGAATTTGAAATATCCGGTACGGCGTTGGGAAAGTCTGCCGACGGAATTGGATGCGGATCCAGAGACGACGCTGCTGATTCTGGCGGAGCCGATGCAAGCGCCGAGCAAAGGGGAGCGGCAGGCGCTGGAAAATTTTGTGGAGGATGGCGGACACGTTTTATTCACCGGGGCGAACATTAAGGATTATTTTGCGGACGCCGAGCTTTCAGCGGAGCGAGCCGATCCAAAATTCGAAGGGTTCGGCGCGATGGTGCCGAACCGGCTGGCGCGGAATGCCAAGACCGTGGTGATGCAGCCGCGGGCGTATTGGGGAAAACTGACGCCGGAGCAGCTTTCGTTGTACGGCGCTCCGGAAGCTTCTGCGGTGGTGAGCTGGGAAAAGGGAGATGGTGAGATTTTGTGGTGGGCGGGATCGACGCCGCTGACGAATGCGGGGATTACGCGCGAAGACAATCTAGCGTTTTTTCTGAATTCGGTGGGGAAGTGGTCCGAGGAAGACGGGTATCAGATTTATTGGGATGAATATTTTCACGGGCAGAGAAGTTCGTTGTGGAGTTATGTGGGGAAAACCTCGCTGGCGTGGAGCGTATTTCAGGTAGGAGTGCTGGCGCTGGCGATTCTGTTTACGTTTAGCCGGAGAAGCGGGCCGATTTATGTGCCGGTGGAAACATCACGGCTATCGCCGTTGGAGTTTGTGGACACGCTGGGCGGATTGTACGAGCGGGCGGGGGCAGCTTCGCTGGCGGTGTCGGTGTCTTATTTGAGATTGAGGACGTTGCTGAACCGGCAGCTGAGTTTGCCTTCGAATATAAAGGATGCGGAGCTGGCGAATACGGCGGAGCAGAGACTGGGTTGGAAGGATTCGGGGCTGGGCGATGCGCTGAGGCGGGCGGGAGCGGCGACGCATGAGAGCAAACTTCGTTCGCGGGATGCGCTGAAGATGGTACAGGAGTTGGAGAAGTTTGCAGAGAAGCTGAGTGTTCGCGCTCAAATTCAACGGGGGAAAAGCTAATTGTGGAACACCTTTCGGCTTTAGGAACGCAGGTACGGGGTGAGCTTTCGAAAGTAATTATCGGGCAAAAAGAAGTGGTGGACCAGTTGCTGCTGGTGCTGGTGTGCGGCGGCCACGCGGTGATTGAAGGCGTGCCGGGATTGGCGAAGACGCTAGCGGTGAAATGCCTGGCGCGTATTTGCGGATTGAATTTCCAGAGGGTGCAATGCACGGCGGACCTGATGCCAGCGGACGTGACCGGCACAAACATTTTCAACTTGAAGGACAGCAGTTTGAGTTTGCACCGCGGGCCGATTTTCACGGACTTGTTGCTGGTGGACGAAATTAACCGGACGTCACCACGAACGCAGGCGGCGCTGCTGGAAGCGATGGAAGAGCGGCAAGTGACGATTGACGGGACGCGGTATCCACTGCCGGAGAATTTCACGGTGCTGGCGACGCAGAACCCGATTGAGTTTGAAGGGACGTATCCGCTTCCGGAAGCGCAATTGGACCGATTTTTGCTGAAGATTCGGGTGACGTACCCTTCGGCGACGGAAGAGTCGGAGATTCTGACGCAGTACGAGAAGGGATTTGATCCGCGACGGCTGGACGAGATCATGTTGACGAAGATCGAGCCGGGACTTTTGGCCAGCGCGCGGCAGGAGATTGAGAAGGTGCGCGTGGAGTCGGCGCTGCGGTCGTACATCATTTCGCTGGTGCGGAGGACGCGGGATTGGCCGGCAATTTCGCTGGGAGCAAGTCCACGGGCGGCGGTGGGATTGTTTGTGTTGGCGCGGGCGCTGGCGGGAATGGATGGGCGCGATTATCTGTTGCCGGACGATATCAAGGCGGCGGCGTTGCCAGTGTTGCGGCACCGAATTTTGCTGAAGCCGGAAGCGGATTTGGAAGGACTGACAACGGATCAGGTAGTGACGCAGGTGATTGCGGCTGTGGAAGTGCCGAAGTAAAAGGGAAGCGATGAGGAGTAGCCGTTGAGTTCGCCGAGACCACTGGTGCCGCCGGAAATCGCGGCGCGCGGACACAGTACAGGGAAAATCCCATTTGGATTCGGGCCACGATTTTTTGTGCTGCTGCTGTTGGGATTTGTGTGGCTAGTGCCGGCGTGGTGGGTGCCACGATTCGTTGTAGCGATGATGCTGTGGGATTTGGTCGCGGTGGTGGCGTTTGCGATTGACCTGGCGCGATTGCCGAGGCCGGCGGAACTGGAAGTGAAGCGTGGATGGGAGCACGCGCCGTCTCTGGCGACGAAGAGTGACGTGACGCTGACGATCCGGAATTTTGGAAGTGTTGGGACGCGGTGCGTGGTGGTGGACGAGACGCCGGGATCGTTGCGGAAGGAGCCGCCGGCGCTGTCGGTGGTGGCACCGGAGCGGCAAGAAGGGCGCGTAAAGTACCAAATTATTCCGCGAGAACGGGGAGATGTGCGACTGGGGCGGGCGTTTGTGCGTTATCAAAGCGCGCTGGGATTCGCGGAGCGCTGGGCCGCGGTGGAAATTGCGCAAACGGTGCGGGTGCTGCCAGATTTGGAGCAAGCGCGACAGCAAGCACTGTATTTAATTCGCAGCCGGCAAGTGGAGATGGAAAAACGGCGGAGGCGGCAGCGGGGGCAAGGCCGGGAATTTGAAAGCTTGCGGGACTATCGTCAGGGCGATGAGCTTCGGGATATCTGCTGGACGGCAACGGCGCGACGACACCAGTTAACGACACGAATTTTTGAAATTGAGAAGAGCCAGGCGGTGTGGATCGTGCTGGATGCGGGCCGATTGCTG
>Ga0210396_10002108_pt1 | contig 20557 bp, 20 predicted proteins | sample IncBWH17OmetaG_FD_155466 | JGI IMG/M metagenome (GOLD analysis project Ga0210396, IMG submission 155466) | Forest soil microbial communities from Barre Woods Harvard Forest LTER site, Petersham, Massachusetts, United States - Inc-BW-H-17-O ... | reverse complement strand
CTGAGCTGCGCGCGGAGTCGGCCTGCGATTCGTGTCGGGAGCTTGGCGCTGCGCTGCGTAAGGTCGCCGATCATATGCAGAGCGGCATTGACGCGGTCCACCGAGAAGCGAATGGAATGAGGAAACTCCGGATTGAGCAGTAGGAATTCGGCTACGCGCAGCGGCTGAATCTCCGCCGTATGCGCTTTGCAATAAGCTTCCAGAGCCACACAACCTCCAAGCAGGCCCACCCATTCGAGGTACTCGGCGCCTTCAATGGGCCGTTCGAAATGAGCCGTCATGCGTTGAAAATGAGTTTCGAGAAGCGTGGTCAGTGTGTCAGCGCGCTCTACGTAGCGTCCTAACTGGATGAACTGCCAGCCTTCACCGTGGCTCATGGTCGCATCGGTGATGCCATGAAAGAGATAAGCGCCCTCAAGAACCAGCAGAAAAAAGTCATGCGACTTCAGAATCCACTCTTCTTCAGGACGCCTCTCAATGACGTCGAGATACAGGCGATTTAATTGTTCCCACATGCGGGTGCTGCATTGCTCGCGAACGTGTCGAAGATTTTCCCGTGCGCAAGTGATTGACGAAACGATCGACGAGCCGTTGGAGCGGCTGAATACTAGGGTATTAAGAAGTTGCGTGGGATCGACCGGACCTTCCACTGCGGGCGCTCGTGAAGCTTCCAGCAGGAAGCGCCAACGTCCCGCGCCCATTTCCGGAGACTGATCGAGCCACAATTGCAGTTCGACATTAACGAGCCGCGCAGTGTGCTCGGCGCGTTCCAAATATCGCCCCATCCAATACAGACTGTCAGCGACGCGCGAAAGCATTCCCGCGTCGCGTTTGAAAGCTTGAACGTAATAATTGCGAGGGGGACGCATAGCTATGCGGTTCGTCCCTCTCTGGCGATTCGCGCTCCCGGTTCGGAACTCGCGTGAGTCAATTGCTGGCGCATCTCTTCCAAAAGCTCTTCGCCCACGGCGCCTTCCCGAAGCACCCACGTATCTTTGCTGCCGCCGCCCTGGGAGGAATTCACCACCAGAGAACCTTTGCGCAGGGCCACGCGGGTCAGGCCACCCGGAATCAACGTCACCTTCTCGCCCATCAGGATGTATGGCCGCAGGTCGATGTGGCGAGACTCGACGCTGCCATCAATCAGGCAGGGCGCGCAGGAAAGCGTCAGCGTTGGTTGCGCAATGTAGTTGCGCGGGTCAGCAAGGATCCGCATGCGATAGTCTTCGCGCTGCGCAGCGGAACTTTGCGGCCCAATCAACATGCCGTAACCGCCAGATTCACCCACCGCCTTCACCACCAGATTTTCCAGATTGTCGAGGACATGCTGGCGATGCGTCTCGTCAGACATCAGGAACGTCGGAATGTTTGGAAGAATTGGATCTTGATTCAAGTAATAGCGAATGATTTCAGGCACGTACGCGTAGACCGCTTTATCATCGGCGACGCCAGTTCCAATGGCGTTAGCTAGAGTAACGTTTCCGGCGCGATACGCATTGAACAGCCCGGGAACACCGAGTGAAGAATCCGGTCGGAAACAGAGTGGATCCAGAAAATCGTCATCGACGCGGCGATAGATAACATCAACGCGGCGAAGACCTGCCGTGGTGCGCATATACACGATGTTGTCGTGGACCAGAAGGTCGCGGCCTTCCACAAGTTCAATGCCCATCTGCTGGGCGAGGAACGTGTGTTCGAAGTAGGCAGAGTTCGAAACTCCAGGCGTCAGCAAGACGTTCGTGGGATCCTGCCGATAAGGACAATTATCGGGGGCCAGGCTGCGAAGGGTGGACAGCAGTTCGCGCGGGTAGTGATCGATGGGCCAGACTCCGTAATCGCGAAAAAGGGTAGGGAATACACGCTTCAGCACTTTCCGATTGGCGACCATGTAAGAAACGCCGCTGGGCACCCGCAGATTGTCTTCGAGCACGGCGAACGCCCCGTCGGGCAGCCGCACGAGATCCGTACCGCAAATGCTGACATAAATGTCGCGGGGCACATTGAGGCCGCGCATCTCACGTCTGAAGTGTTTGCAACTGTAAATGAGATCGCGCGGTACTACCTTGTCGGAGAGAATACGTCCCTCGTGATAGATGTCGCGAAGAAACAGGTTAAGAGCGGTGAGCCGCTGCGTCAGCCCTTTTTCGATCTTCGTCCATTCGCTCGCAGCGATGATGCGCGGCAAAAGGTCGTTGGGGAAAATGCGTTCGGTACCTTCTTTACTCCCGTATACGGTAAAAGTAATGCCTTCGTGCAGGAAGGCGAGGTCTGCGGCCTGCTGGCTGCGGCCCAATTCTTCAGGAGGCAGAGTCAGCAGGGTCTGGTTCAGGGCGCGATAGTGCTCGCGCGGCACACCGGGTGACGCAAACATTTCGTCGTAAGCCTTATCAATTTTGTAGTTCACAAAGGATGGAGGAAGATGGATGCGTGATGGTATCGCCGCGGCTGTCATCGTTCGTCCTGCAACCCGGCTGGGAGGGTCGTTCAGCTCAGCACTCCGGCGGCCACTCCCGCTTTCTGGTCGAAATTGCCCGACGAAGCTGGTGCACCACGGGCTGGGTCAATCTATGTCGGTGGGCGAGGTGAGTCCAATTCAAATTGCTGATGGAAAGAATAGTCGATTCAAATGGCTGTAACATTCGACGGCTATTTTGCTGTGTTTGCTTGAGAGGTCAACCCTAGATCCGTCGCGCACAATCCTTAAACAGTAGAGTGCGCTCAGCGAAGCTGAAATCTGGATTTAGGACTGTCGCGGACTTGAGCGTAGATGTAAGATTCGCAAGCGTGTTGGCGCGAGGAGGGTGTATGCGGATCGCGCGGTATTCGGCACTCGCAAGACCTGCCATGTATGTCCCGAAGCGCTTTCCGACAAACATAAAACGGATGAAAGCTAGATTCGCAAGGGTTGCTATCCGCTGGAGTGCACTCGCACTATTAGGTTTTGCACTGATTTCCACAGAGAGGCTATATGGTCAGGCCTTGCAGGAACCGTTTGTCGATCCCCTCGAACCTGTCACCGGCAAGACTGAGGTACTCACTTCTCCCGAGCAACGCCAGCCAGCCATCGATCTGCTGACCCAGGTACAACGCAATTTCAGCGTAGTGATGTCGGGTGCGCCATACACGATGAAAGTCTCCTTTACTGCCAGTGGAACGTCTGAATTCGAGGGCGAAGGAACCATGGACGCTATCGAGGCTGCTCCCAACTGGTATTGGACAGCGCACCTGGCGGGCGTGTCGCCGATGCGCATGGGCATTCGAGGTCACATATACGGGAGCGCCGAGGCTGTGCCAATGCGTGTGCAAATGGTGCGCAGCGCCCTATTCAGGCCGGTGCCAGGCTTCCCAAACCAAAAGGCCATTCGAACCGCAAATGCGAACCTAAGCGGCCTGGAAGTTACCTGCGTATTGCTCTCCGGCAGCGTTGCTAAAGCGGTGCCGGCCCGTAGCTGGTCGGACCGCGAGTATTGCGTCGATGCCAATGGCTTGCTTCGCCTGGCTTCGGAAGCTGCGGGCGCTTACACGCTATACGACTACGAAAATGCGATTCAGTTTCACGGACATGTGATTCCCCGGAATATTAAGGTTGTTCAAGGTGGAGCAACCGTGCTGGAAATTCACGTGGAAAGCTTGGAAGAGGGGGTCGCGGGCGAAGACACCGCATTCAAACCCACGCCGGAAATGTTGGCACTCGGTCCCGCGTACGTGATGGGAAGCTCGGAGTGGACTCCCATTCGGGTCGACCCTAATCCAAATGGTCCCCTGCAGCGGATTGACACCGTCATCGTCCACGCCATTGCCAGCCATGACACCGGGAAAGTGTTGGATGCCGAGGCCGTGCAGACTGGCAATCCTACTCTGGCGGCCAAGGCCATCGACGTAGTGAGACAAACTTCTTTTCCCCCGACAGGCTTGCAGCGCGAGCTATTTGTTGCCGTCGAGTTCTTCAATCGACAGGAATAGGCGTCGCGGTTCTAATACCAACTGCCCGAGCGAGTTAGTACGCAATTAATAGGTCGACTCCACCAATCGACCCTCAACCAGTTCGTACAGGCCCGCTACACGGCGTGCGCTGGCCAGCAATTCTGCAAGCAGATCGGCGATGTGCTCAATTTGACGGAAGAGTGATGCGTGATTGGTAGCGGAACCAGGCAAAATTACTATAACCGACGACGTCCTTTCTAGCTGCGAAACATGTGAATACCAGAAACAGGTCGAAGCTTCTCGGATGCGTCAGATTTCGACTCTGCCGGATAGGGAATGGGGCGATCGGCTAAGAGAAGGTGAAAGAGATTGCCATCCGAACGGGAAATCATCGGTATCCCTTCGCATAGGCGGCAGAGGATGGCTTGCTGGCCCTGCAGAACACGCTGAGGGCAAAGATTGAAGTTGCGATAGCCTGCGCGAGCTTCTAGCAGAGTTCCTGTGCTCACAGGGCACCTCCAAGGTGCAAAAAGAACCACCACTGCAGTTGGACAAGCCTGCAGCATTGACGGGATGGATGGGTGGACCCATATTAGGAGGATTGGATAGTTAAGTTAATAACCCATACAGTTACTATTTTACACTAGATGGTCTTACCTACGTGTCGCGTTGCCGCTCGACTGCGCAAGCCGAACTCAGCGCGTACTCGATCTCGCTTGGTGAGTAGCCAAGTTCCTGTAAAACACTGCGGGAGTGTTCGCCGTAGAGCGGCGGTGGCAGGCGGTAAGTTGCCGGTTGCGATGTGAAGCGAATCGGATTAGCGATACTGCGTGCCATCTGTAAGCTGGGGTGTTCGATCTCTACGATCAACCGGCGGGCCATCGTCTGCGGGTCGCTTAGTGCTTCACCAACCGTGTTTATAGCCGCGGCGGGAATGTCGGCAGCAGCCAGCTTTGCTATCCATTCTGCCGAAGGGAGAGCGTCGAAGCGTTCCTGGATCGCGGGAATAAGCTGCTCGCGATTTTCGATGCGCGAGGCGTTCGTAGAAAAACGAGCATCACTGCCGAGAGTATCTTCCGCGCCAAGTAGGCGCACCAGTCGGGGCCACTGTTCTGGTGTGCCAACGGCTACGACAAAGTGGCGATCATCTCCTCCGCGAAAAAGTTGATACGGAACGATATTCGGATGCGCGTTTCCCCATCGGCGCGGTGACACGTCAGCATTCAGATAGCTGCTGCCGGCGTTCGCCAGCCAGGTAAGCTGCGAATCAAATAGTGCCATGTCGATAAAATCACCTTGTCCGGTGCGTTCACGAGCATATAAAGCTCCGAGAATGCCCATGGCCGCATACATGCCTGCCGTCATGTCGGCAATGGCAATAGGAAAACGCATCGGGCCGCCACCAGGATCACCCGTGAAACTCATCACACCAGCTTCAGCCTGCGCCAAAATGTCGTAGCCCGGCTGCCCGGCCTTCGGGCCCGAGAAGCCATAACCCGTAATACTGCAGTAGATCAGCCGCGGATTCTTGGCCCGAAGTGTGACTGGATCGATGCTGCGACGCTTTAGCGAAGAAAGCGAAGGCTGGTTGCATATGAAAATGTCGGCAGCGGCCAGCAGCCGTTGCAGGATTTCCAAACCCTGTGGATGGTCGTAATCAAGGACGATCGAACGTTTGTTCCGGTTGGTCGCCAGGAAGTATGCCGATTCGGTTCCGACAAAGGGCGGGCCCCAGGTCCTCGATTGATCACCAGTCCCTGGGCGTTCCACTTTGACAACGTCCGCGCCGAAGTCGCCTAGCAACATAGCGCAATACGGGCCCGCGAGGGCTTCGGTCAGCTCCACTACTCGAATTTTTTCTAGGATCATTTGCAGCGATTATATAGCGGAGAATGCCCATCTGAATCGTCAAGAAACTAGTGTGACACGCTAGCTTGCTTGCAACGCCCGCTTCCCGGAGAATAAGGAATTCACAAATGGATACGAAAGCAAGTGACGGCGCGAACGCCGCGCCCTACGGAGATCCCCGGAAGATGGCCACTTTGGCTCACCCACCAAAACGTTTTGTTGCGTATTTCTCTATGGAGATTGCGCTCGAGAACGCCATGCCCAGCTACAGCGGCGGATTGGGTGTTCTGGCAGGGGATACGGTGCGCGCCGCCGCAGATATTCGTCTGCCCATGGTCGCGGTCTCGCTGCTGTATCGCAAGGGATATTTCCGGCAACGTCTGGCGGAAGATGGAACGCAGACGGAAGAGGCTGTCGAGTGGCAAGTCGAAAAGTTCCTGCAAGAGGAAACGCCCCGTGTCACAGTCACGTTAGAAAATCGCCGTGTCCAGTTGCGTGCCTGGCGCTACACCGTAAAAGGTGTGCAGGACTACGATGTCCCGGTCTACTTTTTGGACGCGGACTTGCCGGAGAATGACGCTCGCGATCGTGAGTTGACCGGCTCTCTTTATGGCGGCGATCCGTATTACCGACTGTCGCAGGAAGTTTTGCTGGGCATCGGTGGTGTGCGTATGTTGCGCGCGCTGGGTCACACCGATTTGATGCGCTACCACATGAACGAAGGGCACGCCGCGTTGCTCACCTTGGAATTGCTGGATGAAGAAACCAAGCGCGCCGGACGCACATCTGTAAAGGCGGAAGACATCGAAAAGGTGCGCAGCAAATGCGTTTTTACGACCCACACACCCGTTCCAGCCGGCCACGACAAGTTTCCTGTCGAATACCTGACTCGGCTGTTTCCCGATCAACAAAAATTCTTTGACTTGAAAGATGCGTCCTCGGCCGACTTGGTTAAGAGCGTTTTGCAAGCCGAACAGACTTATCCAGACTTAGCAGAAGCTGCGCGGCGTGGCGCGTCGTTGAACATGACATATTTGGCGCTGAGCTTGAGCAATTTCGTGAATGGTGTGGCGAAACTTCACGGCGAAGTTTCGCGGCGCATGTTCCCGAATGTGCCGATTGAAGCCATTACCAATGGCGTCCATGCGGCCACCTGGGCGGCTCCGGCGTTTCGCGAATTATTTGATCGTTACATTCCATCTTGGCGCCAGGATAATTACAGTCTGCGCGGCGCGTTGGGTTTGCCCCCGGAAGAAGTGTGGACGGCACATCTGCTTGCGAAGCATGAACTGCTGGAAGTGGTGCGCAAAAAGACCGGCCTGAAGCTCGATCCCGAAGCATTCACCATCGGTTTTGCGCGGCGTGCCACTGGATACAAGCGCGCCGACCTTATTCTTCAGGACCTGGACCGCTTGCGGCAGATCGCCAAGAACGTAGGACATTTCCAGATTGTCTATGCCGGCAAAGCGCATCCGCGAGATGCCGGCGGCAAAGAAATCATCAAGCGTATCTACAAGGCCAAAAAAGCTTTGAAAAAAGCGGTCACCGTCGTCTTCCTCGACGATTACAATCTTGACCTTGGCGGCAAACTCACCGCCGGCGGCGATTTGTGGCTGAATACACCGCAATATCCTCTGGAGGCTTCCGGCACTAGTGGCATGAAAGCGGCCTTGAACGGTGTGCCGAGCTTAAGCATTCTCGACGGTTGGTGGGTCGAAGGACATATCGAAGGCATCACCGGATGGTCGATCGGTCAGCCTCATCGCGGCGACCCTGGCCCGGAAACTCCGGTAGACAATGTTGAAGATGCGGAAAGTTTATATTCGAAATTGGAGAGCGTGATCCTGCCCATGTTCTACGAGGATCGCAACCGCTATCTCACCGTGATGCAGCATTCCATCGCCATCAACGGTTCGTTCTTCAACACCCAGCGCATGGTGCAGCAGTACATTACTGACGCGTATTTACGCTAGCGCGCCGCGCTTTCACTTCCTTTTCCGAGCGGACTTCCAGCAACAAGACCTTGCGTTCCAGGATGTGGAATCCTGCTTTGCGATAAAAGTCCTCGGCTCCCTTGTTGTGGTGTGTAACCTGCAACTCGATGGTGCGGATGCCACGCTCGCGGCAAAAATCTTCCACTTCATAAAGCGCTAGCGAGCCGATACCTCTGTTGCGGAAACGCTTTTCAACATACACATCGATCAGCAGTCCTTCGACGCCACCATATTCCAAATCAAAATTGTAGGTGAGCAGAGCATAGCCCACTGGCTTTTTGTGGTTGTCCATGAGCCAGGCCTGCCCTTGCGAAACGTTACGCAGCAGCGTGTCCAGGCCTTTCGTCAGGGACTTGCGGTTAAACGGAATTTTGCTCGAACGATAGTAGGTGACGATCAGCTTCAGCAGTGCGTCATTATCTTTTGGTCTGCACGGGCGGAACGATACCAGCATAAAACCTCATTTCTTTTCGCGGGCTGGGACTTTCTTCGAGCCCTGAATTTCCGAGGACATATCCAAAATGTTCGAACGTGAAAAATACTTATAGAAATTCCATGAGCCGTATTTTGCTGCAAGTTGCGGCAAAACCGCGTTCACTAAGTCGTCGCCGCTCTTTCCTTCTTGTGTTGCCTTCGCGACCATCGTGCGCAGGTCAGAAAGATATTGCTGAAAATCGCGAACGTCGGCAGGTTTGCCTACATCGCCATGCCCTGGCACGAAGATAACGGCATTCTGCGGTGGGCTATCGGTGCGCGACTTCACCGGAAGAGCGAGAATGTCGTGCAACGTAACGTCCCAGACAGTGGTATTCGCGTCGATGAGATTGGGCAGAGTCTTGTTCCAGAAAAGATCGCCGCAAAACGCCACGCCAGCGTCGGGAATGTTGACGACCGAATCACCGCCGGTGTGACCATCCATAAACGTCACGTCAATCCGCCGATTGCCGAGATACAGCGAAATTGCCTCGTCGTAGGTAACTTCCGGAGCCCACAGATTCTCAACTAGCTTTTTCTCCTCCGGCTTGATCTTGTCGCCAAAGAATTTCAGATTTTCTGTGTGGATCCAGGTACGAACACTGTGCTGTGCCACGACCGCCGCGCCTTCTTGTGCGAACACGCGATTCCCGGCGACATGATCCAGATGGTAGTGCGTATTAACCACAAATTTCACTGGCAAGTGCGTGAGCCGGTGGATCTCGGTCATTAATGCCTTCGCGGCCGCTTCGTTTTCAAAGGTGTCGATGACCAGCACGCCATCGTCGCCGACCACAAATCCAGAGTTAGCTCCCGCGTCACCTTTGGGATTATCGATAGCCGCCCAGATATTTGGGCCGATGAGTTTCAATTCAAAGGGCAATGCAGCGTTTGTCGCGGCGGGAGTCGTCGCTTGCGCGAAGCAGGCGGTGCCAAATATGAAAAATGACAAAAAGAAGAGCAAGCGCTGGGAACTTCGCATGAGCAATATCGTACTTCAGGATGAGCGCGACGGAAAGTACGGTGGCATATTATGGGAAGACCAACCGAATTTAACGCACGCGATTTTTGTACAGTGCCATGCCCACTGCCGCATCAATTCCTTGCACTTCCAGTGCACGGATTTCGCGCCGCGTCGAAATCCCTCCGGCAGCGATGATCGGAAGTTTCGTGGCCCTATGAAGATCGGCAAACCACTTCAGATTGGCGCCCTGCATCGTGCCTTCCCGATCCACATCGGTGCAAAGAAAGCTCGCACAATAGTTTTCAAGCGCGGGCATGACCTCCATGGGAGCGACTGCCAGCGCCTCGCGCCAGCCGCGAACTACAACCTGGCCCTTGGCAGTATCAAGTGCGATGACGATATGTTTCTTACCGATATTCGCAGCAAGCTTCTTCAAGAAGGCGTCATTGGGCTTGGCGTTTCGAAATGCCGCACTTCCAACAATGACGTGCGTGGCTCCCAACGCGACCAGTGCCTCTGCCCGGCGCACCGTTCGAATACCACCACCAACGCGGACCTTCATCGCATGCTCACTCCGCGCTCGCACACAAAGCTCCTTGACCAGCCGATTGTTGTGGCCTTTCCGCAGCGCTGCATCTAGATCAATGACGTGCAGCCACTGATAATGGCCGAAGCGTTTCAGCAGACCCATCACGTCCGATACAGCGAGCTCGCGCCGTCGTCCGTGGACAAGTTGCACGGCTTGGCCGCCCTGTAGATCGATGCAGGGAATCAGCACGGCAGTCGCACCGCGATGCTGTTCTGCTGGAGGAAAGTTTTCAGTTCGCGAATGGATTGCGTGTTGTTGTGGAAAATAGAGGCGGCGAGCGCAGCGTCGGCCGCACCCTCATGAAAGATTTCAAGGAAATGTTGCGCGACCTTGGCCCCGCCCGACGCAATTACCGGAACGCTCACCGCGCGGCTGATCGTGGACGTCAATTCAATGTCAAAGCCGGATTGGGTGCCATCGCGATCCATCGAGGTAAGCAGAATTTCTCCGGCGCCCATTTCGACGCCGCGTTGCGCCCAGGTTTGCGCATCCAGCGCTGTCTCGCCCCGGCCGCCGCGCACGCGGACCTCCCAACGTCCCGTCGTTTTGCGTTTCGCATCAATCGCCAGCACCACGGCTTGTGCACCAAATTCACGCGAAAGTTCGCTGATCAATTCAGGCCGTTCGACCGCCGAGGTGTTGACCGTGACTTTGTCCGCTCCAGCGCGAACCACGCCGCGCGCATCTTTGAGCGACCGAATACCGCCGCCGGCGCTCAGCGGAATGGCAAGCTGCTCGGCTACGCGGCGAATAGTCTCAAGAAACGTGGGGCGATTGTCTCGGGATGCCGCGATGTCCAGCACGACCAGCTCATCGGCGCCTTCCGCATTGTAACGGGCAGCGAGCGCCACAGGATCGCCAGCATCCCGCAAGCCTTCAAAGTGCACACCCTTGACGACGCGGACGCCATCCGTGTCCAGACAGGGAATGATGCGATGGGCCAGGCTCACGCGGCGACCTTCAAAAAGTTCTGCAGCAGTTTGGCACCCGGCGCACCACTTTTCTCCGGATGAAATTGCACGCCGAACAAATTGTTGTGCTCGAGGACTGCTGTGAATTCGTTGCCGTATTCGCAGGTTGCGACGGTCTCCTCGCCACTGTGAGCCGCGGCATAAGAATGCGCAAAATAGAAATGCGCGTCAGGCGAAATTCCTTGCAGCAAGCAGCTTTCGCGCGTGGCGTGCAACTGGTTCCAGCCCATGTGGGGAAGCTTCACGCTATTTGGCAACAGGGAAACACGGCCTGGGAAAAGAGACAGCCCGGGCAAATCAGGTGCTTCGTCGCTGGCCGTGTAAAACACCTGTAAGCCGAGGCAAATTCCCAGAAATGGAACCTCCCGAGATATGGCGCCAAGAATCGGTTGCCGTAAATTGTGTTTGTTCAGCGCTGTAATGAGAGCTGCACAATGACCAACGCCAGGAAGAATCAAACAGCAAGCCTCGTCAATTTCTGCAGGTGAGTTAGTAGCCGAGACTTCAACATCCAGCCGGCGCAGCGCCCGCGCCACAGAAGTGACATTCCCCGCGCCGTAATCGATCAGCGTAACGATCACAGCAATTCCTTGGTGCTGGGAAGCACATTGCGAAGCCTCTTGTCTCTGGACACTGCAAATCGCAGCGCCCGCGCGAACGCCTTAAAGACCGCCTCAACCTGATGATGCGAAGAACGTCCGTACAGAACGCGCAAGTGCACATTCGCGCGAGCCGATTGTGCGAAGCCTTGAAAGAAGTCTTCGACCAGCTCGGTTTGCAGACCGCCGACCCGTTTCGAACTAAACCGGGCATTCACCACGCAAAACGGTCGACCACCCAGATCGATGGCCGCTGCGGCCAGCGTTTCATCCATCGGCATCAGAAAATATCCCGCCCGCAGGATGCCGCGTTTATTTCCCAGCGCCGCAGTGACAGCTTCACCAAGGACGATGCCAACATCTTCCACGGTGTGGTGCTGATCGACATCCAGGTCGCCTTTGGCGCGTAGAAACAGGTTGAACCCGCCGTGCCGTGCGACCAGATCCAGCATATGATCAAAAAAACGAATCCCAGTAGAAACGTCAGAAGTTCCGCGTCCATCGAGTTTCAGTCGCAGCTCAATCTGCGTTTCTTTGGTGTTGCGGCGGATTGTGGCGGATCTGGGCATGGGCGTCCTATCAACCAGCATCAAAGAGTCGCAGAATTGTTTTGAGTTCGGCTTCGGTGCCAATAGAGACGCGGGCGAAGCCTGGGCCGATGTCTCTGCTGCGTTCGCGGACCAGAATGTTGTGTTTTTTCAACGTGCGAAAAAATGTCGGCCCACTCTCGCCAAAATCGGCAAGCAGAAAGTTGCCGGCACTCGGAAAAACCCGCACCCCACGTCGCTTCAGTTCTGCGGTCAGCCAGGTGCGCAGGCGTTTCACGCCTCGCACGTAGCGAGCAATCGTTTTGCCTTCTTCGATCGCAGCGCCGGCCGCAACCAGTGCGGCCAAATTAACGGGAAACGGCGGCATCGCCCGGCGAACGAGTGCCAGAGAGTCCCGCTGCGCAATCACCGCACCAAGGCGAAGCGAGGCTAGACCCGCTGCCTTGGAAAACGTGCGCGCGATAAACAGTTGGGGGTATTTGCGAATCCACGGAACAAAGGTAAGCTCCGAAAAATCGGCATACGCCTCGTCCATCACCACCACGGTATTCGGAGCGTTTTGCAGAACCTTCCCGATATCTTTTTTGGGGACGAGAGTTCCCGTTGGATTGTTGGGGTTCGCCAGGAAGAAAACGCGCGGTTTCTTTCGAAGCCCCAATAAAACCTCATCGAGAGGAAATTTCATTTGTGGCGTGTAACGAACGACGTCTACATGAGCGCCTGCGATCTCCGCGTAGTATCGATACATAGGAAACGTGGGCTCGCAAATCAGAATATGGCTATCAGGTTCGACAAACGTGTCGAAGAACACGCGCAACGCATCGTCTCCGCCGTTGGTCAATGCCAGCTCATCCGGCCGCACACGAAAGTATCGTGCCAACGCACGGGTTCTCACTTCGTACTCCGGATACATCGCTAATTCTTTACTGGAGAGCCGAGCCAGCGCCTTGCGCACCGCCGGACTACAGCCGGTAGTGTTCTCATTGAAATCAAGGCGCACTTTGCCAAAACGGCCCTCCGCAGGGGCCTCATAAGTACGGCGCTCCAGAATAGCCTTCCGAACTGGAAGCGTTACCTTCACCGGCGCACCTCAATCGCATTTGCGTGAGCATGTAGGCCTTCGGCTCGCGCCAGTGTTTGGACATCGTCCGCCAATCGTGCGAATCCTGCCGGTTCGATGGTCTGCGCGCTCATGCACTTTACAAAGTCCGCTGCGGAGAGTCCGCCACGCCGTCGAGCCCATCCACCCGTTGGCAAAACATGATTGCTGCCGCTGGCGTAATCCCCAAACGGTTGCGCGCTGAGCGGCCCGACAAAAACCGTTCCACTCGACGTTATACGATGAAGCGTTACCTCATTCGCTTCCGGCAGACTTAAATGTTCCGGCGCAAAACGGTTCACGAAGTCCACCGCGGCATCCCACGTGGAAGCCAGAAGAATAGCGCCTGTCTTTGCCATGGAAATTTGCGCCGGATTGTTGCCGCGCAGCGTTTTTAGCTGTGCAAGGACTTCCCCTTGCACGCGTAGCGCGAATTCGGCAGACACCGTCACCAGGTAACTCCCCGCATCAGGAGCGTGCTCCGCCTGAGCCAACAAATCAGCAGCGATGAACTTCGGGTCTCCTCCATTGGCCAGCACTACCGCTTCGGTCGGCCCCGCAGGTAAGTCAATTGCGCAATCAGAACTGACTAATTGCTTCGCCGCCGTTACGTAGCGATTCCCCGGACCAAAAATCTTATCCACTCGCGGCACCAGACGCGTGCCATATGCCAAAGCAGCAATTGCCTGCGCGCCTCCGATTCGCGCCACTCGCTTTATTCCCAGCAAGTCCGCAGTGGCCATCAGTTCGTCATTGGGATGTGGGCATACGGCGGTGATCTGCTTGACTCCAGCCACTTGCGCCGGCACAACCGTCATGATTAAAGTCGACACCAGCGCGAATCGCCCGCCAGGAATGTAGCAACCGATAGACTCAATGGGACGCACCATCTGGGCGACTTTCACGCCGGGCTCTACTTGCAGTGTCCATTCCTGCGGCATCTGTTTCTCGGCCACACGCCGAACATTTGCGGCAGCGTGAGCCACGGCACCCAAGAATTGCGGGCTGACGCGTTTCTTTGCGCTGGCGAACTCGCGCTTGGAAATCCACATGCCCTGCTTTTGCAGGTCCGTCCCATCCAATTTTTTCGTCCAGTTGGAAAGCGCACGGTCACCACGCTTACGCACGTCCGATACAATCGCACTAGCAATTTCCTGTGCGTCGCGATCTTGCCCTTCTCGCAGACGTGCCAGCATGGCTTCTGTTTTTGGCGTGAGTTTCAGGATTCTCATCAGAACACAATCTTGTTTAGAGGATATTCCACAATGCCCTCAGCCTTCGCCGCTTTCAGTTTTGGCAGAATCTGCCGCACCACTGCCTCTTCGATGATGGTGTTGACCGCTACCCAGTTCGAATCGCTCAATCCGGAGATCGTGGGGTTCTTGAGCGCCGGAAGCACCGACAACACCGTGGCTAGATCCTCGCGCTTCACATTGAGCATCAGTCCCACACGAGTGGCGGCGGCAATCGCTCCTTGCAGCATCAGCACCAGATTCTCTGCCTTTTCGCGCTTCGCAGGATCTTCAGCGGACTTTCGATTGATGATCAACACCGTCGAAGATTCAAGTACCGTATCCAAAATCCGCAAGCGATTGGCTCGCAGCGAAGACCCGGTTTCCGTCACTTCCACGATGGCGTCTGCCAATTGCGGCACTTTCACTTCCGTAGCACCCCAGGAAAATTCAACGTGGGCCTTCACTCCGTGCCTCGCCAGATATTTTTCCGTGATGCCCACAACCTCAGTGGCGATGATCTTGCCTTCCAGATCGCGCGGCTCGCGGATGCTGGAATCCTCGGGCACCGCAAGCACCCACTTCACGCGCGCCAGACGCTGCTTCGCATAGACCAGTTCAGCCAATTCGATTACGTCTGCTTGCGTTTCTACCACCCAATCGTGGCCCGTGATTCCTGCGTCTAACGCGCCCGAAGCCACATAGCGCGCCATTTCCTGCGCGCGCACCAGCAAACAATTTATCTCGCCATCATCGATATTAGGCACATAGCTGCGCGAACTAATGGTCACTTTCCACCCGGCGCGGCCCAGCAGATCGATGGTCGCATCCTGCAGACTTCCTTTCGGAATCCCCAGTTTGAGCAGACTCACTCTGCCCCCTTTTTACCGTACGCATCATCCGGGGAGAAAACCCGCTCCGCGATGACTCGCGTTGCGCCATCTTTTTCTAATTCGCGGAAAAAACAACTGCGGTAACCTTCGTGGCAAACGCCTGGTCCCAGTGGCTCGACATGAATCAGCAGGGCATCGGCATCGCAATCGATCTGCAGGTCTTTGACTCTGAGCACATGGCCGCTGGTCTCTCCCTTCTTCCAAAGGCGATTGCGGGAGCGGCTGAAGAAGTGAACCTCACCCGTGCGCTGGGTCGCTTCCAGCGCTTCCTGGTTGACGAAGCCTAACATCAGCACGTCGCCGTTGCGGTAGTCCTGAATCACGGCCGGAATGAGGCCGCTCATTTTTTCGAACGCGAGTTGCATCACAGGCTCCCTAAAAACAAAAAACCCGCCGGAGCGTTGCGCGCCAGCGGGCTGATAAGTGCTCTATAAAAAGCTCTAAGCAGGCCAAGACGGGCGCGGCAGGAAACCGTGATGATGGTGGTGTCGATGCGCCCGATGAATCATGACTGCTCCAAAATACACAATTTCACGCCAGTTCTAGCATGCAAAAAACAGATGCATGAAACCTAAAAAGCTGAAAGATTCTCTGGTCTTAGAAGTCCAGGAGCTCCGCTACCCGGTATAGTTGACGGTCATTAAGAGGTGCACAGCCACTCCATACTTGTTGTTGGGCAGCTTTTCCACGCGTACGATCTCACCCACATATTCGCAATTCATAGGGTCATGCGCGGAGCTAAACGGGAAGGTCACGAACACCCGCATACCTTTGTAATACTTTTCGCGGCGCGAGGTGAAGTAGATTCCCTCTTTCGAGGCATTGATGCTGACTGGAAGATCCTCAAAGTGCTCGTCTTTGGGGTCGGACGGACGCACTCGGAGAGGCCGCGCAATCTTGGCGCGACGGCTGCGTCGCTTCTGGGCGAATTGTTGTTCCAAGGTTTCCGACATGCCTGCAAACTCATGTAACGATGTATCTTCTATGATTCGGGGCCGAGCGTGAAACGTCAAGACGCTGCGCCGAATCTGATACTGTCGAGAGCGCTATGACCCATATCGGAGGTGTTTATGACCGAGAAGCTTCAGAAACCAGATGCGGAATGGAAGAAGGAACTCACTCCCAACCAATATTATGTGACCCGGCAAAAAGGTACCGAGCCGCCGTTCACTGGGGAATATGAATCGATGGAAACGGCCGGCACCTACAAGTGCGTATGTTGCGGTCAGCCGCTATTCCGCTCAGAAGCGAAGTTTCACTCCGGTTGTGGCTGGCCAAGTTTCACAGCCCCGGCTAAGCCGGAAGTGCTGGAAGAAGATGCCGATCATTCGCACGGCATGGTTCGTACCGAAGTGCGTTGCAGCAAGTGCGAGGCGCATCTTGGACATGTGTTCGACGATGGCCCAGGTCCCACCGGGCTGCGGTATTGCATCAATTCGGTAGCTATGAAGTTAGACGAAGATGCGAAGTAGCGAGGCTCCGAGCGTGTTCGCAGGCTCTCTTCGATGCATGCTTATCTAACTTACGATTTTTTCGTTGTGAATTTGACTCTGATCGAAAATCCCAATTGCCCTTAGGCGGCTGGGCAGGAGTAGGCCACGAGTTCGGCAACTGGATCGCTTTCCTTCATCCACGCCGCAAGCAGCAACACTTTGTGTCCCGTAGGATAGCGGAATATGTAGTAGACGTTCGCGACGCCATCAATTTCGTAGAAGCCCGGCCGACGCAGGTCAGGGCGCCCCAAATGCCCGGCATTGAGGAGCAGACGAAGTTCCGTCAACTGCTCCGGTGAATGACTCCGGAGGTCCTCGATCGCGGGCGGTATTTTTTGAATATTCAACATTTGCGTACTCTTTCTCATCTTGGCCAGCATAGCGCGTCCTCAGTAAGTAAGACGTAAAACCTAGTCAAATGTTTCATGAACCGAACTAGCCCTAACAGATTGGTTTTGACTGCAAAACCGGCTCATTTTTCTTCTTCGCTCCTTTAGATGCAGGCACTTACACGGCTGGTGTATTTTATCGGGATTCTTGACAAGTTCTTTACAACTCAAATCGTATGCTTATAGAGAGCTTTGGCCCGCTGCTTAAGGGATGACTGCCGCTGGGAGGAAGGTCTGTCCAGACGTCGATCTTCGGCTCAGAAATCTTGGTTGCAATCCCTACCAGGATAAGTTCGCGCGTCATGTTAGTCCCGGAGTTCCTGAAGTCGGCTCAACCAGAAGAAGCGCAATTTCAGGAGGAATCGCAACATTCTGGAGAAGTGTTCGAAGTATGTTCGTGAAACAGCGCACGGGATCGTGAGCAACGAAGCCGGTGCTCAGTCAAACTGTGGGCTACTGCTAGTATGTGGCGCAGAATTCCTTAGAACCAGCAACCAGATGTGCCGTGTTTCCCGAACGATTGATAAATTTTTTTGATGGAGCGGCAGTTACTATCTCGACTGCTACTTGCGCGTAAAATTTTTCCTTGGCATAGTTAGAAAGTTCTCAACATAGAGGCGTACTGTGGCAAAACCAGTAATCAAGTCCCCGAGAAAATCGGTCCGCGACGAAAAGTCAGAGTTTGGTAAAGATCGTCGCCGCCGTCACCATCACTTTCTGGTCACCGTGAACTATGCAGATGGCGAGACGTTTGGCCGCGTTTATACGGATAAGGATAAAGCTTCGCGCTTTGCCGAGCGGCAGCGTCGTTCACCCGTCGTGAAATCGGCCCGAGTTTCGCAGGTTTCCTGAAGGGCACGCGCTAAAACAACGCCTGGCGCTATGTTTGAAATTTGCCGGGCAAGCGTGCTATAAAAGTGTAAGAGCGGCCTTAGTATAGTGGTAGTACGGAACCTTGCCAAGGTTCAGGTGTGAGTTCGATTCTCATAGGCCGCTCCATTTTTTCAAGTATTTACAGCCTCTGCTTCATTCCCGTGGGAACAGGTGGGAACAACAAGCAAATCTGGGCTGGCTTAGCCAAATCAACTAAATTGGAAACGAGTTGCGCCGTTGTGCTAGACGGGGATTCATGCGCCTCGCATAATGAAAGAGCTTTCCGTCTAATCCGTCGCACGGACATTCTGTGGTTCTAAATATGAAGGAGTTCTCTTGACGCTTGAGGCTTGGTGGATCGTCATTCTTTCGCTGGCAATCGCTTCCTGGATGCCGGAGATTGGCGGACGAGGTTTTTGCGCCATCGAAAGAGCGTTCACGAGCTTTGCGCAAAAGCGGACGGCCGCGATCATCGCTGTTTTCTTGGGAATTATTGTTATCCGGGTGGTTATGCTCCTGAGACTCCCCGTGCCTGCTCCTTTTGTCCATGATGAGTTTGCCAATCTCGTGCAGGCAGATATGTTCGCGCATGGCAGGCTGGCTTATCCTCCTCATCCCATGGCGCGATACCTCGAGACCTTTTATATCAATTTCTCGCCAACGTATTCTTCGATGTTCCCACCCGCACAAGGCGCCGTGCTCGCTTTCGGCCAATTGCTGGGACACCCTTGGATGGGCGTGCTTTTGAGCAGCGCAGCGATGTCAGCAGCGGTTCTGTGGATGTTGCAAGGCTGGCTGCCCGCGCAATGGGCACTACTCGGCACGATCTTGATGATGCTGCGCATCGGTGTTTTAGGTTACTGGGTCAATAGCTACTGGGGTGGAGCGGTTGCTGCCACTGGCGCAGCGCTGGTAATGGGTGCATTGCCCCGCATTCAAAAACACCAAAGAGTGCGTGACGCGATGTTGATGGGCATCGGGGCCGTAATCCTGGCAAACAGCCGTCCTCTGGAAGGTTTTCTGTTCTGCGTCCCGGTTGCGGCAGCCATGGGAATCTGGCTGTGGAAGCGTCGCAGGGAAGGCAAGGGCTTGCCAATCCGCAACGTGATTGTGCCAATCTCCACGATGCTGGCTCTGTTGGTCTCGTTCACTTTGTATTACAACTGGCGGATTACCAATAATCCGTTTGAAATCCCGCATCTGCTCTATATCAAGCAGAATCTGAGTGTTCCGCTATTTCTGTGGCAATCGCCGTTGCCGGCAAAAAACTTTACGAACCCACAGTTCCACCAGCTATTCGATGTGTGGCTCTTCCAGCAATACAACGGAACGTGGATGGTCGCCAAACGGATTACGTGGCTGAAGGTGGCATATTTCTGGGAGTTTTTTCTGGGAGTGTTCATGTCGGTGCCTTTGGTCGCGTTTCCCCGGGTGGTGAAAGAGCGGAAGATGAGGTTGCTGGTCATCCAGTTTGCGATATGCGCCGTGGGCTTGCTCGCAGTGACATGGTTCATGCCGCACTATGCGGCTCCGCTGATAGTGACGTTCCTAACCCTGCTGATGCAGTGCCTGCGATATCTAAGGCAATGGAAGTTTCGCGGACGTCCCGTAGGAATCGGATGGGTTCGGGTGATTGTATTGATGTCACTGGCGACGACTGGCGCATCTTTTCTCGCTATTATGCGCAGCCCGTACGATGCCCCCCATTTCGATCGTTGGCAGATTCACAATTGGGGGCGCCAACAAGTGAGCGAGAGGCTACACCAAATACCCGGCGAACACCTCGTGCTGGTTCGTTACTCAGCTGAGCACGATACTCATGGAGAATGGGTCTACAACGCCGGAGACATCGACCATGCCCGAATTGTCTGGGCTAGGGAAATTCCAGGAATGGATTTGACTCCTTTGTTCGCCTATTATCCGAATCGCCGAATATGGATCGTAGAACCCGACGTTGGACGCTTGTACCCTTATCCCTCACCTTCGGCTAACACATCTTTTTCTCCATAACGAACGCGCTTACACATCGGCCGTGAAAGCAAAAGGGTGCCGTTAGCACTCCGGGGGCGAACTCGGTTTGGGATAAGTCCTCCACAATCCCATCGTAGGAGCCGGAATGAGTCGCGGAGAGAGTCGTGGTGCCGCGGCGTTAAGCAGTCAATTTTCGACGATTACGGGCATTTGATCGACGGTGATTTCCCCTGGCAAAATTTTGAGGTTGTTGCGCCAATCGCGGTAGTCCGAGAACTGCAGGTTATTGGGTAGGTGAACCGAGTGGCTGGTTCCCGTGCAGTCCCACAAAATCCAACCCTCGTAACCGCCTGGGCGCTGTAACTCGCAGGCCCAAAGACCATCTTCGAATTGATCGCAATGGGTGAGTGTGGTCCCAACGAGCCAACCCTGCAAGTTGGCGTAGGCTTCGCCAGGCTGCCTGAGTCCTTGCCAGCTGTCGGACGCTTGGCCACACGCGGCTCCCCACAACGTTCCCGAAACGCAATTATCGTAGGCATACCAAACGAAGCGCGACACCCCCGACACCGTTTGAGCGATGTGAAAACGCATTAGCCAGGATGCTTCTTGCTCCTGGTCATCCGAGTTGGTTGCTCCCCAACTTGTCTCGGTGTCCCACAACTCGACCTGCGTCAACCCGTGTCTCTCGAGAACCTT
>Ga0210396_10002107_pt1 | contig 20563 bp, 19 predicted proteins | sample IncBWH17OmetaG_FD_155466 | JGI IMG/M metagenome (GOLD analysis project Ga0210396, IMG submission 155466) | Forest soil microbial communities from Barre Woods Harvard Forest LTER site, Petersham, Massachusetts, United States - Inc-BW-H-17-O ... | reverse complement strand
TCCTGCATTCGTTTCGACGCTCGCCATTTGCATCGTGTTCGTACCCATGTTTTTTCTCTCAGGGGTGGCGCGCTACCTTTTTGTGCCCCTCGCGGAAGCAGTCGTGTTTGCGATGATGGCCTCTTATCTGCTTTCGCGAACACTGGTGCCGACCATGGCCAAGTATTTGTTGCGTGGTCATGAAGCAGAGACGCTGGCAGCAAATCAAAGCCGAAATCCTCTGGTTGCCATGCAGATCAAGTTTGAAGAGGCCTTTGAGCGTTTCCGAGAGGGCTACCACGGGCTGTTAGAGCGTTGCCTTCATCACGAACGCGCTTTTCTTTCCGTCTTTCTCGGTGTGTGTCTGGCTTCTCTGGCATTCCTGATTCCGTGGTTGGGCCAGGATTTTTTCCCAGCAGTGGATGCCGGCCAGTTCAAATTGCATTTGCGCGCGCGGACGGGGACGCGCATTGAGGAGACGGCACGTCTTGCTGATCTGGTGGAGCAGTCAATCCGCGAGCAAATCCCGCCCAAAGAAATCACCAGCATTATCGACAACATCGGTTTGCCTTATAGCGGCATCAATCTTTCGTATAGTAACTCCGCTCCCATTGGGCCGGCTGATGCCGACATCATGGTCAGCTTGTCCGAAGGTCACCGGCCTACGGCCCAGTATGTCCACGATCTCCGTTTGCGACTTCCGCAGGAGTTCCCCGGGGCTACCTTCTCGTTCCTTCCGGCCGACATTGTCAGCCAGATATTGAACTTCGGTCTTCCCGCTCCCATTGACGTGCAGGTCGTGGGCTACGATTTGCAAGCAAACCGGGCGTTCGCCGACAAGCTGCTGGAGCGGATCCAGCAGGTTCCCGGGACTGTCGATCTGCACGTCCAGCAGCCTTTCGATCAGCCCTATTTGCATGTCAACGTGGATCGGACGAGAGCCCAACAGATCGGCTTCACGCAGCGCGACGTGGCCAACAATCTTCTGGTTTCGCTGAGCGGCAGTTTTCAGACGACTCCTGAATTTTGGGTTAATCCCAAGACAGGCGTGAGCTATTCCATCGCAACCCAGACTCCGCAGTACCGGGTAGACTCCTTACAGGACCTGGAGAACATTCCTGTAACTGGACCAAGCGGCGCCCGCTCCGGCATTTTGGCCAGCCTAGCTTCGATCCGCCGGGACGCTGGACTGGCCGTAGTCTCGCACTACGACATCCAACCTTTGATTGATATTTACGGTTCGGTGCAGGGCCGGGACTTGGGCGGAGTGGCGCGCGATATCAACCAAATCGTGCAGGATAGCAAGAAGGAACTGCCGCGCGGGTCGCAACTGATCGTCCGCGGGCAGATTCAGACGATGCGTTCGTCGTATCAGGGACTGCTGGGCGGCCTCGTGTTTTCGATTGTGCTGGTGTACCTGTTGATCGTGGTAAATTTCCAGTCCTGGCTTGATCCCTTCATTATTATCTCTGCCTTGCCGGCGGCCCTCGCTGGTATCGTTTGGTTTCTGTTCGTTACCCACACGACCCTCAGCGTTCCAGCGCTCACCGGTTCGATCATGTGCGTAGGGGTTGCAACGGCTAACAGCATCCTGGTGGTGAGCTTCGCAAAGGAGCAATTGGCCGAAGGGAAAGACGCGATTGCAGCCGCGCTCAATTCCGGGTTCACGCGTTTCCGCCCGGTGCTAATGACGGCTCTCGCCATGATCATCGGTATGGTTCCCATGGCGATCGGATTAGGCGAAGGCGGGGAACAGAATGCTCCACTTGGCCGGGCGGTCATCGGCGGTCTATTATTTGCGACGGTAGCAACCCTGTTTTTCGTTCCGGTTTTCTTCAGCGTCCTCCACGGACGCAGGGAGCGGATGGCTCGGCGCGAAGCAAAGCATTGATCTGATTTCATATTAATCTGGTTATAGAGTTCACGGAGTGTTTTCATGAAGGTTGAATCGCAAAATGAAATTGAGCAGCCGGTGCAAGCGGAGATGCCAGTGACGGAACAGGAACAAAAGCTGGTGGACCATCGCCAGGGGAAACCCTCACGCCGCTGGTGGATTGCCGTGCTTGCTTTGGTGCTCGTAGTGGCGATCGTCATTTCTGGAATTTTGCCTCGAATCCATGCCCGTGCGGCTCTAGATAAAGAAACGGCCGAGATGGCCATTCCAACCGTTTCCGTGATTCGCCCCAAGCGTGGCGCGCCGGCGCAAGAGGTGGTTCTGCCCGCGAACGTGCAGGCTTACATCGACGCTCCTATATATGCCCGTACAAATGGATACCTAAAACGCTGGTACGCGGACATCGGGGCACGTGTGAAGGCTGGGCAACTGTTAGCAGACATTGAGACTCCGGAGGTCGACCAGCAACTGCGGCAGTCACGAGCTGATTTAGCTACCGCCGAAGCCAACCTTAGTCTTTCGCAGATTACAAATACCCGCTATGCAGACTTGCTGAAAAGCGATTCCGTTTCCAAACAGGATGCAGACAATGCCGCGGGAGACTTTGCAGCCAAGCAGGCCACAGTCCAGTCCTCGCAAGCCAACGTGAGACGCCTGGAAGAATTGCAAGCTTTCGAGAAGATCTACGCTCCCTTCGACGGCGTGATCACAGCACGAAACACTGATATTGGCGCATTGATTGACTCGGGGAGCAGTGGAGGGGCGAGGACGGAGCTTTTTCATATTGTTCAGCCGGACAAGTTGCGGGTTTACGTCAGCGTCCCACAGGTCTACTCGCAGGCGGCGAAGCCCGGACTGAGTGCTGATCTGGTGCTCTCGGAATTTCCGGGCAGGGTCTTCCACGGAACACTGGTCCGAACGGCTGAAGCTATCGACCAGTCCACGCGAACTCTGCTGGTGGAAATTCGCGTGGACAATCCGACCGGCACGCTGTTCAGCGGGGCTTATGCGGAGGTGCATCTGAAGCTGCCAACCGCGACCTCAGCCTTCATCCTTCCTGTGAATGCGCTGCTATTCCGATCGGAAGGACTTCGCGTGGCTGCGGTAACTGACGGCAAGCACGCCGAACTTAAGGCGATAACATTAGGCCATGACTTTGGCTCTGAGGTCGAAGTGGTCGCTGGGCTTACCGGAGATGAATCGATTGTCGTCAATCCGCCGGATTCGCTCGTGTCGGGAGAAGAAGTCCGCATTGCGCAGCCGGCGGCGGGAGGCTCTCAACAGTGAACGCCGGCTCTAGAAAGCTGATGCCCAAGTTTCTCGGTGGGGTGCTTCTCGCAGGCGTAATGCTGATGTGCGGTTGTGCTGTGGGTCCTCGCTATTCGCGGCCTTCCGCGCCGGTCCCCACCGATTACAAAGAAACGCCGCAGAACTGGAAGCCCGCGCAGCCTGCCGATCAGACGCTGCGAGGAAAATGGTGGGAGATCTATCAGGATCCCCAGCTCAACACGCTCGAAGAGAAAATCAATATCTCCAACCAGAGCCTGAAGGCAGCGCAGGCGCAGTTTGAGCAGGCGCGTGCAACCGTTCGCTACAACCGGGCGGATTACTATCCAACGATCACGGCAGGAGTAGCCGCTTCGCGGGAACGTTTTTCCCAGAATCGTCCACTGGCCCTTTCAACTGTTACAACTACGAACGACCTGGTCATTCCTGTGGACATGTCTTATGAACCGGACGTCTGGGGCAGGGTGCGACGCACCGTTGAGGCTGCCCGCGCCAGCGCTCAAGCTTCCTTGGCGGACCTTGAATCGGTAAGCCTGAGCGTGCATGCTGAATTAGCGGTTGATTATTTTTCAGCGCGGGAGTTGGACGCCGAGGCGAAGTTGCTCGATGACACTGTCGCCAGCTACGTGAAGCAACTGGAACTGACGGAAAATCGCTATAAGGGAGGAGTTGCGTCGCAGGTAGACGTGGCGCAGGCGCAGACCCAACTGGAGACGGCACGCGCCCAGGCCATTGACGTGAGAGAGCAGCGGACTCAGTTTGAACATGCAATCGCGGTTCTCATCGGGGAACCTGCTTCGACTTTCAGCTTGCCGGTTGTTCCGCTGAACGCGATCCCGCCAGTGATCCCGCCGGGGTTGCCTTCCGAGCTGCTGGAGCGACGGCCTGACGTCGCCGCTAACGAACGCCTGATGGCGGCGGCGAACGCGCAGATTGGAGTGGCGAAAGCCGCGTATTTTCCGTTGTTCAACCTGTTCCCTAGCGCCGGGTTTGAGAGCACCACCATCGTGAATTGGCTTTCCAGTCCCAGCGCGTTCGCCTTGGTGGGAGCTTCGGCAGTGGTGACTGCATTCGACGCAGGCCGGCGTCGGGCAGCAAGCGACCAGGCTCGCGCCGGTTACGATCAGGCTGTGGCCAATTACCGTCAAGACGTGCTCATCGCTTATCAGGAAGTAGAAGACAACCTTGCAGCGTTGCGACTGCTCGAGGATGAATCCAACACCCAAGCCGCGGCCGTGGCGGCAGCGGAGCACTCGCTGGCCCTGTCGAACAATCGTTACAGAGGTGGTGTGACCAGCTATCTCGAAGTCATCACAGCGCAATTTACGGCGCTTGGCGACGAACGGACGGCAGTGCAGCTTTCAGGTCGTCGCATGGTCGACAGCGTGCTGCTGATTAAGGCTCTGGGCGGCGGTTGGGATGCGGCAAGTTTGTCGACGGTGAAGATGGAGTCACGCACGCCCATTCCACCTGGCCAATGATAATGATCCGCTGAGCCTGAAGCTCACGCTCTGAGTTTCTTAGACTGAGCTGTCTTTTTCTTCTTCATGCTGCGGCGTCGGAGAGCCTTCGCACGCCTGGCCAACTCTTCTGCTGAGTACATACTGCCGCGGCAGTTGTGCGCACCGCAGGAGCACGGCGACGGGTCATCCAGATCGCCGTCGTACAAGTTGTAGTCGTATGTCAGTTCCTCACCAGCCGCGATATCCCGGGCGGCAATGATCCACACGCGACCCTTGATTTCATCCGCCTCGCAATTGGGATCGCACGAGTGATTGATGAACGCCGCCACGCCTTCACCATCGATCACATGTTTGCCATCCATGAGCCCGAACAAATAGGTCCGGGGATGGTCGTCGTAGAACGCGTCGGCTTCTTTGATCGTGATGTGCGGTCCCGTATACTCCACGACGAAGGTGCCCTTCTGGATCGGAGCCGTGGTGTGGCAACCTTCAGAATCAATCTTGGACTGGCCGATGACCAGGTGCGCTGGGCCAGTGGGTTTTCGTCGGGCGTCACGGTCGAACTTGCGCGGCGTCGGTCGAGGCATGTTGTCGTGGTGTAAAGCAGCGCTAGAAAACAGAATAGCGTCTAAAGCAAAACTGTGGCAAGCAGTGAGAAGAAAGATACGGGGACGAAAATTCACACGTTATTCATCTTGCGGTCACTTTAGCGTAACAAAGTACGGCCTACACTACGTCACCGAATAGGAGAGGCCGAGAGCATCCGAGGGAAGGCCTGCCTTTCGCGTCGTACGAGATCAATTTACAGAGCGGGTTGCGGCGGAGTTGCGGTAGGTCCTTGCGACTTTCATTGCGGCAGCTTATCGCGGTTCCTCTTTGTGTATCTTCCGGAAACACGTGTGCGGATAAGCGCGCGCCTGGAGGGTTAGTGGGGATGCATTCATGAAGCAGCTGATTTTTGTGGTGGAAGACGAGACCGCGGTTTGTGAACTGGTGCAGCAGTGCCTCGAGGAGGCTGGCTATCTCGTACGTACATTTTCGACCGCCAACGTGATGTGCGAACTAGAGGAAAAGCGTCCTTCCCTAGTGTTGCTCACCATGATGATGCCCGACGGCAACGGACTCGACTTGTGCCGCTGTATCCGCGAGAATCACGCTTTGGCAAGAACCCCAATAGTTTTTCTCATTCCGGAGGCTGCCGAGGAACACCGCGCTTTTGCGTTGGAGTCCGGCGGAGATGATTGCATCGTGAAGCCCTTCAGTCCTCGCGAATTGGTAGCCCGGGTCCAGGCTGTTCTTCGTCGTTTCGCGCCCAGGACCGGGCGATCCCGAACGCAGTCGGCCGACTTGGTCATCGACAGCTTAGCCATGAAACTTTCGGTCCGGGGAAGTGAAGTGCCAACCACAAGTTTAGAATTTCGCCTGATCGAATACCTGGCACGCCATCGGGGTCAGGTATTCACCCGGGATCTGCTTCTCGATGCGGTGTGGGGGGACATGCAGTTCGTGACGCCACGGAGCGTAGACGCATGCATCCGCCGAGTCCGGGAGAAGATCGAGCCGGACCGAACCAGTCCGACTTACCTGAAGACCATTCGGGGAGTTGGCTATCGCCTGGATGCTGTCGCCGCCTGGGAACTCACGCCCAACGACGGGTGTACCTGTCTTGCGTGTACTACGCCTCTCGGGCCTTCAAGACTCATCCATCAGACCGAACGCCGCAGAAAAACCGCTTCGTAGGCCGAGTTCTGTTCTCTTGATCACCACCGATTGGCCGACACGTGATCTCGATCGGGCATCGTCTTACGTTCGACCCCACCTCTAGAAATTTTATTTCAGACTGAACTGTGTTGTGGTTGCTATACTATTTTGGTTGGGCGGGGAGGAACTTCCCGCCCAAAATGTTAGCTAGACCTCCCGCATGATCAGGTCGACGTGTCCGTTCGCTAACGAATTCCTGTCGGCGTCGTCTAATCGTATCCTGGGAAAATGCGTTGCTCCAGATGGAGGCTCGACCGAGGTTTTCGGCGCGCTCGTCGTTCGATGATGCGTTGACTTGTATCCTTCGAGTTTCCGGGTCGAGGTTCGAAGAAGCGAATTGTATGCGATACGATGGGCAGACTGTGCTTTGACGACTCGATGTCTTCCACGCCCAGACCCGATCTATCATGAGGACAACATGAAACGAATTCTTTGGTTGTTCGCCTATGTCTTGTTATGCGTCTGTGTTGCAGGGGGGCAGCGGTTGCCCGAAGTCGCGACTCCCGAGAACTACAAACTGACCTTCGCGCCCGACGTCAACAAGGGCAACTTTGCCGGCGACGAAACGATTCAGGTAAGGCTGTTGAAGCCGACGTCGCAGATCGTGCTGAACTCGGCGGACCTCGACTTTCATGAAGCCTCGATTACCCGTGGCGGAGCAACCCAGAAGGCCGCGGCTACTTTTGACAAAGAGAAGGAAATGGTGACACTCGCGGTGGAAAGTCGGCTGCCGCCGGGTCTTGCCATCGTCCACATCAAGTACACCGGGATCTTGAACAGCGAAATGCGCGGCTTCTACATGGGAAAGGATGATCAGGGGCGCAAGTATGCGGCCACGCAGTTTGAATCGACTGACGCGCGCCGGGCTTTTCCGTCGTTCGATGAGCCCGCTTACAAGGCCACTTTCGATATCACCGTCATCGCCGACCGGGAACACGCGGTGATTTCAAACACCAAGGTGCTTTCGGATATGCCCGGACCGGGCGACAACAAGCATACGGTACGGTTCTCAACTTCGCGTAGAATGTCATCCTATCTTGCCGCAATCGTGGTCGGCCAGTTCGAATACATTGAAGGCTCGGCTGACGGCATACCGATCCGCGTGTATAGCACTCCGGGGAAGAAGCCACTGGGTAGGTTTGCCTTGGAAGCGACCGAAAACTTCCTCCGTTATTTCGACGAGTATTTCGGAATCAAATACCCTTACGGAAAACTCGATCTGATCGCCCTACCAGATTTTTCAGCGGGTGCGATGGAGAACATCGCTCTGATCACATCCCGTGAAGCACTATTGCAGCTGGACGATCAGCAGGCTTCGTTGGGACAGCGCAAGTCAGTCGCGATTACCATCTCGCACGAAATCGCTCACCAGTGGTTTGGCGATCTGGTCACCATGCAGTGGTGGGACGACATCTGGCTGAACGAGGGCTTCGCCACCTGGATGGAAGGCAAGCCGGTCGACGCCTGGAAACCCGACTGGAATGCGGGCCTGGACGAGGTGAGCGCCGGCAACATACTTACGACGCTGGGTGCCCTCAACGTGGATTCCCTTGCCACTACCCGGGCCATCCAACAGCCCGCGGAGACTCCGGATCAAATTCAGGAACTTTTTGACGGGATTGCGTATGGCAAAACAGCCGCAGTGCTGCGCATGCTGGAATCCTACCTTGGACCGGAAAACTTCCGCGCCGGGGTGAACAAGTACTTGAACGAGCACGCCTATGGCAACTCGACGGCCGATGATTTTTGGAGCACGCTGGCAAAAGTCTCGAAGAAGCCAGTGGATTCAATCATGCCCACGTTCGTCAAGCAGCCGGGCGTGCCCATGATCAGCATCAAGACGGAGTGCTCCGACGATTCCACGACGGTCTCACTTGCACAGCAGCGATACTTCTTTGATCGAGCGACCTTCAACGCAGGTAGCGACCAGTTGTGGCAGGTTCCGGTTTGCATGAAGACGTCGCAGGCGGGCAGTGGGTCGACGGAAAAATGCGAGCTGTTGACCAAGAAAGAAGATACGATCACGCTTCCGGGCTGCTCGTCGTGGGTTTTGGCGAATGCGGGCGGGAACGGGTATTACCGCAGTGGCTATCGGCCGGCCGCCGTCCAGACCTTGGCGCAGGACGCGGAAACTAAACTGACGCCACTGGAGCGCATCATCCTGCTGACTGACACCTGGGCAGCCGTGCGCGTGGGGCGTCAACCCGTGGGAGACTATCTTACTCTGGCGGAGGGTCTTCAATCCGACCGCACCGATGCAGTTCTGGGACTTCTGTTCAACCAGTTGAGCTACATGGGCAAATACCTGGTCACTGAAAGTGACAAAGAGACCTACCAAGCCTGGGTGCGAAGCGTTCTTACGCCCATCGCCAAGGACGTCGGCTGGGAACCGAAGCCCGGAGAGAGCGAGGGCCTGAAGAGTGTGAGGGCAAATCTTCTGCAGGTCTTGGGGAGCACGGGACGCGATCCCGAAGCATTAGCCGAGGCGCGTAAGCTGACGGAGCGGGCCCTCGAGAATCCAGCTTCCGTTGACAGCGGCTTAGCCGGCGCGGCCTTCGGTCTGTCAGCCGAGAAGGGCAACTCAGGTTTTTACGACAAATTGATGGCGGAAATGAAGGCTGCGAAGACGCCCGAGCTTTATTACCTTTATTTCTTCACCCTCTCCAGTTTTAACAATCCTCAACTTTTGCAGCGCACACTGAACTACGCAATTTCGCCAGCCGTGCGCTCGCAGGACAGCCTGGGCCTGATTGGCGCCGTCATGGCAAACTCCGCTGGCGAAAAACTGGCATGGGATTTCGTGCGTTCGCACTGGACAGAAATCGAGAAAGAGGGGGGACCCTTTGCGAGCGCGCAGATCGTGACCAGCGCGGGTCTTTTCTGCGACGCCGGGCTCCGGGATGAAGTAAAAGACTTCTTCTCAGCCCACAAGGTGGCTGCCGCCGAACGCAGTTTCGGCCAGTCCATGGAACGCATCAACAACTGTGTAGATTTGAAATCGCAGCAGTCGGGCCAACTGGCGTCCTGGCTGGAGAACCAAAGCGGCGGCGGTGCGGCAGGAAGTGGTGTTCGATAGCGACTGGCTTCCTTCATCCGGACAGGGACTCAATCGCCCGCACCTCATCCGCCGAAAGCGTTAACTCGGCACTATCCAGATCTTGCTTCATGTGCTCAGGGTTGGAGGTGCCGGTCAGCGGCAGCATTCCGACGGCACACGCGAAGCTCAACACAACCTGGGCGGGAGTTGCATTAGCGCGTGTGGCGATGCTGGTGATCAGAGGATGGCGCAACACCTCCGCGTTCGCGGTGAGCAGCGAGAAGCCTTGATAGATGATCTTTTGTTCCCGGCAAAAGAGTCGCACATCGCGATCCCAACCGAAGCGGGCGTAACAGCGGTTCTGCACAAATGAGGGGGTTTCGGTGCGCGCACCCGTCATTTGCTCCAAATGCCGCAGGGAAACATTGCTCACCCCGAGAACACGCGTCCGGCCAGCATCGCGCTCCTTCATCATCGCTTCCCAGACCTCGCTGTCATCATCGGTCCAGCCGTAGCCGGAAGCGGGCCCGTGGAGTACGTAGCTATCGACGCAGTCGGTCCTGAGATGTTCGAGCGAACTGGCCATCGACTGCGCGACCTGAACTGAAAGGCTCGACGTGGAGTCGTAAGGTAGTCGATGGTCCTGACCCGGTTGATAAGTGAACTTAGTTTGCAGAAAAAGATCTGCGCGCGTCACCACTCCCGCGCGGTAAGCGGAGGCCAGCCCCTCACCTACTCCAGCTTCGAAGTAATGTCGTCTCTGGTTGGCCGTGTCGATCCCCCGAAAGCCCATGCGCACCGCAAGCTCGGTGAGCGTCGGCGTTCGGTCTTCCTTCCACGCGGTGCCGTAGAGGAAGTGAGGAAGGGCTAAAGATTGATTGGCTGGCATCGCGTTATTCTGCCACGATCCGGTGTAACTACTCCCTATCTTTGTTGTTTCGATTCGCGCCCGGACGGCACTCCTAGGACGCCCCGCTTGCTTCGCGATGCTATCTCAGACTAACCGCCTCCTTGAGCGGCAGAGTCTGCGAGGATTCACCGACCAAGAATTCGTACTCACCCGGGATCAACTGCCACCTGTTTTGGTCGACCTTGAAGATGGAAAGATACTGCTGATCGACCTCCACAGTTACTTCCCTACTCTCCCCCGGATTTAATTTGACTTTGCTCCAGCCCACCAGGCGCTTCGGCGGTTCTTCTGCCGCGGCGGGCAGGGCTGCGTAAACCTGTGCGATTTCGGCCCCAGCCCGATTGCCAGTGTTTGTCACTGTGAAATTCACGCGAACGTTCTTACCCGGGGTTACTTTCAAATTGGAATAGGTATAAGTCGTGTAGGATAGGCCGTAGCCGAACGGAAACAGCACTTGCTTGTGCTCGGCGTCATACCACTTGTATCCAACCTTCAACCCCTCGTCATAAGTGATTTGGAATGCGGGCAAGCCTGCTGCAATTTTCTTCCACGCATCGGGATCACCGTCTTTCGTAGTCGATGTCTCGGGAGGCTTCACGATGCTGGTGTGCGGCAAGTCCGCATCACTTCTCGGAAATGTGATCGGCAGTTTAGCGCACGGGTTGACATCGCCAAAGAGCACATTGGCGATGGCCCTCGCGCCTGAACTGCCGGCGTACCAGGCTTCAAGAATCCCGCTGACTTGATCGGCCCACGGCATGGTTGCGGCCCCGCCGGTTTCGAGCACCACGATGGTGTGCGGATTCGCCGCGGCAACCTTTTCGACCAGGTCATTTTGATTTCCGGGGAGCGAAAGGCTGTCGAGGTCCATCCCTTCACTCTCCCACTGATAAGCGAACACGATGGCAACATCGGCGGTCTTCGCCAAAGCAGCGGCTGAGGAAATATCCGTGCCCGGATCGAACCGAACACCAGCTCCTGGCGCCTTGGCTCGGATTGCCGTCAACGGCGAGGTAGGGAACCAGATCTGCGCTTGCCATGTTGTCCCGCCTTTACCCGGCGGCATAATCGCGCTTCCTCCCGGCGGGTCGACCTGCGCCGAGCCTCCGCCCGAGATCATTCCCACGTCGGAGTGAGCCCCGATGACAGCAATGGTACGAAGCTTGGAAGCATCGAGAGGAAGCAGCGCCCGCTCGTTCTTTAGCAGCACGATACTCTGTTCCTCAATTTTTCGGGCAATCTCAAAACCACCTATCACATCCACGACGCTCTTTTTCGGCGGATCATCCACGAGCCCGCAAGCAAACATTGACCGGAGGATGCGGTGTACGTGATCGTCAAGCTCCGCCATGGGGACCCGGCCCGACTCTACGGCTTTCTTCATCGCGTCGCCATAGAAGTACTCCCCAGGCTCCTCATGGTCGAGTCCCGCAGCCGACGCTTTGATCGTACTGTGCGTTCCTTGCCAATCCGACAAGACGAACCCTTTGAAGTTCCAGTCTTTTTTTAAAACATCGGTCAAGAGGTACTTGTTTTCGCAGGAGTATTGGCCATTCACACGGTTATAGGCGCACATCACAGCGGCCGCGTTTGATTCGCGCAATCCAATCTCAAATGCGAGCAGATCTGTTTCCATCATGGCGCGCTTGTCAATGTTTACGTTGACCGCATTCCGGCCGCTCTCCTGATCATTCACCGCGTAATGCTTGATGTCACCAATGATGTGTTGCGCCTGCAGGCCTTTCATCACGTGTCCAACCATTTCGCCAGCGAGGATTGGATCCTCACCCAGGTATTCGAAGGTGCGGCCATTGCGCGGCTCGCGGGTCAGATTCACGCCTCCGCCCAACGACATGTTGAAGCCTTGCGCCCTCAGCTCGCGCCCGATCAAAGCTCCGTATTCGTAGGCCGCATCCAGATCCCAACTGGCTGCGCTGCCGAGATTGCTGGGCAGCGCGGTCGAGTAACGGCCGTTCTCACCGCTGCTCCGTATACCGTATGCTGCGTCGGACATTTGGATATCGGGGATGCCTAAGCGTAGAACGCCCACCACATAGCCGGCGCCGCCATTCGAGCGTACGGCGAGCGGGCTCATGGGACTCAGGCCAATCATGCCAGTCCCATGAAGGAGGGATATTTTTTCATCGAGCGTCATCTGCTTCAAGACCAGGGCAGCCCGCTCATCGGGTGAAAGGCTCGCATTCATCCAGGGGAGTGATTGTGAACTGTTTCCGGAAGTGGACTGCGCGGATGCCAGCGCTAGCAAGGTGAACGCCGTGAAAACGATTCCGAGTGCTAGAGGACTTATACAGCGTGTGCGAACGCGCAAATCCATAGAGCGCCTTTCCTTAGATCGGGGTGACATGCGGACGGCGTCTAACTCTTATACCTTGATCGATAGAAAAAACAAAAGCCATTCGAGACTCTAGCAGTGGAAACGCTGACTGGATAAAGCCTCAACTGCGGCGAGAGGGTCGCCAGGTACGTCTGGTGGTCTAGTGGTTTGCATAGTTGTTTGGGTGGCCGTTTCTGTGACATCCTCTTGTCTTTGGTTTTTCGGGTGCCAATCGGCGTATCGCTGGTCGGAATCGATCCGGCTGAATGGGTTGAGGTGGTGGAGGGTTGCGAATGTCACGGCGATGGATGCGGAGAATTGTTGCGGCCATGCTTTTTCTGGCCGGGACGGGTGGAGATCTGTGGATCGCAGGCAGGGCCGGCGGGCGCTCCGGGACAGCCGCTGCGGTTGACTCTCAAGCAGGCGGTGCAACTGGCCTTGAAGCAGAACCCGCAAGTGGTGGTCGCGCGATTTTTAACCATGGAGAGCGGCCAGCAACAGCAGATTGCGCGGGCGGGGTTGTTGCCGCAAGCGAACTTGACCGCGGCGACGGCGCTGGAACAATACAATTTTCAGTCGGTGGAGTGCTTGTCGAAATCGAGGGCTGCGGGGCCTTATCAGTGGATCGAGGCGGGCCCGGCATTTTCGCAGAGCGTTTTGAATCTGCCGCTGATTCGCAACTATCAGATCGGGCGCGAAGGCGTGCGGGAGTCGCGGGCGCAGGAGCGAGCGACGCGCGAGGATATTACCGCTTCGGTGGTCCTGCAATACCACCTGGTGTTGCGGGCGATTGCGATCCGGGATACGGCGAAGGCACGAGTGGCTCTGGCGGAGCGGCTTTCAAATCTGGCCATCAATCAGCAACAAAGCCACGGAGATCGCAAAGAGGCAACCGAGAACGAATGCTATCGGGAGGAGAGTGTTGCCCACAGGTTTGCTCATTCTGAATATTCCATTCCGGTGCGGGCGCGGATTAGCGGTTCGCGGACAATCCCCACGCTCATCGATGCGTGCGTCTGTTGTTCATTTCCACGAGGATAAGGCCGGCGTCTCATCTTTAACACCAACTGATTTCGCATCTGGGGGTAACCCCGCGGGTGCGCGGATTCTTTTGCGATTGGCGACACGGACCAACGCGCAAGGCGGTGCATCCACTGTAAGAACTACCAGTGGCCGCACCCACCATTTCGGTGCGATTCTAATAAACTCTTTGGGATTCCTGGTAGTCCGTGAGTCCGCTGAAAAGAGTACAGCCCCGACGACACCTGGGAGCCAGTCAACTGAGCACGGACGCTGGCCGAGAGTCTTCGACGGTAACCGAAAATCATGAGCAAACGTCGCGAAAAGGCCAATCCGAAAGCAATTACGGCGAACCAGAAGTTCTTAATGGCTGTGGCTCTCGTGGTGTTGGGCGGCTGCACTATATACCTGATTCATCGGGAATCCATCGCACACGCTGGCCATCCTCTTGCGGTCTCCAATGCCGGATTTCTGCCCACAGTTCCAAATTCCGCCACGGCGCCCGCAGTCGCACCGGAAGCCATGGTCTGGCTGCCCGGCGGAGAGTTCTCCATGGGCGCAGCGGACGCTCCGGATATGAACGATGTCGGCATGCTAGCCACGGAGGATTCGCGGCCCATCCACCGTGTGTACGTCGATGGTTTTTGGATGGATAAGACCGACGTCACCAACCAGCAATTCGAAGCGTTCGTGAAGGCGACGGGCTACGTCACGGTCGCGGAACGCAAGCCGCGAGCTGAAGACTATCCTGACGCACCGCCGGAAAATCTGGTAGCGGGATCGATAGTGTTCTCTCCGCCAGATCATCCGGTCCCGCTGAACAACCATTTTCAGTGGTGGAGCTACGTCCATGGGGCAAACTGGCGGCATCCGCTTGGTCCGGACAGCGACATCAAGGGAAACGAAAACTATCCGGTCGTGCAAATCGCGTACGAGGACGCGTTGGCTTACGCAAAGTGGGCCGGGAAGAGGCTGCCCACGGAAGCAGAGTGGGAGTTTGCCGCTCGCGGCGGATTAACCGGAAAGCCCTACGTCTGGGGCGAAGAATTCCGCCCCAACGGCAAATGGATGGCTAACACTCATCAGGGAACGTTCCCGGTGAAAGATACGGGTGAGGACGGACATGTTGGAATTACCGCAGTCGCGCAATATCCGTCGAACGGATACGGCTTGTTCGACATGGCCGGCAACGTCTGGCAGTGGACCAGCGATTGGTATCGCCCCGACTACTACCAGCAACTCGCGGCCGCAGGAGGCGTAGCCCGCAATCCGCAAGGGCCGGATTCGCCGCTCGATCCCGCGGAGCCGACCGAGAAAAAGAAAGTTCATCGCGGCGGATCATTTCTCTGCACCGATCAATACTGCTCGCGCTACATGGTCGGTACGCGTGGCAAGGGTGAGATCAGCACGGGAACCAACCATCTTGGGTTTCGCTGTGTGATGACGCGAGACCAGGAGCAAGCGCGGGGCGCGAAAACCGATCTTGGCTCTTTGACTGGCACTTCCGCTAAGTCGAATCCAGTGCGCTGAAAAAATCGAATGTCTCCTCAGATTCCCCGCGTCGTCCTCTTCATTTTTGTTCCAGCCCGGAGTAGCGACAAACACGCCGTGCTCATATTCAAGCGACCTTCGAGACTGTAATTCGGTGGATGGGCGCTACCGCGTCCCGTTCAACACCGTTGCGAGTTCGGTGAACGTGGCGACGCCTGACGACCGCGATCCGGTCAAATGATCGATCTCTACACCTTCAATTTCGCCTATCTGGGAACGCCAAGTTATGGCAACGACGGCGGCACGTTCATGATTGTCGGTCCGGGTTGGAAGGGCGAAACTCCGAAAGGTGTGAAGGCGGTTTTTCAATCGGAAACCGAGTTCGCTTATATTCTGTCCCGGACTCAACTCTTCAATCCAGACGATCTGGATAAGGTGAAGAAGATCCACGCCGGCTACCACGCGCAAACCCTCAGCCAGTATCTGAAACAGCCTGCCCCACCCGCCCCTCCTGCCGTCGATCGATGTGCAGAAGGATTCTCCGGGCGTCGCGAAAGACGCTAACTGGCTGCCCGCGCCGGACGGCCCGTTCTACGCAATCTTGCGGATTTACATGCCGGCACCAGAAGTAGTGAACGGCACATGGAAGAAGCCGCAAATGCAGCCGGTTGCTGGGAATTAGCCATTTTCGGATTACTTCCGATTCCGGCCAACCGAATGCAGCTTCATGACTGGCTCGTCGTCACAGCGGAAGACACAACAGCGGCCGGCTCCAGTCCCCCTCCGCAGTATGGACAGAACTTGTTGCCAGGGCCTACGCTGCGTTGGCAGTGCGGGCACGTGGGCTGCAAACGGTTGCGGCATCGGGGACAGAAGCTGAAGCCTGGCTCGACCTCGGCATTGCATTGCGGACAGTGAGCGGTGCGCGCTTTGCGCAACACAAAATAGAGGACGATCCCCAGCCCGTTGGGGACAAAGATTGCAATGAGCGTCCATAGTACACGGCTCATCCTACGCCGCCCCGCGTCCTGGTTGATGTAACCAATCAGCACGGCGTAGCAGCCGAGTACTGTTCCCGCGAGGACTCCCATCAGACACCGAACTATAAGCCGAGGCGCATTGTGATCCCTACCCACAACGGTCACAAACAGGACAGCCACTGTCAGCAAGACCAGAGTGAATAAGTAGTAGGCCCAAGGCGCAAAGATGCGAATCTCGTCTTTGGATTGCGTAGAAGTTTGATTTCCGAATGTCATCTCAAGTCTCCTGACTCCGTACTTCGTTCCCAGCAAGAATTGTTTTTCTCGGCTCGATCAGCCCGTGTAAGAACCAGTGTGATCTGCCAGGTCCTTATCCTTGGCCAGCAGCAGTATTCCCACCAGCAGAGCAGGCATCAGGCAGAAGACGAGAAAACCCACTTGCCAGACCGATGACGCTAACTGTGCGCGCGTGCCTAACCATTCGAAGCCGCGCCACAAAGCGGCTGTGCTGAGTAGCGCGCATAGGGCCACGGCTGTACAACTGACCGGAACCAGCCACAGGCGTTCTTTCTGGCGCTGTAATTCCAGGGCGCGGCGGCGCACTGTTATCTGCGTCGTCGAGACCAGGCTCCGCTCGGCGGCGATCGGGATCGCGCGTAGCCCGCGAACCGTCTCCCCGACGTTCTCGGCGAATGAGCGGCACGAGGCGCACGTTTCCAGGTGCGCTGCCAACCATGCGTTCGAGGATTGATCAGTGGCAGAGGGCTCCTCGGAACCGGCTAATGCAATCAGTTTCCGTGCCTGTTCATGAGCATCGGTATTCACAGTGCCTCTCCTTTTAACCACGGTTCAAGCGCGCTCAGACCGCGGTAGATCCTGGATTTCACGGTTCCCAAAGGCACGCGTGCCACGCTCGCGATCTCTACGAGAGACATGCCCTCCTGAAATCGAAGCACGAGCGCTTCACGGTACTCCGCGGGGAGATGTTGCATGCCGGCCGCGATGTGCTCGTTTTGCTCGCGCTGCAAAGTCGTATCCCAAGCCGACGCCTGTCCGGTCGCAGGCACATCGAACGCCGTTTCGCCGTCATTCAGCAGACCGTCCAGGCTGGCGGGTTGTTTGCGGCGCATATGATCGATCACCAGGTTGCGCGCCACGGCGAAAAGCCATGTGCCGAACGCGTACCTGTCGTTGAACTGGTGCCCGCGTTCGAGCACGCGAATCCACGTTTCCTGGAAGAGGTCTTCCGCCAATTCGCGGTGTCCGGTCAAGGAGACGAGGTAGCGGAAAAGGCGATGCTGGTATTGCTCGATCAGCCGATCGAGCAAGTCGGGATCTCGACGTCGAAGTCCACGAGCGATTTCGGTGCTGTCTTGTGCCATCGAGCTCTCGAAATAGAAGGCAGTCGCGTTCATACTACTGATACATACGGGGAGAAGGCGAGAAAAGACGCAAGCGCTCGAGAGAAGGGCTGCAACTGTTCTAAGTGATTGAAAGGAACTAGGCCTTAGAAACGAGTAGGGCTAATGCCCGGCGTACTTCCAGGAACCACTCGTCAGATTGAATAAGAAAATGGTAGGCACGAGGAGACTCGAACTCCTGACCTCCACCGTGTCATGGCACTGCGCGAGGAAAGGAGTTGAACAGCCGGCGCGCCTGTCCCATTTCAGCCATGCTAGCAACAGTAGCTGAATGCGAGCCGCCCGCCCTTCAACCGACTACATAGCATACGTAATCTTTTCACCAACGGACTGCGTAAAAAGTCCGGGACTGGCGGAAGTTTCCGGCCCATATTGAACCGTTAGCTGATGCTTGATTCAGCTTGCCGTCTTAGCAGGATTCTCAGTCACCGAACCGGGAGCCGCGACACACTGATGCTTCGCTTCCAAAAGGCGGTCAATCTCTGCAATCAAAGCCATCAACTTTTTCGGGTCGGTTTCCTGCGCGGCCAACTCGCACAGTTCCATCCAACTTTCTTTTTTGTCCCAGACCATAACCATCCTCCGGGCTCACAAAACACCTTATATCGCAATTGTTAGAACAGGGATGTTACAAACGGGAACGGCTCAATCTGCGGCCATGTCATCTTTGCGGAGGCGACATTCCCGCTCCATTTCTCGCGCCACTTCTCGCCTAAGCCTTTCGTAGTTTTTGTGGAGCGACTCTCTCAGTTCCTGAAGTATCCTTTTTGCGGCTTCGTCGTTTTCTGCCGCTAGGAGTCGGGTACAGAGTTGGCGGATTTTGGCTTCGGGCGTCACGAAGTGGTCGGGGAAAGTCCCATCTAGGATGCCGTATTCCGCCCGATGGTTCTAAACAGAGAATGCTGTACGAAAATCCCGCCCGCTCCGTGGAATAATCGCGATTACCCGAGCTCGCGAGTCCTACAATCGACGAACGCGCTAACGCTGCCGTTCTAACAGATGCGATAGGAAGATTTGCGTCTGGAGGTTTGGAACGTTTCGTGCTAGGGAATCTATGAACGTTCTTCCGACTTAGGAGGGCACGATGATTGGGAAGCAAAAAGAGAAGTGGATGGAGCTTTGCGAACTTGCCATACATCCCTCCAGCAATGGTACTTATCGAAATCAGGATTAGGTGAACCAAAATAACACCGCCAGCTCCAAGCCAGAAGCGCGGTAACGAATTACCCATACCAGCGCCGGTATCGTTGCCCTTACTGCGGCCGCTCACGCGCCAACTGTCGGACCGGACTATCACGCCTGTACGCACGGACTTTCCTGGCTGGGATATCTACGTCCTGAAACAGGACTACGACCGCTGGCTCAACGACCATCCGACTCGTGAGCCCACCGACTATGAGGCAGCCTTTTACGGATTTGTCCGCAAGCCTCACACATCCGAAATGTCGGTCCAGTTCGCCAGCTTAGCGCGCACCACCGTCTCCCGCAACGAGTAGCCCCGCGCGACATGCAGCATTAGCATCCGCAACAGCACCTCGGGCGAGGGAAACCTACGCAATCGCTCGACCGCACCCCGACTGCCATGCCATTTGCTGCCATCCTGCGGGAACAACGACGCGAGCAGCTTCCAGTTTTCTTCGACGATACGCATTCACCAAGAATAGGTCCATGAATAATCAAACGTGTTCCTTAAGTTAGATGGGATGAGAAGGTCGATCCCCGATCACGGATGGCGTTAAGCTACCAGTGATCAACGGATAACGCACTCTACGGTGCAATCACAGTGGATAAGGAGATCGACCTTGAAGCAGGAGTCACCCCGTTGGGGTGGTTATGTGACCCTGAAACTCCGCCCCAATCTCGATCGTCTAACCGTAGGCGTGGATCTGGGGGACCAATGGAGCCATTACTGCATTTTGGGTCTGGAGAAGGAAACGCTGGCGGAAGGACAATTGCGGACGACCCAACAGGATGTTGCAGAATTCTTTCGAGCATTGAATGCGGCGCGCGTAGCGATGGAAGTGGGGAGACACTCGGCCTGGGTGCGGGAAGTCATCTGCAGTTACGGGCATGAAGTACTGGTAGCCAACCGCCGGTTAATGGAGGGGTCGAAGCGTCGCAAGCGGAAGAATGATCGGATGGATGCGAACAAGTTAGCGCGGTTGGGACGCGTGGATCCGTAAGGGTTGCACTCGATCGAGCACCGCAGTGCGGAAGTGCGGCAGGACCTGGTGATGCTACGAGCCCGCGATGCGTTGGTAGCGGCGCGGACGGAGCTCATCAACGCCACCGGAGGACTGGTGAAGAGTATGGGCGCACGGCTCCCCACGTGTTCCAGTCCGAGCTTTGCACAAAAGGTAGAGGAGGCAGTTTCCGCCCAGGTACGCGAAGCGCTGCTGCCGCTGGTGCATATGACGGCGGCGCTAAGTGATTGCAGCAATGGGTATGACGAGAAGATTGAGAAGCTAGCCAGCGAGAAGTATGGGGTTTTAGTGTTCAGGGACCCAGTCCAGGTTTTCTGGCGCTCGCGGTCGCAATACTAGTTTTCGCTGCCGCTACCGTGTCTCTGTTTGCAGAGCTTGCATTCGGTCGGCGCCTCTGAGTTGTCTACGCGATGCTTCACAGGTTTTGTTGTCCGAAGGAAGGCAAAGATCGCCTTGAGGTCGTCATCGGTTAGATTCTTGTAAACCATCACGGGCATGATCGGGCTTAGCTTGCGGCCTCTGACCAGTCCGGTGCGCATCACGTTCAAGAAAAGAGCCTCGTCGTAATACGAGATTCCAGATGGATCGGGCGTGATATTCGCGCTCGCGACCGCGCCCCAGGGGCCTGTGAAGGGAAAGCCTCCGGCGAAGTCCATACCGGAGACGTTTTGTCCCCGCACTTGAGCTGTATGGCAGTCGATACAACCGGCCTAGTCGACAAGATAGGTTCCGTATTTGAACTGGTCTGGGGAGGCAACGTCGGCGACCGGCGCGGCAATCG
>Ga0210396_10002106_pt1 | contig 20564 bp, 23 predicted proteins | sample IncBWH17OmetaG_FD_155466 | JGI IMG/M metagenome (GOLD analysis project Ga0210396, IMG submission 155466) | Forest soil microbial communities from Barre Woods Harvard Forest LTER site, Petersham, Massachusetts, United States - Inc-BW-H-17-O ... | reverse complement strand
CTTGAGAAAACAACACCCCACGCCGGGGCAGAGCGCAGCGCCGCCCCGGATTCTCCTACAGCAGTTCTGCACCTGGACCAATACCCCCGCCCCCCCACCTCCTTCACCCCTTCCCTCCCGGCCGATACAATCCCATTTCACTCAAAACCGAGCGGAGGACGCAATGGCAAGTCGCGTGCGGGTGGCGATCGTCGGGCTGGGGTTCGGCGCGGAGTTCATTCCCATCTACCAGAACCACCCGGATGCCCAGATGTATGCCATCTGCCAGCGCAACCCCGACTCGCTGCGGAAGATCGGCGACGCCTTCAACATCAAACAGCGCTACACGAGCTACGACGAGCTGCTCAAAGACCCGAGCGTCGACGCGGTGCATATCAACACGCCGATCCCCGATCACGGGCCGATGAGCTTCGGGGCGCTGCGGGCCGGGAAGCACGTCGCCTGCACGGTGCCGATGGCGACGACCGTGCAGGAGTGCGCCGCGATCGTCGAAGAGGCGCGCAAACAGAAGAAGAACTATATGATGATGGAGACGGTGGTCTTCGCCCGCGAGTTCCTCTTCGTGAAGCAGATGTTCGACCGCGGCGAGATGGGCCGGCTCCAGTTCCTGCGCGGCTCGCACCAGCAGGAGATGGCCGGCTGGCCCGGGTACTGGGAAGGACTGCCACCCATGTATTACGCCACCCACTGCGTCAGCCCGCTGCTGGCCCTGGCGGGCAGGCTGGCCGAGTCGGTGCAGTGCCTGGGCTCGGGGCACATCGAGGAGAAGCTCGTGAAGAAATATGGGTCGCCATTTGCCGTGGAAAGCGCCCATGTCCGCCTGCGCGGCAGCGACGTCGGCGCCGAGGTCACGCGGTCGCTGTTCGAGACCGCCCGGCAGTACCGCGAATCGTTCGACATCTACTGCGACAAGGTGAGCTTCGAGTGGTCGCAGATCGAGCACGAGCCGGCGGTCCTGCACCGGGGCGAAAACCCCGAGCGCGTGAAAGTTCCCGACTTTGCCCACCTGCTGCCTGAAGGCATCCGCCGGTATACGACCCGGGGCGTCTACGACAGCGAAGCCAACGTCCACCTCTCCTTCAAACAGGGCAGCGGGCACGGCGGCTCACACCCCCACCTCGCCCACGAATTCCTCCGCAGCATCGTCGAAAACCGCAAACCCTTCGTCGACGAACAAAAAAGCGCCAACTGGACCAGCACCGGAATCTGCGCCCACGACAGCGCCATGAAGGGCGGGGAAAAAGTCGCCGTGCCGGCGTTTGATTGAGGTGATCGAGCGTTGGGGAAGCCACGGAGGCACGGAGACACGGAGGCGCGCTCGACGAATCGGGGATCGAGCCGTGGGCCGGGGGACAGCCAAGAGAAAGATTAGGATCAAGATTAGGATTAGGAAGAGGATTAAGAGCAAGAGCAAGATTAAGATGAGGATGGACTGCGGGGAACAGGGGCTCCTAATCATAATCTTTCTCCTACTCGTACTCGTCTTCCTAATCCTGATCTTAATCTTGCTCTTTCTCTTCCGTGGCTCCTTCTTCCGTCGTCCCATAACCCCACTTTGTCCCCATCGCGCGCCAATCGTATGGCATTGTGTGGAGGCCGCCGATATGCCCTGCATGATCCAGACGCTCGAGCCGCGGACGTTGTTGTCGGTCACGGTCCCGTCAAGCCTCCTGTCGACGATCGTGCAGGCGGAGACCGACGCGATGGCCATCCAGGGATCGCTCCAGCACGATGCGCCGGTGGTGGCGGCCGACCTGGCGGCGATCGACGCCGCGTTTCACGGCCTGCCCAACGCCGCCCAGGATCACGCCCTGCTGTCCCCGGTTCGCAGGCTGGAGATGAAGGCGATGGTCGTGCTCGAGGGCGACAGCACGAAAACCCGGCGCGTCGGCGGCCCGGCCTTGGGCAAGTCGCTGGGGGCCATCGCCAGGTTCAAGGCGCATCCTGGGACGGCGACGCAGGCCGCCGCCAACACCGACATCGCCAACCTGCAAAATGCCATGAACTCGCTGTTCGACAAGTTCGGCGCCGACGTCGCATCGATCGGCGCGACGATCAGCGGCGACCTCTCGGCGATCCAGTCCGCCAACAGCAGCGTTCCCGCCGTGCAGAACGCCGTCGCGAAACTGGAGTCCGATTTCACCAGTGATTTCGCCGGCCTGCGGACCGAGTTCCAGTCGCTCGCGACGGATTTCCAGAACCTGCTCACCGGGCTGACCGCGCTCGTATAACTGTGCAAGGTTCGCAGCATTGCCAGCGCCGCCCCTGAGGCGATATGCTATTGGTTATTAGAGGTATCGAATGGGCATTTTCCTGAGCCGCGAAACCCAGGAACTCATCGAGCAGCGAATGAAGTCGACAGGTGTCTCTGCCGACGACTTGGTGCAGATTGCCATCAGGACGCTCGATCAAGTAAGCGGGGAGGATTACGAGCACCTCGACCCGGAAATCCGCGCCGCAATCGAGGAAGCCGAGGCGGAATATCAGCAGGGAGGTGGAATCCCCCTGGATGAGGCATTCACACGCCTTCGCGAGAAGCACTTGGGCAAGTGAACATCGGCGATGGTTCCCACCTATCGTGTCATCGTGCTATCGCGGGCATTCGCGGATTTGGATCAGATCATCGATTACATCGCGGAAAGATCGCCTCAAAACGCAGCTGCCACGATCGATCATCTTTGGAAGGCAATGCAGTCACTCGATCAGCTTCCCCACCGCTTTAAAGTGCATGAGCATCGCCGCGATCCTGGCAAGACGGTGCGATCGATGCCAGTGAAGCCATATCTCGTTTACTATCGCGTCGATGACCAGATGAAAGTCGTTCGAGTCTTGTCGGTGTGGCATGGAAGCCGCCGGCAGCCGCGCCGGTTCAGATAGGCGTTCTCCTGCTCGTACTCGTCTTCTTAATCCCGATCTTGATCTTGCTCTTTCTCTTCCATCGCTCCTTCCTCCGTCGTCGCGCGCACCTCTGTGTCTCCGTGCCTCCGTGGTTCCAATTGGTCGTCCTGCGCGTCGTCCGGCAGAAATTGCCGAATTTCCCCTTGACTTGATTGCCCGCGGGGTGGGTTTGGTTATAATCCGCCCCGATCGGCTGGCCGGGCACCGGCCGCAAATCAGTTTCGCATTTTTTCCGTGCAGGAGGCACCATGGCAGACGCCGGAGGTCAAGAGTTCCCCACCGTGCTCGGACCGGACGCGAGTTTCAAGGGGGAGTTGAGTTTCGAGAAAGGCATGCGGCTGATGGGCCGGTTCGAGGGCAAACTGAATACGCCCGGCCGGCTGCACATCGCCAAGGAAGCCAAGATGTCCGCCGACGTCGAGGCGGGCGCGATCGTCGTCGAGGGCGAGGTTCAGGGCAATCTTTCCGCCAACGACCGCATCGAATTGAAGCAGACCGCCCGCTACGAGGGCGATTTGCGGGCCAGCAAACTCGTGGTCGACGAGGGCGCCATCTTCAACGGCCACGTGAGTGTCGGCCCCGACGGCCAGGCCAAGCCGCAGCGGCCGCCGCAGGGCGCACCGCAGGCGCATCGGCCGCCGCAGGCGCAGCCTCAGCCCCAAGGGGCCAAGTAGCACGCAAATGGCGGGAAAACGTGAAACGTGACCGAAGGCCTGTCCGGCTTGATCACGTTTCACGTTTTACGTTTCACGCGCGGCATTTGCGCTTGGGGTGAGCCCGCCGGTCGCCTATTCTTCGTTCATGCCTCCCGTGGAATACAACGTGCCGTCGCCGGACGACCGTTCGACGATCGTCTGCCTTTATTGCCACCGCCCGCAGGAGGTTGGCCGCAAGGCGATGACCGTCACCTGCAAGTTCTGCAACAAATCTCTCCGCCTGGAAGACCAGAGTTTCAGTAAGTACGAGGCCCGCCGCGTCATCGACACCTGCGGAACGGTGACGGTGGAAAAGAAGGGGAACGTGGTCGCCGACAAGATCAACTGCGGCGGCCTGGTGGTTCGCGGGAAGCTCAAAGGCACGATCATCAGCCGCGGGCCCGTGCTCGTCGGCCCGGAAGCGGAAATCAAGGGCGATGTCACCGCTCCCACGCTGGCCGTCGGCGCCGGCGCGATCCTCGAAGGCAAATACGACATCGGACCCAAGGCGGTGCCGACCCTGCCCGGCTGACCGTCAACCCTGTTTATGCGCGGCTCAACAGAAGCCGGGCCAATGACGAAACTCGAATGACGAATGACGAATCAAATCCAAATGACCGAAATACGAATGACGAAACCGGACCCTGTGACGACAGATGTTTCGAGTTTCGGTCATTTGAATTTCAGAATTTGATTCGTCATTCGTCATTCGTGCTTCGTCATTGGCCGTTTCCGCCTACGGCACCTGCCCCGGCGGAACCGGTCCCCCGCCCCACGCTTCCAGTTGGTACAGGTCGGGCGTTTTCTGCGGCCCGCCGCTGATCCCACCGGGGAAGATGTAGTGCTGCCCCTGGTTCGCCGGGAAGAATAGCGACTGATACTGCGTGGCGGTCGTCGGTATGTTTTGCAGATTCTGGGCGGCGATCAGCGAAGTCGATCGCGAGGCGTACTGCCAGAAAATCGCGTGTCCGTCCGCAAATGACACCGCGCATCCGCTTCCCATTCCGTTCACGTGGTTCTGGCCCGGCGCGCTGCCGAACGCGGCCTGCGGGTAGAGCGGCGTCTTGAACGAATCGATCAGCCACGTCCGCGAGTCGTACGCCTCGATGAATAAAAAGGTCCGCTCCGGATGGCGGCACTGCGAAAGAACGAGCCAGGTCTGGGGCATTCCGATCTCACCGGCAAACAGGCCGTTGATCTGGTAGCTGACCGGACGCCCGAAAAAATCGGATGGGCACTTATAGATCCCGGCGTTCTTCGTATAAGGCCACAGCCGGCCCTCGGTAAGGCTGAACCCCTGCGTGCCGGCGCCGATCCAGCTCCAGAAGACGTCCGGCTGCGGGTCGGGGTAGCCGGCCAGGTGAAAAGCGTTGAACAACCCGCCGTTCGTATAGATCAGCCACTGGTTGGGATCGTTGGGCGGCAATCCCTGCGTCTCCGAATTGCAGAAATGCCCCTTGAAATCGTTGGCGTACATCAGCCACGCCATCGTCAACTGGCGCACGTTGCTGACGCACTGAACGCGCCGGGCGTTCTCCCGCGCCCGGTTGAGCGCAGGCAGCAGGATGGCAATTAACAGCGCAATGATCCCAACGACAACCAACAACTCGACCAGCGTAAAACCGCGTCGGCAGCGGCGGGGGCGTACGACGTGCTTCATCGGTCCTCCCTGATAGGCCGACGAACTTATACCGCACGTTTATGAAAGTACGATGAGAGCCGCAGCAACTTCCTGCATCCTATGTCAATGTGCATGAATACGCGCTTTGGCGGACAGGCTTGCCGTGGCACGAGGTGGCACGGGTGGCACGGGCATCCTGCGCATCCTGCCCGTGCGTGACGACTTGCGAATCCGGAGAACTGTGTGCATCGACGGTGCTTTGTGAGTTCATCCCACCTGCACGGGCAGGATACCCGTGCCACAAGAACACGTCCCGCTAAACCTTCAGCAGGTTCCGCGCCTCGGCGTAACCCGGCGCCGGCCGGCCGTATTCACTGGCGGTGACGCGTGCCAGCGCTACCACTTGCCGCCAGCGGAACGGAGCGCGGGTTGCGGCGAACTCTTCGCTGGTCGTCCGGTAGAATTTCTCCGCGTGCAGCGACCCGTCCTCGCTCACCGCATATTTCAGCATCAGGTCGAAGACCGGACGCGGCGGGTGGCCCAGCTCGCCATAGCGATGCACGATCGCGCAGGCATGGGCCTGCATGTTGCCGCGGATGGCATCCTCGGCCTGATGCAGAAGCTCGTTGGGATCGGTCGTCTTGATCGCCGAGACGTGCTGCGGCAGCGGGAGCGGCTGCCAGTGCAGAAAATCCCCGCCGCGGCCGATCCGGTCGTACGCCGCCTGATAAGCCCCCAGGATCAGGCAGGCGTATGTGTTTCGCGCGTTGCCGGCCCGGGCGAGATTTCGCCAGGCGTTGGCGGAGTCGCAGGCGTGGACGCCGATCGAATCGCCGTGCACGCTGCCCATGGGCTTGCCGGTTACTTCGTCATTGGCCGTGCGGCCGATATCGCGCAGGATCAACTGGTTTGCGGCAAGACAGATCGCCTCGCCGACCGCGTCGGGCGCGACGCCGTCGGCCAGCGCCGCCGCGGCCAGGTCCGCCGCCTGGCTCGGCGCCGCGTCGAAGATCGCCATCGACATCCGATCGACCCACTGATCGTCCACCGGCTTGGCGCCCGGCTCCCGCCCCATCAGATGATACTGGTCCATCATCTTCGCCAGCACAATCCGCGGCTCAAAACCCTGCTCGCTCCGGATGTACGCTTCGGCTTTCAGGCAATATCGCACCGATTGCCTCAGCAGCGTCTGCGCGTGTTCTCTGCCGATCAGCCCGAACATGTCCCAAGCCCGGTACGGCAAGACCACGCGATGCACGTCGGCTCCGTCTTCGACCGCGATCAGCACGTCGTTGAATCCCTCCTCGGGCGAGATCTGCGCCATCGATGCGAACGTCGCCTCGGCGCGCATCTTATCCTGCCGCCGAATCGCATCCCTCAGCACTTCGCCGTGCACCGAATTCTCCGGAAGCGGAGCGGCCTCGACCGGCTTGAGCACTTCGCTCTCACGCCCGCCGTGCTCGTGAATGCGGTTGGTGTTGCGGTAAAGGACCTTGAAGAGCGGCAGCGGCTGCATGGCCGGCGGCATCTCGGCGGACATGTGCACCGCCGGCGCCAGCGCCATCATCGTATGGAACCCAACGTAATCTTCCCCGCCAAAGGTGCGGGCGTTGGCCAGCGCCGCCGCCGCGGCCAGACGTTTCAGCTCGACGCCACTCTTGAGCTGATCGACCAGCGTCGGCAGCAGCCGCTCGACCGGCGTCTCCTGCATCAGCCGCACCAGCGGCTCCAGCTCCCCGAATTCCAGCGACTTGTCCTCCTCATCCGCCCTGGCCGGCGCAAGCCCCAATTCCGCGGCCATCGCCAGCCCCACGCTGCTGGCAACCATTCCCCGGCCAACTTCCCCCAGAAATTCCCGACGGGTACGCGGCGTCATGGCGGACCTCCGTAAATAAGTGAGATCAATCATCCCGCGCGGCGATCTCCGGCGTCAATGAAAAACCTGCCTGTGATGCCAATGGATCGTCCGCCGAAACCCCTGGCGAGCATCACACCGCCTTCTGGTTCTGATTTAATGCCTTATATGACGATTTCACTGAGCCCGGAAACGCAGCGGCTGCTCGAGGCGCAGATGAAAAAACACGGCTACGCGTCGCCGGATGAGACGGTGCGCATTGCCCTTGAAAGACTGGAACGGGACGGGAGCGAGTTTCTGGAGGACTTGGATGACGAGACCCAAGCCGCAATTCAGGAGGGCTTGGCTCAGGCGGATCGCGGTGAAGGTCGTCCCTGGGAAGAAGTTCGGGAGGAAATCCGCGCCCGGTTCATAAAGGAATAAGTGACGTGCCGGATCGGTTTTGGGAAGAACTCGACAAGCTGCCTGACGGCGCTCGGTCACAGATTACGTTCGTCCTGTTGCTGGCGCCCGGGGAACTTGAGGAGTCGCTGCTAAACCGGGAATTTGAGAATCCGACTCGCTCCCGGCTGTAAACGGCGATTGCAACTCGGTCCTGTGCAGCAGTGCGGGGTGGGACGCGCTCAGCACCGTCACTCTTTATACCTCTATTCCCCCGCTTTCGGGGTACGAGCGCGCTTTGTGGTCTCTCGCAAGTTGAGGTCGGCGTCATAGAGCGCTGTTAGGATCGCCAAAGTTGGCTGTGCTGCATTTGCAATCGGGTCAGTGTCGCCGTACGAGACTCTGACGGTGAACAATCCACCACCCTTTGTGATCTCACAATTTGTCGGAAGCCTTAGCGTTTCTCGGACTGCCGCGAACTGTTGATTTCGATCCCGCGTGCTACCGGCGGTGGCGATCAACTTGAGTATTCCAGGCTCGACAATCTCCGGCAATTGCGACTCGATCCAAACATAGGGGCAATCGTCGTCGCTCTCCGGATCTTCAATCCACCAATTGATGTATTTATCGCTTCGCCACTCCCCAAGTTTGCAGCCATCCTTCACCTGCGACCTCATCCGGTCCCGAACGGCATCGAGGAACGCGCTGATGTTTGTGACAAAGAGCTCCCGCATCTCTTCCACGACTCCGGCGTATTTCGCGTAAAGGCGCGCCGCTTCGCTGAAGTTCTCAAATTCGCCGCTCATCGTAATCTCTCTGAAAAAAGGATTTGGCTTACGGCTAGCAAATCAACTTGCCGCTCGAGTATTCGCTGTGGCGCGGTCCAATCTGGCTGTGCCGACCATGCAACCACTCGCTCGAGAAGCTCACGAGCCGACACGGCCGTGGGTGTCGCGCAAGTTAGAAAATGAGTGACAACCATCGCATACGCGGCGCGCGTATCCGCATGCATCTCTTCAATATCCAGCGCCCGGGCCAACGCGATCGCGAACTCAACAAACGTCGTGCATTTCGCATCCGGATTCGCCGCAGCGCGCCGATCCGGCGTGATGAACACGATCTCAATCCGCGCCTCGCGATTCAAACCCAACTCCCTGCGCACCGCCTCGGGATAGGCCATCGTCTGCGGCATTCCTGATGGCGCGGCGTGTTCCGTTGAACCGGTTTTTGCCTCCACGACCAAAATGCCGCCTGGAAAATGCATGACCAAATCCGGGATGCCATCGTCCGTTCTTTCCCAAGCCTTGGGAGTAGCCGGCTCATCGCCGCAGAGGTCGTCGAGTCCCATCGATTCAAGCCAAGACCGCTGTCGCTTCGCCGCCGACGCTGGATGTGTGCGTGGATCGAGCGCCCAGCGCATTAGACTGGTGTACGAATCTTCAACATAACTCAGGCCAGCCTCCCAGATTAAATCGTGCCTTACCAGCCATCGACATGTCAGCTGCGCACGCTCGGCGATTCGGGGCAATAACTCTTGTATCTCCTTCGCAACGATTGGCGAGGCAGCATCAATGAACTCTTTAAATTGGGCGTCCGGGGTACCCGCTGAGCGATGCCAGACGATATGTTGGGTTTCTTGCACGAACTTCAGGAATTCAGAAACCGGGCTGGGCGCTCCGGACGCGCGGAGCCGCTTGGCCTGCTCAACAAATGAATGGAATGCTGAAATCGTCGCGGTCATTGCGGAATTCGTTGGTCATATTTCTCTGCACAACCGCTCCCGGCCAGCCTTTATGACAGCCGCCGGGCCTCGGCTCAATCACACCAGCCCGGCCCTACGATTTGATCACACCTCCTCCGACTTCCCCAACACGCGGTCGATCTTCTTTAGTGTGCCGAGCTTGGGCGTGTGCTTGCCGGACTCGATCCGAGACAACGTCTCCTGGCGGATTCCCGCCCGATCGGCAAGCTCCTGTTGCGAAAGTCCGGCGGCCCTTCGGTCGGCGACAATTTCCCGCGCGATCGAGGCGAGAATGTAGGCGGCGGCGGGCCTTCGACCGGAACGGTTACGCGGCGGCAGGGACGGAAGCTCGTGGCTCTCCACCAATGTCTTGCGATCGCGGCCGCGCAGCCGTAGATATTCTGATTCCTCAAGAATCACCAGGCGTTTGCCGGCTATTTTAATCGTCTGCGCGACCATGCGTTACTCCTCATAAAACTTGTCGCGATGACCCGCCTTTTCGATCACAACTGTGTCGCCAACCACGTGGAACTGAATCCGATAATCGCCCGTGCGTATCCGAAAGTGTCCGGCGAGCGGCCCGCGGAGCGGCTTGGCTCCGCTCACGTCCGGCCAGCGCTCAAGCCGAAGCACCACGTTCAGAACGCGCAGTCGAACAAGCCGCGGCAGTGCGTCAACCTGCGTCTCGGCCGATGGCGTCAGCTCAACCTTCGCCATTTTCAGATTATGACATGATACGTCATAGCATCAAGCGAGGCGCTCCGTACATCGTCCTTCTGGTCCACGATTTGACTGCCAAACACGCGATCCATACAGTTACCTAACCTAATTGATCAAGCCCTCGGCCGCGCAAGGCCGATAATTCTGCGATGGGTATGTTATCTTCGGCAGAATTACGGAGGATTCCGCGGATGGCCAAGAAGGCAGTTATGCCGATGGAGGGGTCGCAAGACCTGTTTGAGATGCCGTCTGTTCTCACCAAAGGAAGCAAAGGCAAGCCGGCCCGGCGGGAGACCGCCGAGACGCTGGCCGCCAAGCAGAAGGACATCGCCGTCAGCGAGTTCTTCGCCAAGAACCGCCACCTTCTCGGCTTTGACAACCCGCGCAAGGCACTGCTGACCACGGTGAAGGAAGCTGTGGACAATTCGCTGGACGCGTGCGAGGAGGCCGGGATCCTTCCCAACGTCACCATCGTCATCGAAGATCTACAGCCCGACCGGCCTGCCAACGCCAAGCAGTCGCGCTATCGCGTGACCGTGGTCGACAACGGACCGGGTATCGTCCGCAAGCAGGTGGAAAACGTCTTTGGGCGATTGCTGTTCGGCAGCAAATTTCACCGTCTGAAAATGAGCCGCGGCCAGCAGGGGATCGGCATCAGCGCCGCCGGCATGTACGGGCTCATCACCACCGGCAAGCCGATGGTGATCCACACCCGCCCCAACCATCGCAAGCCGGCCCATCACATCGAGCTGGCGATGAACACCAAGACCAACCGGGCCGAGGTGACGGTGGATACCGAAACCGAGGACTTTCCGCCGCGGACCCGGCTGTACAATCTCAACGCCGGCACGCGCGATCCGGGGTTTCTCAATCCCGAAGACTACATGACCGGCACCAGCGTCAGCATCGAGCTGGAAGGCCGGTATCAAAAGGGCCGCGGCAGCGTCGATGAGTTTCTCGAGCTGACCGCGATCGCCAACCCGCACGCGCGAATCACGTTCGTGCCGCCCTCGCGCGTGGCTGTGGAAGAGAACGATGATCTTCCCTTCGCCAACGCGCAGAAAGATGCGGTTCACGCAGAGGCGCTGAACGAGCAGGCCGCCCACGTCGCCCCGGCGACTGAACAAGTCACGGCGCCGAACGGCGTGGATCCGACGATCACCACCATCGAAAAGGACGGCGTCATCTTCTTCCCCCGCGGCACCGAGCAACTGCCGCCGGAAACCAAGGAGATCCAGCCGCACCCCAAGGGAATCGAACTCGGCATCCTGATCCAGATGATGCGCGATTTCGAGGACGCCAATAAGCAAGGCGGCACGCTCTACAACTTCCTCCAGGAGAAGTTCAGCCGGATCAGCCCCGGCAAGGCCGGCGATTTCTGCAAAGCGATCGGAGCGCACAGCCGCACGAAGGTGAGCGATCTCGAGCCGGCGCAAGTGGAGAAGCTGTTCAAGGAATTCGAGAACGCCAAGCTCCCGTCGCCTCCGACGGATTGCCTGGCGCCCATCGGAATTCGCCAAATGCTGGCCGGCATGCTCAAGGGCGTGAAGGCAGAGTTCTACGCCGCCAGCAGCCGTGAGCCGGCGGTCTATCGCGGCCGCCCGTTCCAGATCGAAGCGGCGATCGCATTCGGCGGCGAGCTTCCCGCCGACGACACCGGCCGCGTCATCCGCTTCGCCAATCGCGTTCCCCTGCTCTTCCAGCAGAGCGCGTGCAGCAGCTTCAAAGCCGTCACCGAGACCGGCTGGCGCAACTACAACCTCAGTCAGCCCCGCGGCAGCCTGCCGGTCGGCCCGCTGGTCATCATGATCCACATGGCCAGCGTCTGGGTGCCGTTCACCAGTGAATCCAAGGAGGCCATCGCCGACTACGACGAGATCCGCAAAGAGATGAAGCTGGCCCTGATGGAGTGCGGGCGAAAGCTCGGCACGTATCTTCGCAAGCGGCAGAAGATGCAGCGCGAAGCTGCGCGACGCGACGTCTTCGAGCGCTACATCGGCGAGATCAGCAAAGCCGTCAACGCGATCAACGGCACCGACGCCAAGAAGCTTTACGAAGCCCTGCTGAAGGAAGCGCGAAAACGAACCGCGATCGCGGATGCTCAACTTGATGAAGAAGGGCGAACCGTAAAAAAGGACGACGAAGACCTGAAGAACGACGATGGCGTTGTGCTGATCGAGAGTCGAGCAGCACATCTGAGCGAGGTGCGGGCAACGAATGGTGAGGTCGATTCGAACAGTGCGTCGGTCGAAGCGCCGGCCGACCTGGTGCGGCTCAAGGGGAAACCGAAGACGTCGAAAAAGAAGCCGTCAAAGAACAACGGCGACGGCCTTTTCTGATACCCATCAATCATTTCCGTGAGCGAGTAAATGGCAAAGAAAAAATCCGCTAAACAGTCCGGGCAGGTCAACAAGCGAATCAAGGAGCGGGACAAGGGCACCTTGTCCAAGCTGGTCAATCTGGCCGATGACGTCTCGACCAATGCGTTTAAGGCGAAGGAAATCGCTGTCGCCATCCCCACGCGGTCGCGGTCCAATACGATCTGGAACAAAAGACGCGGCATCCTCCAGATGGGTGATGCGAAACAGACACGCGAGCTGTTCAACCTCAACCAGGCCAAGCAGTTCATGCAGACGGTGCTCCACGCGAGCACGATCAAGGAACTGATCGAGGCCGATAAGACATCGAGCCTGCGAGGCGTGTTCTATAAGGCCAAGCACACCGTGGCCGGCACGAAGGAGAACACCTTTGAAGACCAGGACGAATCGGACCCGATCCTGGAAGACCTCGAGGTCACGCTCAGTGCGCTGCGGGAGGAACTTCACGTATTCGCCGAGAATCGCGGCGCTTTGGTTGGGAATATAACGATCGTCGATAAAGGCGACGAAATCGATTGTCGCCGGATGGGATCGGGCGGGTACGCGATTCCATCGATCGTCGAGCCGGACATCATCCAATTCAAGAAGTGCGAGGCGGATTTCGTCCTTCACGTCGAAAAGGGCACCGTCTGGAACCGATTTAACGAAGACCGTTTCTGGGAGAGCGACAACTGCATTTTGACGCACGGCGCCGGCCAGCCGCCGCGAGGGTGCCGTCGTCTGCTTCAGCGATTCAACCAGGAACTCAAGCTGCCGATCATTTGCCTGCTCGATTGCGATCCATGGGGACATTACATCTATTCGGTGATCAAACAGGGATCGATTTCGCTGGCGTTCGAATCATCGCGGCTGGCCATCCCCGAGGCCAAGTTCCTCGGTATCCGGGCCAAGGATTACCAGGAGTGCTCGTTGAGCGACGCCGTCAAGATCGATTTGAAGCCGAACGACGTGAAGCGGGCGGAAGAAATCGCGGCCTATCCCTGGTTCAAGGACCACAAGGCCTGGCAAAAGGAAATCGCCAAAATGATGTCCAACGGCTTCAAAATGGAAGTCGAGTCGCTGATTACCAAGGACATCAGCTACGTCACCGAAGACTACGTGCCGGAGCGGTTGAAGAAGAAGGATTGGCTGGATTGATTCTGATGCTCGATTCCGATGAACAGTTTGAGAATACCCGTCGGAAGTTGGCGCTTCAGACGCGCAGATCTCCAAGGCAAAGAAACGCCCCGCTTCGCAGCAAACACGGAGAGCCTCGTTCTCTGGTCCACATGGCAAATCAGATGGGCGAAGAGATCGTCCGATTCAGGGCGCGCCGGCAACGACAGGCGTCGTAGAGTTGTATCGTTCGCATGTCAGTCGCGCTCGGACAGGAGTGTGACCGGCTTTCGACCGGCAAACCCGCTTTCCAGCTCGTGCCAGTAGGCGATTTTCTCTTCGCCCAGCTTCCAGCAGAGGCAGATGTCGCGGCCCTGGTGGCGGCCGGTGAAGTCGATCAGGCCCATCTGATAATCCTTCAGCTCGCAGCCGATCTCGGCCAGCTCGTCGACGTAGTCTTCGAGCCGGTGCATCGCCTGGTCGAGTTGGTCCTGAATAGACGGCTGCTCAGCCTTGGGCGTGCCGCGTTCCATGAGCTGCTGGAGCCTGGAGGCCTCGGCGTGGGTGTGGACGATGTCCGCCACCACGCGTTTGACCAGGGGCAACGACTTGTTGGCCTCATTCAACGTGAATCGGCGGCGAGGACGCGATGGCCGAACCGACTTGGGGGTGAAGAACTGCGGACCCGCCATTGGACAACCGCCCTTTCTCTGCGACGCCCGGCTGCGCGCAACTTTAACTTTTGGCGCTTGGTCGAGCCAAGGTGGATTATGCCATCACCACGGGGTGAGTCAACCACCATCTTCCCTCTCGACACCGCAATTCATGACCGCCGTCCTATAAGCGCGCGAAGCTGCGCGGGCGGTAAGGGTACAAAGTCAATAACGTGCGGCGACGACGGCTTGGGCGCGTTGCTCAACCCACGCCATTAACAGAACGGATCCGCCGACATAGAACACTGCAAGGGAGCCAGCCATCGTCGAACCGTCCATTCCATCTTCACCGCCGCACCCGCACCTAGCGCTGACGCCCGAGCAACTGGCCCGGCTGCAAAAAATCGGCTCTGCGTATCGTGCCCTTCGCCGTACCGCCAATGTCGCCGCCTTCTCGGGGATCACCACGTTGGCGATTGGGATCTTCTCGGCAAGCTGCCTGGCCTTTGGTGCGAGTTTGGGGGACATTGCGATCACGGTTGCCCTTTGTACCTTTGGCGCCATCGAGCTGATTGGGCGCCAGCGTCTGCTGAAGGGCGCTGCGGATGCGCTGCGCATCCTGACGTGGAACCAGCTGGCTTTCTTCGCCGCTATCGCCATTTACTGCGGCGTTAAGATCGTGACCTTCTCCACGGCATCATTAGTCTCGCCTGAAACGCGCGACGCAATGGCCCAGTTGCAGGGTGCGACTGGCAATAGCTTGCTCGATCCCCAGACCGAAAAGACCTTGAAGTTGGGTTACCTGGCGATGTACGGCTTGATCATCCTGGTCAGCCTCGCCTCGCAAGGAGGCCTTGCCCTCTATTACGCCCGGCGGCACAAATACCTCGATCTCTTCCGCTCCGCCTCCGAATCGGAGAAACAATTGCTTCTCCAGATCGCCCCGTAGCCCCTCACTTAATCACTTAGCGCCTTAAAGCGCCTCATTGCGCCTCGTCCGTCAACTTGAAAAGGGTGATCTCAGGCCGGCACCAATCCAGGACCCGCTGCCCGTAGGAGAGCCCGCGATTGACGTACAGATGCCGCCCATTCACGGCGTAGTAGCCGTGGGTGAAATGCCGGTAACGGTGCGGATAAAACCGCCGGCCGAGCGGGCTGGTCGCCACCTGCCGTCCGTGGGTGTGCCCGCTGAGCATCCAATGCCACGGGTATTTCATCAGGTGCGTGCAGTTGGCGGGATTGTGATTCAGGCAGACGATCGGCCGCTCGCCATCGAGCCCGTCGAACGCGCGATCCGGATCCATGTGCCCGGACCACTCATCATCCAGCCCGACTATCACGAGCGGCTTGCCTGACCCGCTGCGGACTTCGCACCGCTGGTTGCGAAGGACGATCAGGCCGCGTGCCTTGAGGCATTTTTCCAAGTAATCCCCCCGCCGCTCGCCCTCGACCGAGAAGTTCTTCCCGTACACGCTGTAGTCATGGTTGCCGAACGTGCAGATCACTCCATGGCGGGCGCGAATATGGGAAAGGATCGTCGCGATCCGGTGGGCGAATCGATAGCCGCCCGTGATCAGGTCGCCGGTTACGACAACCAGGTCCGGCTTCAGCTCGTTCACCCAGGCAATGTATTGCACCAGATACCGCTGCCAGACGACGGGACTGTAATGCAGGTCGGAGATCTGGACGACGCGGAATCCTTCCAGGGCGGGATCGAGATTGGGCAGCGGCATGGGCCGCCGGTGGATTTCGACCCAGCGGCGGTTCATCGGCAGCGCGTGGATGCCGGTCAGCCCAACGCGGGAAACGGCGGTCCAGATCGCCTTGCGCCACCGGTGTTGCCGCCGCCACACCGGGTTTTTGAGATAATGAAAGACGTCGTCGACCAAAAGTTGCAATTTGCGATTTGCTGTTTTGTGGCACAGCCGCCCTCGGCTGTGTTCCGCCGAAGGCGGAAGCACTTCGACGATCCTCTTCGACCTTCGGTCGAACACAGCCGAAGGCGACTGTGCCACAAGACAGCAAATCGCAAATCTCCTTCACTGGATCAGGCTCAGCGCCGCCTCGATTTCGCCGCGGGCGTGCGCGTCGTTGGCTTTCAGAGCGACCTCGATTCCCTGGCGATACGATCGGCGGGCCGCCTCCAGATCACCCAGCAACTCATGGACCAACCCGCGCTGGTGATAGGCGTAGCAGTACGCCGGATCGACCTGGATGACCTTGTCGAGGAATTCGATCGCCTCGCGGGATTCTCCCGCCTTTTTGTATTCCAAGGCAATCGCGTAAAGCAGAAACGCATCGTTAGGATTGTGATCCAGCATCCGCCGCAACTGCTCCATCCGTGTGCTCGAAGCCATGCGGGGATTCTACGGCAGGGCCGCCGACCGCCGCCACGTGGAGAAGAGGGAACTTGGGATTCACGCACGAACGGGCGGGAAACTCTTCGCAAGTCGCCAACGCGATGCTATTGCGATTCCATGTAACCGGCCGATAATCCAAGCGGTGGCTGTCCTTCAAGTACTGAGGCAATCCAAAAGCGATGCCGACGCCGGCGAGCTGCCGCGAATCCTGCGCCTCCAGGTTCCGGTCATCGTCAAGCTCGCCGAGCGAAAGCTGCTGCTCTCCGAAGTCATGCGCCTTTGTGCCGGCGCGATCATCGAATTCTCCAAACGCAGCGATGAGCCGCTCGAGCTGATGATCAACAATAAAACGATCGGCGTCGGAGAAACCGTCAAGATCGGGGAAAACTTCGGCCTCCGCATCACCCAAATCGGCGACGTCAAGCAACTGATCGCAGCGTTGGGCGGGAAGAGCTGACGCGCGTCGTCGCTTCTTCCCCCTCTCCCTCCGAAAGAGGGTTGGGGTGAGGGAAAATCGGAGGCGCCTCTCGCGCCCTCACCCCTACCCTCTCCCGGAGGGAGAGGGGGGAAAAGATCATCCTTACTCGCAGCCCGCAATTCGCTTCGCCATGGCAATCGCTTCCTCGCGCGACTTCACCCGCCCCTCGAGCTGCGCATCGTAGACCTCATTCAAGATCCGCTTGAACATCGGTCCCGGCTGCATCCCCAGGCTCGTGAGCACGTCGCCGTCGATGAGCGGCGCAGGCGCGAATTCCGTCTCCTCTAGCTCCGACAATTCACGCTCGAGCCATTGGGCGCGGTCTTTCTGCACTCCGACCGACGCCAGTGCCGAGAGCAAGCTTCGCGACCGCGGCGCCGTCGGGCGGGCGAGGAATCGTTTCATAACGGCAACCCGCGGCGGCTCGTCGCGCAGCAGCGGTTCGAGCCCGGACAACGTGCCGCTCATCTGGTCCGATTCCTCGTTGCTGATCTTCAGCGCCTGCCGCATCGCTCGCAGGGCGGAATTGACCGTTGGGGTCGAGAGCAGAGCGCGTGGATCAGTTAGTTCCACATCGACCTGCATCCGGTAGCAAACCACCGCCGACGCCACCGCCAACCCGAAAGCAACCGGCTTGCCCGGGTCCACTCGGTCGAACAGAAATGGACGATCCGAATCGCGCGGCCGTTCCTTTATGTGAAGAAACCGCATGACGACCGGCAAAAGTCCCAGCTCCCAGAGCATGCGCCACGCCGCGACGCGCGTGGGCGGCGTCAGCATGATCCGCAATTCCTCGGCGATGCGCTCTGGGCTGATTCGCTTGAGCTGCGGCGCGTGGGCCACGATGGCCGCCGCCGTCGCGGGCTCGATGGAGAATCCGAGTCGCGCCGAGAATCGCACGGCCCGGAGCAGCCGCAGGCTGTCTTCGTCGAAACGCTCGGCGGGATTCCCGATGGCCCGGATCAGCCGGTTCTGCAAATCCGCCTGCCCGCCAACGTAGTCGATCACCTGCCGGGTCACGGGGTCGTAGAACAATCCATTGATCGTGAAATCGCGGCGTTTGGCGTCCTGGTCAGCATTGGTGAAATGCACCTCAGAAGGATGCCGGCCGTCGTCATAGCCCGACTCGGCGCGGAACGTCGCCACCTCGATCTGGCTTCTGCGATGCCGGACCAGGATGACGCCGAACGAGGCGCCGACCGCCTGCGTGTTGCTGAACAACTCCCGCACCCGCTGCGGCGGTGCATCGGTGGCGACGTCGAAATCCTTGGGCTCAGCGCCGAGGAGCAGATCGCGCACACTGCCGCCGGCAAAGTAGGCGACGTGCCCCGCCTCGCGCAGCCGTATCAACACCGCAAGAGCGTCCTGACGCGATGATCGAGGTCGAGGCGATGGAGTGGAATCTGGCATTCGATCGACAACAAAACGAAAGGTTCGACAGGATCTCGATCTGCCTCCCGGAAGATGTAACGAAATGTATCGAAATGTAACGCTCGGTGGGGCTTACGATGTCCTTATTGCAAATCGGCAATCGCTATCGCACGGGTGTTGCATTTCGTTACATTTTGTTGCATCTCGGCGGAGGGGCGGGTTGCATGTGACTGCTCACGCATTCGCCCCGGCGGGTTCGCCGGCGCGGGCGCGGAGCGTCACCATCTTTTCCTTGACTTCCTGGGCGATGCGCGAGTTGGGGAATTCGCCCTGGATCTGCTCGCCGACGCGGATCGCCTCGTTCCATTTGTGCTCGCGGACGAGCATCGCGAACTGCCCGGCGAGGTTGTTCAGCTTCTCCTTGAACACGTTGCGGACGGTCTCCTGCATCGACTCGGCCTCGGCGGGAGTCAGGTACGGATCGAGCTGCTTGAGGATTTCGATCGCGCCGTCCCAATCGTGGCGGGCCGAGGCTTCGTGCCAGGTCTGCATGAGTTGCTGCTTGTGGGTCTGGCGGCGGTTCTCGATCTCCAGCGGAATCCGCTTCACGTCCGGATGGTTGGGTAGCTGCGACGCCAGCTTCTCCGCCTCGCGCAGGGCGGCGCTCCATTGCTCGGCGCGGGTGTGGCGATCGATGATCGCCATCGCCTCGCCGATCTGCTTTCGCATCCCCTCGCTGCGGCGATCGTTGATTTCGCTGCGGAACCGGTCGGCTTCAGTTTTGGAGCCGAACGCCTTCTCGAACTGATCGGCCAGCGCGAAGGCCGCTTCCCATTCGCCCTGGCCCAGCTCCTCGTTGATCGCCTGGCGGATCGCCTCGCGGTCCTTGTCGCGGAACGCGACCGAGCGGGCGCGGTCGCTGAGAAGCTGCTGCTCACTGACCCGGCCGAGCAGTGCGACGATCTGGTCGAGGCGTTGGCTGACGCGTTCGCCCAGGGCTTCCGCGTTATCCTGCGCCGCGACCGCCGAGGCCAGCGCCTTGGCGATCGGCCAGGTGATGGCCACGCTGATCAAGCTCAAGCATCCGACCGCAAGGATCGTGGTCTCGCCGGGATGTACGTGCATCTCGTAGACGCCTATGCCCAGGATCGCCAAAGCCGCAATAGCAATGATGACGTAAATGACGTTGACCGACGCCGGGGAAGGTGCGCGATTGGGCACGGTGACCTCGTCTGAAGGTTGGTCGAGTCCGCTCCTGGACAAGTTTAGGATCGACGGAAAACTCCGTCAACGCCGCAAACTGACGTATCTCTTGCATCGACTGGGAATAATGCCTGGCTTGATTAAGAGCCCCTAACAAAACTATTGAGGGCGCGTTTGTTAGAGGCTCTCAGTTTTGCGGCTTGAGGATCAGCGTGCGGAGGTTCATGACGGCCAAATTGGGCTTGCTTAGCGGCTTGAGCTGAAGGGCGACCACGCCGGGCTGATCGATCTGGATCGTTCCGACCTTGACGGTCCTGAAGTTGCGCCAACTCCGCGTCGCCGTGATCTTACCCATCAGCTTCTGCTCGCCGACGATGACGGCGTACTCGCTGCCCTCGCTGCCCGGTTCACACGCGTAGTCGAGGCTGACGGTAAACGCGCCGGACTTGGCCACATTTAGCTTCCACTCGACGTAATCGCTTTTGTTCGTCCAGTAACCAATATCGTCGCCCTCAAGCTGGGCGGTTTCGCCAACGATTTTGGCGTCGCCCGCCTCCAGGCGGAAGGCGCCGTTCGCGTCGACGTTCAGCGGCGCATCGGCCATGCTGATCGGCTGCACGTCGCCGTCCAGCTCGGCCACAACCACGCTGACAATCGGATCGGGCGCTTCGGACGGGACCGTAATCTGCGCGCTTTTCTCCGAGCTTCTGGTTTCCAGCGTCTTGTCGGGCGCGGTCAGCAGATAGGCTTTGGAGATCTTATTGCTCATTGGGACGGCGAGCTTCCCGTCCTTCGGCCAGTCAAAGACCATCAGAAAGAGCTTGTTGTCCTTTCGCGTGCATCGTCCCCAATCCAGCCGCCGGAACGGACTGGCCGACGTCGCGTAGATGGCCTCGCCATTGGTCTTGAGCCACTTGCCGACCGTCTCCAGCCGGTCGACTTCCGGTTGCGGAATGATTCCTTCCGAAGTCGGTCCGACGTTGAGCAGATAATTCCCCCCTTTGCTGGCGATGTCGCAGAGGTTGTGCAGCAGCGTTGGGACGCTCTTGAAGTTCTTGTCGTACGACTTGTAGCCCCACGTATCGTTCATCGTCATGCAGGTTTCCCAGTCCTTG
>Ga0210396_10002105_pt1 | contig 20564 bp, 13 predicted proteins | sample IncBWH17OmetaG_FD_155466 | JGI IMG/M metagenome (GOLD analysis project Ga0210396, IMG submission 155466) | Forest soil microbial communities from Barre Woods Harvard Forest LTER site, Petersham, Massachusetts, United States - Inc-BW-H-17-O ... | reverse complement strand
GCTAGACGGGCGACCATTTCATAGGGGCGAGGTCTAGCACCACTAATGGCCCAGCTATCACTTGACGCTAAATCCCCAAAGCACTCACTGAGCCAGAAATCGAGTTCTGGGCGGATGACCGGCAATACGGAAGTTATGCCGAGGGCGGGGCAAACCCGGTTCGTCGATTTATGAGATAAGTTCTTAGGCTTTCTCTCACGCGTGCGAGAAGACTGGCAGAGGCGGCCCAAATCAAACGTATTCAAAAAGAGATTCGTTAGGACTTGCACACGCTTGGACCCTTACCGCTGCGCGTGCTTTTGAATTCAGGTTTTGTCAGGTTTCAAGGACAGTCAAAAAGTTGCAGGCATTGAACGGCTCGAAATCAAGCACTTTTTCAATTCAAGTATTTGCTCTGCCTCAGAGTGGGTTGTGTCTGCCTAGCTTGACGCGTACTTGATTTCGACGTTTTCAAGTTCCGCGCTGGTGCCTCTCTGCGAAATACACGCGCGACCGTGAAGGAAAACAATTAGGACGCCTAAAAAGGGGGCGCTCCCGCCTGTTAGTAAATGTTATGGTTCGCGCGCGGGAGTTTGAACGAAACGAGTGGTCTCCAGGGAACCTCACAAAACCTCACTTTTAAAAGAGGGAAAGCGCTTCCTGTCCGGGCGTTTCGCGAGAGATACGCGCGCGCATCAACCATCGCTTTATCCGTTCAGTGTCAAAGTCTTACACCGCTCTTCTCCTAAAGCTCAATCTCAAGCCATACAAACGCATCGAAATCCGGTCGTAGGCGTGGAGAACAACCGCTTTGAAAAACTTGATTACGACGCGAAGTCTACGCAAACGTGCCGAATGCTGTGCAAGCTGATACGAAAGTTATCTTGAAAACCCTTTGATTTCCACCCGAGAATTGGCAGGAGGAAGAGGCACAGGATGTAGCGCCTCATCGAGCATCTCAGCCACGAAATGCACCACCTGAAGCTTGTCCTGAAACGAAGCTCGCGGAACCAGTACACAATGATTTACCCACGATGTCAGGAGCACCTTCACATTACTCAGATGAATGCCTTCAGCCCGCGTCCACTCTGCCTCGCCTACTGGAATTGTTTCGTCTGCGTATCCATGCAGAACGAAAAGTGAACCTCGAACCTCGTGGATTTTTCCCATCGGCGAGATATCAGCTAGCTCTGCTCGATGCCGGTCCAACAACGCGTGATAACGCGCCCGCATCCCCGGCGTTCTGACATTGATCAGATCGTTCAGCAAGACGCGTTGATTCGACGTCAGTGAGGCAGTCGGAGAAGAGCCAGAAAAGCCCATCTGATCGGCCATCGTTCTCATCGCATCGGATAGCGGCTCGATTTCGTTCGGCGGCACTAGTTCGTCTGAGTATTGCAACGCCATCGGAGTAAGGGCATTCTGAATAGGTGTTCCCGAATATCGCTTCCCGTCGGGTCCCATAACGTCATCATGCAGATAATATCTCCCCAGCCGTTCAATACTGTTGTAGCCGGAGACACAGAAGGTCATCTTAACGTAGTCGGTATACTCCGGATTGGCCACTGCGGTAATTACCATACCGCCAGAAAAGCTGATGCCAAACACTGAGACCTTTTGACCTGAACCTATCGCGCTCCAGCGAATCGCATCATCCACGTCGGCCACCGCCGCGCGATCGATCCGAAGCATCTTCTCAGACTTTATGTCCGGCATGACCACCTTCAGGCCGCTTTGGGACAGGCTCTGAGCGAATGAATTCAAGAGCCCATTTCGAATACCATTTGATGCAAAACCATGCACCAGAACAATGATCGGAGCATTGGGCAAGTCCTTTGGTGCCATGACCCTAAGTTCTAGAGGCCGACCCCGACCTTGGATCCACTGATCGGTCGTAACAATCGGGTGCCGGAAGGCCCTTGAGTAAGCACGAATGATGAGGGGGGGATTCGTATAGCTCATCCCATACATAAGTTTCGCCGCGCGCACCATCCTGAAGCCCCAACTGACGGCAAGAGCTAGTCCAACGGCCAGCAAAATTGCAGATATTGAGTACGTTGTGACTCGGGCTGGCCGGAGACCACTTAGTGTGTTTTCTTTGACTTCGTCGATTGCGCTTAAATCAGACGTCACGCAGTTACCACCCTGGACGAATTATATGTGGGCCCGGGTCCGGCTGGTAAAGGCGCTGGCTGACGATTCTGCGGGCATGATATCTGCTCCGACCTTCGCGTCTCATGATCCGTCAGCGTCTTCCCACGTCGTGCTCCGCGCCGCGTCGGTTATGTCGTGGTCTTGCCTACTGGCCGGCTTCGCTCAGCCCTCAGCGGCTTTCACTGCCAGAAGTTCCAGCGCGAAACGAAACGTTGCGTCTCGCAACGTCTATGCCACAAAAACCAGAGGCCACTCCTTGCGGAATGGTCTCTGGTTTGTATTCAGACCAGGCTATTTCACATCGATATAGGCGACCCGGTGGGTTTTGATGTGTGCTGCGTCGATGGCCCAGTAGCCGAGACGATGCACGCCGGGTGTGAGGTTGAGCGTGGCGCGCAGTTCGTTCGTGCTGCCGTAGCCAACGCGCTTTACGCCGTCCACCCAGAGCTCCATGAAGACAGCAGGATTCTCACTGGTTCCATCCGCGAGGATGTTGACCGTCGTTCCGGATTTCAGCCAAGGACTGCAGACATTGATGCCGGGCTTGATGGGGGCTACGCATGTTCCGCCTGGATATGCGCTGGTGTTGGTGAAGATGGTGAAGACGGGGCCATTGCTCGATCCGGCGGAGAGCATCGCGAGGTCGGTCTTGCCGTCGCGGTTGTAGTCGCCGAAGAGCAGTTCTTCGGGAACGCCGTTTGCGTCAGGCAGGGGCTGAGTGCTGATCGCGGCGAAGGATTGTGTCGCGTCGCCTTCGAGTATTTTGATCTCGGCGCCGGAAGCTGAGGTCGATATGTAGGCGATGTCTGGATATCCGTCGCCGTTCATGTCAGCGATAGCGAGCGGACCGGTCAAGGAAGGATCGGTGATGAGTTTCACTTTGAATGTGCGATCCTTCTCCCCGTAGCCGATGCCCAGCGTGGGCCCGTTGACCCCGCCGCCATTCGCATCCACCGTGACAAGGAGATCACTGACGCCGTCTCGATCCAAATCGGCCGTTTGAATGTTGTCGATCACTGCGATGGCATTGGCAATGGGTGTGGTTACGACGAAGTTGCCATGGCAATCGCCATAGGCGACTTTGATCTGCGCCAGAGTACCAGGCCCGGCTTCAATCCACGCGAGATCCTGACACCCGTTGCCGTCGTAGTCGCCAACGGTGAGGTTGTAGAAGCCTCCCGTCGGGCTTGCCGCAGAGCCGGCGAGAGTCGCGATCAAGTGCGGGCCGGAGAATCCTCCATGTCCATCGCCGACGTAGAGCTCGAGGGCATTCCCGTCGAGGATAACCGCGTCGAGATTATGGTCGTCGGTGAAGTCGGCTGTGACTGCCGCCAGGGCGGCATTACTGGAGATCGGAATCTTGCTATTGAGATGGAAATTGCCGGAGCGGCCGTCGCTCAGATAATCGGCAAAGGTGCCTCCCCTGGCGATTATTGTTTCCGAGCGCGGAGTTCCGGGTCTAATCGGTCTTGCATCGAGAAATTGACCGCTGGGGCAGCTTGCGTCTGCGGTTGTGCTGACGAGCAGATCGTTCTTCCCGTTGTGCTTGAAGTCGCCACCGGCTAATGGATTCGCCGGGCAATAGGAGGTCGGTATCACCCAGTTGGTGTAACCGCCGAGGCCATCGGATTTGTACCCGTAGATATTTAGCGAAGGAGAGACTGCGAGGAAATCGGTAAAGCCGTCGTTATTGAAATCGCCCTGAATGAAGGAATGCGTGGAAAAGGGAACGGTCTTGTCTGTCGGGGTGAAGGTGATGTCCTGAGCCACCGCGGAGGTGGCAAGCAAGGCGAAGCTCGCCACAATTGGCAGCATTCTTTTCATGGGCACTTTAGACTCTCCTGCCACAGCAGTGATTTTTTGTTGTCAACCCCGTCTGCTGCTGGTTCCATGCAGCAGAAGCGAGTAGCTGTGGTTCTATGTCGCCGCTGAGAACTTGTAGAGGCTCCGAGGTAATTTTGGGAAGTGGCGTTTATAGCAAGAGAGCGTTGGATAGATCATCGGTCAAGGGATAAGGGTCCACTTACAACTATCTATGTAACAATGGGATAGGTGCATTTTGGGAATGCGTATCAAATGCGGAACAATGGCCGGCTTGTACCACGGAAGTGGTAGTTTCCCCCATTACCCCAGAGTGCCCGCAGATGGTGATTTGATTCGTTCGAGATAACAAAACCTCACCTTTAAAAGAGGGAAAGCGCTTCCTGTCCGGGCGTTTCGCGAGGGATACGCGCGCGCGTAGTCCACGCCGAAAATCCCTCACCGGGACCCGGGCCGCCACGTTCATCATCGACAATGACCTCGGCAGGAAAAGAACGGCACGTTGGTAAACGGGAGGTAGTGCGGTGAGTATACCGTTCTCATTGCGGGCTGAATTAAAGGAGCTTCCTGTCCGGGCCGTTTCGCGAGAGGTATGCGCGCGCATCAACCATCGATTTATCCGTTCATTGTCAAAGCCTGTAAGACTTTGACACCTCCGGCCCCCTGCCTTACGATCCTAGGCACGCGAGCGGGCACTCCAAATGGCAGTCAAAACCGATTCCGCTGCTCTGAGGGCAGTGCTGGACAGGATCCGAACAGAATCGGGCAGAACCCTGCTGCAGCTTGTCGACGAAAGTCCGGTTCTGCTCGTCTTCCTTCGTCATTTCGGATGCGCCTTTTGCCGCCAGGCCATTGATGATGTCTCAAAAGTTCGTCCCGACCTCGCGAGGCTAGGTGTGCAGGCAGCGTTCGTTCACCTTGGCTCGCCCGAGCGGGCGAAGCCCTACTTCGACTACTACAATCTTTCCGATGTGGAGCGCGTCAGCAACCCCGACGGCTCGCTCTACAGCGACCCCGTCTTCGCACTGGCACGCGTTAGCTTTTGGCAGCTCTTCCGGCCGGCAGTCTGGATCGGGTGGCTGCGAGGCGCAATCTTTAAATACCGCATCGGCCTCCTCAAAGAAGACATCCAGCAGATGCCCGGCGTTTTCTTGTTAAAGGATCGTGTAATCGCGAACCTTTACCGGCATCGCACCATAGCCGACCGGCCGGATTACCTTGCAGTTGCCGGCGTACGGAAGTAGCTCAGACGTGCCGCAGCGGCTGTGCTCGCGACTACAGGCTCAATGAAGGCGCAGATGTCGGGAAATGGGCAATTCCAATTGACACGGCGCGAGAGATACGTGCACGCGTACTGCACAGAAATCCCGCTTTCGGACTGTAGCGGAAAATGTAGCGGGTGCCGGTTTAGAAGCGCTTGTTTCGCCTGAGACGGTCCGCTCGGAAAGTGCCGTAAATACTAGCGAATCCAAGCGGAGCGAAATCAGCCAAAATTGCCCGGCGGAGATTATGAGTCCCCTGCTCTAACCGTTGAGCTATGGGCCCTTCAATGACTTACGGCATCCACCCGCGTCAGTGTAGCGGATACGCGGCCGCACTCCTCTCCTGCGCAGAGCGCCGCTTGGCGGCGGGCTCTGATGGTCCCGGGCGTAGGATGAATTCCGTTGCGGTACCACCATGGTATCGCGCCCCAGCGATCGTGTGCTGATGAGCCTTTCCGCTCAATTTGCCCAGCCGTGGGAACGATGCGAGGGCGAATGGAACCCTCTCTCATAAAGACCCGTCATGGATGTGCCAGCCTGGTCTGCCACGATCTGTCTGTTATGAAGATGAGGCGACGCGTTAGTCTGGATGCCCTTCGTCCGATGCTTCCACTCCAGACTCTCGCGATCTTTTGTCTAATCTCCCCGGGCCTCGCCGCCGGTCAGGACGTCGCCGTCAACGGCATAAAACTCGGCATGACACTTCAGGAAGCGCAGGCGAAACTTCCTCCGGACATGCACATCTCGACGCCGAGGACAGAATTCCCACCGCAGTTCACCACTGTTTTTTCTCAAAGAATCCCGTTCACGGGCAGCGACATCGACGACGAAGCCTTCACCATCGAAGCAGTCGACGGCAATGTCGCCTACGTCAAACAGATCATTACGTACTCGCCGGCCAGGGCGATCGATAGACAGGAATTCCAGCAATCACTAGTTCCGAAGTATGGGCCCATGAGCCCGTATCCGCCGAATGTCACGCCCGCTGTGTTTCCTATCTGGTCATGGGACCGGAATGGAAAGCTGGCAGCGAACGGAGATGTTTGTCCGGGAGGTCTGGTTTTGGCAAACGGCGCATCCGGCTTATATCGGCCTGCGATGATAACGTCAGTTCCCGCAAATCAGGATCTGCCAGGTTGTCACGTGGTTCTTTCCGTCCTATTCGACAGGCGTACCGACAGCATTCCTTTTTCCAAGCTAGATTGGGTTGAACTTACGTTGTCCGACAACAGTCGGTTTTTCGGCGCGACTGCAACGAACAAATCGGAACAGATGAAGTGACGCGAATCCGGGCGGCGGCCGTCACTTCACACTGGTCACCTCTCCCGTCGTATCGTCTAACAGCACCACGCTGCCATTTTGCGGAAAGCTTTGGCTGAAGTCGAACATATTGCTGAGCGTGCCCGCGACGCTGTCGAATGAGCCGCCACCGATGCGTTCGCCCGAAAGGAAGATATCCTCGATAAATCGCACGATGGAAGTCTGATCGGTAAGGGTGGAATCGATGTAATTTTTCTTTGCCCAGGGCGAGATGACCAGCAGCGGCAGGCGCGGTCCGTAACCGCACCGCCCCTGCGCGTGCAGGGTGCCCACGGCCACGCCAGGCAAGGCGTTCGCATCACTGGCAGTGGAACTGCCGCAAGCACTCGCTCCATTCAGCGTATCGAGCGCGGTCGCGGATCCGTTCACAATGTTCATCACGTGGTCGTACCAGCCATCCGAATCGTCATAGGCGATGATGATGGCGGTGCGCGACCAGAACTGCGACTGTTCAATCGCATTCACAATGTCAACAACCAGCTTCTGCTCATCGAGAGGATCCGAAAATCCGGGATGCGCATCCTGATACGCCGGCGCCTTCAGGAAACTAACGGCAGGCATGTTGCCCGCTGCCATCGCATCCGTGAAGTCGTGCATGTCGTACTGGTGGTTCGCGACATCGGAGTTCGTTCCGATGGCGGCAATGGAAGTTGGGCGCGTGTGCTTCAGGTTTTGCGTTGTCGCATAGAACTGGAACGGCTCTTCCTCCGGATCGTAGTCGCGAGAGATGTAATGCGTCACCACCGAGGTCGTCGTACGCGTGCATCCCTTCGTTCCGTTCGGATTCCGGATGGTGAGATCGAAACCGCCCTGGAACCATCCCCAACTCACGTCGGCAGACGTAAGAAGATCGCCGATATTTTTGCCGGTCATGGAGATGAGAGCCGCCTTTGGATACGAACAAACATCGCCGTTCGGATCAGCATCGCTCACCAGCGTAAGGCCGCCTTTGCCATCGTCGACGACAGCTGGGCTGGCGTTTTGAAACGGCGTCACACCATTCGTCTGTCCAGAAACCAGGTTGACCGCACCCACTGTGGACGGCCCGAAGGTGGTGCCGAATGAGTGGTCATTCAGCGCATAATGCTGCGCGTAGTTCCATAGCGCCGTCACGGTGTTGCCGTCGTAATAGCCCATGTTCAGTCCCTTAGTGGCAGCGACAGAACTCGCGCCCGTGCTGACTGCCAGCGTCGCCGAATCCGCCCTGCCGACGGCATAGGGGAATAGGTCCATCGCGCCGTTGTCGAACGCGGTCTGTTCCGGCCTGTAGCCATGGTTCTGATCCGCAGTTGCGGCCTGGGAGCGGTTGAGGCGGAATGGATCGGTTGCTCCTGTTCCATTCTTTGGATTTCGTGCGTTGGGATTTGCAGTAAGCAGCATGCCGTGCAGACCGTCCGGAGGCGGCGTTCCAGCAACAGCGCTGAAAGGGGGCTCACCAGGCAGGTTGGCCGCTACCGGATAGGTTCCGAAGTAGTGATCGAAGGAGATGTTTTCGTTGAAAATCACCACGACGTGTTTGATAGCCGTAGACGCCATGCCCGAGCCCGAACCTGCGCCGGAAACCGACTGGCTGTTCTGCATTCCACTTGAGCAAGCACTCAGAATAATCAGGGGTGAAAGAACGCCGGGCAGGATAATTCGAAGCATAGCCGCACCATGGACTAATCAGAGATGCATCTCTTTCGACGGGGCAACATCGGGAAACGCTAGCCGATCCCGACAAATGCTTTAGCGGCTGAGAAAGTGATTTGGCTGGAATCTTGACTCCCAGCGACAACCAGCTTTGCGTTTCCGTACAGCGCCGCTTTTCCTGGCCTTTGCCGCGCCGAACCAGCGTACCTGCCGAACGGTATACACTAGCGCGTTCCGCAATCTATCACACAGGGCGGCACGCACGAACCCATGCAGCGACGCGATCTCCTGAAATTTGCCGCCCTGGGCGCCGGCGCCACAGCCGCGCAGCGCGCTCTTGGCGGCACTCTTTTGGCCCCCGACGCTCCCATCCCCAGCGTGCGCCACGTTCTGGTCGTCTTCAAATGCCATCTCGACGTCGGCTTTACCGACACCCAGGCCGCCGTCATGCAGAAGTACTTCAACGTGTACTATCCCCAGGCCATCGAAACCGGCGCCGTGCTCCGCCGTTCGGGAGCCGATCGCTACACCTGGACGACAGGCTCATGGCTGCTCTACGAATATCTGGAGCAGGCAACGCCAGAACAACGCCGCGCCATGGAGCAGGCGGTCGCCGCAGGCGACATCAGCTGGCATGCGCTACCCTTCAGCTGGCAGACGGAGATGCTTGACCGTCCCATGATCGACGGAGCGCTTGGGTTCTCGCGCTCGCTCGATGCGCGTTTCGGCCACAAGACAATCGCGGCAAAGATGACGGACGTGCCTGGCCATACACGCGGCATCATCGCACCGCTGGCCGCCGCTGGTATCTCGCTGCTGGATATCGGCGTCAACGCGGCAAGCACGCCTCCCGATGTTCCCGATGTCTTCCTGTGGACGAGCACGGACGGCAGCACGTTGCCAATGATCTACCACCGCCACGACTATGGCGGTACCGTCGTATTGCCGGGGACGGACACCGCTTTCTCGATGGAGATGCGCGGCGACAATGAGGGCCCGCACACCCAGGAAGAGATTCGAGCGATCTATGCGCGCCTCCGCCAGCAGTTTCCCGGCGCCACTGTCGTGGCCGCAACCCTCAGCGATGTTGCCGCCGCGCTGGCCCCTGCACGCGACAAACTTCCCGTCGTTACCGACGAGATCGGGGACACCTGGATCTATGGCATCCCCAGCGATCCGCCGAAGGTAGCGCGCTACCGCGAGGCCGCACGTCTGCGCCAGGAATGGATCGCTCAAAAGATGCTTGACGTGGGCGGCGACGTCGACCGGTCACTACTGCGGCGTATGACTCTCTCGATTGAACACACCTGGGGCACCGACACGAAGCGATATCTTGACCATGATCACTACAAGCCTGCAGACCTGAACGCTGTCCTCGGCACCACCGGCTACCGCACCATGGAAGCAAGCTGGAAGGAAAAGCGCGACGATCTCAGCGACGGTGTCGGCCGTCTGCCGGCGCCTCTGCGCGTCGCCATGGAGCAGCGGCTTGAGACGCTGAACGTCACCCCTCCGAGCCCGGTCGGCATGCACCCGCGATCCGCCTCGCATGTCCTCGAGACGGCGCACTTCCGCATCGCCCTCGATCCGCGCACGGGTGCCATCATTGCGCTCGTCAACAAAGCCACCCAGCGCGCATGGGCCTCGCCCAAGAATCCGCTCGCCCTCTTTACCTACCAGACGCTGGGCCCACAAGCGTACGACGCCTTCATCGCTGCTTACCTGAAAGTAAAAACCTGGTGGGGACCGCAGGATTTCGGCAAGCCCAACATCGCGCATTTCGGCGCAACCAGCCGGGAGTGGCATCCTGTTCTGCGCCAGTGCTGGGTGAGCGAGGACACGCAAAAGCACCGCCTGCTGGCCGAGCTGGCCATCGACGATTCTGCGAGTGCAGAAGCAGGTTTCGTCGCGTGGCCCTCGTCGCTCTACCTCGACATCACCATGCCAAAGGCAACGCCACAGCTACAGATACGATTCACCACTCTCGGCAAGCAGCAGAACCGCCTGCCGGAGGCCATGTGGCTCACCTTCCACCCCATCACCAGCGGCGCGCAGGGATGGGAGCTCGATAAAGTGGGCCAGCCAGTGCGCCCGGCAGACGTTGTTCGCGGTGGTGGCCGAAGCATGCATGCTATATCGGAGCGCCTGCGCTACCGCGGCACCGAAGGCACCTTCGAGCTGGCGACGCTCGATGCACCCATCGTCGCGCTCGGTGCGCGGTCGCCACTCGACTTCTCGCTCGAATTGCCCACCATGGAGGACGGCATTCACATCGGCCTCTACAACAACGCCTGGGGCACCAACTATCCGCAGTGGTGCGGCGGCGACTGGATGTACCGATTCACTCTGACGGCATAGCATTGGCACGACGCCGCGCCATAATCATTACAGTCCTGCATGCCCGCGTACCCCATCCCCACCATGCATAACGAAGAGACTTGCGATGTGCTCGTACTCGGCGCGGGAGCGGCCGGGCTCATGGCTGCCATAACTGCTGGCCAGCGCGGCCGCCGCGTCCTCGTTCTCGACCGCGCAGACCGCATCGGCAAAAAGATCCTCATCTCCGGCGGCGGTCGTTGCAATTTCACGAATCTCAACTGCACGGCCGATGCCTTTCTCTCCGCGAATCCCCACTTCGCCCGATCCGCTCTCGCCCGATACACGCCGCATGACTTCATCGCACTGGTCGAGAAGCATCGCATCTCCTATCACGAGAAAACTTTGGGCCAGCTCTTCTGCGACCGCTCCGCTCGCGACATCGTGGCCATGCTGGAAGCGGAGTGCCGAGACGCCGGCGTTCGTATTGTTCTCAATCAGGACATCACTGAGGTTCGTCACAACGAAGGCTTCGTCGTCCATACCACGTCGGCGAACTATCGTGCCGGCGCACTCGTCGTCGCCACTGGCGGCCTCTCCATTCCAAAGATTGGCGCAACGGATCTCGCTTATCGCATCGCTGCGCAATTCGGTCTTGCCCTCGAGGCACTCCGGCCGGCGCTGGTTCCGCTCACCTGGCAGCCGCAGGACAGCGCGCGCTATGCCGACCTCACCGGTCTCTCCACCGAGGTCATCGCAGCCGACGGCAGGACACGCTTTCGCGAAAAGCTTCTCTTCACGCACCGCGGCCTCAGCGGACCGGCCATTCTCCAGATCTCATCGTATTGGCAGCCGGGAGCTTCCATCACCATCGACCTGGCGCCGGGACAGGACTGCACCGCTCCCCTCCGCGCGCAGGCCGGCGGCCGCGATGCCGCAGCCTTCCGGGCGGCATTGCGCGCCGTTCTGCCGCACCGCCTCGCAGACAGATGGGCCGCACTTCACTCGCCTTCCGCATGGAACAATGCGTCGCTCCTCGAGGCGGAAGAACGCCTGCATCGCTGGCAGGTCGCACCCGCCGGCAGCGAGGGCTACGCCAAGGCCGAGGTCACCGCCGGCGGCATCTCCACCGCCGAGCTCTCCGCCCGGACCATGGAAAGCCTACGCGTCCCTGGCCTCTACTTCATCGGAGAGGCCGTGGATGTAACAGGACACCTTGGTGGTTACAATTTCCAGTGGGCGTGGGCTTCCGGCGCCGCAGCCGGTCACGCCGTCTGACTCCAGCGCTTCAGCTTGTCGGGTTCAGCCAGCCGCCATCGTTCTCCATCATTTTCGCCGCACTCTCCGGGCCCCATGTGCCGGGCTTATACGTCTGCACGGGCGGCAGGTTTTTCAGCAGAGGGTCCAGAATGCGCCAGGCTTCCTCCACATAATCGACACGAGCAAAACGCATCTGGTTGCCCGCAATGGCGTCGGCCAGCAGTTCCTCATACGGCAGTATGTCTTCCGGAGTCGCGTGCTGCGTCGCGATCATCTCGACCGGGACGCCGCGGGGAGTTTCACCCGGCATGCGCACGTGCGCGCTCAGACCGATCGTCATGTCGGGGCTCACCCGGAAGCGCACATAATTCGGGGGCAATGGATCTCTCAAGAAGACGTCGGGATGCCGCCGCAGTCGCGCCACCACTTCTGTAGCGGTTACCGGCAGCGATTTTCCGGTGCGGATGAAGAACGGCACGTCCTTCCAGCGCCAGCTATTGATACACACCTTCAGCGCGACATATGTCTCCACCTGGGAGTTCGGCTTCACCCCGGGCTCTTGGAGATAACCCTCGAACTGGCCCCGCACCACCTCCTTTGGCTCCAGGCACTGCACGCCTTTCAGCACCTTCGTCCGCTCGTCGCGCAGCGCCTCAGCCCCTGAGCCAATGGGAGGCTCCATCGCAACGTTGCTCAGCAATTGCATCAGGTGATTCTGCAGCACATCGCGAATCGCCCCGGTTTCGTCATAGAAGGCGCCGCGGCCCTGTATGCCGAATCCTTCCGCCATCGTGATCTGCACACTTTCCACGTAGTGCCGGTTCCAGATCGGTTCCAGGAAGGAGTTGTTGAAGCGGAAGAAGATCAAGTTCTGGACTGCGTTTTTGCCCAGGTAGTGATCGATGCGGAAGACATCCTTCTCCTCGAAGACCTTGCGTACGATCGCGTTCAGCTTCATCGCCGATTCCAGGTCATGTCCGAACGGCTTCTCGATGACGACGCGCGCACCGTCGGCGCAACCGGATTGCTTCAATTGCTCCAGCACCTCGCCGAACAGGCTCGGCGGTATCGCCAGGTAGTGCAGCGGATGTTGTGCGGTCCCCAGCTCTTTGCGCACCTGTCGGAAGGTCGCAATGTCGCCATAGTCGCCGTCCACATATCGCAGCAGGGCCATCAGCTTGTCGAAGCCTTCCGGATCCACGCCACCGTGCGTCTCCAGACTCTCGCGAGCACGCTTCTTCAGATCATCCAGCGTCCATCCCGACTTCGCCACGCCAATCACTGGCCCTTTCAGCTTGTCGCGCTTCGCCAGCCGCTGCAGCGATGGAAAGATCTGCTTGTAAGCCAAATCACCCGTCGCACCAAAGAACACCAGGGCATCAGATACCGGTTCCATCGCTTGCCTCTCCTCTCATCTTCGTCTCGTTCCAGGTGGCCGTCCGCTTGGGCTTCCGGCTGCATCATACGCACCCGGCCAATCGTCTGGCTCTATCCATGATGCCATCGGGGCATTTCGGATTCGTCCACAGTCCTGCACACTGAAGCAGGTTCTCATAGCTGTCCCCTCGTAGCGACCGAGACAAACGTAGATCATTTCTCAGGATGAGGCAGCTACGCGTAAAAATGCCGTGAAGTGTTGCCAGGGGATTGCTGCTGCTCCTCAGCCATCGATGCCGCGACAGGTACAATCCGTGGAACAGCTCCCCAGGGAACCGCGACGATCCCCTCCTGCCATGCGACTCCTTCACGTCATCGCCTCCATCCGCGCCGCTGGTGGTGGCCCCGCAGAAGCCGTCCGAAGCCTCTCTGCCGTGCACCTGCGCAACGGCCATTCCATCGAGGTCGCATCGCTTGACGATCCCGCGGGGGAGGAGGTCCGCAGCTTTCCGCTGCCCCTGCACGCTCTCGGACCCGGACGCAACACCTATTCCTTCGCGCCGGCTTTCGTGCCCTGGCTGCGCCAGAACCGCGCCCGCTATGACGCCGTCATCGTCAATGGCCTCTGGCAGTATCACAGTTTTGGTGCATGGCGCGCCCTCCGCGGCACCGCCACTCCCTATTACGTCTTCCCCCACGGGATGCTCGATCCCTGGTTCAAACGCACCTTCCCTCTCAAGCACCTGAAAAAATCGCTCTACTGGCCATGGGCAGACTACCGCGTTCTGCGTGACGCGAGCGCCGTCCTGTTCACCTGTGAGGCAGAGAAGCTGCTCGCGCCCAACTCGTTCGCACTCTACCGCGCACATCCCGTGGTCACTGGACTCGGCACAACACCCCCGCCACCGGGCGTGGACACAACCGCCTTTTTCGACCGCTACCCTGATCTGCGCGGTAAACGGCTCATGCTCTTCATGGGCCGCCTGCACCCCAAGAAGGGCTGCGATCTGCTGGTCGACGCCTACGCCGCCACCATGGCGAAGGATCCGGCATGGCGCCTCGTCTTCGCCGGCCCCGACGACTTCAACTGGCAGCAAACCCTCTTAGCACGCGCCAATGGGCTGGGTATCGCCGATCGCGTCGTCTGGACCGGTATGCTGCGCGACAGGCTGAAATGGAGTGCGCTCGCAGCCGCAGAGGTATTCGCACTCCCCTCACATCAAGAGAACTTCGGCATCGCGGTCGCCGAATCGCTCGCCTGCGCGGTCCCTGTCCTCATCTCCCGAGAGGTCAACATCTGGCGCGAAATCGAAGCAGCGAACGCAGGCTTCGTCGCCGCGGACACCGTCGCCGGAACCACGAGTCTCCTCACCCAATGGCAACAACTATCAGAGCCAGAGCGCAGCGCTATGCGGCAGAATGCGCGTCAATGCTTCCAGGAACACTTCGACATCGAGCACAGCGCCGCACGCCTACTGGAAGTGATTGAAGCAACGCTGACGAAGGCCGTGCATCCTCAGCCGCTGACGTGCTGAATCGGCTGCGCTGAATGGGGGAGCGACGCACATCAAGCGTTGGGACATGGGTCAGTGAATCCGACAGAACGCGCCGCGGACCCGTCGCCCGTACGTCCGCTCCCTAACGCGTATCCGCCTCGTTCCACAGAAACGACAAGATGTCCGTTTCGTCCTGAATCTGCTGCGTCACCGAAACCCCCGAGCTGTGGCCGCCCTTTAGGCTGTAGTGCAGCAGGATCGGACGATCGCTACCGGTTGCGGCCTGCATCGCCGCCGTCATCTTGCGCGCGTGCAGCGGGTCGACGCGGGTGTCGTTGTCACCGGAAAAAAACATGATCGCGGGATACTTTGTCCCCTGCTTCACGTTCTGATACGGCGAGTATGCGCGAATGTACTTGTAGTCAGCCGCGTTGTCGGCCGAGCCGTATTCCGTCGTCCACAGCCGCCCGAATTCGAAGTTCTGGTAACGAAGCATGTCCAGCAACGGATACCCGCACACGATGGCGCCATAGAGCTCCGGATGCTGCGTCATCGCTGCGCCCATCAGCAATCCGCCGTTCGACCGGCCCCAGATCGCGAGGTTCGCCGGGTCCGTGTACTTCTCGTCGATCAGGTAGCGAGTCGCCGCGAAGAAATCATCGAAAACATTCTGTTTGTTCGCAAACATGCCGGCCTTGTGCCAGTCCTCTCCGTACTCGCCACCGCCGCGCAGGTTCGGCACGGCAAACCAGCCGCCCTGCTCAAGCCACCATGCATACATCGGGTTCCATGCCGGCGTCATGCTGACGTTGAAGCCTCCGTAGCCGGTCATCAGCAGAGGGGTCTTGCCATTCCGCGGCAGGCCTTTCTTGCCCGCGATGAACATCGGCACCTGCGTCCCATCCTTCGAGTTCAGGAAGACCTGTCGTACCTCGTAGCGGTCGGGATGAAACGGCACCCTCGGTTGCGCGAACACGCTGGTCGAGCCCGTATCCGCCTCGTAGCGATAGATAGTCGGCGGCACGTTGAACGAATTGAAGCTGTAGAATCCCTCCTTCACCAGGGGCCGGCCGTATGGCACCGTCGCGCTTCCGATGCCGGGCAGCTTCAACGATTCCTCCGGTCTGCCGTCAAGCGAGTAGATCGAGATCTCGTTCTTCACATCGACCAGCCGCTCGACAAACAGCTTTCCGCCCAGCACCGTTGAGGCCTCGATCACATCCTTTGCCTCCGGGACCACCGTCTGCCACTGCTGGGGCGGCGTATCAGGATCGGCGCGCAAGATGCGGCGCTTCGACGCTCCCATGTCCGTCTCCACCAGAAACGCATCTGTTCCCGTGTCAATCAGATTGAACCGGTTGTCGATCCCATAGATCAGCGGAATGACCGGCCCGTCCGGCTGTCGCAGGTCCTTCAGCAGGATGTCCTCCCGCTTCGCTGGAACCCCGCGCCCAATACTCAGAATCAGCCAATGACCGTTGTCCGAAGTGCTCACACCGATCAGGTCCAGCTCGCCCAGCGGCTCGCCCTTGTACTCCTTGCCGAAGATCACCTTGTCGTCCGCCTGCTCTGTCCTGAACGCGTGCCAGTACACGAGCGTGCCGGAATGGTGAAACACCGAGTAGTACAGCCCCTTCTTGTCCGGGCTTATCTGCACCCCCAGGTAGCGCTGGCTCGACAGATGGTCCGGCAACTCCTTCCGTGTCGCCACGTCCATCAGGTGTACTTCCTGCTCGTCTGCTCCACCCTGCCGCACGCCATACGCCAGCATCGATCCGTCGTTGGTCACGTCCAGCATGCCAACCGATGTGTTCTGGTCCGCACTCAACGCTGCGGCATCCACAAGCCGCTCATCTGCGCCGCCTGCTCCGTGGCGCACGTAGAGGGAGCCCTGGTTCTCGTTCGCAAGCCGCTTCTTGAAGAAGTACAGCTCAGCGCGCTTGGTCGGGATCGTGTAGCTTTCCACTCGCTCCAGCTTCGCCAGTTCTGCCTTGATCTCCGGCCGGATCGTCACCTGCTGCAGATAGCTCTCTGTATAGGCATTCTGCTCATCGATCCACGTTCGAGTCGCGGGATCGCGTTGCTGTTCCAGCCAGCGATAGTTGTCCGTGATCGATTCGCCGTGCAGCGTTTCCGTTAAAGGACGCTTCAGGGTCTCTGGCTCCTCAGTCAGCAACACGCCATTGCCTCCTCGCACCTGCGACGAGCCGGGAGAGGGGGTGCGCTGCACGGTAAGGACATTGTTGGTGGTGCCGTTCGCCGGATTCGCCTCCTCCCCGCCGTGCCGCTTTGCCACCTGTCCCAGATGTGAGGACGACTGCTGCTCCTGCTGCTGCGACTGTGCCATCCCCGTCACCCCCGCCACCGCACACCCCAGGACCCCCGCCACCATCCCCATCCGCAGCCCCATCCGAGCCTCCTCGTCCCCACACACATCGACAGATGGTTATAAACCCAATCCCTGCGACAAATCCCCTATGGAGATACGACCGGTACCCCGTCGTCACCCACCAGTCGTCCGCATCCCCCGTGCGTAGGTCTCCGCCCCGCGGTACAGCCGGCACATCCCAGGTTGCGGAGAATCCCGCCGCGCCCAGACACTGACAGAAGACACTGGCAGCAAAGGACATCATCATGACCAGGCAAGCCGAAAAAGGCGCACACTTCCGCACGTTGCACCAGCGCGATCGAGCCTTCATCATCCCCAACCCCTGGGACGCTGGCACCGCCCGTAGGCTGGCCCGCATGGGCTTTGAGGCGCTGGCCACCACCTCGGCCGGATATGCCTTCTCCGCCGGTCTTCAGGACGGCGCCGTTGGCCGCGATGCAATGCTTATTCACGTCGCCGCCATCGTTGCGGCAACCGAACTGCCCGTCAGCGCCGACCTCGAAAACGGCTTCGGCGACTCCCCGGAGACCTGCGCGGAAACCATCCGGCTCGCCGCCGCAACAGGCCTAGCCGGCGGCTCCATTGAGGACGTCTCGCCCCGTCCCAAGGGCAGCATCTACAGCTTCGATCAGGCGGTCGAGCGCGTCCGTGCGGCAGCAGAAGCCGCCCATGCTCTCCCCGCACCATTCGTCCTTACCGCCCGCGCAGAAAACTTCATCGCAGGCAATCCCGACCTCAAAGACACCATCCGCCGCCTGCAGGCCTTTCAGGAAGCCGGCGCCGATGTCCTGTACGCGCCTGGGCTCAGGACCAAAGAAGACATCGCCGCCGTCGTCAGCTCCGTCGACCTCCCGGTGAACGTGGTGATGGGCCTGCAGGGCGTGCAGCTCGACCTCGCCACCCTCTCCGCCATAGGCGTCAAGCGCATCAGCGTCGGTGGCGCTCTTGCGCGCATCGCATTGACCGCATTCCTCCGCGCCGCCCAGGAGATGCAGCAGCACGGCACCTTCACCTTCGCGGAAGAGGCGATGAGCTACCGCGACATCAACGCAATGTTCGAGTCCTGAGGTTCACTGTCCAGTGAGTGGCACCGTCGCCGCCTGCCGCCAGAATGCAAATGTCTCCGGGCTAATCGTCCGTCGACCAGCCGCGTTCTCGCGCTCGTATAACCGCCGAAGGGCTTCCCACAGCGCAGCCGCCTCCTGCTCCAGCCCTAAAACGCGCAGTGAGCGCAGCATCCGCGTCAGCCGAAGATGGTTGTGGTTCCCCGCACGCAGCCAGTTCCGGGCCGCCGCGGCGAATCGCGGACCCTCGACCACTCGACCGTCTTCCCCTGCAAATCCATAAAACGCCAGCATGCGCAGGAAGCCTGCACGAAGACGCCCCTGCATCGCCGCATCCCTCCGAATCGTGGCAATTGTCTCGGCGTCGAGCACCGGCGCCCATGGATTCGCCCCGCTCCGCTCCGGCAGGGGAAAAAGCCACTGGATGTAGTCGTGCACCATCTCCAGACGCGCGTCGTCCCACCCCACGATCTCGTCGAAGGTGCGCCCCTCGTCATCCGCGCCCCCGCCAAAGAAGCGCGTCAACTTGTCTCCATCCTTCGCCATAGCAATCTAGAAGCAGATCGCCGGCGGCATGTTGCCGCATGCGCCTGCCTGCACACTCCCACTCACGCGCCATGCCCGATAAGCTGGTGCGAGCGCGCATGCCTGACACCGCACCCCCAGCCGACTCGCCTGACCTGCCCGCCATACCGCAATCCGGGCCGAAGCAGCCTCACGGCCGCGCCGCAGCCCTCGCCGTCGCCACCGGCATCCTGCTCTCCAGGATCATCGGCCTCGTTCGTGAGCGCATCTTCGCCCACTACTTCGGCAACTCCATGGCCTCCGGCGCATGGCGGATCGCCTTCCGCATTCCCAACATGCTGCAGAACCTCTTTGGCGAGGGAGTCCTGTCCGCGTCATTCATCCCCGTCTACGCACGGCTCAACGCGGAGGAGCGCCACGAGGAGGCCACCCGCACCGCCGCCGCCATCTTCGTCCTGCTGCTGGTCATCTCGTCTGTCCTCGTTCTGGTCGGCATCCTCTTTGCGCCATGGCTCGTGGACGTCATCGGCTGGGGCTATACCGGCGAAACCCGCCTGCTCACAATCCAGCTCACCCGCGTTCTCTTTCCCGGCGCCGCGCTACTCGTCATGTCCGCGTGGTGCCTCGGCATCCTCAACAGTCATCGCCGCTTCCTGCTCTCCTACACCGCGCCCGTCATCTGGAACGCAGCCATGATCGTCACCCTCGTCTGGCAGGGCCGCAGCCTCTTCGCCCATGGCGTCGCCGCCTCCGCCGCCGAGCCCCGCCTCGCCGTTGCGCTCGGCATCGGCTCCGTCATCGGCTCAGCACTCCAGTTCCTCATCCAGATGCCCACCGTGCTCAAGGTGCTCAGCCCGCTTCAGTTCAAGGCCACCTTCCGCTCCGAGCACGTCCGGGCCATCGTCCGCAACTTCTTCCCCGTCTTTATCAGCCGCGGCGTCGTCCAGCTCAGCGCCTTTGTCGACCAGATACTCGCCTCACCCATCGGCCCCGCCGCGGTCTCCGCCCTCAGCTACGCCCAGGTCATCAATCAGCTGCCCGTCTCGCTCTTCGGCATGGCTGTCTCCGCCGCCGAGCTGCCTGCCATGTCTGCTGCTCTCGGCACTCCGGAGCAGATCGCCGCCAAGCTCCGCGCCCGCCTCGCCGCCGGCCTCTCGCAGATCGCCTGGTTCGTCGTTCCCTCCGCCGTCGCCTTCGTCCTACTCGGCGATGTCGTCATCGCCGCCATCTACCGCACCGGCCACTTCAACGCGCACGACGTCATCTATGTCTGGATCGCCCTCGCCGGCTCCGGCGTCGGACTGCTCGCCGGCACCTGCGGACGCCTCTACTCCTCCGCCTTCTACGCCCTGCGCGACACCCGCACCCCGCTCAACTTCGCAGTCCTCCGCGTTGCCCTCACCTTCGTGCTCGGCTACCTGTGCTCCGCAAAGTTGCCGGGCCTGCTCGGCATCGACCGCAGCTGGGGCATCGCGGGCCTCACGCTCTCCGCCGGCATCGCCGCATGGCTCGAGTACTCGCTTCTCCGCCGCGCTATGCACCAACGCATCGGGGTCGTCGACTACCCGGCCAGCCGCGTCCTCCGCCTATGGCTCGCCGCCATCGTCGCGGGTCTCCTCTGCTACCTGCTGCATCGCCATCTGCCCATTCACAGCACCGGCGCGCGCGCAGCCATCCTCACCGCCATCGCCGTTCTCATTCCCTACGGAGCGCTCTACATAGCATTCACCGTGATGCTGAAGATCCCCATCCCTGGCAGCCTCCTGCGTCGCTTCAAACGCGGCTGAACGGAACTTGGAGCATCGTGCCCGTCACGCGTGCGCGCAAAAAAGGCAGGCGCGGGAAACTCCAGCGCCTGCTTCTCGATGATCGTTGCAACACTTCTATTTCGGACAAGGCACAGCCGAGCGCGTAAGCGCGTTTTCATTCGGATAACTCCACGCGCCATCGATCGCATTTGAAGCCGGCC
>Ga0210396_10002103_pt1 | contig 20573 bp, 18 predicted proteins | sample IncBWH17OmetaG_FD_155466 | JGI IMG/M metagenome (GOLD analysis project Ga0210396, IMG submission 155466) | Forest soil microbial communities from Barre Woods Harvard Forest LTER site, Petersham, Massachusetts, United States - Inc-BW-H-17-O ... | reverse complement strand
AGACCGATGCCTGACCGCCGTTGATCGACATCCCGGGCACCGCATCCCGCTTCATCCCCCTAAAACAGCCAGGAGCGTACCCCATCACGACTGGTATCCGCCAGCTGGCGCAAGCGCTGACAGAACCACCGCAGGGCGCCATAATTGGATCCCTCGCCGTAATGGCGAGGGATCCCGGCCGCATTGTCAGATTGACCAATTGGGTGCGATTCTGCGCCTGGCGAATGCCGACGACCACCTGCAGCAGCTGCCGCAGGTCCATTGCGGGCTGCCGCCGGTCAGCGGCCCTTGAAGGGGCCGGGCCTGCGCTTTTCGGCGAAGGCGCGGGCGGCTTCGTGGAAGTCCTCGGTCAGATAAAGCTTCAGGGGCGCGGTCTGCATCGTCACTTCGCGCTCGAGCTGGTCCATGTACCAGCGGCGGGTGCGCACCGTCGCGCGGACGGAGAGCGGCGGGTTCTTGGCGACTTCGGCGGCGAGTTCGTAGGCGGCCTCGAGGTGCCGGCCTTCGGGGGCGACGCGGTTGATGATGCCGGCGGCGAGCGCCTCCTCGGCGGTGAAGAAGCGGCCGGTCAAGGTCACTTCGGTCGCGAAGGCGGCGGCGCCGCGGAAATTCAACAACGCCCAGTATTTGGCGCCGCCGAGGCCGCGCGAGGTTTCGGTCACCTGGAATTTGGTGCCCGCGGCGGCGACGATCAGGTCGCATTCGAGCACGATGCCGAGCGCAAGGCCCATCGCATAGCCGTGCGGCGCGGCGATAACCGGCTTCCAATTGACCGACCGGGTCAAGAGATCGCCGGAATTGGCGCCCCAGCCCTGCGGCCCGCCATGTTCGAGGAATTCCTCGCGCTTGCGCAATTGCCGCTGGTGCACATCGGCGCCGCTGGAAAAGGCGCGGCCATTGCCGCAGATGACCGCGACCTGCGCCTCCGGGTCGAGGTCGAAGCGGCGCAGCGCATCCGCCAGATGCCGCACCAGCTCGTCGCTGAAGGCGTTGAGCAGTTGCGGCCGGTTGAGGGTTAGGGTCGCGACCTGGTCCTTGCAGGCGTATTCGACCAGGCTCGCCGCGCTCTCCTCCGCCATCCTCGTTTCCTCCGGGCTTATTTGTCCAGCCATACGTCTTCGAAGCGCCAGCCATTGTACTGGCTGTTGGTCATCATCGTCAGCCCCTTGACCTCGGGCTGCCAGCAGGTCGCGGCACGCAGGTGATAGATGATCGGGCGCGCCAGATCCTGCTGCAGCTTATAATCGGCGTCCCACGCTAGCTTTTTGCGCTTGCCCGGATCGGCTTCCATCGACTGCTGTTCGACCATCTTGTCGAACTCCTTGTCGCAGTAGCCCATGTAATTGCGCGCCGAATTGCACACGTAATTCTGATTGAAATAAACATCCGGGTCGTCCACCGCGGTGCCCAATACATTGAGCCCTACTTTGTAATCCTTGCGCATCAGCTTGGGGACCCAGTTCGCGGTCTCGACGGTTTCGAGCTCGCCGTCGATATAAATCTCCTTCAGCTGATCGATCAGGATCGCCGCCGGGTCGCGATAGACCGCGAGGTTGCGCGCCGAGATTTTGACCGGGAGCCGCTTGTCGGGCCCATAACCGAGCTTCTGCATGATCGCCTGAGCCTCTCCGCGGTTCTTTTGTACATCGCCGCTGTAGCCCGGCAATGTCTGCAGCCGTTCCGTCGGCATTCCCCAAACACCCTCCGGCGGCGGCAGCAAAGCCCCACCAATTTCGCCTTCGCCTTGGCCGAGAATGTCGATAAAGGATTTCCGGTCCAGGGTGAGCGCCATCGCCCGCCGCAGTTCGGCGTTGTCGAACGGCGCTACCGTCCGGTTGACCAGCAGGCCGATCGATTCGCTGGCCATGCCGATTTCGCAGGTCGCCTGCGGCGCCTGCGTTTTGATGTCCTTCAACAGCGGGATCGTCACCTCATAGGGAAACGTCATGTCGAACTTGCCGGCGATGAAGGCGAGGATGGCCGTGGAGCGGTTCGGGATGATCGTATATTCGACGCCGTCGAGATACGGCCGCCCCGGCTTCCAATAACCCGGGTTGCGGGCGATTTTGATGGACTGATTCGGCTTGTATTCGACAAATTTGAACGGGCCGGTGCCGATCGGGTGCTGGCGCATGTCGCGCGGCGAGACATGGCACGGATAGATCGGCGTGTCACCCGAGGCGAGCAGCGCCAGCAACGCCGGCTGCGGCCGCTTCAGATGAATGGTCGCCTCGTGATCGCCGTTGGTCGTGGTTTTCGCGACATTGACCCACCAGGTCTCGCGATAGTTGAGGCGGAACTTCTCTTTGCCCTGGTTGGTCAAGAGATCGAAGGTGCATTTGACGTCTTCGGCGGTGAACGGCTTGCCGTCGTGCCATTTGACGCCATCGCGCAATTTGAAGGTAAGCTCCGTGCCGTCTTCGCTCCATGCCCAACTCGTGGCGAGCTCGGGGACGATCGACTGCATGCTGTTTTGCGGCACGTGCTGATCGAAGATCACCAGATTGTTGAAGACCCCCATCATCGGCATGATGACGCCGACCGTCCCCTCCTCGTGGATCGACATGCTGGCCGGGCTGTCGCGATGATAGACCCGCAATATCCCGCCCTGTTTTTGGGCGAGCGCCATTTCGGCGCCGGCCAACCCCGCGAGCAGCGCGACCGAGGCCGCGAATGCGCGAAATGCACCTCTCATCTGCAGAAAACCTCTCGTTGCGAAAAGCTGCGGCTCGACCGGCCGTTTCGAGCCTTGCACGGTGCGTCGTCGAGCGTAAAGCGCCTTACCTGCGTACTTTTCGCTGATCGGGGTTGCACGATCGAGCGGTTCAGCTTACGAGAGCGCTGCCGCCCAAATGAAGCGCCCGGCTCGTTTCAGCTGGGGACGGGATGGCAGCTTGACGCGATTTGCCCTACCCTGCCGGATGGGTTGAACCGCTTCGGTGTCGGTCGGGTTTACGCGTTTGGTTTTTCCATTGAGGTCCAACATGTCCGGTACACAGCGATTGCCAGGCGGCGCGCCGCGCAAGGCAAGTCAACGGCGCACTCGGCGCGCGACACCGTTGCAACCCCAAATAACCCGCCTTAGTCCGGGGGATGGGGTGCGCTGGCGGGGCCGCATGGGTGTTTTCCATCGCGATCTTGGTGATGGTGAACACGCCCAGATTGTAATCGAAGATCGAACCTACCGAGTGCGTCTCGAGGACCTTGCCTGAAGGCTTGGCGCAGATGGCCGGAGGTCGGCTGTCGGCGTATGCCAAACCCGGCATGTCGTGAGCCGAAGTGTCCACTGCTGGAGCCGCGGACACCAAGCGCCAGGGTGGGAGACGATTTCCGACCCCGGCATCGTCTCAGACACCCAGGCCCACACCCGATCGAGGAGTGCCAATTTAACCTCGAATATTTTTGACTTAACTATCAATTCCCGAATGAGATTAACTTTTTGAAACTACACTGACTATTCGACGGGGGAGGTCGGACTACCAGAGAATGAGAATGCGTGTCGTGTGAGCCAGCTCACAAGCTCGCCGGGCGATCTGGCAGATGATGAGACCCGTGATGGGCAAGTCGGTGGGCATCCGACACTTCTGAAAGGAACTGCCATGCATATCGTTGTTGGACCTATTTTAACCAGGAGGGGCGGCTATGCCTTCGACTGCTGGAGGTCCGAGCAAGGACTGAGACTCGGGTACATCTACGGCCGGGTTGAAGACGCCCATTACGCGCGCAACGTCGAGATCAGGTCCTCCAAGAAAGGCGATTCGAGTGAGACGATCGCCTGCAGCACAGTCGATGAGTTTGTGCGTTTGACGAACTGACCTCGCAGGTCTCGCAGACGTTGCGCCTCGCCGTCCAACGCCGGGGCATAGGGGGCGTGCTCGGCCCGAAGCCGAGCTAAGGCGAGCACCGGGCGCGCCGGTTGGGCGCCGCACGGATATTTGATCGCTGCATCTTGCAATGATTTGCTGCCCCTCCGGGATTATGGTGGGGGGAATGGCGATTTGCGAACAAGGGTACGGGGTCAAGTAATGGGCGAGTTCGGGATCGGGCAGCCGGTGCGGCGTTTCGAGGACAAGCGCCTGTTGAATGGCAACGGCCGTTTCCAGAACGACAACAACCTGCTGGGCCAGGCCTACGCTTATGTGCTGCGCTCGCCGCACGCCCATGCCCGGATCCACGCGCTCGACCTCACGGCAGCGAAGGGCGCACCCGGGGTCGAACTGATCATGACCGGCGACGACCTTGTCGCGGCCAAGCTCGGCGTCATGGGGGTACCGTTCCAGCGCAAGCGGCCGGACGGGTCGCCGATGTTTGCTCGCGCCTTTCTCGGCCTCGCGCAGGGCACCGTGCGCTATGTCGGCGAACCGGTCGCCTTCATCGTGGCCGAGACCTTGGCGCAGGCGAAGGACGCGGCCGACCTGATCGACATCGACTACGAGGAGTTGCCCTCGGTCACCGATACCGCCGAGGCGGCGGAGGGCAAGATCGCGGTATGGGATGAGTGCCCGGACAACATCTCGAACCTGTTCGAGGCGGGGAACAAGGCCGCGACCGAGGCGGCCGTTGCCAAGGCGGCCCATATCGTCAAACGCCGCTATGTGATCAGCCGGGTTTACGCGCATTTCATGGAGCCGCGCGGTGCGATCGGCGTATGGGATCCGGGCGAGGACCGGTTCACCCTCTACGCCGATGTGCAGTACCCGCACCGCGTGCGTCAGGCGCTCGCCACTCGTATCTTCAAAATCCCCGAAAGCAAGATCCGGGTCATTGCCGGCGATGTCGGCGGCGGGTTCGGCACCAAGGGCTGGCAATATCCGGAGCACCGGCTGGTGCTGCTCGCGGCGAAGAAATTGCGCCGGCCAGTCAAATGGACCTGCGAGCGCAGCGAGGCGATCCAGGCCGACGAGCACGCCCGCGACAATGTCAGCGACGCCGAGCTGGGGCTCGACATGAACGGCAAATTCCTCGGCCTCAGGGTCAAGACGCTGGCCAATGTCGGCGCCTACATCTCGTCCGAACGCAACCTGCTTGCTACCTTCGGCAATGTCGGCACGCTAACCGGCACTTATGACATCCCGGCAGCCTACGTCGCGGTGCTGGCGGTGATGGCCAATACCAACGGCACCGCGCCCTATCGCGGCGCCGGACGGCCCGAGGCGACTTATGTCATCGAGCGCCTGATCGACGACGCCGCGCGCGAGCTGGGCTTCGATCCGGTCGAATTGCGGACCAAGAACCTGATCCCGGCCTCGGCGATGCCGTACAAGACAGCGCTGAACCTCAACTACGATTGCGGCGATTTCCCCGCCAACCAGCAGAAGGCACTGGCGCAAGCCGATTGGGCCGGCTTCCCCGCGCGCCGCGACGAGGCCAAGGCGCACGGAAAGCTGCGTGGCATCGGCATCGCCAACCCGATCGAGAAGGCGGCGGGACCCGGCCAGGAATTCGCCGAGATCCGCTTTCACCCAAGCGGCAACGCGACCCTGCTGATGGGCAGCAAGAACCAGGGCCAAGGCCACGAAACCACCTTCAAGCAGGTGCTGAACGAAAAGCTCGGGCTCGATCCGGCGACCGTGCAATACATCGACGGAGATACCGACCGCGTCGCCTTTGGCATCGGCACCAATGGCTCACGTTCGACGGTGATCGGCGGCTCGGCCTTGTGGTTGGCGGCCGACAAGGTCATCGCCAAGGGCAAACGCATTGCCGCGCATCTGCTCGAAGCCGCCGACCCCGACATAGAATTCGCAGTCAGCTCCGATGGGGGCAATTTCTCGGTGGCCGGCACCGACCGGCGCGTCAGCGTCACCGATGTCGCCAAGGCGTCGTTCCAGCCCGGCCGCCTGCCGCCCGGTCTCGAAGGCGGCCTCTACGAGACCGGCACCTTCGCCCCGGACGACAACACCTATCCCAATGGTTGCCATGTCTGTGAGGTCGAGATCGACCCCGAGACCGGCGCTTTGGAGATCGTCCGCTACGTCGTCGTCGACGACGTCGGCACGGTGGTGAACCCGCTCGGCCTCAAGGGCCAGATCCATGGCGGTGTCGCGCAGGGCCTGGGCCAGGCTCTCATGGAGCAGGTCGTCTACGACCGCGAATCCGGGCAGAACCTGACCGGCAGCTTCATGGATTACAGCATGCCGCGGGCCGATACGATGCCCCAGATGGAGATCACGTCGAGCCCGGTGCCGACCAAGCGCAATCCGCTGGGCGCCAAGGGCGCGGGCGAGGCGGGCACAGTTGGCGCGCTGCCGGCGATCGTGAACGCCGTCATCGATGCGCTCGCGCCGCTCGGGGTAAAAAACGTCGACATGCCGGCGACCAGCGAGCGCATCTGGCAGGCGATGCGAACCGCACGTGCCTGACCCCAGCCAGGCACGCCCACTCGTTGGTCAGCTCTGGATCTCCTCGTATGCCCGAGAGCGTCGGCGCCGCTATGTGAGTGCCGCGGCAAGTTCGTCAAGCATCTCGGCGCCGATCGATCGCAGCCCGCCGAACGAAAACCCGTCGGAGGTTTTCAAGGCGAAGCTCGCCAGCAACGGCGTCACAAACATGCCGATGACGCTTGACGCCGAGGCGCTGCAGAGCGCCGGCCGCGACTGGGCAAATTCGCATTCACCGTTTCAACGGGACCGCACTGGGACCGGTCACGGCTCGAAGCGTTTCTGGAGTGCGATCGGCAATGGCGGCCAGCGGCTCATTATGTTTCCCGGCCTCGATATGGTCGTGGCTATAACCGCCGGCAATTATGATACGCCTGATCAATGGGTTCCGCCGACCCGCGTGATCCGGGAGGTTGTGCTGCCCAGCATCTTGTGACCCGGCGCGGGAGAGAGCATTCCGAAAACCCGGCCGCGTCTTCATCGCGGCGCTGCTGCGGCGCCGGGTGTGGCCTCGTCCATTGGCTGCAGCTCGAAGACCGGGTAATGCGGCGCCAGGTCATTGAACAATTCCACCGGCGACCCCTTCGGTACCGGGAAGAAGCGCTGCACCTCGCCTGCGAAGCGGTCGAGATAGGCTTTGAGAATCGGCGATCGGATGCCCGCGGGAAGTTCGCGCACGGCATATTGCCGGCGGCGCATCGCGCGGACCAGCACGACTTGGCCTGCCGTGCGGGCATTGCGCACCCAGTTGGAATTGCCGCGCGCGCAGACCAGGTAGTGGCGCCCCTCAAACTCGATCGGGTCCACCGGCAGCGTCAATGTCCTGCCACTCTTTCGACCACGGACTTCGAGAACGTAGAAGTGGCTGCGGACCATGCCGATCCGAACAAAGAATGTGAGAAGACGGCCGAAGATCCGTTCAACGGCTCCGGGCCTGAGATAGCTCTGGGCGCCCATCGGGCTGCGGATCTGTCGCCTAGCCTTCCCTGGCGACGAAGTCGAGCGCCTGCGCGGCGATTCGCAGGCCGTGATGGCGCTTAATTGGCGTGTGGAGATAGCGGTTCACAGCGGCGCAGGCCGTCTCGCCCCATGCGGCGTCGGGTGCCGCCCGCAACTCGTCCTCCAACGCGATGAGGACCTTCAGCCGATGGCAGGCAATGATCGGTTCGGGAATGCCGTGATCGTAGAGCGCGTTCGTCGCGCCGGCGAGAAAGCCGCCGCGATCGTTGATGCGCCAGCGTGGCTCATCGTCGACGGCGCGCACGTATTTCCGGTTGCGCCCGATAAACAGCGCCAATTGCAACGCCGCTCGCGGCCACAGATCGGGCCGTTCCTCGCAGATGTGGCGGCAGGCATTGGCAAAGGTCAGCGCGTGGGTGAAATCGAGCCAGCCGACATTGTCGGCAATCGCATTGTCGGTGGCGCGCTCGAATGCGGTGTCGAAATGCAGGAGGTTGTACGCAGCAGCGCCGAGCAGCGCGTCGTAGAGCTCACGCATCGGCCGGCCCGCGGAGGCCAATGCTCGCCGCAATGCATCGTCGATGGAGAGCCCGACGAAATCAGACACGCACACCGCGGTGGCGCCGGACCCATCCCATTCGGCCAGCGCCTTCGTATAGCCGCGAAACTCGGGAAGGCGTTCTTCGCGCCTCGCACGCACCAGCATGCGCGTCAGGGCGAGCAATACCGGCTCGGCGACCCCATCGCCCAACTGCTCGATCAGCTGACCGGCTTTCAACGTGTAGATTGCGCAATGACCAAAACCGGCGTAATGGGCGAGGGCCGCTTCGCCAATCGCGGCACGCAGTGACCCGTAAGGCAGGCTTTGCGCGAGCGCGCCGCGAATATGGGCAATCGCGGCGCCCTCGTCTTCCGCCTCGACCGCCGCAACGAAGCCGGCGGGGTTCCACTCCGCCGCAGCTTCGGGGTACCGAAATTCGCCCGCACCCTGGGTATCCCAGGCGAGATGGCCGAGCGGTTCGAGTTGGGCGGTGAGTCTTTCGGCCGGCGTTTCGGCGCGGGTGGCGAGCAGCAGCCAGTCGGCGGCCGCGGCGTGGGCATGCGTCATGCCGTCTTCGAGCCGCCCCCCGCAGAGCCGGAAGGCGTGGACCACCGCCTCGCGTGTATCAAAGCCGGCACATTCCAGCCGCGCCGCTTCACGCGCCATCCGTGGTCTGTCGTTGTCCAGGATGGCGGCCTCCACACCGTGCAGCGCGCGAGCGCGACATTCCTCCGCCGGCGGGTCGCGGAAATCGATGAAGATTTCGCCGCCGCGCTCCGCGACCTCATAGGTGCGAACCGGGTCGCGGCCGACCAGCGCTGCGCCGCTGGCGAGATCGAACTTCCAATTGTGCCAGTTGCAGGTCAGCACGCATCCCGGCCCGATTGTGCCCTCGCTCAGCGGATAACCCTCGTGCGGGCAGCGATTGGCGATCGCGAACAGCCGGCTCTGCCGTGCGATGATGAGCACTTGCTTGCCGTCGTGCCGCACGAGCTTGCGGCCATCACTGCCGAGCTCACTGCGTTTCAAGCCAGTCGCGGTAAACATCGATTGCTCCTCCAGGCAGGCGTCATTGCGAGCGCAGCGAAGCAATCTCGTGCTCGTCCAGATTGCTTCGTCGCTCCGCTCCTCGCAATGACGCGATCTATAATGATGATTACCATTGCCGCGAGTAGTCGGTTGGAATGAGCAGACGATCCTCGATCTCATCCACCAATGCGCCGGTTTGGGCTGATGCGAGCCGCATGATCGCGGAAGCGGGCGTGGAACGCGTCTTTGCTATCCTCAAAAATCTCGTAGATCCGCAGCTGGTGAATCATTCCGACCTCACTGCCTCTGTGTGGTTTGCGGGGGTAATCCGGTAGCTGCAGCGGCGTGCGCCGGTAGGCAGGTGATCCTCGCGTTCGATGTGCCAGCCGGGTCCGAGAAGGTTTCGAAAGACCTGTAGTTCGATGCTGCAGAAGCCTTGGCAGGTCATTGCCGCGGCGCAGATTGGACAGTGATCTTCGACGAGCAGAAAGGCCTCGCCAAGCGTTTCGACCCGCGCCATATACCCTTCGGCCGAGCGCATATCAGCGAGCGCTGTCAGCTTTTTTGCGATATCGGGCTCGCGGGCGAGCCGCTTGCTGTAGGCAGCGGTGATCTGTTCCCGGCGTCGATCGAGCAGCCGCGCCAATGCCGTCTCGCCGAGTTCGCGGCGGATCGTGCCGATCAGATCGACAGTGAGCTGCGCATGAGTATCGGGAAACAGGGATGCCGCGCTCGGCGCCAGCGACCACAGCCGCCGCGGCCTGCCGCGACCCTGCGCGCAATCGGAAAATGCGACGAAGTCATCGGCAAGGAGCCGCTCCAGCCGCTGCCGCACGGCCTGCACACTGATCCCGAGCCGCCGGGCGAGGGTCTCGGCCCGAGCCTCACCGAGGCTCTTCAGCTGGAACAAAACGGCGTCTGCTGCCGTCTTCACACCGGTCCTCCCTGTGATATAGCAAGGTCAACCTTGTCTTAATGTCTGCGCCCTGTCAACAGCGAATTTCTAGAGCCTGGCGATCGCGGCGCGATGGCGAAACTGCGGCGCTTGCGTTATATTCAACCGCAACAAATCCCAAGCCGAAGGAGCATGATGATGGCGGACGGCACCTCTTCGATCGTACCGGCCACCCCCGCCGAGGCGATCACCCCGCGCGGGATCAACCATCTCGTCATCAATGTGCGCGACATCGAGGAGTCGCATAAATTCTGGACCGAGACCCTCGGCTTCAAGCAGGTTGCGTACTCGAAGCGCCGCAACGGCAAGATGCGCTTTTACAGCGGCGATCACGACGGCCGCATGAACCACCACGACATCGCGCTGTGCGAGAACCCCAACCTACCGAAGCCACCTGCCGAATGGTCGATGTTCGACCAGCCGGTCGCGATCAACCACATCGCGATCCAGATGCCGAACCGCGAGGCGTGGCTGAAGCAATTGGCCTGGCTGCGCGCGAAGGGCGTCAAGTTCGAGCGCCGCGTCAATCACGGCATGACGCACAGCCTCTACATCGTCGATCCCAACGGCTACGGCGTCGAAGTGCTCTACGAATTGCCGCGCGAGGTCTGGGGCGACAACATCCAGGACGCAATCGACTACGCCGAGCCGGTGCCGACCGAAGGCGAGGAAGCCTTCATCGACGACACGAACTACCCGAAGTTCGGCGCCGCGGCAAAAGCCGCGGAATAGGGCCGTAGCCCTCGCGATAGTTGGAGGCTCATAACGTCTTGATCACGGGCGACGGCCACCGATATTAGACCAGTTTTAGACTGGTCGGAGGTCGGTATGCCCGCGGACATTGGTGCCTACGAGGCCAAGACCCATCTTCCTGCCCTGCTCGAGCGGGTCGCTCGCGGCGAGCAGTTCACGATCACTAAGCATGGCCGTCCGGTCGCGCGGCTCGTACCAGTCGAGCGCACCGGCCCCGATCGTCGGCGCGAAGCGATCGAGCGGCTCAAGCTGTTCCGCGAGGGTCAAACCTTGGATGTTCCGGTCAAACAGCTGATCGGCGAAGGCCGGCGGTGACAGATCTTGTGCTCGACGCGTCTGTCGCCCTCTCCTGGTGCTTCAAAAACGAAGCGACCGCCGCTGGCGATCGCCTGCTGGAGCGCCTTGCGACCGAGGCCGCCTCCGTTCCGGCCATATGGCATCTCGAAATAGCGAACGTGTTGGCTCTGAGCGAGCGCCGCCGGCGGATCACGCCTGCAAACAGCAATGAATTTATCGCTTTGCTTGAAACCCTGGACGTCGTGATAGATGAAGAGACGCCCTCGCGCGCTCTCGGCCGGGTGCTCGATCTCGCGCGTGCGGAACGACTGACGGCGTATGATGCAGCGTATTTGGAGCTGGCGATGCGGCTCGGCATTCCGCTCGTGTCCAAGGACGCCGATTTGTGCGACGCCGCCGAGCGCCTCGGCGTGAGCGTGCTCCGGGCCGCTTGACGAACGAGCTACCTGTCGGCCGCAGCCTGTCAACATTACCCGCAGACATGAGATGAGCAGAAAGATGATCCCGGTGGAGGAATCCTTTGCCGCCTGGCGCAAGGATCCCGAATACGAGAAGGCTTTCAATGCCCTTGTGGAGGAGTTCACGCTGGCAGCGGCGATGATCGAGGCGCGCGCCCGTGCCGGCCTACGCAGCACCAGCTGCCCGAGCGCGCGCATACGACGCAGGCGGTAATCGCACGCCTCAAGAGCGGCGGGTGAAGCCGTCGACGCGCACGCTCGAACGCCGCAGCGAAGGGGATGCGGCTCTAGATCTCGTTCGAGCCGGTGCCCGTGAGCTAAGCGTTTCTCTGACCCAGCACTTCAAGGAACTGCTTCGCCATGCCGTGGCCGATTAGGCCGTCCGCAGACGCTTGACTTTCAGCTTCGCCATCGGCTTGCGCGCGCCGCGCGCATCGCGCCCGGATGCGCTCAGCGCCGGCGACTCAGAGACATCGGTGATAAACCGAATCTCGACGTACTCGCCTCGTCCGCCATCATGACTTCTCTATCCAACAGACTGGACGCAGCGCCTCTTGTGTTATTAGACAAAGGTTGGTTTGTTTGATAACAGACTGCGAGTGCGCTATCGGTCAATTACTCGCCGCTTCGTTTTCCCATTCCTCGACGAACGAAAAATTCGCCTGGTCAATGATTTCAAGCGCTGTCCTGCCAAGGTTGACATGTTGGGAGGGAACCGCAAAAAAATAACGGCGAGCCTCCAGTTCGCCGGGAACGATAAGCGTCACTCGTCCTCGATATAATCCTCTTGGGGCAATCGGCATTTCCGTGCCGGCCCACTGAAGAAATTCATGCTTCTGATCGGAGGGCACAATCCGTTCTCCGGTCGAAGTAAGAGGCGCGGTCTTGCGCACCCGCGTGTTAGGTCCTGAAACTCGGCAACCACTGATCGGTGTAGTTCCGTCCAAAATGGCGGTGAAGAAAGGGCATCATCCTCAAAACGAGACTGATCTAAACATACCCGTAAGCGCCTCATATCTTTGACGGGAATGAACGTAACATACGTGTGATGATCTTGTCTATTTGTAGACACAGCAAAATCCCGCACTGGCGAGGCAATGGGGACGGGAGGTGGCTTGACCGGCGCACGAAATCGTTCTCGGAGCGCCGCAAATTGGTTGATCGCCAACAATGGAAGCGCGATTGCGCCAAAAAACGCCGGGATGAATAGATATAGAGGCGCCCGAAAATATGCAGCGGTAGCGGTCATGATGGCAGCGATCGACGTAATGAGCCACCCAAGCAAATGAACGCGCCCAAGCCACCGTTCGACGAATTGGATCCCCTTGCGCAGTCCCATCGTGCTCGCCAAATCATGCGATAGCCGCTCGCGTTCCGCGTAGAATAGGGCTTCTACGCGGAGCTGGCACGGCCAAGCTCTCCGGGCAGGGGGTCACCCCTAGGCCATCCCCCTTACAGCGCGGGCGAGAGCGCGCAACCCGCACCGCACCGCTCTGCTGAGCGCCGCCGCCCGGAACAGGGTCTGTTCCCAGATTTTACCACACCCGAAGACAAGCGGGGCATAATCGAGCCGCATCATTCACCTTGAAAACAAAGAGATGAACGAAACTAAGCGCATCACGGCGTTCCGTCTCGCGATCGCCAAGCAGATACCCAAATTCCCGAACGACAAGGCTTCGCTTCAAGCGCTTGAAGCGAAGTCGCTCGGCTCGCTGCTGATCGATTATGCGAACTGGACGATCCGCTATATTGCGCCGCGCTCGCGAACGGTTGTTGTCGAGCAAAGCGCGTCGAACGACCCGAGATGGCAGTCCCTTGTCGCCCACATACAGGCGTTACTGAAGAAGGCTGAAGATGGCGATGATCTTACACCTCACCTCTCGCCTCTGCCCCACACGCGCGGGTTCACGCCGGCTGCTTCAGCTCCAGGACCGAACGTGGACCGGTGGGCTGACAAGGACATGCTGCTGAACGTAATGGGCTACCACCATCTCCATTTCGATGCCGCCCCAAGCAACCAGATGCGATCTGATGATGTGCTCTTCGTGCATGTCACACGCGACCTGTTTACGGTCGTTGGAATTTTCAACCATACCGTCTTCAAGGCGACACAACCAAACGCGGCCATGACTGCCGAGCGGGACCGGCTCTGGCAGATTTTCGACGAGCGTTCGACCCGCGGAACAGCCCCTGGGCAGATCGTAATAGCCCCCCTGATTGCGCTTTCCGGTCACTCGTTATACTTGACGCGGCTCTCTGAGAGATATGCAAAAGTTGTGACTGAGCTAGATCCAAAGCTCGACGACGTGACTTACGTTCGGGGCCTTTACGAGAAGGCCCGTGTGCCTGTCCCTGCCAAGCCGAAGGTGCGATGGCATCTCGAATGTCTAACCCTGGGCCTAGTTGATGAACGCGCGGGAGTTTTCTTCCCGCTCTGCAAAGGTCCTAACTAGCCAAGGGCTTCGCCCTTGATATCCCTGAAGCAGTGAATCACGCGCCTTCGCTCTCTGCTGCGTCGGCCAACAACGAGAACAAAATTCTCGTTAGGCCGCCCATAACGGGATGGCTCATGCTCGCGGCTGACAGGGCAAGTTTAGGGAAGCGGATAATGCGGTGCGCGGCAATCGGCGCGGTTGCGATTTGGCTGGCCACAGGGGCGGCGTCCGCCGGGGAGCGGGAGGTTGCAAGTTTTGCAGGCCCCGGCACCGGGGCGACACGCCCATTCACTGTGAGCGGCCCGTGGGAGGCGCAATTTGATCCCGAAAATGATCTAGTCGCCAAATTGATGACGGCCGATGGGAAATTGCTGGCCGTAGCCGCCAGCCAGATCGGCGGCCATGCGACTTATTACTCGCCCCGAGCTGGCACTTTCTATCTGGAGATTATCGCCCTCAGCCCATGGCGCGCGCGCATAGTTGAGATTGTTCCATGATAGCATCAGGGGCCGGAACCCGTGAGCAAAGACCACTTCGCCAGCCCCAAACAGCGGCTAGGGGTATTGAGGTCGGCCGGCTCCACTATTGCCAGATATTGCCACTCCCTACCACAAGCGGGCCACGATCGTGGCCCATACGGGCCGAGGCGGATAGAGCAGCGGGAGCGTAAGTGATTAGGATTGCTTGTGCATTTTCTGCGCCTCTGGGACACGCGGTAAAATGGCATTGTAGCGTTCACGGCAGGTCAGCGCCTTGCGTGCTCGCGCATCGCGCGCCAGATGCGTTCGGGGGTGGCGGGCATCAGCACATCGGTGACGCCGAGCGGTGCGAGGGCGTCTAGGATTGCGTTCATTACTGTGGGGGTCGAGGCGACGGTGCCGCCTTCGCCGACACCTTTGGCGCCCAATGGGTTCGTTGTGCTGGGGACGGGGCTGAAATCGATGGTGATCGCCGGCATCGTGTCGGCGCGCGCGATGCCGTAATCCATCAGGGTGCCGGTCAAGAGCTGGCCGCTGTCGCGGTCGTAGACGATGTCCTCGAGCAATGCCTGACCGGCGCCCTGCGCGATGCCGCCCATAATCTGGCCCTTCGCCAATAGTGGGTTGATTACGGTGCCGCAATCGTCGACGACGGTGTAGCGGTCGAGTTCGACCGCGCCGGTCTCCGGGTCGATCTCGAGCTCGCAGATGTGGCAGCCATTTGGGAAGCTCGGCATATCGGAGGAGAAGGCGCCGGCGCCCTGCAGGCCGACTCCGAGTTCGGAGGGCAGACCCACCGGGATGAACGACATCTGCGCCACTTGCGCAATCGGCATCGAGCGGTCGGTGCCGGCGATCGTGAACGCGCCGTCGGCAAAGGCAATATCGGCAGCGTCGGCCTCCATGAAATGCGCGGCAAAACGCTTGCCGCGCTCGATGACCTCGTCGGCCGCGGCGCGCAAGGCGCTGCCGCCGATCATCATGCTGCGCGAGGCGTAGGTGCCGCGGCCGATTGCGACCTCGTCGGTGTCGGCCTGCGCGAGATGGATTTTGTCCTCGGGCACGCCGAGCCAGTCCGCTACCATCTGCGCATAGGTCGTCTCGTGCCCCTGCCCGTGCGACAAGGTGCCGGCGACAATCGTCAATTCGCTCGAGGGATCGAAGCGCAATTCCATCCGCTCGTTGAAGACACCGGTATTGTCGACATAGTAGGTGATGCTGCGGCCGCGGTATTTGCCGGCAGCTTGGCTGCGGGCACGCCGGTCGCCGTAGCTGTCCCAATCCGCCAAGGCTTGGCACTTGGCTAGTGCCGCGGCGTAATTCCCGGTGTCATAGATCCAGCCGGTGCGCGTCTCGTACGGGAATGTGTCCGGGCGGATCAGGTTCTTCTTGCGCAATTCGGCCGGGTCGATGCGCATTTCGCGCGCCGCCTGGCCGACGAGGCGCTCCATGATGTAGACGGCCTCAGGCCGTCCCGCGCCGCGATAGGGAACGGTCGGTGCCGTATTCGTGAAGACGAGGCTGCTCGTTACTGCGACGGCCGGGATGTCGTAGACGGTCGAGGCGAGCTTCAGCGAAAATACGATCATGACGATCCCGGCGCCCTCGATATAGGCGCCGGCGTTGTGCGAGCCGGTCCAGCGCAATGCGAGAAACCGGCCCTCCGCATCGAGCGCCAGCTCGGCGGCGACGTTCTGGTCGCGCCCGTGATAATCGCCGAGCAACGCCTCGGAGCGGGACGGGATCCATTTGACTGGCCGGCCGACGCGGCGCGCCGCCCAGATGATGATCGCCTCTTCGGGATAGACATTGCCCTTCATGCCAAAGCCGCCGCCGACATCGCGGGCGACGACGCGGATGCGGCTTTCAGGGACATGCAGGATGTGATGCGCCAGTATCTGGCGCACGCCATGCACGTTCTGCGTGCTGCTGTATAGCGCCCAGCGGCGGGTGCCCGGATCGTACTCGGCAATGCAGCCCCGCGGCTCCATCGTGACGGCGGTGAGCCGGTTGTTATAGAGCGACAGCCTGGTGGTGTGATGCGCTCTGGCGAAGCCGGCGTCGGCCGCATCGGCATTGCCCATGCGCATCGTGAAGGAGGTGTTGTTGGCGGCGCCGTCATGGAGCTGCGGCGCGTCGGGGCCGATCGCGTCCTCGGCATTCACCACCGCAGGCAGCACATCGTAATCGACCGCGACGAGCTCCGCCGCGTCGCGCGCCTGTGCTTCCGTCGCGCCGACGACGACGGCAACGCGCTCGCCGACATAGCGCACGCGATCGATCGCGAGCGGTGGGCGCTTCGTGCGGTAGCCCTTGGGCCCGCCCATGTCCTCGGCCATCACCTCGGGGTCGAGCGTGCCGAGCCCGTCGGCCCTCCAGTCCTCGCCGGTGAGCACGGCAAAAACGCCCGGCATCCGTTCCGCCGCTGTCTTATCGATCGCCCGGATCCGCGCATGCGCGTGCGGGGAGAACACGAAGACCGCGTGCGACTGGCGAACCAGATCGATGTCGGCGACATAACGCCCCCGCCCGGTCAGGAAGCGGGCATCTTCCTTGCGCGTAACGGGTTGTCCGATGCCGAACCGCATGCCGCAGCCTCCTTTCGACCGGCGCCGAAGCTACGACAGCAGCGCGAAGATTTCGACCCTGTTCTCCCTCGCTGCTCCCGGAGAACGGAGAGAGAGAGAAATCCTAACTTCAGGGAACCGAGGCGGACTGCGCTGCGCTGATGTAATTCTGCACGTCCAGGTCGAGCAGCAGACGCTGTTGCTCCAGTTTCTGCGCGGCGGCGGTGACCATATTCACATATGTCGCGTGATCCTTGTAGCGTTCCGCGAGCGAAGGCCGCGGATCGCCGGCCGCCTGTTTCGCGGTCGCCGTTGCTGCGAACGTGATCATCTGACCGCTGGCATCACACCCGTCCATCAGCGTCGCTGGTGCATCCGTCGCGAAGGTCCCGCCCGTCGGGATGGCCTCGCCCGCCGGGGTCGCACGCAACGCCCACCCGGTATAGGTCGCCGTTGGTACCGCCACATCCGGTACGCGGATCCCGGCGATGTCATTGCCGTCGACATCCGTCTTCGGCACAAAAGCCGAGTAAGGCGCCCCGAGCGATTTGGGCGGCATGATCGTCACGATGCCCTCGTCGAACTCGGGACCGAAATCCCACAGGTTTCCGTTGTGCATGATGCCGTTGTAGGTGACCCCGGTGATGCTCGGAAACCCTTCCCCCGACTGCGGCAGTGACGGCACCAGCGTTCCGTCGGAACGCCGCGGCACGCGGTTCTTCGGCGGCTCGCGGCCGTTGCTGACCCATTCGTCGAGGTCGACGAGCAGTGCGCGCAGAACCGGATCTGGCCTGATCGGGTTCTGGGGCTGCTGGCAGATACCCTGAGCCGTACCCGCACCATGCGGCTGGCTGGAGAAAAGGTAGTAGCGAACGCCCGGGATCCGATCGAGGTCGAGATCGTTGCCCCTGGTGTCGGTCGTCAATAGAGAGCCCGCTTTCGCCCAGTATTCGTTTGCGGAATTCGCCTCGAAGATTTTGGGGCATGTGTCGGTCCGCGAGCAGGTCCTGAGACGGCCGTCGGTCTGATGGGTAACCGTATCGAACAGCGTCTGATCCGCGAATGGGAATTGGATCTCCGGATACCAGCGCGCGATGTGCTGCCGATGCGTTCGCGTCGGCTGAGAGAAGCGGTAGTTTATATAAAGGCCGCTGCCGCCGGCTTTCCAGTTGAGCACGCCGTCGAACGCCATTTCGAGGTCGCGGCTCTTGTGTGCGGCGCTACCCTTGGCGTGCTCGACTTCATTGAAGCCGAGATACACGAAGTCGCGCATGGTTCGGCAGGGCTGGGAAGAGCAGAAGGTATAGATGTACTTCACATTGCCGGCGAGCGGGTTGGGTGTACCCTGATCGTCGGTCTTCGCGTCGCGGAAAAAGGCCGCCAGATCGCGGATCACGGCAAGGCCGAGAGCCGCTACTCTCGGGTTGACCGCCGTATAGCTGAACTCGTAGAGCGCGCTCGGCCCAGGGGCGGGAGCTACACCGAATTTGGTGCCGTTCAGCCGAATCGCTGTCAGGCTCGGGTCCGTGTAATCCCAGGTCGACGCGTCCAATATCACCGGCGTGTCGCCAAAATTCGCCCGGACGCTCAAGCTCGCTTGTGACTTGTCGGCACTCGCCGCCGGATAGGACAGCGGTTCCGTGGCGGGAGGATTATTGGTCACGTCGATGTCGAATTCTTCGGTCGCCGGGCCGGTGATCGGTTTTCCGTGATTCGTCGCAACCGGCACTGTCACCCCGAAGCCGGGATCGGTCTGCGCGACCGTGATGTCCCAACCGCTCTCCAGGATCGCATAGCCCTGGTTCATCAAAAAGCCGTTGCCGGATGCACCAGCGCTGGTCTTCGTATTGCCGGTCGAGGCGGAATTGAGGATGGTCAGAGCGTTGGTGTTTCCCCGATTGGTAATCTCGTAAAGCAGTCGGTGGTTGCCCTGCGACAGGTTCATCGGCAGGAGCAGCTGAAAGTCGGTCGAATATTCGACCTTGCCGTGTGCGTTGCGCGGAGCGAGGTCGATATCGACGATGACCGCGTTGAGCGGATCCTTCGGATCGACCTCGCCCTTGATCGTGCCGTTGATCATCTGATATTCGCCCGCCGCGCCGCTCGTTCCAGGGTACGCTGGAGTATTCGTGCTGATGTTGATCTGCGTCACGCGCGCATTTGCGACCGGTGCGAGGCCGATGAGCCCAATTCCGATCAAGGTGAGGCAAACGTTGGCGTGCCGCGCGCGATTTGTCGACAGCTGGTAGCTCACGAGGCGTCCTCCATCGGGCTTATTTCGCTCGTAATTAACACAAACTTGACCCATTATCGCCGCGATGCCAACAAGCCATCGTCACAATTCCGTGACTGCGGCGCATCGTCATCACCAGGAAGACCTCGCCGACCTCGCCGGCGCTGAGCCGCTTGAGTTGACGTTGCCTTTGATGTCCGTGACGGTTGCTGGATAAGCGTTGCCGCCCAACGTACCAGAGCAAGTGATGTCAGCAGCCCGAGCGGGTGACGCGCCCACAAAGAGGAGGAGTGGCGGATTAGGCTCCTAATCCGCCACTCATTAGTTTGTCGGTAGCCAAAGTGTTGGTTATGTTCGGCCCGTTGCTGTTATCGCCTTCGCTGTCGGCAGCGAGCACAGCTGATTGGCCAACTTTGTATCAGTTCCCGTCGGGGTGAAGGGGGGCCCCAGCACGTTCGACGCGCTTGCATCCGCGCCGAGCGTGTTCGCGTCTGACACGAGGAGGAAGCCTTCTTTGATTGCGCCGTTCGCGGCCTCCGTGACAACGCAAACATAGCCGGCGTGAGTGCCGTACCGCTCTTCGAGCGACGGGCGCGGATCGCCGGCTGCCTGGCGCGCTGCTTTTGTCTCCTGGAAGGGCCAATAACCTCCCGAGAGACTGTCTTGCTGACCTGTGTAGGGGCTGGGAGATGGGATGATATTCCAACCCACATAAGTACCCAGCGGTGCCTGGAACAGCACGGAGGGAACGCTGCCGACGTCATCGTTGCCGTCCGAATTCACGCGCGGGACATATGCCGTGAGCACCTGCTTCACCTGCGGCGGCTGGATGGTGGCGACCCCCGTCTCCTCTTCATAGTTCACGCCGGGCCCGAAGTTATAGACAATCGGAGGCCAGGCATTATTGCCGCCAAACGCAAAGAGAGGGACGTTCGGAAATCCCTCGCCCGCCTTGGTGTTCGGCACCAGTTGCTTGCGGAACAGTGTCGGATAAGTGCCCCCCGGAATGCTCGGAGGCATTGGCGTACCGCTCATGAGGAAGGCGATGAACTCCGCCTGCAACGCGTTGTTCGTGTAGTTCTCCCCATTGGGATTCGAGGGATACATTTGGCCGCTATTGAACGGCAAAGTTGTAGGGGGAGGACTCCAGTTAAAGCTCGCTGGGGTAATGCTACCGCCATGCGAGGTCCCTGGTAGGTAGTACCGGTAGACATTGTCCGGCTTGGGGATGTCGAAGACGCAGACGACGCAGTATCCGGTCATATCCGGCCCCATCTTTTCACCGTAGAACTCGAGCTCACCGAAGGTCTCCATGACCTCCGGGCAGGTATGGGTCGTTGTGCAGCGATGGAGGAGACCATTGCGCGGAAGATGACGGGCCTCGTTGGGGAAGTCCGCCCACCAGACCGGTGCTTCCTCGCCGCCCATGTAGAGCTGGAGAAGAACGGTCGGTTGCGCAAAGCGCTCGTTCAGCCACAGCATCCGG
>Ga0210396_10002101_pt1 | contig 20578 bp, 19 predicted proteins | sample IncBWH17OmetaG_FD_155466 | JGI IMG/M metagenome (GOLD analysis project Ga0210396, IMG submission 155466) | Forest soil microbial communities from Barre Woods Harvard Forest LTER site, Petersham, Massachusetts, United States - Inc-BW-H-17-O ... | reverse complement strand
ACTGACGGTCTCCGGAGCCGGAACTGATATCTCGAAAACGCCCAGGCCGTGTGTCGCCGCCCGGAAAATTCTCGCCGGGCTCTGTAACTTCAGATCGAACACTTAGACATCGGGTAACCCCGTCCCATACACACCCCAGGTGTTGCCTCCGTCCGTCGAAGCGTCAACGCGCGGCTGGCAAACACGAATGGGACCAATGAGACTTATGTGTATCTCATTAGTCCCATGTGTCCCATAAGTCTCATCCGTGAGATCATCCCTATTCCTTCCGAGGTCGAGGAGGACGACGAGAACGATTTATTCAGGCTCTAGGACAGGCTCCCGGACCTCCGTTTCCGATGTCGAGATGCGCTCGCCGGCGACCTCTATCTTCCTAAGAAGAAACCAAAAGCCTACGGCGGCCAGAACTCCTAGGATCCCGCATCCCGACCAAAGCGCATGTTCGCCAAAGGTCGGGAGAACGAATCCACCAACTGTGGGACCTAAAAGAATCCCAAAGGACCAGGACATCGAGTAGGAGGCTTGATAAATTCCTTGTTGGCCAGGCGGCGCAATCCGGCTGATCAGAGCCGGCGTGGTCGAGGCAATGGCAATCTCTCCCAAAGTCCAGACGAAGATAGCAGCAGCATATTCCAGAGTGGTATGCGCAAATTGAGTTAGGAAGAATCCTGTCCCCGTACAAATTGCGGCAATGCTTAAGCCAGTCGCCGGCGACCAACGTTGTAGGAATCGGCTGATAGGAATACTTAGCAACACCACGGTAACCCCGTTGGTAACCAACGCCCGGCTGAAATCACCGGCATCCAATCCTTTTTGACTCATCACAAGCGGCAGCGTGGAATAAGCTTGGAAGAATTGCCCAGTCAATAAGCAAGCTAGCCCGAAGAGCAAAAGTAAGCGGCGGTCCTTGAACGCGGCGAACGGAGACCGCCGAACTCCCGGCAGATGTTGCCGCGGTTCTCGAAAGCCGAATAGGACAATCGCAAAATAGAGCAGCGAAGTTGTGCCATCGAAACTAAACAGGAAATGGAAACTGATGGTAGCTAGCAAGCCGCCGATGAGCGGTGCAATGCTAGCGCCAATGTTAACTGCCCAATAGTTAAGTGCGTAGGCACGAACCCGGTCTGATACCGGCACCAGGTCCGCTACCGCGGCGGAAACTGCCGGTCTTTGAAAGTCGAAGGCGAACCCGATTAGAAAAGCGCAAGCATAGACCAGGAACAGCGGCTGGCACCACGGCATGGCGAACATCGCCAGGGCAGAAGTACCCAGGCCAGTTAGGAGAGTAAATTTCCGGCCGATTCTGTCTGCACTCCATCCGCCCAGGAAGGTGGCACATAACCCACCAATGCCCCAGCAGGAGACCGCCGCCGCGGCTACCTTTTGGGGGACACCTCGGCTGATCAGAAAAAAAGATAGAAAAGGGAAGGCTAGGGCGCCGATCCGGTTAACTAAAATGCCGGACCACAGAACCCAAAAGTCGGCAGGAAATCCGCCGGCTGTGCGTTGCCAAAGTCGGTGCAGGTTCATGGGAACTTAATTCAGAAAAAGGGCAATTACGGGAGAGACCGGTGGATAGGAACAGCGGTGGTGGCATCAATTTCGATGCCGGGCCGGTGGCCTGGTCGATCGCGCCAAGCAGTTCGCTGGCGATCAGCTTCGAACGCCTCCGGGCAGCGTCCTTAGCACTTATCCGGCGGACAAACGTCTGGTCCGCCTAAGCGTCTGGGTAATCGGTTACCTCAGATCGCGGTGCTAAAATAACGACGACGCTTACCTACAACCGGGCGGAACATAGAAATGAAGAGAAAGTCGGGAAAAGTTAGGTCTAGCATGAGCGTCATAAGTTCCTCCTCTTCGTTTAACCGGTTAGATAATTGCGTGCCGGGTTAGAGCGCGAAAAGTAGCAGGAGATTAGTGGAGCAGCAAGCCGGAAGTTTTGAATATTAAGGTGAGAAGTGAGACATGAGATTATACAGGAGAAGCGAGAGCCCTGCCCTGAGCGCGCATTCGGCGGGTCGAATGGGTAAAAGAGTGATCATCACACCGATCGGAGGGGCGTCGCATTCGGCGTTGTAGCTCGACGTGCGTCGACGCCCGTAGTCGTTACCGATGTGGCGCTCGGATCGACGCGACGCCCCGAGGTGTAGGCAGATTCAAAGCGCTGGGTTTGAAAGAGCGCTCGGTCTCGTACCGTATCAACAGGGGAGCCGCGGCAAATATGTTCTTCAGCGTCTCACGCGATAGACGTTCTTTTGAATCTGAAGGCCACACATCTCTAATGCGGCTCCCCTCCGATCCGGGTTACGCGACCCCGCTAGACCCAGACGAACGGAAGGTCATCCCTCCCGGGCAATCCTGTAGCTATCCTTCCTTAATCATAAGTTTTAGGTTGTAAGAGCGCAGAAACAGCGTAAGAAGAGCAAATAATCGGTCGTTACAGGTAGTAAAATTACCTAACTCAGGATTTGAATCGGTGCTCAGGACGGGACGAACCCCTTCCTGGTTCCTTTGCAAAACTGGGCTAGACAGACCGGCGAACACCCCCAAATCCACCGTTCAATTTGAACTCGAGAAATCTTCTATGAAGAAAGTTCTCTTTCCCCTTCGCAGAACTCTTAGTGTGACGTCTCGTCTGCTTGCGTTGACAGCGTTTACGCTGGTAGCACCGCTCGCTGTACAAGCTCAGGACCAGGAATTGAAGATCGGCGTTGTAGCCGCTGAGTCCGGTTCGTTTGTTTCCGCGGGCAACACCATTGTCGCCGCGGCCAATCTGGCAGCTAAACAGATCAACGACGCCGGCGGTATCAAAGTCGGAGGCAAAACCTACAAGATCAAACTCTACATCCGGGATAACCGGACGGATGTAAATGTCACTATCGCTTCGGCGCGAGAGCTGGTCGAGGACGTCGGAGTCAAAGCCATCTGGGGAACGGAAACCCACGACTTTTCGGTGTCGATGGCGAAGATCACCGGTCCGGCCAAAGTGTTACAGTTCTCCGGGAACAGTTCATTGGGAGCGGTGCTAGATGATAAGTCCGTCGCGCCAGGGGGTTGGCTTCATTACACTTTCCAGACAGAACCACAGGAATGGCAGCGCAGCGGCAGTACGGCTAAGGGCGTCCTTTCGTTATTGACGCCGCTGATGGCGCATCCGCCGAAACACTCTGTCGTTTTCGTCGGCAATGATGCTACCGGACAATATCTATCTTCTCATTACGTAAAAGCGCTGGAGGCTGAGGGACAACAAGTCGACCTCGTCAAGTACCCGCCGGACACCACCGACTTTGCGCCGCTCCTGACCCGGATAAAAGGAATGAACCCGGACATCGTGCACTTCTGGTATAATGGCGATTCTACTCTGACTGCCTTCCCTCAGGCGCTAAAGCTGGATGTAGCTCCGGCCTATTTTCTCTTCGGAGTCGATCCCGGCATTTACCAAGAACGCCAATTAAAATCCGACAAACCGGTAACCCTAAGTTGTGTCCCGGTCTGCTGGGGTTCGTCTCCCTACCCGGAGGTACAGAACTATTTCAAGAATTACTTCGCCCTGGGAGCCGCTAAAGGCCCGCAGTCGTCGGTCTCATTACTCTATTACGACTACTTCTTCATGTACGCCAAGGCGCTCGAAGAAGTCGGCTCGATCGACAAACCGGATGAGGTGGTCGATGCGATGCTGAAGATGAAATACCAAGGGGTAGTATCGCCCGTTCCGCTGGTCTTCAATCCGCACCATCAAGTCACCTTTGCTACCGAGGTATGCGTGGTGCAGCCCGGTACCTCTGATCAATTCAAAGCCGCCGTTGAGCAGCCGCCCGCCGCTCCTCCTCCTGGTGATTCTGGAGGGTAATCTTTAGTGAGCCGTGAGAGGTGATTGGTGAGAAGTGAGAGGGCGACGCGTTAGCAGTAATCGTACTCGTCCTCGTCGTCGTCCTCGTTCTCGAAAGGTTATTAGTACCCTGGATTTGGAATGACTGAAGAATGCGTTCTTGTGGACACCATGCCGACATCACTAGTTGAACGCCCAAAGTCGAGGACGAGGACGACGACGAGAACGAGTACGAGAGTGCTAGGAAGAATAGCTTCTTTGGTAACGAGTGAGCGACGGGAGATGGTATAGCTGAAATAGTATGGAGACATTCATCCAGCAATTGGTAAACAGCTTATCAGTTGCCAGCGTCACAATCCTCATTGGCATTGGGATTACCCTAATCTTCGGCTTAGCCGGCATCGTGAACTTCGCCCATGGCGAATTCCTGATGGTTGGAGGAATGGTGACCTGGTTTTTGGTGAACGCAGGGGTGAACTTTTTTGTGGCGCTCTTTGGCGCCATGATCCTCGTTGGTGCGTTAGGCTTCGTCGCCGAACGCGGATTATTCCGATTCACTTTAGATCGGCCGATGAACGGATTCATCATGTCGATTGGCCTCAGCGTCATCCTGCAGCATGTCGTGATCCGGATATTCAATGAGGTACAGAAGACGATTCCGGATCCAGTGGGCCAGGTATGGGTCGTCGGAGGCGTTAACATTATCGCCATGCGGGCGATCGTAGTTGCGATAACCGCGATCGTTGTGGCCGTAACTTACTTCGGCATATCGCGCAGCCGTTATGGCATCGCTTTAAGAGCTAGCATCGCCGATCAAGACACGGCTGCGCTGATGGGTATACCGGTTAGGAAATATGTAACCGGCGTTTTTATTTATGGAAGTTTGTTAGCCGGCCTCGGCGGAGCTTTGATGATCGCACTCTTTCCCATCACTCCATTCACCGGCAGCGTCGTAATCATCCGCGGATTTGCAGTTTCACTAATTGGGGGCCTAGGAAACGTCGGCGGGGCTGTAGTAGGAGGCCTTTTACTCGGTCTCGTCGACGGCCTCAGCGCCGGTTACGGCTCCCCAGAATGGACGGATGCTTATTCGCTCGTGCTGATGATCGCGGTCTTGATCATTCGCCCGCAAGGATTGCTCGGCGGAACGTTGGGGCCGCGCGCCAGCTAAGAGAAAACTAATGGCCAATCGCCGATAATTAACGACCTCGGACGAGCAGGAGCTCATCCCTACCGAGTGCGTAGGGCACCACGATTCTCAGTTTCACAATCCCGCATCCTCTCACATAGTGATGGAACAAGCCGTGTCACCAACTCCGGTCACCCGAACACCTAACAAGACGGATGCCAAAGATAAGCCTCGCCGGTTCGACGCACCTAGCCGCCTGGAAATCATCACGGGAATCGTCGTAGCGTTATTTCTACTGGGGTTCCCTTGGTTTAGTCCCGGTTATCGGATCCTGTCTCTTTCCATTACCACCGCATTCACTGCGGTAGCCTTGTATGGCCTTGCCCTGCAATTTGGACAGGCCGGGATCATGTCGGTAGGACATGCCGCGGTCATGGGTATCGGCGCATACACTGCGGCGATTCTCGCGACAAAACTCGGTGTCGGTTTCTGGTTAGCATTACCTTTGTCGGCCGTAATGTCCGCGTTAGTCGCTGGCCTGATTGGCTTACCGTCTTTGCGAGTCAGCGGTCAGCACTACATCATCATTACGTTTTGCTTTTGCGCCCTGCTGGTGATCGCCCTGACCAATGGCGGCTCATTCACCGGAGCCGCTACCGGTTTGGATGTCGGTTCTATCGACCCGGTTTTTGGGCTCAGCTTTGACCGGCTAAAGAATGCCTACTATCTGGTGATCGTCGCACTTCTGCTTTGCATCCTCGTTTACTACTTGATCACCAATTCATCCTACGGCCGGACACTCCGTGCTATCCGGGAAAACGAGCCCTTAGCGCGAGCGGTGGGCATAAAGACCGGGTTTCACAAGATCGGAGTGTTGATGGTTAGTGGCGCATTCGCCGGCGTGGCCGGCATTTTGCAGGCATATTACCTCCACCATATTGCCCCGAATCTCTATGGCGCTTTCCCCAGTTTGTATCTTGCACTGATGGTCATGCTGGGCGGACCACGACTTCTCTATGGACCATTGATTGGAGCGGTCATCGTCACTTTCCTGCCCGAGATCATGCGTCTTGATCCGATCGATTCCAGAATCGCCTATGGGGTTGGCTTACTGGTGGTGATTCTCCTACTCCCGGGCGGGGTCAGCGCTGGGCTACTCAGCATCTGCCGATGGTTAGGACGATTGAACAAAAAAAGGGAACCAAATGGCCGCGCTTGAAATCAGCGGGCTGCAAAAAAGGTTCGGCGGAGTGGTCGCGTTAAACGGCGTCGACCTCTCGGTTGATCCGACCAGAATTACCGGAATTATCGGGCCGAACGGATCCGGCAAAACGACTCTGTTTAACGTCATTGTCGGTGCGCATAAACCCAGCGCGGGACGAGTATCTTGGCGCGGAACCGATATCACAGGCAAATCACCAGCCGCGATCGCTCGCCAGGGACTAGTCCGCACCTTCCAACAGGCAATGTCGTTTTCGACCATATCGGTGCGAGAGAACGTTACTATTGCTTGTGAGCATGGTCGTGCCCATGACGCCGCCGGACTAAGATGGAGTTCTCCAGAAGAGATTCTGGATTTCGTGGGTCTGTCCGGGCTCGGCGACCAAACTGCGGGATCGATGCCATTCGGAAATCTTAGACGATTGGGTATTGCCATCGCTTTGGGCACAAATCCATTGCTGTTGCTGCTTGATGAACCGGCGGCAGGGTTGAATCAGACGGAGGTGGCTCAGCTAATGGAATTGATTCTCCAACTGCCAAAGGTGGGCATCGGCGTTTGTCTAATCGATCATGATATGTTCTTGATGAGCGGCTTATGCGAACGGCTCACGGTTCTCAATTTTGGAACGAAGATCGCAGAGGGGCCACCGGCAGTGGTGTTGAATGACCCGAAAGTCAAAGAGGTATACCTGGGCAGCGAACTATGAATTTGCTTGAGATCGAGCATCTCAGAACTGCGTATGGCGCAGTCGTTGTTAATCGAGATGTTTCGCTCACCGTCAACCACGGCGAGATTGTTACTATCCTGGGACCAAACGGAGCCGGAAAATCGACCTTGTTACGAGCCATTTGCGGGTTGTTGCGGCCGAAACGCGGGACCGTTCATTTTGAGGGTCGGGATGTAACCGGATGGCCGGCTGATCGGACCGCTACTTTGGGAATCGTGATGGTACCCGAAGGAAGGAAAATATTTCCCGATCTGACCGTAGAAGAAAACCTCCGCCTGGGCGCATATTGCCGAAAGGATACCGATGCGATCGAACAGGACCTGAAGTTGATGGAATCCTACTTCGCAGTACTGGCCACAAAGCGGTCAGCCAAAGGCAGCGAACTCAGCGGAGGACAGCAACAGATGTTAGCCATTGCCCGAGGATTGATGGCTCGGCCCAAGATTCTGCTACTGGACGAACCGTCACTGGGTTTGTCTCCGCTGTTAATCAAAGAAGTTCGCTCCGTGATCATCGATGTGCAGGCGAAGTTTTCCGCAGCGGTCCTCTTGGTTGAGCAAAATGCCGGTCTGGCATTAGCCGTGGCCGGGCGCGGTTATTTGCTGCAACATGGCGAAATCGCGGCTGAAGGCCCCATCGAGAATCTCAGAAATGATCAGTTAATGCACGAGCTGTACTTGGGACATCGATAGGCCTATCTCGTCCTCGTACTCGTCGTCGTCCTCGTCCTCGAAAGATTGTTAGCACTCAGCGTTTGGAGACGACCTGGGAACGACTTCTACCAGGCTCAACACGCGGATTTGCTACCCACTTAAAGCCGAGGACGAGGACGAGTACGAGATAGGAGCCGGTTCACTGTACCCGCGCGTAAGCCAAATAGGTCGCTGGATTTTCGGTCGGATAGTCGGTTCGAATTGAAACAACCGCCTTTACCAAGTCCTTCGTTTCAGCCGGCGTGACTTTCACTTCCCATTGTTTTCCCGCCATTACTTCTTGGAGCTGCACATGGATCGCCGGATTATCGGTTTGCGCCGCCACGATCTTGGTGGGGAATCCGTCCGGTACGACGACGCGTATTGTTTTTGGAGTGAGCGGATCGCCGATGCGCCACATAACTAACTGTGGCTCAATCGTGATGTCGGGCGGGATGTCGACCGCGAGAGTTAAAAGCGTAGGCTCTGTTCTCGACGAATTCGTAGTAACGTAAATCCATTTCTCTTGGTGCCCGGTATGACCGGCGAAATTTAACTTCGCGTCGATCTCCCCGGACTCGCCCGGAGTGTACGTTTTCTTTGCTAATGTGGCGGTCGTACAGCCACAGGACGGCCGAACGTCTACAATTGTAACTGGCGAGCTACTGTTATTAGTGAATCGGTACTTGGCCGTTACCGCTTTGTCGCCCGGTTTAACCGAAATCTTCTGCTGTGGTTGATCCCATTTTAATTGTGCGAAAATTGGAGTGACGGAACCCAGGAATAACAGCAGAATAAATCTCATAGTCACCTTCAGTGTGGCCATTTAGGGGCCTCGAGGCAAAAAATAAACCTGCCCGAACGTGAGCTCGCCAAGGAACAAACAAACGGATCCACACGTGGACGTCCCAGCATGGTTTGAAGACGAGCGTTTCTGGGAAACCACTTACCCCTTCATCTTCGCAGAGGAGAAATTCAACGCAGCCGAAGCGGAAATATCCGAGCTTGCGAAACTAACTGGATCACCTTTTCACCGCGTCCTGGACTTGTGTTGTGGCCCGGGCAGACATTCAATTATTTTGGCCAGGCAAGGCGCTCGAGTTACTGCCGTGGACCGAAGTCCGTTCTTACTGAAGAAGGCGAAATCGCGCGCGGAATTGGAAAAGCTTGACATCGAATGGGTACAGGAAGACATGCGCTCCTTTGTTCGGCCTGACGAATTTGATCTCGTTATCAGTCTATTCACTTCGTTTGGCTATTTTGGAGACGAGGAGAACCTGACAGTGCTTCGAAATGTTTTCCGATCTCTGGCGCCGGGCGGGTTCTTCATCATCGATGTCATGGGAAAAGAAATCACCGCTCGGGCGTTCGCCGCTAGCGCGGTGGATAAACACCCGGACGGAACCATTTGGGTTCAGAGCCGTGAAATCATCGATGATTGGTACCGAATCCGAACCCGTTGGTTTCTGATCCGGGACCAGAAAGTCACCGAGGCTAGTTTCGATACCGCGCTGTATTCTGGACGAGAACTGGCTGATCTGCTGAAGAGAGCCGGCTTCGAGCAAGTAAAGCTTTTCGGTTCGTTACAAGGGATCCCTTACGACTTAAAAGCCCAACGATTGGTTGCGGTGGTTCAGAAACAACGAGCGTGAGCGAACGCAAACGAGTGGGAGCAACTAACCGTTCCCGATCGTTTTTTAGACCGCGCTGCTAGCGTGACACCTGCCAAGCCTGCGATTAGCGCCACGCCCTGTCTAGCGCGGCGTCAGCCGGGGTTATACCGATTTCATCACCATCTTCCGTAGCACATTCAACTGGAGCATTATTCGCGGGCAATGTCGAGCCACCGACGCTGCTGATAGATGGGGCGCGAGGAGTCGGAGGTGGCAATTCCAGTTTTGTCGGCAGTCTGACTCGTACAACCCTCCCTTGCGCACGAAACTGACATGGGTGACGACCCGACCATATCTGGCCTCACAGGAACCACTTCTAAGGAAATGAAAAAAACCGCCCTCTTATCCGGCTTGCTCAGTCATCCTCGTATAGTGTGAGAGAATACTCACAAAAACTTATGGCGCAGCCTGTAGAACCTGCAAGTGCCCTTCAGCACTAATCGCCTAGTGCTTTAGTATAATCCTCCGCTTCAACCCAGGAGCATCGGCATTTAGTTGCGGAACAACACATCCCGGCCGGGATGTTTGGAAATTGCGCGCAATGATCGGGTACGATTTTATAGGCGGCATTCGCGGCAAACTTCGCTGTGAGAGCCAGTTACTCATCTGCGGCACAGAGATCCTCGTAGATTTGTGTCCGCGGTCAGTCGCTCACCTAAAGAACCATCTCAAACTCGGTGCAGGCGTGAAACCGGTTACCAAATGGTTTGGGCGGGTAGCCTTTAACCTTGCGATAACCTAAGCGGAGCCAGAACCTGCGCGCGGATTCATTTTCCTCCAGGACAGCGAGAAGGAGCCGGAGGGCGCCTGCACGCCGAGCATGACTAACGAATTCACTATGGACTTCGGTTCCGAAACCCTGACTACGAAAACTCGGGGCGAATAGCATGAAACCGAGATACCATTCCGAAGCGGTTCGGTAACCGCGCAAAACATCCATCACTCCGATCAGCTCTTCGGAAAGAAAAATCCCGATCGGTAGTTTGGTTGCTCCACCGGATCGCGCTGGTATGAATTCGAAAATCTCACGCGCGTCGGCTTCGCTTGGCGGCAACCCGTTCTGAAATAAGAAGAAGTCACAGCAAGCGTTATTCAGCCGGATTACTAAATCGAGATCTGCGACTGACAATAGCTCGGCTTTGAGGCGCTGCGTTTCGAAGAGGAGCCTCCTACGGCTTGGGTAGAGATGCGCTATTTCAAAATCCGTCACCACAAAATGATAGGTCTGTTGTGTAGGGGTAGCAATGAAGCGTGGTAGGGATGGCGGTAGGGCGAAAATCTCGGCGCCGTTGGACGTCCGTCTGAATGTCGCTTGTCCGCGCCGGATTTGAGCCGTTCCGTGAGCGTGGCCTGGCCCAGAACGTGGCGCGTAGAGAGCCCGTTGCCAGGAATTCGGTTTGATTTCCGCAATATAACAATACAGTATTATTGCGTGTTGTTTCCATACCGAAGTCATCCTGCCCGTGGGGTGTTTGAATCGGATTCGGCCCCAACCTTGGTTTTCACCACAGCATGCGCTAAGGAACGAAAACCGTGGCTAGCCAATCCTCAAGTCCACGCGGCCCTTCGGGCGGCCTGGCGCCGCCACGTCCACTGGATCGTCACTCAGTATGTCATCATGCCGGATCATCTACACTTTTTTGCCGAGCCCGGGGAACAGCCATTGCCTTTCGATGATTGGATTACGGTTTGGAAGAGCGGAGTAACGCGTATCCTGAAAAGGCGTGAATGGCGTTGGCAGGCGGGATCGTTCCATCACCGCATTCGTTCTTACGAAGACTACAACGAGAAGCTTAATTATATGCAGGTGAACCCTGTCAAAGCGAGGTTAGTGGAGAGAATCGAAGATTGGCCATACCGAGGCGAAATGTTTCAGCGTTACCATTGGTGGCCTTGAATCTATGCCCAGACGAAACGACGCGATAGATACCACCAGATCCAGGGGCGAAGCCACACCCCACGCCGCGGCTCAAATCCGGCGCGGACGAGCGATATTAGATAATCTGCGGACGGCGCGCCGAGATTTTCGCCCTACCGGCCGATACGCTCCGGATGAAGGCGGATTTTACGCTTTACATCGCGTCTCCAGAGAAGTCGGGCAATAGGGTCCAATCGCAACGGGACCACAAGCGGGGCAACGCTCCAACCTCGACAGCAGGCCAAAAACTCACATAATACGCGTACAACAAACGGTCTGCTCGGGGCAGACCTGCGCCCTTCATGGACAACAAGAAGCGTAAGCCCGGCAGCAATTGGTGGTATCTGCTCCTCCTGGTGCTATTCGTGGGAACGTTGTGGGTACCATTTTTTAATTCGGTTGAGCCGACCTGGGCCGGTATACCGTTCTTTTATTGGTACCAAATGCTGATGGTATTCGTCGGCGCTGGGATCACGGCGATCGTCTATTTTGCGACCGAATGAAGGCGAAATAACTGGACCACAATAAAGCGCGGACGAGCAGGAGCTCGTCCCTACCGATCACTCTCCCGTGCAGAACGTCAATTGGATTGCCCTTATCGTTTTCGCCCTGTTGTTCGGGTTTATTACTTGGTTAGGTTTCGCGGCAGCGCATTGGCGCCGCGGCGACCTTAACTCACTCAGTGAATGGGGGTTGGGCGGCCGGAGGTTCGGAACACTCATCACCTGGTTTTTAGTCGGGGGTGACCTATACACGGCCTACACGTTCATTGCGGTCCCGGCCCTGGCGTTTGGCGCCGGGGCAGTTGCCTTCTTCGCGATACCCTACACTATCCTGATCTATCCGATTCTGCTCGTGGTGTTCCCGCGGTTATGGTCTGTATGTCACAAGCACGCCTACATTACCGCGGCCGATTTCGTCATAGGCCGCTTCGGCAACCGCTGGCTGGCTTTAGCCGTCGCTGTTACCGGGATAGTGGCCACGATGCCGTACATCGCGCTTCAATTAGTCGGATTGGAGGTAGTCATCGGCGGCTTAGGCTTGGGCGGTGATGGTTGGTTAGGCGAGGTATCTTTAATCATCGCTTTCATCATTCTCGCCGCGTTCACCTACTCCAGCGGTTTAAGAGCTCCCGCCGCTATCGCGATCGTCAAAGATCTTTTGATCTATATCACCGCTTTCGCGGCCTGTATCGTTATTCCAATCCAGGTCGGCGGCTTCGGAAAGATATTTGCGGCGATCCCAGCACAGAAACTAATCCTGGCCGTACCGCATGGCCAAAACACCGGCGCCTACAGCAGTTACGCCACCCTCGCCCTGGGCTCCGCGCTCGCGTTATTCCTTTATCCTCACTCGATCACCGGCATCCTTAGCGCCAGCAGCCGAAACGCGGTTCGCCGGAACGCTGCTCTCTTGCCAGCCTATTCGTTCATGCTGGGCTTGTTGACCCTCCTTGGGCTGATGGCATTTGCTCTCCGTATCGATAAACTTCCGGAATTCGCCGATGGATTCAAAGTCTTCAAATCGAATTTTGCCGTACCGGCATTGTTGCTGCATACGTTTCCTTCCTGGTTTGTGGGGGTAGCCTTCGCGGCCATTGGCATCGGCGCGCTCGTGCCTGCAGCCATTATGTCCATTGCAGCAGCGAATCTGTTTACGCGTAACATTTACCGCGAATTCTTTCATCGCGAGGCCAGCGACAAACAAGAATCGCAGATGGCAAAATGGATGTCGTTGATCGTGAAATTCGGCGCATTGATTTTTATCCTGCTGTTGCCTTCTCAATACGCAATCCAACTCCAATTGCTGGGCGGTATCTGGATCATTCAGACATTGCCGGCTGTCTTGCTCGGCGCCTATACCCGCTGGCTTAATCCGTGGGCGCAGCTAGTTGGTTGGGCGGCAGGCATTGCGACAGGCACCTGGATGGCAGCCGCGATGAACTTCAATGGCACGTTTCCATTACAACTGGCCGGCTGGACTTTTCCCGGATACAGCGCTCTTTACAGTCTGGCGCTCAATTTAATTGTGGCCGTAGTCCTGACTCCTTTGTTCAATCAAGTTAGCAAACCGCCCGAGGATCAGACCGCTCCTGCTGACTATCAGGCCTAGCTTGGCGGGCGCGGGATGTTGCCGCGAAGCGAGTTTTGTCCCGAAGGGACCCGAGTGATCGTAGCCGGGCAATTCATTGCCAGGGAACCATCCAAGAAATGACCTTCGTCTCGTAGAGACGGTGTGAGCCGTTTCGACTCTGGCATAACCTTATCTTAGATCGTTAACCAATTCCGTGAAACGAATCATACCGTCCCTCTGGGACGAGTCCCGTTTTCTGAACCTTCCCTGGCAATAAATTGCCAGGCTACGATCATTCGGTCCCTTCGGGACAAAACTCGCTTCGCGGTAGAATCCCGCAGACACCTAGGCTACCGTTGGATGTCCGCTTCACGGGTAGAGCCCAGCGGGAAAAAACACGCTTTAGCTCCGCATCTCAGTCAATCCATTCTCGATGAGCCAAGTATCCTCACACGGCTTCAAAACGCGAGTGGTGACTATTTACATCGGATTGATTCTGGCCAACATCGCAGCCTGGATTTGGGCGGCGCTGGCTTTCAGCGACAAGCCTCTCCTACTGGGGACGGCGCTTCTCGCTTATTCATTTGGTCTGCGCCACGCGGTCGATGCCGATCACATCGCGGCGATTGACAACGTGACCCGCAAATTGATGCAAGATGGTCAACGCCCCGTCACGGTTGGGTTTTACTTTTCACTCGGCCATTCCACCATTGTGGTGATCGCATCATTAATTGTTTTTGCGACCGCCTCGATGCTACTACAACAGCAGTTGGAAACCGTTCGAGAAATCGGGAGCATCGTCGGCACTTCGATCTCTGCTGTCTTTCTATTGGCGATTGCGTTCATCAACCTGTTTATTCTCCAGGGAGTCTGGAGAACGTTTCAGGAAGCGCGGCGAAACGGAGGATGTTCTAACGAAAATCCGGAGACCCTGCTGGGAAGCGGGTTTTTAGGCCGGCTCTTCCGGCCACTATTCCGGATGCTCGCTCACCCCTGGCAGATGTACCCTGTCGGTTTGCTGTTCGGGCTAGGATTCGATACAGCGACCGAAGTCGCTATCCTCGGGATTTCCGCGGCGGCTGCCGCCAAAGGTCTATCGATACAGGCGATGGCTGTTTTTCCGGTGCTCTTTACTGCCGGTATGACGCTCGTCGATACGACCGACGGAATTCTGATGGCCGGCGCATACGGCTGGGCATTCGTTAAACCCGTCCGTAAACTTTATTACAATTTAACGATTACCTTCGTTTCCGTGGTGGTGGCGTTTTTTATCGGAGGAATCGAGGCAATCGGCCTCTTGAAAGATCAACTCAAGCTGAGCGGCGGCGTCTGGGACCTGGTCGGTAATCTGAACGATAATTTCGGCACCCTGGGTTTCGTCATCATTGGCATCTTCGTTGTCTGTTGGATTGGGTCTGTTGTCATTTATCGGATTAAAGGCTTTGATCGCCTGGAATCGTCGATCACTGCCGCTTCCGAATAAACCAAGCCCAAGATTGAGACGGATGAGTTCCATGCATGGGATCCGGGCGGCAGGTGGACGCTTCGCTAGTGGCATCAAACCTCGGGGTTAAAACCCCGGGCTTAGTCCCGTAGTCCCTTCAGGACTGAAACGCCTTATCCTAAAGAGCAATTGATTCGGCACGGGATGTGCTAATCTTGTCCCTCGGGGAGTTTCTAGGATAAATGAGTGTAGTTATTACGAAAATCGGACATCACTTGGTCGGCCACTGCGACTGCTGTGGCGGCTACCGAGCATTAAAATATCAAGACGAGGAAATCGGAGAGCTTTGTGTAGAGTGCGCCAACCATTCGGCTAACGCAGATATCGAGCTCAACTTTGGCGGCTACCATTTGCGCCGGCCGCAAAGCTGTCGCTGTTGCCGTTAGCAAATCCTTGGAAGTTGCTCTCCGGAGAGCATGTCAACAACACGGGTTCCACCAACCCGTGTTTTCATGGTTACAAATTCCGGATGATCCGCAACCACCTCACCGATGATGGCGGCTTTACATCCGAGGGGATGGTTCCGCATCGTGGTTAGGGCTGCGTTGGCGAACTCCGCCGGTACAACCGCTAAAAGTTTACCTTCGTTGGCGACATAAAGCGGATCGAGTCCAAGGATTTCGCAAGCGCCTTTCACCTCTTCGCTGATAGGGATCTGGGCTTCGTCCAGTCGAATGCCCACCTTAGCGGTTTGCGCGATCTCAGTTAGAGCGCTGGTGACGCCGCCTCTAGTCGGGTCGCGCAGCACGTGAACATCCGGAGCTGCGGCCAGAATCGATTCGACTAAACGGTTTAGCGGAGCGGTGTCGCTGGCAATCTGGGTCTCGAACTCCAGCCCCTCTCGAACCGACATGATCGCCATTCCATGGACAGCGATCTCTCCGCTTAAAATCACTTTGTCACCGACTTGGGCGCGACCGGGTGCGATATCGACGCCATCGGGTACTACACCAATCCCGGAAGTATTAATAAAGATTTTGTCCGCCTTTCCTCGGTCAACCACTTTGGTGTCGCCCGTTACCAGCGCCACTCCAGCCTCAGCGGCAGCCTCACGCATCGAGGAGACAATCCGCCAGAAATCTTCCATTGAGGTTCCCTCTTCCAAAATGAATCCGGCGGAGAGATAAAGCGGACGAGCGCCGCACATTGATAAATCATTGACGGTACCGTACACCGCCAGTTTTCCGATATCGCCGCCCGGAAAAAAAATCGGGCTAACGACAAAAGAGTCTGTGCTGAACGCTAATCGGGCTCCATTGACAGAAAAAACTGCCCCGTCATGGAGCGGCTCAAGGAGTTCATTGCGGAATTGGGGAACCACTATCTTCTGGATCAACTGCTGGCTCAACTTCCCTCCGCTCCCGTGCGCCAAGACGATTTCCCGATAGTCGGATATCGGAATGGGGCAGGAACCCGTCAGCGGAGAGGGAGAGACAGAAGTGATTGGTGACTGGTGATTGGTGATTGGTGGGTTCATAAAGGACCGCTCTACCCGGGACAAGGCCTCGAGAGCGAGGCGGGTTCCGAAAACTAAGTTACGTCCTCCGCGCCCAACGCGATGTGGACCAAATCCCACACAACATGCACGACCGTAGCGTGTACCTCCTGTATGCGATGAATGCTGTAGGACGGGACTATAAAACAATAATCCGCTAGGTTTGGAAATCGGCCGCCATCCTTGCCGGCAAACGCAACGGTGAGCATTTCTTTTTCTTTTGCCGCTTGAAGCGCGTAGATCAAATTCGGCGATTTGCCACTGGTGCTGAACACCATGGCAATATCGCCTGGCAGGCTCAACAAGCGGAGTTGGTTAACAAAGACTCGGGTGAAATCGAGATCGTTACCAATCGCGGTCATGGTAGCGATATCCGTCATGAGCGGAATCACCGGGAAGGCAACTCGCTTCTCGATAATCGGATGATTGAACTCGACGCACATGTGCAGCGCATCACAGAGACTGCCGCCGTTGCCCATGACGAAGAGCCGGCCGCCTTTCTGAAACCGAGCCGCCATCTCCCGCGACATCGTGTCCAGGGAGTCCGCGTATTTGTTGAAAAACTTTTCCTTCATCTCGACGCTTTCGCCGCATTTACGGATAACTTTATCGCGAAAGCTTTCGTTGGCTTTGTCGATGACCGGTGCGCTCTGATCGATTGCACTCATACTACTGGTTGCTCAACCGTTATGTCTTTGGGTTCACTTCGTTGCTTGGGCTGCTGCAAATGGCGTCCATAGGCATAGTAGGCAGCACAGGCCCCTTCGGCTGACACCATGGTCGCGCCAAGCGGACGCTCAGGCGTACACAACGTACCGAATGCCGGACAGTCGTGCGGTTTCTTTACCCCTCGCAATACTAAGCCGCTGATGCAGATCTCCGGTTCCTTAGTATCAATCTCCTCAACCTCGAAAATTCGTTCTGCATCGTGATCTCGAAATTCGTAGCGGAGCTTGTAACCGCTCTTCGGGATAGAACCCACACCGCGCCATTTTCGATCGCCTATTTCGAAGACCTGATTCACCAGGTCTTGCGCCATCAAATTCCCTTCTCGCTTCACGACGCGAGGATATTGGTTCTCGACGTCCCATTTACCTTGTTCGAGCTGTTGCACCGTCATGAGAACACCTTGGAGAATATCCAAAGGTTCGAATCCGGTGATGACAATCGGAACATGAAAGCGCTCTGCGATGGGTTCGTACTCTCGATACCCCATTACGGTGCAGACATGACCGGGACCCAAGAACCCTTGCACGCGATTGAATGGCGACTGCAAAATCGAAGCGATTGCCGGCGGCACCAACACATGGGATACCAAGACTGAAAAGTTCTTGATTCCCTGCTTCCGGGCCTGGAATACCGCCATGGCGTTACCGGGGGCTGTAGTTTCGAATCCGATCGCAAAAAATACGACCTTTTTGTCCGGATTAGCTCGGGCAATCTTAAGAGCGTCGATCGGCGAATAGACCACCCGGATATCGGCGCCTCGGGACTTGAGCACCAGCAAGTCGCTATCGGATCCCGGTACTCTAAGCATATCGCCAAACGAGGTAAAAATAACATCCGGGCGACGGGCAATCGCGTGCGCTTTGTCAATCATTTCCAACGAAGTCACACAAACCGGGCAACCTGGACCGTGCACCAGTTCAACCTCCGGTGGAATCATGTGATCAATCCCGTATTTGACAATTGTATGAGTCTGTCCGCCGCAAACCTCCATTAGGACCCATGGCTTAGTCACGACGCGCCGGATTTCGCCGACCACCTTCTGCGCCAGCTCTTCGCTTCGATATTCGTCGAGGTATTTCATAGGTAGTCAAATTTAGAAGCGTCAGAGGCCCGGGACCTCGAGCTCGCTTAACTGATTCATTTCTTCCAGAAGCTTGTAAGTCCGCGCTGCCTCTTCCTCATCGACCTTGCCCAAAGCGAACCCGACATGCACTAAGACGTAGTCGCCGGCTTCCACTTCCGGCGTGTATTCCAGACAGACTTGCTTGACGATGCCGCCAAAATTCGCCTTTCCCATTCTTACGCCTTGCGGGTCATGCGAGATTTCAATGAGCTTACCTGGGATTGCTAGACACATAGGTTTGTTTCAAAAGATCCTTCAGAGGCTATCTCGACAATCTGGCCGTAGAGCAGGTTCATCGGATTTGAACTCCTTCGGTTGCAACCGTCCGACGGCTGATACGAGCGGCAGCCGCAATTTGTCCCAGCGCGATACCGCCGTCGTTCGGGGGAACACGCTGATGCCAATACGGCTTAAAACCTGCCTGGGAGAGACGCTGAACGGCTTGCTCTAAAAGATATCTGTTTTGAAAGCATCCGCCAGTCAGTACTACCTTTGGAGTCACGACCTGCCGCGCGACTTCGATGATGATCTCTGCCAGGGTGTTGTGGAACTTTGCGGCGATCGTGCCCTGCGAAATCCCTTTTTGTAGGTCGACCAGAATCTCGCCGATCATTGGCGCCCAATCGATGATTTGAGGAACGCCATTACTCAGCTCAAAGGGGTAAACTGCAGTCACCCCAGACTCGATCAGCGACTCCAGTTCCATAGCGGCTTGTCCTTCAAAGGTCACCTGCTGGCGTATTCCAACCAAGGCTGCAACAGCGTCAAATAACCGGCCCGCACTAGACGTGACCGGCGCGTTAATGCCTTTGACCAACATTTGCCGGATTAGGCCAAGCTCAGTTTTTGAAAACTCAGCAACGGGAGCCAGATCGCGGTCTTCGAGACCATTTTGTCCCCAGACTTCATAAAGAACCGCCACTGCGGTACGACGAGGCTCTTTCACGGCCATCTCGCCTCCCGGCAGTCGAAACTGCCGCAGATGAGCTACCCTTTGAAAGGAATTCTGAACTGGAACCAGAAATTCGCCGCCCCAGATAGTCCCATCGGTTCCGTAACCGGTCCCATCCCAGGAGACTCCGAGCACAGGTGGCTCTAACTCATTCTCGGCCATGCAGGCGAGCACATGCGCCCAATGATGTTGAACGCGCTCTACGGTTAGATGAGCGCTGGCTGCGTATTTGGTGGAGATATAATCCGGATGCAAATCGCAGGCCACTAACTCAGGCTGCGCTTCATACAGCCTGGGTAAATCTGCGACCGTCCGATGAAAAGCAGCCAACGCCATCGTGGTCTCCAAATCGCCGATATGCTGGCTGATGAATACGTCGCGGCCGACGCTCAATGCGACCGTGTTTTTCAAATGCGCTCCGACCGCGAGAACGGATGGTAGCGGCTCTTTCATCCGGACCGGCAAAGGCGCATAACCGCGAGCACGCCGCAGGACCATTTCGCGATGGCAGACTACCCGGGCAATGGAGTCATCGACATGACGGACAATGGGGCGATCGTGTATCAGAAAGAAATCCGCGATATCTTTCAATCGGTCCAACGCTTCAACTTCGTCGATACAGATCGGCTCGTTCGCTAAGTTCCCGCTGGTAGCAATCACCGGGACGCCAAGTTCTAGCATCAGCAGATGATGAAGCGGCGTGTAGGGCAGCATGACACCCAGAGTGCGGTTACCCGGTGCAACTGATGGAGCGATGGTTGATTCCCCACCCTGCCGCGTCAACAAGACAATGGGTGATTCAGGGGAACCTAGCAATCGTTCCTCCAGGCTCGAGACCGCGCAATCGCGACTAACTTGATCCAGAGCCGGATACATCAGGGCGAAAGGTTTTCCCTCACGGCGTTTGCGCTGCCGCAACCGTATCACGACCACTTCTTCCTCCGCGGTGCAGATAAGTTGAAATCCGCCGAGCCCTTTCAAAGCGACAATCTTACCTTGCCGGATCAGCTCAGCGGCGTTCAACAAAGCCGCATCTTGGTAGGCTAAAACGTTGCCGCTCGTATCCCATAGCTCGAGATGAGGCCCGCACTTTGAGCAGGCGTTCGGTTGGGCGTGAAACCGGCGGTTCAACGGATCGTTATATTCCGCGTCGCATGTGGGACACTGTTTGAAGCGTCGCATAGATGTGTTTGGGCGATCGTACGGAAGTTCCTCTATTATGCTGAATCGCGGCCCGCAGTTCGTGCAGTTAGTAAACGGATAGCGATATCGCCGGTTCGAAGGATCCAAGAGATCACGCAAGCAATCCGCACAAATCGCGATGTCCGGAAGAATGAGCGCTGTCTTTGGGCCCGTATCGTCGCTATACCGAATCTCGAAGCTTTGATAGCCGACAATGTCGAGGAAGGAGGACTCGAAGCTCTGGATGATGGCCAGGGGAGGCTTCTCTTTCTCAAGCCGGGCCACGAACTCCTGAAGGAGATCAAGCGGGCCTTCGACCTCGATAAATAC
>Ga0210396_10002100_pt1 | contig 20580 bp, 16 predicted proteins | sample IncBWH17OmetaG_FD_155466 | JGI IMG/M metagenome (GOLD analysis project Ga0210396, IMG submission 155466) | Forest soil microbial communities from Barre Woods Harvard Forest LTER site, Petersham, Massachusetts, United States - Inc-BW-H-17-O ... | reverse complement strand
CACGCGGGCGCATTCGGGTGTTCCTGTCGGCCCCCCCTTGGTGCATTGCAGACCTCTCCCCTGCAGGGCACGGACCCTACTGTCGCCCCAGCGTTAGGCCTCAATCTTGAGCTGCCGGCCCCGGGGCGCCTAATCCCCATTCGACGTAGCGGCCCCACGCCAGATAGATACCGTCTGGCCGAACAACTGGACGGCGACCGGCCATCAGGCACGGTCGGCCCTTCCGCCGCGGGTCGGCCGCGGTGAAAGCCGGTCGGTGGTAGACAGCCCGCGTTCCTGCCACTCATCCGCCCGGCGACTGTTGGATTCCCGCATGAGGTCGATGAACGGTGAACGTCGCACCTGCTCGAGGAGATTGAGGTTCGGCATGACGCAGTGCCCGCCTATGTAGCCTGGCTGGAAGCCGACCGGCGGGAAAAAGTCGATCTCCTCAAGGAAGGCGGTCGTCTCCCAGTAATCCGCTCCGACGGAGTCGGCGAAACGGTCCATCTCCTGTGCCCAGGCGACCAGCATCCCGAAGTAGGTGGTCTCCAGCAGCTTCGCGAGTTCGAGCGCCTCAGGGGACGCCATGCGTTGCGTGGTCATGCCCGCGGCAGCGAAATGGGCCTCCACTAGCGCGACGGCCTGCTCCGATGAGCCGGCGACGAACTTACGGTAGCTCAGCAGTTCCTCGGCCATCCGGGCATGCTTACCGCGTACCGGGCTGTAGACGGCGGCTACCCCCGTCTTCTCCTGAATTTCGGTGGTCGTCCCTGGCACCACGGTGCTGTTAACCACGACGACCTTGGGCTCATAAAGCGAGACGTAGCGAGCCGTGGATGCGACGAAATCGGGAGAGTAGGGGAAGCAGATGTGAAGAACCTCGACGCCGTCGAACGGGCGATCCTCCATATCCCGCCCCGCGGCGTCGTGAGCACCGCGCAAGATCTCCAGCAATGGCTGTCCGATCTCTCCGAGGCCGACAACCAGGACCGCTGCCGTCGATGATCCGGGAGAACTGCTCGAATTAAGCATGATTCGCTATCCATCCCCTTCTTCTTCTGCCGTGCGACTTGGGGCGCGCGACCAAATCCTGGCGCGTCAACTCGCGCCGCCGCGGAAGAGAGCCGGCACCGTCTGGGCCAAGATGCTGAGGTTAACCAGCACGGTGGGGTGCCTGGCATATTCAACGTCGAGTTCTAGGGCTGTGCGCATGGAGAGCCGGCTACGGCCGCTGACCTGCCACAGCCCGGTCATGCCAGGCTTGACTGTAAAACGCGGGCGGTATGGTTCCGCGAGCAGTTCCGCTTCCCACGGGAGCATGGGCCGTGGTCCCACGAGTGACATGTCCCCGCGCAGTACGTTGATCAGTTGCGGCAGTTCGTCCAGGCTGGTGCGTCGGAGCCACGCGCCGAGCGATGTGACGCGTGGATCGCCCACCAGTTTGTACAGCGCACCATTCGGCGCCGCAGCCTCGTGCTCTCCGGAGAGCATGCTGGTGACGTAGGCGCGGTGCGCCTTGTCGTCATTATCCACGTGCATGGTGCGCAGCTTGAGCATGATAAAGGGCCGCATGTCGCGGCCGACCCGTTCCTGCCGGAAGAGCACCGGGCCAGCGGATGTCGACCGCACCAGGCCCCACAAGAGCAGTAGCAAGGGGCTCGCGACGATAAGCAGCATCGAAGCGAGAGCGATGTCCAGTGCCCTTTTCACAGCCTCCTGTCCGAGGCGGGGCACAGTTACTTGCTTCCTCGCTGCGATGTCAGTCACGGCAAGGTCCTCATTTTCGCGGCGCCATCGGCCAGGTGGTATGAGCTGGCGGACATCATGTCCATGACGACCCGCCCGTCGATACCGGGCAGTTCCGCCACTGTACGGCGCGGCACCGCGGGATTGCCGAAGGCCACAACCCCCGCTGGAATATCACGCGTGACAACGGATCCGGCTCCGATGAGCGCGCCCGCGCCAATGCGCACGAATGGCAGAATGGTGACATTGACGCCAATTTGTGCTCCGACGCCAATCTTGGGACCAGCCATCAGCTCCGCCGAGCGGTGATTACCCGGGTAGAGGTCATTGGCTATCGTCACCCCGGGCGCGAGAAATACGTCGTCTTCGAATTCGCTATACTGCGCGACATAACAGTTGCAGTGGATTTTTACTCGGTTGCCAATGCGGCAGCCGTAATCGATGACGCTGTTGCTCCAGACCGAGACGTCGTCGCCGATCTCACAGCCTTCCCTGATGACGACGCCATGTCCGGTCTGCAGGCGCTGGCCGATCGTTGAGCCGTCATAGAGTACGGTTCCCGACCGAAGCCTGGCCCCTGCCCCAAGGACCAGGGGCCCCGCCCCGGTGCGCGACACCGGGTAGCCAACGAGCACTCCCTGGTCGGCCGCCAATGCCTCGTGCTCGTCCGTATTCGCGCGCTCATTGGACATCGGCAGTCTCCACTCTGCTAGCTGGGGTCCGCAGGGCCTGGTAAAGCGATTCGCACACGTAGTCGACCTGGCGGTCGGTCATGTGCGGGAACATCGGCAGCGACAGGATTTCGCCGGCTGCTTGTTCGGCTACCGGCAGTGGTTGCGCCGCGAACGGCCGCAGCGGGGGTTGCATGTGACACGGCACTGGGTAATGCACACCCGTCTGGATGCCGCGCTTGGCTAGTTCCGCGCGGACGCTGTCCCGTCCGGCTACACGCACGACGAAGAGGTGATTGACGTGCCGCGCGAGGGGCGCGGTGGCCGTCAGTCGCAGTTCCGTGCCGCTGAACTCAACGCTGCCAAGCAGCTCGTGGTATCGCGACGCCAGCGCGATCCTGCGCTCGGTCCACGCGTCGAGGCGGGCTAGCTTGCCGGAGAGCAAGATTGCCTGCAGGGCATCCAGGCGGCTGTTCGTGCCGATACGGTCGTGGTCGTAGTGTGAGTGACCGTGGGACCGCCCGTGGTTGGCCAGTGATCGTATGTCATCGGCCAGTTCCGGCAGTGAGGTGACGACGGCGCCCGCGTCACCGAACGCCCCCAGGTTTTTCGCTGGGTAGAAGCTGAAGCACGCCGCTACGCCAAACGACCCCGCGCGACGGCCGGCCCATTCCGCGCCGTGCGCCTGCGCGGCGTCTTCGATCACGGCTATACCCGCCTGCTCGGCCGTGGCGACGAGGTCTGTCATATTAGGCGTCTGGCCGTACAGGTGCACGACGATGACCGCCCGGGTCCGTGGCGTGATCGCTTCGGTGAGAGTGCGCGACGTCATGAGGAGCGTGTCATCGCCGACGTCGGCGAAGCGCGGAGTGGCACCGGCCCGCACCACCGCGGCGGCGGTGGCGATGAACGTGTTCGTCGGAACGACCACCTCATCTCCTGCGCCGATGCCGAGCGCGATCAGGCTAAGCTCCAGAGCGTCGGTTCCGCTCGCGAGGCCGACGGCATGGTCCGCGCCGCAGTAGGCGGCCCACTCATCCTCGAAGGCCGTGACTGGCGAGCCGCCTATGTACGCGCCGTCGAGCAGGCACGCCACGTACTCCTGCTCGATCTCTGGCCAGACCTCACCCGCCATGGCCCTCAGGTCAACGAACGGCACGGAGGTCAAGTCGCGGGCTACCGCGCTTTCCAGGTTCATCGGCGCGCCCGCTACGTCAGTCAACGGAAGTCCTGGCGAAGGCCTTGTCGAGCCCGGCCGACCAGCCGGTCCGCTGTCGGGTCACCTCGGCCAGCGCCACGGGACGCTGCTCGCGTAGTGAGATCTGGGCAGCTTCCAGGGTCTGGACGACGGCCAGGCCGCTGCTCCCATCCACAGATGGGGACGAGTCATTGACAATGCAGTCGATAAAGTGCTGATCCTGGACCGCGAGGGGCTCAGCGAAGGGGACGAATGGCGACACCATCTCACCTAGGTGGTAGGCGATTCCAGAAAGCGGCTCGTCGCTGTTCTCCGGCGGGCTCGCTGATTTGTCATAGACGCGGATCCGCTCTTCGTCCGCCATATCGTCGTACACGACCATCTTCTTGGAGCCCACCGCCGTTATCCGGCGCACCTTGCGGGGATCCAGCCAGCTCACGTGAATATTCGACCGTACGCCGAGGTCACCGTAATCAAGCCTTATGTAAGCGACGTCTTCGAGTTCCGGATGGACATGGCGTGAGGCCCAGACCGTGACGGTTGTCGGTCGTGAACCGAGCACGAAATTCGAGATCGATATGTCGTGCGGGGCCAGGTCGAAAATGACATTCACGTCCGGCTGATAAAGCCCGAGATTCAGGCGGGCGCAGTCGAGGTAGAAGAGCCTTCCCAGGTGACCTCCGCGCACCAGGTCACGGAGCTTGTGCACGGCCGCGTTGTGCTCGAAGGTATGGCCGGGCATGAGCACTACGCCAGCGGCCGCCGCGGCGTCGACGAGCATTCGCGCCTCGTCCGCGGTGGTCGCCATGGGCTTTTCGATTAGCACGTGCTTGCCTGCCGCGATAGCCCTCAGTGCAAGCGGCGCATGGCTGGTCGGCGGCGTGGCGATGACGAGCGCATCAACATGCGGCAGGGCATCGTCGATGTCCGCGTATGCCGTGACGCCGTGCTCAGACTCGCGACGGCCGTCACCTATCTGAGCAAACCGCTGGTCGACGCCGATGACAGTGGTTACCCCGGTCGTGGAACGAAGCACCCGAAGATGCCTCGAGCCCCAGTACCCCACTCCAACGACGCCGACCCTGATTCCCTCGGCTCGCTCCCGCACATCCCACCCCCGGCTGCCGCGATTCCGCGGCCTCGATCCCATAGGAGCTTTCACCTGCTGTCCGCAGCCTCGCTTATTGCCGGAGGGAACGGCACCCCCGCATGAGCGGGCGGAACTACGTCAGATTAGGGTGTGACGGACGTGCCGTAACGGCATGCGTCGTTCGCCGGGCGGCATGCTGCTTTGCCGCACAGGCTGGAGAGTTTACGAAGTCCGCGATGACGTGCGGAGTACGCGTCACGGCTGGTCGGGATTAACCGTCAATCTTGGCTTGCGTGGTCCCATGGCCCTTTCCGCATCCTGCGAAACGGGTCGCCACGGCTCGCGAGTGTCCGGTAGCGACTCCAGCCGTGGTCGCGCTAGTGCGACGACCTCGAGCGTGGAGTGGACTCCGAACTTCGACATGAGGCTCTGCAGGTGGGTGCGGACCGTGTTCGCGGACAACTGCAGTTGTTTCGCGACCTCATTCCGGCCGGCGCCCTCGACCAACAGAGACAAGACCTCCCGCTCACGCGGCGTGAGCGCCGCGAGCAGGTCATCGCTGTCGCGGCGATGGTCTTGATCCTCCATCAGCAGTTGTAGCACTACGCCCAGATCCCCGGGAGGCAGCCAGGTCTCGCCTCCGACAACGCCGCGGATGACACCAAGAAGATAATTGATCGACTCGTCTTTCCTAACCCACGCCGCCGCCCCGGCGCGCACCGCGGCCACAATTCGGTCGGGCTCGGAAGCCACGCTGAGCATGACGATGCGCGGCGGGTCAGGACGCCGCATCATCTCCGCGCAGAAGGCAATGGCCGCCTGCTCCGGCAGGTCGGCGTCGAGCAGGATGACGTCGGCTGATCGCCCGACCAGCACGCTAGAGGCGAACTCCGCGGAATGAGCCTTCGCCAGTACCGCCAGGTCAGGTTCGGTCTGCAGCCGGGTCGCCAAGGCGTCGCGGAACGCGAGATGCTGGTCAACGATGAGCACGCGAATCATCGAAGACAGTGGTGGTACAGCCTGGATCACATCATTGCCTCCGCACTAGGCTCTCTCCGCCTACAGCGATCCGCGGTGGGGCCGGATGACCGGCTTACCCGCGAGGCAAGGCATCCGCGGTCATCGCCTGATCGAGGAGCAGACCGTCTCGACTCGCGAGGGCGGCGAGCTGCAGCCGGCTGTGTGCACCGAGTTTCGTCAGCACGTTCTTCACGTAAGTGCGCACAGTGTCGACCGTGATGTTCATCGCGCACGACATCTGCCTGGTGCTTTGCCCGCCAGCGATCCGGGCGAGGATCTCCCTCTCCCTGGGTGACAGCTCACCAAGCCTGTTCGTGTCGCGGGCCGGGACCTGCAGCGGGCCTGGATCAAGCACGTTCTGGCCAGCCTCGATCGCATCCAGCGTCTTAGCGATCTGGGCGACGCTCTGGCCCTGGTGGGTAATGCCCGCCGCGCCGCTTCTTATCAGCTGAGACAGCGTCTCGGGGGTGGTGGCCTCCGCCAGCACCAGCACTTTCGTGCCGGGATAGCGCTGCAGGATCGCACGAACGGTGTCGGGGCCATTCAATTGGGAACCAGCCTGCAAGCCGAGCAGGTAGACATCTGGTACGCAGTCACCGACCGCATCGCGGGTATCGCTGGCGGTCGTGGTAACCGCCAGCACGTCATATCCGCGCGCATCGAGCGCAGCCGCCAGCGCTTCCGCCAACATCAGCTGCTGATCACAGATGAGTATCTTCATTTCTGGCTCCCGCTGGCCGCGAGTCGCACGAGCAGCGCGATCGTCACAGGCTCAGGGCTTAGTTCCACTGCCTTCTCCCGCTCTCAATTGAGACCCTGCTCCCAGCCGAGCGCAGGGACAGTGCCAGGGGCCGTATCGCCGCGGAGAAGTCAGCGACCGTGATCTGTCGAATATAGGATCGTATTGAGGAACTCGGCCGGCCGACCGGACAGTCGGAATGATCGCTTACAGTGACGAATGAGGAAGAGTTTGACACACCACATCCACCCCTCGATGTGTGTCACGGCGGCGGGCCGCCGTGAGGTCGCTTCCCGCCGGCACGGTGCGTGCCTGCTTTGCCCTCCTTTAGGTGACGCGATGCCAGGCCCACCGGTTTACCGCGCTTACGGAGATGCCGTCACATGTCCTCTGTACTGGGGAAATAACAAATACTGAGCGGAACGGCAACTTTGAGTGGCCTCGATCTCAAAAGAGCTCGAACCGGTGTTTGATTGAACTGTTATAGTGTGACAGTTACAATTTCGTTCACTGAGGGTTATGCTTCCAGTCAGCCGACCGACGCCTCTCGTTCATCTACCGAGTCGGCGAAGCGGCGCGGAGTTCAAGTTCGGGGTCGAGGGCGCATCACGGACTCACGGCGGACTTCGCTGTAATCGCAAGACTTCTTTGAAATCCCAAAAGGTATATGTTGCAACTTGCGTAACACATTGATTACACTTGGTATCTGAGTTGCTTGCAGGGGAACGGGGAGAAACTCGCAGGGGAACGGGGAGAAAAGAGCGCACCAACGGCTGTCGTGTGCACCGGAACCGGCCCGTGCGCGTCTGTCATTTAGACGCGGAATCTACCCGCACCGGGGGAGGGAGAACGTCATGAGTGACCAGCCGCCGGATCGGCCCCGCCGTCAGTTGGAGGACGGGCCGACCGCGAGCCGGCCGCGGAAGCGGAACCGTGCCGTTCTCATCACAGCCGGCACCCTCACCGTGGCCGTAGCCGTCGCTATTGGTGTCGACGCAGCGAGCGGCCAGAGTAACCGCGCGTCGCTGTCGAGCGAGGTCAAGGCACCGGCCAACACGCTGGTAACCCCGTCCTCGGCGGCGGCCAAGGCTTCGACTTCGGCCCCGGCTTCGACTTCGGCCAGGTCCTCGGCCGCGTCCAAGGCTTCGGCCCCGGCTTCGACTTCGGCCAGGTCCTCGGCCGCGGCTTCGGCCCCGACGACGGCCCCCTGGTCGTCGGCCAGCTGCCCAAGCCAGTTGGTGTCCTGGCGCGGTACCGGAGCCAGCGGTCAGCTCCAGGTCGTGGTCACGGACCTCACAATCGTGTCGCAGGCGGCGGCGTCGCTGAACGCGGACCTGGCGTCGGGCGCCGCCCCGGCGGCGGACGTGACTGCCCTGCGCGCGGCGACTACTTCGCTCAACTCGGCCGCCCAGGCGGCCAGGAAAAACATGATCCCTGGCTGCGTATCGGCGCCGTACCGGGCGGAGGTCGCTGGTCTCACGGATCTGGGCGGCGCGGTCGCCGGCTTCGACAATGCCATCGGCGCGACCGGCAGCAGCGACTACGCGACCGCTCAGCGTGGCATGCAAACAGCGGCCACGTCCGTTCAGTCCGGCTCGGCGGAGATGGCGGCGGCTATCACGGGCCTAAATCGATACGCCACGAAGTGACCAGGCAAAGACACGTGGTCAATCGTCACTTGTTCTTTTCCGCGAAGACGGCCTGCAGGGCGGGCGACTGGCTGAGCGCGGTATCTCCCCGCTGTGAGCCCCAGCTGTAGGCGTAGTCGAATTGCGGATGCGGGACAACTGCTGCCCAGAGGGTGAGCATCTGGCGCTCCTGGGCCGCTGTCGGCAGGACCCAGTGGCCGTTAGCGTCATCGGGGTAGTCACCGCCGCCGAACGTCTGGTACACGGGCACGATGGAGGACGCTGGCCAGCCGATCCCCTCAGCTAGCCGCACGTACTGGGCGATCTCCGCGTAGTCGGGCTGGTGGAGCTCCGATCGCACCGGGTAAGGATCGAGGCCGATCAGGTCCAGCCCGGAGTCCCGCGGCGTGTACGTGCCTGCGAACGTCGGCTTGGCCGCGGGCCCGAGGTTTTCCAGAATGGCAAACGTCTTCGCGCCGGGAACGTGCGCGTGAATCCAGTTGTCCTCGGCGAGCAGGTTTTGCGCCGGGCAAGTCGATGGGGTGGGCTCGTCCATGACGTAGAAGCCGAACAGCTTGGGGTCACCGGCGAAGACGTCCACGGCCGACTTGAAGGCGGCGGTCGCGCCGTCGCAGTCCCCGAGCCACACCAGCCCGCGCACTCCGGCAGGCAAGCTGTCCAATTCGGTTTTAGCGGAGCTTTTGGCGGAGCTGTCGACGTCCGCCAGGTTGAAACCGGCAGCCGCAGGCAGGTACTGGCCGAACTGGCTGAAGTTGCCGTTCGACGCGTAATGCAGGCTGGTGACCGGCCAGGGGACGGGGTCGGTCGTGTGCGTGCCGGTGGCGCTGCAGCTCGCGACCGCGAGGATGAACGCCAGTCCGACGAGTGCCAAGTGGACGGAAGGTTTGACCTTGATCATCCGGATTGCCTGGTTTCGGGGTCGGCCTGGTCACCACCGGCAAGTAGCGGCTGCGGAGGGGCCGGATGCGGGCCACCGGCTGGTACAGGCCCGGCCCTCTCCGGCACGGTCTCCGGGCCACCGACGGTAGCGGCATGCTGTCATAGATGAGCAGCATGCCACCGCCGCCCGTGATGCGGTAGGCCTTCGCGGCAAGCGGTGCCGCCGTTTGGTCACGCTCCATTCAGTTCTCCTGCCGTCAGGCCTGGTGGAACACCGCGGCCACGGCATACCAGTCGGTAGCGGACGAGAAGGTGGCGCGGCCGTCCTGGGCTCCCGCGGCGCTCACCAGGATGTCCTCGAGGTCGGCCGATCCCGAGCCGGCCTGGCTGCGCATGGTGAAGGCCTGGCCCTGAGAGGATCCAGCCGTCACGGTCCCGGCCGAGCCGCCGGTCAGGATGGCGCCGACGACGAGTTCGCCCGCGCCGACCGAGGCAGTCGGTCCTGAGTCGACCGTGTTGCTGTTGCCCTTGGCGACCGCCACCTGGTCAAGCGCACCCGTCGTGGCCACGCCCGAGTAGTCGGCCGCGGCGGCCTCCAGGTAGGTCGCGTTGGTCGCGGTGATCGTGATCGTCAGGCCGGCCGGGGCCGCCGCCGCGTTCTGCCGGTAGAACATCGCGATATCACCGCTGCTGCTGCCGAACGTGGTCGCGGCACTGCTGCGGGTCCAGGCTCCGTTGACGTTGTCCGACACCGAGACCTGCCCGGACGAGTTGTACTGGCCGAACCAGCCGGCGAGCAGGTCACCCGCGCTGACCGGGCTGGTGAGCGTGATCGTGGCGCTCGTCACCGTAGTGCCGGTGGACACCGCGCCGCCCTGCACCCAGTGCGCGCTTGGCGGCGGTGCCCCCGGGGTGGTCACCTGGATCGCCGAGGACTGTGCGGAGTGATTGCCCGCGGTGTCGAAGGCGTCCACCGTGTAGGAGTACGTCGTGGACGGCTGGACGGTCGAGTCGGTGAACGTGGTCGTGCTGGCGTTCGTGGTGCCGACCGACGTGCCGTTACGGTAGACCGTGTAGCCCGCCAGCGTCCCGGTCGAGTCGGTCGAGGCGTTCCAGCTCAGGCCGACCGAGCTGGCCGTGTCCGAGGTGTTGGTCAGGCCGGCCGGGACGCTTGGCGGCGACGTGTTGCCTGACCCGAACGTGTGGAACGTGGCCACAACCGCGTACCAGTCGGTAGCCGTGGCCAGCGTGGCGCGCCCGTCCTGCGCCCCCGCGGCGCTGGAAAGGATGTCCTCCTGGTTGGCCGACTGGCCGCTGCTCTGCGTCAGCATGGTGAAGTTCTGGCCCTGCGAGGATCCGGCCGTCGTCGTGCCGGGCGAGCCGCCGGTGATGATCCCGCCGACGACCAGTTCGCCCGCCCCGACCGAGGCGGTGGGCCCGGAGTCGACCGCGGTGCTGTTGCCCTTGGCCACCGCGAGCTGGTCGAGGGCGCCGGCCGTAGCCACGCCGCTGTAGTCGCCGACCGCGCCTTCCAGGTACGTCGCGGTCGAGGCCGAGATCGTGATGGTCAGGCCATTCGGGGCCGCGGCGGAGTTCTGGAGGTAGTACAGCGCGATGTCACCGCTGCCGCTGCCGAACGTGGTCGAGGCGGTGCTGCGGGTCCAGGCGCCGTTGACGCTGTCGGAGACTTTCACCTGCCCGGACGAGTTGTACTCGCCGAACCAGCCGACGAGCAGGTCACCCGCGTGCACCGGAGCGGACAAGGTGACGGTGGTGCTGGTCCCCACAGTGGCGGTCGACACTGAGGCGCCCTGGACGGCCGTGACGCCGCCAGGCGCGGGCGTGGTTGCCTGCACCGCCGAGGACTGCGCCGAGTGGTTGCTGCCGCTGAAGGCGTCGACCGTGTACGTATACGTCGTGGACGGCGATACCGTGCCGTCCGTGTACGTGGTGGCGGCGGGGCCGCCGGTGGTACCGACGGACGTGCCGTTGCGGTACACGGTGTAACCGGTGGGGCTGCCGGTGGACGCGTTCCACGACAGCGACACCGAGCTGGACGTCGTTCCGGTCACCTGGAGCCCCGTTGGCACCGAGGGCGTTCCCGAGCCGGTCTGCACCAGTTCGTAGGCGCCGATGTCGCAGCCGGTGCCCTGCGGCCTGGTTGTACCGCGCTGGTCGGTGGTGCCGGTGCAGCCGGGTGTGCTCGCCGGGATGGCGTCGACGGCCGGGCTGCCAGAAGGCAGCGCCATCGTCTGGGTCGGGCCGCCGTTGCTCGCCAGCGGGCCAAGCTGCGGGTTGGTGCTGCTCTTGGAGTTGTTGGCCGTGGAGAAGCCGCACGTCGATCCGGTGTCGATGTTGTAGCCGGTATCGGTGACCGGCTGCCCGCCGCCGCAGTTGGGGCCGCCCTGGCCGTTGGCCACGACGCTCGTGCCGATCTTGAGCGTGAAGCCGGTGTAGTTCAGGATGTTCGCGCCGTACGGGGAACTGTTGCCGGAGATCGTCGACTGGGTCACCGTGGTGGGGCCGAAGTTGATGATGGCGCCGCCGCCGTTGCTGCCGCCCGTGTTGCCGTTGAACGTGCTGTCGCTGATGTTGAGCGTGGTGTCATTGTCGATCGCGCCGCCGCCCGGCCCGGTGTTCCCGGTGAACGTGCTACCGGTCACCGTCATCGTGCCGGCCGCGTTAAGCAGGGCGCCGCCGCCGTAGATGGTCGCGGTGTTGTTGGCGAAGGTGTCGTTGGTGACCGTGGCCGTCTTCTGGTTGAAGACACCGCCGCCTTCCTGCGCCGAATTACCGGTGAACGTGCTGGTCGACAGGTTCAGCGTGCCGCTGTTGTTGATGCCGCCGCCCGACGTGCCGGTCGACGACGGCGCGGAGTTGCCAGTGAACGTGCTGCCGGTGACGGTCAGCGTGCCGTGGTTGATAATGCCCCCGCCGCCCTGCGTGGCGTTGTTGGCCAGGCCGTTTTTGATCGTCGTCGAGTTCAGCGTGAGGCTGCCCGCGGACGCGACGTCGAAGATGCGGAACGTCGGCGTGCCGGTAGCGCTCGACCGGGCGATGGTGGCCCCGCTGCCCTGGATCGTCACCTTCCCCGTGATCACCGGCAGGCCGACCCCGCCGCCGTCGGTGGTGTTGTTAATTGCGGTCAGCGTGTAGGTGCAGCCGCTGGTGAGGGTGACCGTGCCGTTCGTGGAGTTGGCGACGCTGATCGCCGAGATGAGTGCCGCTGGGGTGCAGAGCACCTGAGCCAGCGCGGGCGACGAGAACGCCACTGTACCCGTGACGGCGCCGATGAGCACTGCGGCCGCGGCGGTCAGGCGGCGCATCCGCGCAGCTACGCCACGATCGGTCGATGTCCGGACCATGTGTTCCTCACCGATTCCCCGAACCGTCTCGTCGGCCTTGTCAACGAATGACGGTTATGTTGTCTGACGCTGGTCAGGACACCCGCGGGTCGGTATCCGGATCCAATAAGCAGGATTGATCTATTGTGACGATCCATAGGAGCTCGCCAACCTGGAAATGACGTAGATACTTCTACGCTAATTGCACTAGGAAAAACTGGTGTAAAAGGTGCCAAGCCGGTCGCAAGAGGACGAAGTGGCATGGCTAACTCAGCGTCCAGGCGGCCATCAGGTGACCTCTCTGAGGACGAGGAGGGGCTCGGCGGCCAGCCGGCCGACGTGGCTCCCCCAGTAGGCGGCACGCTCCCTGAGCGCCCGGTTTGAGCGCGGATGCGGGTAATCCCGTAGCTCGGTTTCGTAGCATTCCATGGCGGCGATCTTGGTCTCCAGCGTGTCCGTCACATCCACGAACTGGTTGGGCCGGAACTCCGTCCCCGGCATTGGCCACGCCCACTCGGTCGAGGACGGCGTCTCGAAGACAGCGAACTTCTGCAGCTGCGGGCGGGCGTACGGGCGGCAAGCCGTCCACGCGCACCTGGACACAAGCCGGTGGTCGGCGTTCACGTCCTCGGGGAAATGCGTGTAGACCGTGCCAGGTTCGATCTCGTCGAGCACGCCCTCGAGCCGTTGGGTCAGCTCGATCAGCGGAACCGTATCAAGCCGCTGGTCAGGCAGCGACAGAAACTGCAGCGAGGTGAAGCCGATGACCTCGGCGGCCCGACGAGCCTGTTTTTCCAACGTGGACACCAGCTCGTCGGGGTAACGGCTGCCCGCGCCGTCCGCGACGATGATCGCGTGCACCTCGTCGCCGTCCCGCACGTGCCTGGCGAGCGTGCCTCCCGCCCCGAGCAGCTCGTCATCGGGGTGTGCCGCGATGACCACGACGCGCGTCCTGTCCATCCGTCACACCGCCCGGTCCTCGGCCGGCCTCGGTCCAAGGCCGAGCGCCCACGCCGCTGTTTCCGCGGGAACCGGTTCGAACTCGTCGCCCGGCCGCAAGCCGTTCCTGCTGGCCCATTCTGAGGCGGGTCCTGGTGCGTCGCCTGCGTCCGACACGCTCGTCACCACGATGGCGCCGTCCGCGGTGGCGACCCGCAGGCCGTCTTCGTCGTAGCCGAGTACTTCCCCTGGCGTCCGCCGGGGGCAGGCACCATCGACCGACGAGGCCCACAGCATCAGCTTCCGCCCCGCGATGAAGGTGAAGGCGCCGGGGTACGGCGCGGTGAGGGCGCGGATCCAGTCATGGACAGAGCGCGCCGGGCGGTTCCAGTCGGTGATGCCCATCTCCGGCGTGCGTTTCGGCAGCGGCGGGCCGTCACCCGGCCCCTGCGGCCGCCTGGGGGCGGTGCCGTCGAGCAGCTTGGGCAGCTGACGGCGGAGCATCTCGGCCCCGGCCTCCCCTACCCGTGCGTAGACGGTCGCGCACGTGTCGTCGGGCCCTATCGGCACAGTCTGCTGGTCGGCGATGTCGCCCGTGTCGGTACCGGCGTCCAGGTACATCATCGTGTTGCCGGTAACGGTCTCTCCGCGCAGGATGGCCCAGTTGACCGGGGCGCGGCCCCGGTAGCGCGGCAGCAGCGAGGCGTGGAACCCGATCACGCCGCGCGGCGGCACGCTGAGCAGTTCGGCCGACAGCAGCCTGGTCCACCCGGTCACGACCATCAGGTCCGGCCGCAGCTGTTCGACGTGCCGCACGGATTCCACGGAGTTGATGTTGGCGCAACGGCGCACCGTGATGCCGTGCGCTCGGGCCAGCGGCTCCAGGTCCACGAAGCCGGACGTGCTGGCCGACCGCTCGGCCGGGAGGGTAACGACCTCGGCTATCTCCGCTCCACTGTCGAGCAGGGCGCCGAGCGCGGGGACCGCCTCGTGCACGGCGCCGACGAAGATCACGCGCCCGCCGGTCATCGGGCCGCCCCAAGCAGCGAGGCCACATCGGTGGCGCCGGCGGCCTGTCGTAGCGGCGGCGCGCCGATGACCTCGTCGATGAGCCGGGTCAGCGCGTAGTGGTTGGCCGCCTCAGAGATCTTGACTCCGGAAAGACCGGGGGCCATGAGCACGAACGGCACCTGCTCGGTGGTCTCGCCTTCATCGAAGACCACGACGACGGCCAGCCGCCCCGATCGCCAGTCGGGGCCCGACATAAGCGCTGGAATCCAGTCTCTGAGCCACGTGTCCGCCTGCGCGGGTGTGCCGTCGTGCCCGTCATGCAGCAGGTTGGGCGTGAGGAGGCCGATGTTGGGCAGGGCGCCTGCGCGTACGTCGCCCGCCAGCGCGCCGTCGGCCGGGGTACCGGCCGGGACGTCATGGGCCCGGCAGCTCGCGGCTTCGCTCGGGAAATACGCCCACGGGTTGTGGTTCACGTCGTATTCGCCGACGAAACCGGTGTCACATTGCTGCGGCATGGATTCCTGGTACGCCTTCGCCGACTTGCCGCGGGCAAGCGCCTGTCCGAAAACTGTTGGTCCCGGGTAGGTACAGCCGGGAGCGGGCGCGCAATCCTGCGGGTTATTGAAGGCCGATCCGGCGAAGATGGCCAGGTAGTTGGGCAAACTCGGATGCGCCACGTCACTCCAATCGCTCGCGTACGCATAGCGCTGAGCCAGGCTCCAGAGGTACGGCATGCCGCTGGGGAAGATCTGCTGGATGCTGTGATTCTCTTCCATGATCACCAGGATTTTGCTCAGCTGACCGAGGCTCCCGGCCGGGCTTGAGGCAGAACTGGCCGCGGACTTGGGCGCCGGCGCGGTCGTCGCCGGCGCGGTCGTCGCGGGCGCCGACGTCGTAGGCGCGGGCGCGGCGGTCGCCGGGCCGGAGGAGCAGCCAGCCACCAGGGCGCCGCCGACCAGCATCGTGGTCGCCAGGACGGCGCGCAGCTGGTAAGCGCCGGTCAGCGACGTGCGACCGGAGAACATCCCCCCCTGGTTGCTCATGCCGCCGAGTCTCACAGGCGCCGCCGGTCGGCGCCTCCGTCAATCGACGTAGAAGGAAGCTCGCACCTGGACGAGGAAACCGTACTTGCCCACCCATAGCGTGAGTCTCGTCGCACGCAAACGAGGGGTGAACTGTGGTGGAAGCCAGCGAGACGGGTAGGCGTATTTTCTGGCGGCATCGGTGGTTGCTGCTGGTCTTGATAATCCTGCCCGCGATCGGGGTGGTGGCGCTGCGGGAAGGCCAGCCGGTGACCTACGCGGCTACTTCTGTCGTCCAGGGCCAGGGCACGACACCCGACACGACCACCCAGGTGTCGGCCATCCAGAGCAGGGTGGCGGCGGTGGCGACCGATCCCGCCATGGTTCAGCAGGCGCTCCGCCAGGCCAAGATCAGCCGGAACGCGTCTCAGGTCGCCAAGCACGACATCTCGGTGGCCCCGGCGGGCAGTTCCGCCATCATGGGCATCACCGTCACCGACAAGAGCCCCCAGGTGGCCCAGGCCCTTTCCGCCACCCTGGCCACGGGCGTGGTCGACCAGCTGAATCAGCTGGGCGTCAAGGGCAACCCCGAGCTCCTTTCGCTCGCCAAGACCCACTCGCAGCTGGTGACCAAGCGTGACCAGCTGCAAAAAGCACTAGCCGGGGTCAGCGCCGCCGACGCATCCACCAGCGTGCCGGTTCAGACCCTGCTGTCGCAGCTGTCCGCGGTCGAGCAGGAGCTAGCCAACAACGAATCCGAGCAGCAGCAGGTGCTGGCCACCCTGACCACCGAGACGGGCGCGTCGGTGGTCAGCGTGCCGACGGCCGCGGCCGCGGCATCCAGGCACGCCGTGGTCTACGGGGCGCTCGCCGGGCTGCTTGGCCTGATCGTCGGCCTGCTGTTCGCCACGCTTCGTGAGGTGCTGCGGCCGACCGTGGCCCAGCCGGGCGCCGGTGCCAGGGAACTTGGTGCAGTGCTGTTCGGCACCGCAGAAGAACGCGGCGGCCAGATCGTCGCACTTGGCCGGGACCTGCCCGAGCGGCTCAACCTGGCCGCGCACCGGGCCGGCGTCTCGACCGTGGTGCTCACCGGGCCTGGATCGCCCGGCCGGCTGTCGTCGCTGGCCGCCAGGTTGCGCGGCGAGATGCCCTCGACGGAACCAGCCGACGGTCTGTCGCTTGGCGCCGACCGCGGCGACGGCACGAGCCAGAACGGCGATGCCCGGCGACCGGCGTTCGTCAGCAGCGACCACCGTACGGTCGGCCTGGCCACCGCCGACTGGCCGGTCGGCGTCACGGCAGCACAGTCTCCTGAGCCGCAGCGAACGGTCGTCACATTGAACGACATCCGGCTCGGCGCGCCGCCGCCCGACGCCGCACTGGTGGTCGTCCTGCCCAAATACGCGCCGCACGGCGCTCTGGACCAGGCCGCAGACCTGGGCGTCACCGCGGACTGGCCGATCCTCGGCGTCATCGGGATCCGCCGCAGGAGCTGGCTGGCGACTTTCATCGACCGGGGCGCGGCACGGACTCGGGGCGCCGAGGTCCAGGAAACGGTGTTCCGCGGGGGATCACCGAACGATTTTCACCAGGGGGCACAATGACTGAGGCAAGGCTCGCCGGCCGAGGCTGGCACGGCGGATTGAGGCCATGGGACCGGAGCAGGAAGGAAGTCCCTGGACTGGCGACGCTGATCGTCGGCGCCGGGTCCGCCGCCCGCACGCTCATGCGCGACCTGCGGAACTGTCCTGACTACGGACTGCGCCCAGCCGGCCTGCTCGACGACGACCCCGGCATCATGTCCGTGTTCGGGACGCCGGTTCTTGGGGGCCTCGCGGACCTGCGCCGCGTTGTCCGCGATCACCAGATCCAGGCGATCATCATCGCGATTCCTTCGCTGCCGCCCGCGGAACTCAGCCTGCTCGTCCGTGCCGCCGCCGACACCGGCGCGCACGTGCGCTACCTTCCTTCCTTCCTTTCCGCACTGGAACGCGCGGCGAGGGCGGCGGACATGCGCACAGTGAGCTACAGCGACCTGCTCGGCCGGGCCGAGCGCAAAATCCTCGAGTCGTCGGTGCAGGAAATGCTGGCCGGGGCCCGGGTCCTGGTCACCGGGGCCGGCGGGTCGATCGGCCAGGAGCTGTGCCGCCAGATCAGGAGCCATGACCCGGCCTCCTTGCACATGCTCGACCATGACGAGTCGAACATGCACACGCTCCAGCTTGAGCTGAACGGCCGGGCGCTGCTCGACAGCGCCGAGATCATCATTGCCGACATCAGGGACGAGACCCGGATCCGGCAGGTGTTCCGGTCGGTCAGGCCCGATGTCGTCTTCCACGCCGCCGCGCACAAGCACTTGCCGCTGCTCGAGCAGCACCCAGGCGAGGGCGTGAAGACGAACGTGCTCGGCACGCAGAATGTGGTGCGCGCGGCGGCCGAGTGCGGGACTGGGCGGTTCCTGCTGATCTCCACCGACAAGGCGGCCGAGCCCCGGTCGATCCTTGGTGCGACCAAGCGGCTGGCCGAGATGATCGTGCAGGCGAACGCGAACGGCAAGATGCGCGTCTGCTCGGTCCGGTTCGGCAATGTGCTTGGCAGCCGCGGCTCGCTGCTCACAGTGGTCCGCGACCAGATCGAGCGGGGCGAGCCGGTGACCGTGACCGATCCCAACGTGACCCGGTTTTTCATGACGGTCGAGGAAGCGGTGGGACTGGTCCTGTCGGCCGCGCCGATGGGCGAATTCGGCGAGACGTTCGTGCTGGATATGGGCGAGCCGGTGCGGATCGTCGACCTGGTCCGCCGCTACGCCGAGCAGCTGCGCGTGCCGGACGTGGAGATACGGTTCACCGGACTGCGGCCGGGCGAGAAGCTGCACGAGACCCTGTTCGGCGAGCTCGAAGAGCCGCTGCCCACCGTCAACTCGGCCATCTCGGCCACCCGGCCTGGCCGGTTGCCCGATGGCTTCGACGGCTCACTGGACCTGCTCTATGCCAACGCCGCGAACGGTGACAATGGGCTGGTCCGGGTCCGGCTTGGCGACTTGGTGCCGGAGTACCACAATGCCGACAGCCAGGCGGCAACCGCGGCGATGGCACTGGCGAGTCCCTACCCGGATGAATTCTGATGCAGGGCCTGCTGCACACCGCCGGCGAGCGGGTGGAACTGACGTGCACGGTGCCCTGGATCGCCGACGTCATCGCCGAGGGCGCTGCCGGGCAGCTGACCTCGGCCGACGGCGCGACGCCGCCGGATGTCCGGGTAACGGTCGAGCGCGACTCGGCGGCGTTCGATGTCACTGGCTGGCGCGTGCTCACCCGCGACGCCTGGTACCGCGAGGGCCAGGTGATCATAAGGAACGCCTGCTCGTCGGGCCTGGATCTGCAGGTGTCCGTAGGCGAGCCGACCGTCGAGGTGGTTGCCCGCTGGCGGCCTTCTGGCAAGGGGCGAGCGGTAGCGGCGGTGCTGCGCGCTCGGACCCGGCTGCTCCTGCGGGCCGTCCTGCTTCAGTACCCGGCGCTGTGGCGGACCCAGCAGCGCGGCCGGGCCCCCCTGCACGCCTCCGTCTGCGGCCTTGACGCTGCCGACGGCCGGGCGGTGCTGCTGGCCGGGCCAGGAGGCGTCGGCAAGTCCACGCTGGTCCATCGTGAGCTGCTCAACGGGGCCGTTTCCACCTGCGACAACGTTTGCGCGAGCGACGGGCAGTACACGTGGGGCCTGGTCGAGCCCTTGCGGCTGCCGGCCGAGATGCACGCCGGCAAGGGACGGCGCATGCCTCACGGCCGACGGGAAGCGGCCTGGCCGCGCCGCACCGACCGGATGACACCCGACCTGCTCGGCGTGCTGGTCCGCGGCACCAAGCCCGGGGTGACCAGGTGCGATCCAGCGCTGGCGGCGCGGCACCTGGCGGCCGGGACGTACATGGCCGGTGAGCTGCGCCGCTACTGGGCGTTCGCGGCGACGCTGGCGCTCGGCACCGGCCTTGGCAGCAGCCATCCTCCCGTCCAGCACATCGCGCAAGAGCTCAGCGCCAGGCTGCCGTGCCTGCAGGTGAACCTCGGGGACCGCCCGGGGGCACCACTGCGCGAGCTGCTCCAAGCTGCGAATACCGAGGAGTTGACATCGTGAGCAGTCGGCTGCGGGTAGCGCAGGTCGTCACCAGGTTCATGGCAGGTGCCGGCGGAGTGGCGCTGCGCGGCGCCCTGGCGCTCGATCCCGAGCAGTATGAGATCGTTTTCATCACCGGCGAGGGTGATGAAGACCTGATGGCGAAGGCGCGCGCGGCCGGTCACGAGGTGGTGCTGCTGCCGCACCTGCGCAGCGAGATCGCTCCCCTTGACGACCGCCGTGCCCTCGCCGACCTGCGAGCCTGCCTCAAGGGCTTCGACGTCGTGCACACGCACAGCTCCAAGGCCGGCGCGCTCGGCCGCCTGGCCGCGCACCGGCTGGAGATCGGCCGTATCGTGCACACCTTCCACGGCTTCCCGTTCCACCAGTTCCAGTCCTGGCCACGCCGGTCGGCCTACATCCAGGTCGAGCGGTCGGTCGGCAAGTTCACCGACGTCTTCCTCGCCGTCGGCCCTGCCGTGGCGGCCGAGGCCGTTACCCGCAGGATCGCGCCGCCGGAACGGATCCGCACGATCGGGGTGGCCCTGGCCAAGGCGCTGAATCCGCCAGGTCCGCTGGACCGGGCGGAGGCCCGCAGGACACTCGGCGTACCTCCGGGCACGCACGTGGTCGGCACGGTCGGGCGGCTTGCCTTCCAGAAGGCGCCGGAGGACTTCGTCCGCGCACTGGCCGGGCTGCGCCGCAGCGACGTGTTCGGCGTGTGGATCGGCGACGGGCCGCTGCGCGCGAAGGCCGAGCGGCTCGCGCTCAAGCTCGGCCTGTCCGGCCGGATGCTGTTCACCGGCGAACGCCACGACGTGGAGGCGCTGCTACCGGGGATGGATGTCTTCGCGATGGCCAGCAGGTACGAGGGGCTGCCGTGCGCCATCGTCGAGGCAATGAGCGCCGGGCTACCGGTCGTCGCGACCGCGGTCAACGCAGTGCCCGATTTGGTCATCGCCGGGGAGACCGGCCTGCTGGCACCGCCAGGAATGCCTGACCTGCTCGGCCGGGCCATCGGCCACTTGCTCGACAACCCGGCCTACGCCGCGCGCCTGGGTGCGGCAGGCAGAGAGCGGCTCGGCGAGGAGCTGTCGCCGGACGCGCTGGGTGCCGTGCTTGGCGAGGCCTATCGGGGGTGGGATGTCGGCGCCCCGCCGGCCCGATCCGAGCTGGCTACATCGTG
>Ga0210396_10002099_pt1 | contig 20586 bp, 22 predicted proteins | sample IncBWH17OmetaG_FD_155466 | JGI IMG/M metagenome (GOLD analysis project Ga0210396, IMG submission 155466) | Forest soil microbial communities from Barre Woods Harvard Forest LTER site, Petersham, Massachusetts, United States - Inc-BW-H-17-O ... | reverse complement strand
GCTGATCATCTGCGCCTCGATGGTCATCACGCTGATTCCCGGCGGGTTGGGAGGAGATGTCTTTGGCAATGCCCCCGGCAAGGGCGTTGTCGCCAAAGTGGACGGCAGCGACATTTCCGCCGATGAGGTTCGCACCACCGCCAAACAGATGCTGCAGCAGCAGATGCAGGGAAGCACCGCCAACATGAGCATGTTGCTGCCTTTCTTTTCCCAGCGCGCCGCTGAGCAATTGATTACCCGACAGGCACTCCTCAGCGAGGCAACCCGCATGGGATTGCGCGTGACTCCTGAGGAAGTGAAAGAAGAATTGCAGCACGGCCGTTACGCCGCGACCTTCTTTCCCGGCGGCAATTTCATCGGGGAACAGGAATACCAGGATATGCTGACCCGGGCGAATCTGACTCCCGCAAAGTTCGAAGAGTCAGTCGGCCATGACCTTGTCCTAACCAAACTTCAGGCCCTGATCTCAGGCACCGCCAGCGTCAGCGATTCCGAAATTCATGAGCAGTTCGTAAAGCAGAATACAAAGGTCAAATTCGACTATGCGGTGTTGAAGCAGGACGACATCAAGAAGGGCCTGCACCCGACCGACAGCGAGTTGAAGGCCTACTATCAAAGCCATCTTGCCAGCTATGCAAACTCGATTCCCGAAAAGCGCAAGGTGAAGTACGCCGTCGTCGACACCAACAAGGTCGAGAGCGGTGTAACGGTTACCCAGGATGACCTGCAGAGCTATTATCAGCAACACCGGGATGCGTATCGCGTGCCCGAGCAAGTGAAGGTCAGTCACATCCTGATCAAGACGCCTTTGCCCGGTCCAGACGGCAAGGTCGACGAGAAGGGCGTGGCGGAAGCGCAGCACCGTGCCGAGGATCTGTTGAAGCAATTGAAGGGTGGCGCGAAGCTGGAAGATCTCGCCAAGAAATATTCAGAGGATCCGGGCAGCGCGAAAGAGGGCGGATCGCTCGGCTGGATCGGTCGCGGGCAGACCGTCGCCGAATTTGAGAAAACTGCGTTCTCGCTTCCCAAAGGCCAGATCAGTGACCTGGTCAAGAGCAGCTACGGCTTTCATATCATCCGGGTTGACGACAAGCAGGATGCGCATATGAAGTCGCTTGACGAGGTGAAGGCCGACATCGAGCCCGCTCTCAAGCATCAAAAAGCCCAGCAGATTGCGCAGCGCCAGGCCGAGAGCCTGCTGAGGGACGCGCGCACCCAGGGTCTCGATGCGGCTGCCGCCAAGCAAAGCATTCCGGTAGTCACGTCGGACTTCTTCTCCCGCCGCGACATGCTGCCGGGCCTAGGTCCGTCCCCTCAATTCATGGAAGCTGTTTTTGCGGCGCAGGAAAAAGCTCCACCGGACCTGGCTTCGACCTCACAGGGAACCGCGATTTATGAACTGCTAGCCATCAAACCACCAGCTACGCCGACGTTTGAAGAGATTCGCAGCCGCATTGAAGACGAATTCAAGAACGAGCAATCGAAGACTCTCCTGACGCAAAAAGCTCAAGAACTCTCCGATCGCGCCAAGGCCTCCCATGATCTGAAGAAGGCCGCGAAAGAGCTCGGCGCCACGATGAAGACTAGCGATCTGGTTCTGCCCGATGGGCAGGTGCCAGACGTCGGTTCCATGTCCGGCCAGGCTGCAGTTGCGTTCACCATGAAGCCCGGAGAGATCAGCGTGCCGATCAGCAGCGGCACGGATGCCGCGGTACTTCAGATCCTTGAGAACCAGCAACCCACCGACGCGGATTATGCCGCCAAGCGCGATCAGATTCGCGATTCTCTGCTGCAGGGCAAGCAGCAGGAGCGCTTTGGGCTGTTTGTCTCGAACCTCGTCGATGAGATGACGAAGTCCGGCAAGATCAAGCGGAATCAGGAAGAGCTGAAAGCGCTCGCCCGCGCCGGCAGCGAGTCCGGAATGTAGCGGCAGGTCATGTCCTTTGCTCGTGCTGCAGGCATCTTACTGCATCCGACGTCATTGCCTTCTCGCGGCGGGATCGGCGATTTCGGTCCCGCCGCGTATCGCTTCGCAGACTTTCTTGCGTCCGCTCGTCAGGGCGTCTGGCAGGTTCTGCCTCTGGGCCCGCTGGGCTACGGGAATTCGCCCTATTCGTCGACCTCCGCTTTTGCAGGAAACCCGCTGCTGATCAGCCTCGAACGCCTTGCCGACTATGGCTGGATCGACCACAAACAACTTGATACGCTTCCGTCCGCGTCCAGCCCCGTCGAATACGGCAACGTTTTCGCGCAGAAACTTCCGCTCCTGTTTGAAGCCGCGCACCGTTTCCTGAAATCCGCTTCCCAGGAAGCCCTTGGCCGTTTCGAAGCTTTTCGCGCAGAGAACGCCTGGTGGCTCGATGATTTTGTCCTGTTCGATTCTCTGCGCGCCCGCCACAAGCTCGAACCTTGGAATCAATGGCCGCACGAACTTGCCTCTCGGGAACCAGCAGCACTGAAAAAAGCAACGGAAGAACTCGCCGACGACCTTCGAGTGCGCAGCGCCTTGCAGTTCGCCTTCTATGAGCAGTGGCGCGGGTTGCGTCGATATTGTGCGGAGCGTGCCATCCGCATCGTGGGCGATGTTGCCATCTTTATGAACCACGACAGCGCCGATGTCTGGACTCATCCCGAACTCTTTCGCCTGGATGGCCAGTTGGAGCCCGAGGTGGTCGCCGGAGTCCCTCCCGATTTCTTCAGCAGGACCGGACAGCGCTGGGGAAATCCTCTGTACCGCTGGGATGTCATGAAGCAGCAGGGCTATCGGTGGTGGATACAGCGCCTGCGCTGGGCCACGCAGCATTGCGACTATATACGCCTCGATCACTTCCGCGGCTTCGATCAGTTCTGGGAGATTCCCGCCGCCGATCCAACTGCCGTGAATGGCCACTGGGTCGATGGCCCGCGCGACGATTTGTTCCTGAAACTCCGCGAGGCCTTGGGTGGACTGCCCTTCTTCGCCGAAGACCTCGGCTACATCACGCCAGAGGTGCATGCTCTGCGCGACCGCCTGCAAATTCCTGGGATGTCGGTGCTGCAGTGTGGTTTCGGCGACGAAGGCGCGCACATGTATCTGCCGCATCGCGCCGCGGGCAAGGTCATCTATACCGGGACGCATGATAACGACACCGTGGTTGGCTGGTGGCACTCTGGCGCTGCTGAGCACGAACGCCGCAATGCTGAAGCCTATTTCGGCCGCTGCGAAGATGGCATTCACTGGGCGTTCATTCGCGCCGCTCAAGGTTCGCCCGGCTGCCTCAGCGTTGTCCCAATGCAGGACATTCTCGGACTCAGCAGCGAAGCCCGCATGAATACTCCGAGTCTTCACGGCGGCAATTGGCGGTGGCGCATCCAAGAGAACCATCTGAATGGGGACATTGCCTCGAAGATGGCGTTGCTGGCCGAAGTGAGCGACCGTCTCCCCAAGCCATTCGCATCTCAATCGAACGACAGCTTTTTTGCCTGACGAAGAGACTCGAAGACACGAACTGTGGGGAGAGGACACGAACCATTCGGAGACTCGAACCGCTGGCAGTGGATAAGCCCAGCCGCAAAGCGGCGAAAGAATGCAGCCCAGGGCGTAAAGCCCTGGGTCAGCTCCAAAGAAGGGAACCAGTCCCGCAGGGACGACAGAAACTGGCCTTGGACGGAGACGAAGGCTGGTCCAGCGTCTCCAACGCCCTGACAACCGGGAAGAGCACGAGTTCCACTCGACCATACAACTGCCCCACTCAAGCCAAATGCAGGCTTAAATGGGCCACCCCGGAATTAGGGAATGAGAAGCCCTATGACAAGACCGACAAGCCCGATTGAATAAGACGAAAAAGAAGACCCGTCGAGCAAGAACAACAAGTCCGTGGGGACTTTGCCCCAATGTGTTCGGCCACAGCCGGACTCAAACCAGAGGCGAGGGTGCCCCGTTCAAGCTTTGCTTGAGCGGGGCTTTTCTGGTGCCGCCCGCCCGGTGACCGTCATCAACATCCCCGCGCGCTCGCGTCGGCGCGCGGTCCACTCCGACTCGATTTCGACCGGGCCAACTTCTCCCGTGGCGTAATGACGGAAGCTACTCCAGGTCCAGTCCTCGGGTTTCGCAACCAGGCCACTGGCCACAGGATTGCGATGCGGATATCGTAGCTTCTCGACAAAGCCCACAACGCGCTGCTGTCGCCCCACAGCGTCACACTAGAATGTTAACTCTCTCTCACAAATAACCAAAGGCGCGACTTCGGCACCATGGCGGGTGCCCCATCCCTTCGCGCAGTTTGCGAAAGGGTGGGAATTCCAGACACCGATCCCTTAAGATTTGACTTCGAATCCTAACCTTCACCGGCCCGCCATCTTCTCCCGCAGCCGCTTCTCCGCGTCGGCGGTCCAGTAGCCGCATTCCAGGCGGATGAAGACCGAGGTGTAGGGAATCGTCATGTTTGTTTTCAGCACCAGGACGTGGAAAGCCTTGCCGGCTTCGTCGAGCTTGGAAATGATTTCTTCGTGCGGCAGAGACGTCGCTTCGGTCTTTCCAAGAAGGCCGCTCAGGGATTCGCGATAGGCGGTGACGCCTGCGGCGTCCGCTTCAGGCACAACCTTGAGTTCAGCATCGGTGAGGATGACGGGGCGCACATGCTTCGCCTTGCCGAGCTGGTCGAGGACCACCCTCACGACGTCGAGTTGATTGGCGTTGGTCTCGATGGTTTCGACGCCTGCGCTCGTCTGCAAGGGATAGGCGGAATCGACGACGGCGATCCAGTTGCGGTGGCCGAGGAGGGGCAACTCTTCGTTCAAACGCCCGCGCCAGTCGGGGGATGCGGCAGATGTGGCGCGGGCACCCCCGCCCACGCTGCTGACAGCCACAAGGACAAGGCAGGCAACGAGAACTTTCCTGAATTGGAAGATCATAAGCCCTCCACGCCCCGCGGAATGATACCCTTTCCGAAAAATTTACGCTGGAGTATCCTTCCTATATGGTTGGAAAGTGGCTTGAAATTGCGCAGAAGATGGCCCAGGCAGCGCGAGCCGGACTAGCGATCGAGCGGAAGCGCCTCAATGAGATTCTGGCCGAGCGGCAGCGGAGCCAGGGCGCCTCTTCCGGCCAATCCTCGCGGTGAGTAGTCCAACCCTCACCTTTATCGCGGGAGCGAACGGTTCGGGTAAGACGACCCTTACACGCTGGAATTCTGAGTTATTCCGCGAGATTCCGGTGCTGGATCCGGACACCATCGGAAAGACCTTGCAATCATCGACGAGTGCCGCATTTCCTATCGCGGGCGCAAGACAAGTTCTAGAATCTGCGGCTGAACATTTAAGAAACCGCGATAGTTCGCCGTCGAAACCACTCTTTCCGGAAAGAACTACTTATTTATGATGCTTGAGGCCCGGCGACTCGGATTCGAGATTGTACTCGTCTACATCGGTACTGAGAATGTCGAGATCAACCTGGCAAGAATCAGAAACCGAGTGCTGGCGGGAGGTCACGATGTGCCTCCAACGGATGTCCGACGACGCTGCCTTCGTAGCTTGAAGAATCTGCCGACTGCCATCAAACGAGCGGATCATACGATCTTGTTCGACAACTCAACGGAAGAAGCATATCGGCTGATCGCGATTCTCGGCCCGACGGAACGCCAATGGTTGACTGAGCCTCCGAACTGGGCCTCTTCGTTAACCGTCTAGCTGTTTACTCCTTCATCCCCAGCTGCCAAAACAAGAACGAATAGACGTCGGTGAATTCTTCGATCTGTTTCGTCACGGGCTTTCCGGCTCCGTGTCCTGCCTTGCTCTCAATCCGCAAGAGGATGGGGCGCGTCTTGCTCGAACCGTTTTTTGCTTCCGCCTGCATCAACGCGGCCATCTTCTTTGCGTGCATGGGATCGACGCGTGTGTCGAAATCTCCCGTCAAAAACAGGATCGCGGGATACTCCACGCCCGCTTTCACGTGCTGATAGGGCGAGTAGGCGTAGAGCCATTTAAATTGCTCGGCGTTGTCGGCGGTGCCGTATTCGGGGATCCAGAGTTTGGCGATCTGGAAATTCTGGTAGCGCAGCATGTCGAGCAGCGGGACCTGGCAGACAACCGCGCGGAACACGTCGGGACGCTGCGTCATCATGGCGCCCATCAAAAGGCCGCCGTTCGATCCGCCCTGGATCGCGAGATGATTCTTGTCGGTATATTTTTCGGAGATCAGGTGCTCGGCCGCGGCGATCATGTCGTCAAAGACATTCTGCTTCTTGTCGAGCATGCCGGCGCGGTGCCAGTCTTCGCCGAACTCGGCGCCGCCGCGCAGATTGGCGACGGCGAAGATGCCGCCGTGCTCCATCCAGAGATAGGCGGTGCGGCTGAAACTGGGCGTCAAGCTGATGTTGAATCCACCATAGGCGGTGAGCAGCGTGGGATTCTTTCCGCTCTTCTCAAGACCCTTCTTGTGCACGATGAACATAGGGACGCGTGTGCCGTCCTTCGACTTGTACCACTCCTGTGCGACTTCATAGGCCGACGGATCAATCGAGGGCGCATCAACTTTGGTCCAGAGGGTCGGATTTGCGATGACTTCGCCCTCGATAGAATTCTTCCCGGCGGTCTTGTAGTGCACCGGCGTCAGATCAACGCGGTAGATGCTGGGCGGAACCGTGAAGGAGTGGAAGCCGACGAAGGCCTCGTCGTGATTCCAACGGCCGGTGGTTTGGAACACTGTGCCAATTGCAGGAAGCCAGATGTCAGTGATCTTTTTGCCTTCGAGGTCGAACAGCTTCAGCTGTGAAGTCGCGTTCTGCTCGTACTGCGCGAAGAGCTTGCCACCGTAGACCGAGACGTTTTGTAGTACGGCATCCGATTGCGGAATGATTTCCCTCCAGGCTTCGCGATCGAAATTGCCGGCCTCGGTAACGAACGCACGATAGCGCGGCGCATCTTCGTTGGTGATGATGTAGACCTTACCGTCGTAAACTTCCGCGCCGTAATTGAAATTTTTGCCGGTAGTCAGTCGCGAGGAAGGATTCTTCCCGTGGGTATCCATCAGGAAGAGTTCCGACTTGGTCCATCCCTGCGAGACGTGGATCAGGAGCCAGCGACCGTCGTTCGAGAGAAAGACGCTGGGCCAGTCTTCGGGATCGCGTCCTTCGCCGAAGATGAGATCGTCGGTCTCGGGATCGGTGCCTAGTTCGTGAAAGAAGACATGCCGGTTGTACATCTCCTGCCCGGCCGGAACGTCTCCCTTCTTCGGGTAGCGCGTGAAGTAGAAGCCGGAGTTATCGTGCAGCCAGGCAATGGAAGCCGCACGCGTGCGCTCGATGATGTCAGGAAGAATTGTTCCGCTCTTCGTCTCGACAATGTGCAGCGTCGACATCTCCGAGCCGCTCTGCGAAGTGCCATACGCAACGTACCTGCCGTTGTCCGACGGCTGAAACCAGTCGAGAGCGATGGTTCCGTCAGCGGCAAGCTGGTTAGCGTCCACAAGCATGCGGTCGGGACCGTTCAGGCCGTCGCGCACATAAAGGACCGGCTGGTTCTGCATGCCCTCGCGCTTCGTATAGAAGTAGTGTTTCCCCGCGATGACCGGCGCAGTGATGCTTCCGATCGAAAGCAACTCGGTCAGGCGCTTGTGAATGGCATCGCGCCCGGGCAGAGGATCGAGCAGCGCCCGCGTGTAGGCCATCTCGTCAGCCACCCACTTCTGTGTCTCCGGCGAATTGCCATCTTCCAGCCAGCGATAGTTGTCGGTGACTTTGGTGCCGTGATAGATGTCTACAATCGGCTTGGCCTGAGCCTTCGGAGGCGCGCCAGGGGCGGCCGCCGGCGTATCGGCGGACTGGGAATCTCCGGCATAGACTGCCGCCGCTGCAACCAGTAATGAATAAAAAGAGAAAGCCACGAGGAACCGCCCTCCAGACATGCACACCTCAGAAAAAGCGTACCAGAAAGTGAGAACACGAACCGGTAAGGGTGCTTCCGCGAGCCGCCCCAAAATGCTAGAATGATGAAGTCAGTCAGGCAGGCCGTCAGCGCCCGCCGCCACACTCCTCAGTAGCTCAATGGCAGAGCATCCGGCTGTTAACCGGAGGGTTGTAGGTTCGAGTCCTACCTGAGGAGCCATTTTATTGCCCACATAAAACCTACGTAATCTTGACTGCGCCTCCGAACTGTCCCTACGATTGTCCCTAATCTCCTCGGACGGGAGAACCAAAGGAGCTACGGTTGTTCATAAGCGGAACTGGAGCGGAAGTTCGCAAAGCAAAACTAGGCTTTTGAGAGTTCCATGTACTCGTCCGCGCCTACGCCCCTCAGCACGAGCCGTACTGGGATTGGGAATCGCCGTCGCGTAGGATCACGCACGACATTCGGGGCGGAAAGCTGATATTTCTTCCCGCGAGTCTTCAGTTCGCAGCAGCCCGCCGGAAGGACGTTCTTCACCCACTGAGATTTACTGCTGTACGTGAGCGCGATGATGGAGCCGTTCGACGCTCGAAAGACGTTTATGGGTGTGCGGTAGACCTTGCCGGACTTTCGTCCGACGTGGGTCGGGATGCCGAAGCCCGGAAGCGAGCCCGCGAACAGCCCGGTGATCCGGTTCGTGACCGCGATGTTGATCTTCGCCAGCCACCGCTTGCGGAACCGCATCATGAGGACGCCCATGGCGGCGATGGCGATGATTACGATGACTCCGGCGATCATGGGGTCTTGGTTGTCAACTGCCGACCTGCGCTATCACAACAGAAGCTTTCTCGACTGGCTGCTTCGCCGGAGCCAAAGCGATCAGGGCTGCGCCAATGACAATGAACACAGCCGACCCGATCAGTTCCCTGCGAGCGATTATGTTGAGCAACGCTTGGAGGGACATTAGTCCTGCGTGCGCAAAGCTCGACCACGCCGTAAAGGCGATGAGGCTTCGGTGCGAGGACGGATCGCGGGACGCAAGCAGCAAGAAGACGCCAAGGGTGACGTAGAGGCTCATCATCATCGCCAGCGCAGGGTCTTGCTTTGCCATCAGTATCATCGGATAAACGCCAGCGCAGAAGAGCAATCCCACCACGACCAGCACAACCTTCAGCAACCGTTCTCGCTTCATCGTGCCCTCCTCGCGGTTACAAACTTGTGAGCCATGCCGAGCAATTCCCGCAGGACTTCAGGTGTGACACGGGACAGGCGAACCAGCACGGCAGTGTAGCCGAGATAGTGGTCGGTCACGTAGTAAACGTCGGGAGCGACTGAGAGCAGTTCGGCGCGGTCGTCGAAGCCGACGCGAACCGCAAGTGAATTCGGCTCAGCCGAGCGATGAGTAGGCACGCACGCCAGCAGTTTTCCGCGAATCTTGAGCGCAGGTGCGCCGTACGCCGTGCTCTCCTCCACGCCGGGCAACGCCAAGCCGACCTTCCGAACGGTATCGAAGTTAATCGTTCTCCCGTGTTCTTTCGAGGTTTTGATTTGCTTCGATGATTTTCCAGCCGCTTTTGATCCGGACTTCGACGTTCGTGCGCCCGGAATTTTGCCGATCCGAGGGTCGCCAGCCAGCACAAGCTCGCATCCCCGCAGTGCCGCTGATTCAAAGTCAGCGGCATCGACTGGTAAGACCTGCCAACCCGTTACGCGTTTGCCCAATACTTGAATGGATCGCATGTTCGGGAACTCGCGCCGCAAGCTCTGGTGGTGTTCTTGAGTAGTGGCGAGCCATACGCCGTTATCCGCAGTGTTCGTAGGCTTGTCCCGCAGGATCAACACGATTTTGTCCTTTACATAGATTGCAAGGCAGCCAAACATCGGACGGGTGTACGGCGATAGTGTGGCAATCGCATCAAGCACGAACGCATGTGGAATGGGTTTGCGGTGCTCGGGCAAGCTCGCATCCAGAGCTTCTGGAGAGATACGCTTTCTCTTAGTCGTACCCATACACCTCCAGCCTTGCCCGCACAAGTCCGGCACTTTCCAATTCTCTCAAGGCTGCACTAAAAGAGAATCGAAGGCAAGTACGCGCCAACGGGTTCGTTGTAAAGCCCCATCGTCATCAACGTCATCGGCTGAACAATTCGAAGCCCAGTCTCAAGGCACCAGCGGAACAGTCCCGCGTTGCGAGTTGGGACAAGAATTCCCGGACCTTGGAACTCCGTGGCAGCGGCAATCAGTGCTTGCAAGTCCCGATTGGCTTCACCGACCGCGTGACCGAAAAAGGCGATGGACGATGCGTAAGCTCTGATTCGCCCCTCCGATTCGGCGACCACGGCTGTCCCTTGCTGAATCGCATCATTGAGTTCGCCCCCACGGTCGTGCCCGTGGACTCGCGCACAAAGCTCGTTGCAGGCTCCGAGATCGCCCTGTTCCGCAGGACGGACGTGATAGCCCAGCGGCGTCTTCTGAATCGGTGTCCCCTGCATACATGCAAGTGGTTCGCGCACGACGAAACCGAGCTTCGCATAGAGTGAGAGCGAGCGATTGTGGTACGCCGCCTGCACCAAACGGACTCCCGCGAACTTCCTCTCTGCCGCACGTGTCATCACGGCTTGCATCAGTTGGCGTCCCACGCTGCGGTTTTGTACACGGGGGTCAATGGTGATCGGCCCGACGCCTGCAATGGGCGTCCTCTCGTCCAAGCAGTTGCTCCCGATGATCTTCCCGTCCGATTCAGCGACCACGCAGAAGAACGATGGGTGCGAAAACATCGTCGAGAGCACATGTACAGGAATCTCCGGCGCTGGGAAATCGGCAGGGAAATTGTGCTTATTCGCGAGCGTTGTGAAAGCGTCGAAACAGATTCTTCCGCACACCTCAGTCTCGGCTGGAGTGGCGCGACGGATTACGAGCGCTTGGTTCTTGCTGATCAATGATTCCGGCTGCGCAGCCATGATGATTACCTCCAAAACTCAGGATGCAATCTTAGGAATGTTGCGTCTGCCGCGTCAATGCTCCTAATCGACATCAACGGATAGAAAGCTCCATGTACTCGGCGGGCGCTCTCATCGAGGGGAAATCCGGTTGGACTTCAGGTTGTGCTTCGACTTGGCACCAACCTCGCCCTTTGGCGCGAGCACGTCAGAAAGCTCGTAGGCTTCCTGAAGCCACTCGGTAATCGGTGCTTCCACTTCATCGCGGTGCTTGATGTGAATGATGTGATACACCTTCGATTTTGAAGCCCGGTCAACCCGTCGCACTTGAAGAGCCTTCAGGGTGCGACCGAGGAATATGCAGAGTTCGAGAAAGTTCTTCTTCGGACGCACGAAGAAGTAGCAGGACTTGCGCGAGAACATGATCGACTTGTGCGAAGCGTAAATCCGCTGTTCTCCAAACGAAACCGCTGTTTCCCGCAGCCGCTCCCAAGCATCCCGCAGGTCATCCGAGAGGTCTTGCGTCAGAGCCGCTTCGGTGGTCGTCCAACAGTCGTGCGCTTCTCCGTCCTCGACCCACTGCTTGCAGTGGTAGCACTCTCGACCCGGCATGCCTCAAATTGTAATGGCGATTGTCGAGGAACTGGCACCCCCCGCAACGAGAACACTTTGTTTTCATCAAGCGTTGATAGTTTCGTTCTAGAATGGTCGAACTGCGGGAGGGTTCAATGCCGCGCCTTCTCTTGCTTCTGCTTTGTCTGCTTTTCGCATCGCGCATGTCTTCTGCACAGTCAGCTTCAACTCAAGGTGCAAACGCCGTCCCTGATGGCTGTCCCGTTACTACGCAGTATCAAGCTACCCCGTTCGTTCCGCCAAAGTCTTATTCTCAGGAGGCTGGGATCGGATCTTTCTGGTTTGGTACCGACAAGCTGTGGACGGTTCTTCCCATAGATGGGGCATGGAGAGGGCTAGGACATTATGCTCCGAATGATCCGACCTTCAGGCAGAAGCTCTTCATTTGGCGGCAAGGCTACGACTGGCATACAGAACCACGCCCGAATCTGAAAGTCGTTGGCAGACGATTAGACGCTCCAGCCGCTCCTCTCTTGGCAGACAGAGCTAACAACGTCACCTCAGAACCCGCAGCTATGGTGGTCGGGATCAACTTTCCAACAGTTGGGTGCTGGGAGATCACCGGGCGGTACGGAGATGACGCGCTTACTTTTGTGATCTGGGTGACTGCAAGAAAAGCTTCTTCGCGATCCGCCCAGTGAGAGGTTGCCCCGACCAACCCCGTTCCGTCTTCACCGGGAAAACCCAACGGAATCAAGTGCTGGTCAGAAAGGCTTCCGACGGAGCGCCCCCAAGCGGCTGAATCCACTAGCCCGGAATTTCGAATTTTGGTGGTTCACCGGGTATACCTTTTGAACACCGCGTCCCACCCAAGACGTGCCCGCTCGTTCAGCGTTCGCCCCCTGCCAATCAAGAGAGTAGACTGTCACGCATGATTTGCTCACAGCGCAGGGTGAATCAGAACAAAGAAGGAAAATGCGTACTCTGCGCGGCGGCCGCTAAGCAGCGTCGCCGGAACAATCTGGGATAGGTTCACTTGATTTTCACATGAAACCAGATTCCAAGAGATCGCCTCACGTCTGGGGTGCAACGCTCAAGAGTCTTGCGGTAGGTCTTTGCGTCTTTTGTCTCGGTAGCGTGTTGGCTGACTGGCTAAGCGTACACAATGTTCATGGGTACTTAGCCTTTTTGGATGATGTTGTGGCAGGTCTCTTCGCCAGCCTTCTGGTTCTCCTGTACGAACGCGGGCGGCAGCGTGCCTTTGACAAACTGCGGGAGAGCGAGGAGCGTTTCCGGTTGGTCGCCAACGCCGCTCCAGCGCTGATCTGGATGGCGGGTACGGACAAACTCTGCACCTACTTCAACAAGCCTTGGTTGGATTTCACCGGGCGCTCAATAGACTCCGAGCTTGGGAACGGCTGGACAGAAGGTGTGCACCCGGAGGATTTACAACGATGTCTCGGCACCTACACACGGGCGTTTGATCGGCGCGAAGAGTTCACGATCGAGTATCGGCTACGGCGTCGCGACGGTGACTATCGTTGGATTTTCGACATCGGTGTGCCGAGGTTTAATCAGGATGCTTCTTTTGTAGGGTACATCGGTATCTGCGTTGACATCACCGAGCGAAAGATGGCTGAAGTGAAACTCCACGAGAGTCAGGAGGCGCTTCGTACCAGCGAAGAGCGGCTGAGATTAGCGCAGAGGGTTGCTCGCATTGGCTCCTTCGAATGGAATGTGCAGACGGGTGCGAACATTTGGACGCCGGAACTAGAGGCAATGTATGGCTTGCCACCGGGTGGCTTTGGGGGCACACAGAGCGCTTTCGAGAGTCTGGTTCATCCCGATGATCTTCCGATACTTCGCCAGTTGATAGACGAGGCGTTGAAGACTGGCTGTCCGATGGAGGGTGAGTGGCGAGCAGTCTGGGCTGACGGCAGTATGCATTGGATAGCTGGACGCTGGCAGGTTCTTAAGAATGACTCCGGCGAGCCTTCACGAATGGTCGGCATAAATATAGACATCACCGACCGCAAGCGGGCGGAACAGGAACTTAGCAAAGCAAACGAGACGCTTCGTCTCGCGCTTGAAGCTGGCTCAGCCGGAGGTTGGGATTACGATCTTAAAACTGGCAAGAATGTCTGGTTCGGCACGGCGCATGAGCAACTCGGGATGACACCCGATGAGACCTCGGGATCGCGTAAGGAATTTTGGGATCGCATCCATGAGGACGACCGCGGGCGTGTGGAGCACGCATTACAAGTAGCCAAAGAGAAGCGCGAGGTATATGCCGAGGATGTTCGTGTTGTTTGGCGGGACGGGACGACTCACTGGTTACGTTCACGGGGCCGGTTCCAATACGACGCAAACGGAGAAGCGGAGCGGTCGCTAGGCATATCGCTCGACATTACGGAGCGAAAGATGGCTGAAGAGAGACTACGAGAATATGAGAGAGCCGTTGAAGGTTCGGAAGAGATGATCGCGGTTGTTGACCGAGGATATCGTTACCTCATTGCGAATAATCAATTCCTGAAGATGCGAAATACGACAAGAGGGCAAGTCGTGGGACGTTTCGCCTACGAGGTTCTGGACAAGGGCTTTTTTGAAACTGTCGCTAAGCCAAAGCTGGATGAGTGTTTCCAAGGCAGGGTCGTCAAATACGAGACGAAATATTCGTACCCTGAGACTGGAGAAAGAGACCTGTTCATCTCGTACTTTCCCATCGAGGGTGGTAGCGGTATTGATCGAGTCGCTTGCATCATGCATGACATCACTGATCGTAAGCGGGCAGAAGACGCGCTCGTGGAACTCAACCGTAGCCTAGAAGCGCAGACGGCATTACTGCAATCGAGCGAAGAACTGCTGAAAATTTTCGTCAAGAACGTGCCCGTGGCAGTAGCGATGCTCGACCATGAGCTGCGTTATCTACAAGTCAGTGATCGATGGTGTAGCGACAATGCGGTTGAAGCTCAAGAGTTATTGGGGCGACCGCGAGAGGCTTTTCCCGAAATGCCTGAGCGCTGGAAGGAAGTTAATCGCCGCGCTCTCCAAGGGGAAACGTTGCGAGCCGATGAGGACAGTTGGGAATCGGCAGGCAGCACTCGTTGGGCTCGATGGGAAGTTCGTCCTTGGAGAAAACCCGATGGCAACGTGGGAGGAATTCTGGTTTTCGCGGAGGACATAACCCACCGTAAACAGATGGAAGAGACACTGTCGGGCATGACCCGAAAGCTGATCGAATCGCAGGAGCAGGAACGCGCCCGGATCGGTAGAGAACTTCACGACGACATCAACCAACGACTGGCGATGTTGGCAGTTGAACTCGAACAACTACAGGAGAATCCCTCTGAAGTTTCGAATCGTGTGCAGGAACTCCGAAAAGAAATAGCCGAGATTTCGAACGATGTGCAAGCCCTTTCGCACGAATTGCACTCTTCAAAACTGGAATATCTGGGCGTTGTTGCAGGCATCAAAAGTTGGTGCAAGGAATTCAGTGAGCGACAGAGGATGGAGATCGACTTCAAAAATGAGGTATCCAGCACTCTGCCATTTGGAGTCGGGCTTTCCCTGTTTCGGGTGATACAAGAAGCATTGCACAACGCGCAGAAGCACAGCGGTGTGAAACGAATTGAAGTGCAACTGAGGGAAGACTCAGGTGAGATTCATCTGGTCGTCAGCGATTTAGGAAGAGGCTTCGATTTGGAAACGGCAATTCACGGTCGAGGTCTCGGTCTCACGAGCATGCAGGAGAGAGTTCGGCTGGTCAACGGAACGATTGAAATTCAGTCAAAGCCCATGGGCGGAACCAGCATCCATGTTCGTGTACCTTTTGGGTCGGAGCGCGGTTCTCAACGGGCTGCGGGATAAATTTTTCAACTGGGTTCCACCAAAGAGGGCAGCGTTCCGCGCTCCACAACCATAATGCACAAATTCTGGCGCTCAACGGCAGAAAGTTTAATTGCCAGCCTTGCCCTGATATTACTTACGCTTGCCTTCTACCGACTGCATTTCAATCTTGCCACAGCCAGCCTGCTTTATGTGATTGTCATCGTGCTACTATCCCGGGTCGGGGGCTTTGTTTCATCAATCGTTGCGTCCACCGTTGCGTCTCTGTGCTTGGCATATATCGCTCCCCCGGCTTTTTCCTTTCGGGTTGACGATCCGCTCGATTATGTAGCCATCGCTGCTTTCTTTGTCACATCATTCATCATCGCCAGTCTAGTGTCCAGAGTGCGAAAGCAGACGGAGGAGGCGCTTTCCAGCGTGAGCTACAAAGTGATTGAGGCAGAAGAAACCGAGCGCCAGCGGATCGCGAAAGACCTTCACGAAGGCATTGGTCAAAATGTCACTTTGCTGGTTATTGAGATCGAACAACTCAAAGCAGACTCGCTCGACGGGGCTGAGATGGCTACCCGGATTGATGGCGTACTAAAGCAGAGCCTAGAGATATTGACCGATGTCAAAACGTTGGCACACGAACTCTACTCCCCAAGGCTGGAATATCTTGGTATCGCAGGGGTCATGAAAAGCTTCTGCAAAGACCTCCGTGAGCAGAAAAGGGTGGAGATTGACTTCAGGAGCCACGGTTTACCCAACTTCGTGCCGCTGGACATTTCTCTTTGCCTTTTCCGCGTGCTACAGGCAGCCCTGCAAAATGCGGTCGAGCATAGCGGGGTGCGGACCTTCGATGTGCAGTTGAATGCAAAGTCGAATGAGATTCATCTAACGGTCAGTGATTGCGGCGTGGGCTTTAACCTCGAAATGGCGAGGAAGGCTGGAGGGCTTGGTCTTAACCACATGCGGGAGCGACTGAAACTGGTGAAGGGAACGCTTTCAATCGACTCGCAAGCTAAACGTGGTACGACCATCCACGCTTGTATTCCTCTCCGTTTGGGAAGCGATTCCATCGGTGCCGCTGGATAAGAACACTCGAAAAGACCTTTTAGTCTGTTTCTTCCCGTAGCAATGAGATCAAAGTGGAGAGGTTTGCTTGACTTGACTGTCACAAAGTTCGGGGAGAACGTGACCTGCCAATCCGGCACTGACAAACTGCCTGCCCTGACGCAGAGCTTCCACAGCAACCAATAGCTCTCTTCCGGCACATGCCTTGACAACGTATCCCAGTGCCCCCAAGTCCAGAGCTTCCTGCGCGACGTCGGTAGAGGATTCTTGGCTCACGAAGAGTATTTTGGAGTGGGGGGCTGCCTTACGAATTCGTCGCGCAGCGTCGATTCCATTCAGTGTTGGAAGTCCGATGTCGAGGAGTATCAAGTCCGGTTGTAGTTCTTGGGCTTTGTGAACCGCTTTTAGACCGTCCGAGACCTCCCCGATGATCTGCAATTCGGGTCTTTTCCCCAGCATTGAACAGATGAATCGCCGAAAAGGTTCCGAATCCTCGACCACAAGAACCCGGCTTGATGATGTTTCCAATTTGCCCCCTCACCAGCATCTAAACCCGACTCTGGGTTTTAGTTGCTGATTGGATTCAGAATCCCATGCTCCGCATCTCATGTCGTTGCGCACGCGCATGGACAAATCTGCAACCATTCCGGCTGGGGGACTGGTACGAAAGAAGTGATCCAATCATATACCTCTTTTCCCCGGCTTAGCAGCCAGAGCCGCACTGACACCTGAGGTAATTGTGTTGTGACCGAAGGAGACATCCAATACCGTGAGAACTGGAGTCGCCTCTGTCAAAATTGACAGGTGCTCAAACATCGACGGTGTGCTTGCTGAAGACGTCGAGAGGTCTCGCGGTGGTGACCCCGACTCAGCACCTCGCGACCGCTTCCGTTTGACCATTGCAGTGCTTATGTTGGATATTGAGACGGAATGGACGTTGAACGCATTATTGACGACATCGAGCAGCTACAGGAAATGTTCGAAGCGCCGGACATTAGACCACTCAGCGCAAGCGACATCTCTGATGCAAATCGAAGGCATGACGAAATGCTCGCTCACAGCCCGTGGTTTCGGCTGTGGCAGCGGTATGGTGTCTGTTGCCGAACCGAGCCTCCGGTACTCCGACTGCCCCAAATCGAGACCTAGACTACCGCAGGAATTTCGAACACGAATCGGGGAGACCGCTTCGCGCATCGAACTTGAGTGTTTTCCGAGGAGATCAAAATGGACAGCACAATTTCGACCAAAAACCTGAAATCCAAAGTTGACCAGAAACAAGTCACGGTGGTCGAGACGCTCGCGCCCGAACGGTATCGCGAAGCGCACATTCCCGGTGCGTTGAACATCCCGCCCGAACGCATCAAGGAACTCGCTCCGCAGTTGTTGCCCAAAAAGGACGCGGAGATCATCACCTACTGCACGAACAATCATTGACACGCCAGCGAATACGCCGCCCGTGAATTGGCGGCGATGGGCTATAAGAATGTGGCGCACTATCCCGGAGGGAAGCAGGGGTGGATGGAAGCTGGGCTTCCGGTGGAAAAAGCTACATAAGAAATCACTGTAACCGCGAAGCCTGAGGATTTAGCCGTCCAAATCAATCCGAATGGTGAGGAGTTGCGTCCCGAAGAGACGCACCGCACGCGAATTCCCGGCGCTGCTCGGTAACTGATTAGCCAGCCAGCGTTGACGCTCACGGGGATCATCATCGGAGAGCAGATGCGCAATGCCACTGTGCCATCGAGTCCTAAATCCCTCGCGCAGTTTCAGTCGTACACGCGGATCACGTTCAATGTTGCGGACGTATCCCGCCTTCATGCCGTGCTCTGCCACTAGCCAAAACTGACTTCCGATTCGTCCCTCGCCCACTGGTGTGCGTCGTGGCTTCCCCGTCTTCCGTCCTTTCGTTTCGAGCAACGCGTATCCGGGTAGCGGGAGACCCACCGCAAGGGCGAGCTTGATTGGCGGGTTCAGCAAGTATTTCTGAAGCGTGTGAACGATCCGATGCTTCATTTTCCCAAACCACGACTTCCCTGAATTTCAGCGCTAAGAGTGCCTCTCGCCCGCATCTGTCCTCAACGGGTAGTCAACGATGATGGCGCGACCATCGGTCAAAGCTTTGACCGAGTGGCGGACGTTGCTCGGCACGATCCCCACTAGACCCGGTCGAGCAACCTGCTTCACACCGTCGATGGTCAGTTCGAGTTCGCCTTCGATGACCTCATAGACCTCTTCCTGCGGATGGAAATGTTCGTGGATCGACGAGCCGCTCTTGAAGTCGTAATGGGCGAAAGTCATGCTGGGCGAGTGAAAATAGCGTCCGTACCAGCCGGGCAGACGCTCAATGACTTCGAGGGTGCTGGTATCTATGAATGGCATCGCAGTGCTCCCGGCGAGCGATTCTAGCACTGCTTCGCCGCACTCGTTCGATACGTCGTCGTCCTCACGAATGGGCGTACCAATCCGAATGCGGCGACCATCGGCTACACGATAGGCACTGGGTCTCAGACCACCGGTGAAGACACGCGGGGCAGACGCCTCCGGTGTCGAACGTATTCCACACATTGCCGCACGCACAGAACCACTAGTCTTCTTTCCGTGGCGACCAGCCGCAGAGCGGGCAGCGGATGCGCTCCGAGTCGCTGGACTTCTTCTCCTCTTCAAGCTCGCGATCCAACACGGAGGCGCAAGGATCTCGAATCACTGCTGAATCGTGTCCTGCCCGGTTGTTGGCTGTGGCGCTGGACTTAGCTGAGCCGCAGGCATGGATGCGGATGCACTCTCTTTCTGTTGCTTCCGAGTCGCTGCCGCTTTACGTGCCGCTGCTCGTCGCTTTCTAGTGAGGGCTGCTTTTTTGCCAGCCGCCCTTAAGCGTCGAGTCCGTGCCGCCTTCTTGCCTGCTGCTCTGAGCTTTCTTGTTCTCGCTGCCTTCTTTGTGGCTGCACGTCGATCTGCCATTGTGATCCTCCTCGTTCGCGCAGACATCATAAACCAGAGAGTAAGGCGGCGTTGACGGCAGGACGCGGGCAGCGCGGATCAAGGTTGGGCGCAGCCGCAAATTGCGATAGCGGAGAAGCTCTAAAAAATCCCGATCAGAAGACCGCCGCTTATAGCGAGCGAGTGTTCATGCCCGCTCCCGAACTTATATTCGTAGCTCGGTTCGAGATACCAGCCAAATCTGTGCTTTTTTGATGACCAAAACATAAAGTCGGGGGCGACTTCGACTGCCACGGAGTTTGTTTTGACTCCGTATGCGTTCGTGTGAAGCCACTCCGGGCCGACGCCGAGCATAAACTCCTTTTTCTCCGAAAGAGTCCAAGGCTTCTTGAAGAGAAAATCGACACTCCACTCTGTCGAGTGACGTCGAAACAAAGGTGTTACACCAGCTTCAAGTTCAAGCCAGTTCTCTATCGGCGTGACCTCTACTGCGACTGTGGGGCCAAAGCTCGATTGAGCCTCCGTGAGGCTTCGGTCAGCAGCGGCTCCAAGTTCAAGGACAGCGGAGGGCTCCTTCTCTGCTGCCTGCGAGATGGCGAACACTGAGCAAAGAAAGAGGAAACCAACCAAGATGGATGTTCGCGAAGCCGTGTGCAATTTGCCTGTCCTAGTGAGCGGCAAGTTCCATGTACTCATCCGCGCCTACGAGCCTGAGTACGAGCCGCACCGGAATGGGAAACTGCCGCCGCGTAGGATCATGCACCACATGCGGGGCGGAAAGCTCATACCGCTTCCCGCGAGTTCTCAATTCGCAACCGCCCGCCGCGAGAACGTTCTTCACCCATTCCGACTGGCTGCTGTAGGTGAGTGCGATGATGAAGCCGCTCGACGCTCGAAAAACATTTACTGGCGTCCGGTAGACCCTACCTGACTTCCGACCTACATGCGTGAGTATGCCGAAGCCGGGCAATCAGGCGGCAAATCGGCTGGTGATCCGGTTCGTAACAGGAACGAGCACGAACACCAGAAGCAAGATGACCCACGCGATGATCGGCATATCCAATTGCCTACACTACGGCTGCGGATGCCCGCGCTGCAGGTTGCTTTGCTGGAGCCAACGCGATTAAGGCTGCACCAATGAGAATGAACACGACCACGCCCACCAGTTCTCTGCGTGGGATCAAATTAAGAAATGCTTGCACAGCCATAAGCGCCGCGTGCGCAAAGCTCGACCATGCCGCAAACGCGATCAGGCTCCGGTGCGCTGAGGGTTCGCGGGAAGCAAGCAGTAAGAAGACGCCGAGCGTGACGTAAAGGCTCATCATCATCGCCAACGCGGGGTCTTGCTTTACCATCATCATCAAGGGATAAA